>WNFC01005251.1_pt1 | contig 18788 bp, 16 predicted proteins | sample 5400541 | NCBI WGS metagenome assembly WNFC01 (sample SAMN13153342, study PRJNA577476) | soil metagenome | isolation source: 120 cm saprolite under Douglas fir tree site 2 hole 2 replicate 1 | place: USA:California | collected 2015-04-18 | reverse complement strand
GGCAAAGTAGGCGTTCAGCTGGTTATAGGTTTCCGCAAACAGATTGCCGTCTGCTTTGGTGAAGACGCCAGTAAACTCGGCGACAACCTGATCGAGTTCTGTTCGTGACGGGCCATACAGCACAATTGTGAGCGAGAAATCGCCAAGCGATTGACCGTCACCCAGGGCGCGCAAGCAATCGCCAAGGTTCTCAATGTCGGCCTGCTTCGACTCGTCCACCAGCACATCGCGTGGGTTCGTCTTCGTGGCGTCGTTGCCCATCTGAGAGACAAACCCTGTTTTGGACATATTGAAGTGACGGCGGCGCTTGTTCACTTCTTTACGCGCTTTGTCCGCGGGGAGCGGCGTCCACTCCGTGACGACATAGAAGTTGGCCGGGATCTTCAGCAGCGCGTCCAGCACCAGGGGCCGCGTCTCCGTGATGGCCTCTTTCATCGTCAGGACACGGACAATGTGATCGCCTACTCTAAGATGATCGCGCTCCGCTTCGATGTCGGAGTTGACCACCTGATAGTCGAGAAATTGCGTGGACTGCGGCCTGCCGGCAACGCGCCGGTCGTCATAATTGAGCAGTCGGCGGAAAAACCTGAACTGCCCCTGCCGATTCAAGATCTCGATTTGCATGAAATCCGCGAGCTGCCGAGTGAATGCCTGCACGTGCTGGTCGAGCCGTTGCAGATCGTGCTCGATATGCATACGCAATAGTGTCTTCATGCTGTTGTTGGTGAACTGCGATTTGAGTTCGCCAATCGCGCCCTCTGGATCGCGCAGAAGGCGAGCGATCGCCGTGCCCACCCCGGTCTTCGACCGGGCGCCCTCGAGCAGGATGCTGTAGAAGATCTCAACTTGATAAAGATGGTCACGCTTTGCTTCAAAGAACTTCCGCCGCTGATCTATGGCGGCTTCCACAATGGGGTCGTCATATTGTGCGAACGGTATGTCGGGACGGTTCGATTTGAAAAGGTATTGGTAAACATGGAAGCCTGGGCCAAACGCCTTGAGCGCTGCCTCCAACCGCTTGACCGCATACTCTTGTTCGGAGTGGTCAAGGCTCTCATAGTCCACGCCGGAAATACTGAGGACCATGCCCACATCCCCGCTCTTGGTGAGGAACGCCGTCTCATTCCAGAAGCCATACAGGTTGATGTGGTCGTTAAGAGCCGCACTCTCTCTCCACGGCTTGATGACCTTGTCGAGACGCAGCATCACACCACCTCCAAGCGGGGGGCTTGCTGTTTAGCCGCGTCATAGCGCAGCTTGTAGCGTTCGGACTTTGCGAGGATGCGGAGGAACGCCGGATCGCTGTTCGTTACCCAATGGCCGAAGGCAAAACCGCCAATGAAGACGGCGATACCTGCGAGGATGGAATTGAAGAGATTGAAGGCGCCCACCGCGCCAACGGAGACAAAATAGAACAGCGTGCGTTCCACGCCCAAGTAGGTGAGCGGCTTATGCAGACTCTTGAAGACTCGATTTGTGCGGTACTTCTGCTGTGCTTTGTCTGGCATAAGGCACTCGTCTCTCGTGATCTGAACGCAGCGGGGAAGGGCGCTATACGCCCCAGAGCCAACTCAGGACATTCACCGCGAGAACGGCAATGCCCGTTCCGGCAGCAACACCGGCGAGCGCCTTTTTCGCGCCGGGTTCGCCGTGTGCGAAGCCGTAGCCGCCGATCACGATCGCAACCAGGCTTGCAACCTTCGCGATAGTGCCGGTGAAGAGGCTTTGGATGGCGGTAAAGCCGGAGTCGAACGGAGAGCCCTGTGCTAGCGCAGCCACAGACATGACAAAGAGTAGGGCAAGGAGAGCAGCGGTCTGACGGGCCGACTTCGACCGAAGAAGGTGCTCGATATGGCGGATGGAATGGAGTTGGGACCAACGTGGCATTTGCACCTCCCGCAGCACCTCAAATCGGCTGCTTGTGGCGCAAACGTAACCTGACTCAATCACGATGTCCAACAACTTCTCGTCACTCTGTTATTCCTGGGAGGAATAACAGCCGAACCTGGTGTCGCGACCAAGTAAATCGCTCGGTTCGGCTCGATACCTTCGGTAGAGAATTCTGCTCATCAAGCGATTGATCGGCAAATGCGACTCGGACACCCGCACACGGAAGCCATCTAATTAGGCGTCCCTGAGACGCCGTTGTGGTGGCGGGCCCGCAGTCGCCTTCCGCGCAAATCAGCGCCCAAGTGCCTGCCGATGAAGCAGATGAGACTGTCCTTGTCTGCTTGATTCAGCGCGTCTGTAACGCCGCCTCCGCATCCGCTAAGAGATTTACTCAACGAAATGCGAGGTGACGAATCGCCCTGCTGCTGTCTGATATTCCCGGCAGGAATATCACGCGGACGAGAAGTTGTTGGACACGGCGGAAGGAATGAATCAAATTGGGACATCGCTGGTTCCGCGCGGAGTCGAATAGGAGGAGGGACGCCGCGGTGAAACGAGGATTCTATGTCGACCCAACCCAATCGAATTCCTACACGTGAGCGCCTACGCTCGGTTCGGGAAGCGCCCGTCAGCCAAAAATACGCCGCTCGTTTCCTCAACCTGCACCCGAAGACCGTGCTCCGCAAGGCTCGTGAGGGGTCGCTCCCAGCTCACCCGGTCGGGACAGATCGGAAGCGCTGGCACTTCTATCTCTCGGAGCTAGACCAGCTTCGTTCTCAGGTAATCTCAGGCAGCCACCCGCGTCGCCAACCCCAAGGAGATTACATTGGCTAAGCGAACGCGGTATCAGTACGGTAGTGTTGAGATCAACAAACGCGTAACAGGACCGGACGTATGGCTCTATCGCTGGTGGGAACCGACTTCAGAGGGACGCAGGACGAGGAGGGGGTTCACCGTCGGAACGATAGAAAAGTACAAGACAGAGGCCCATGCTTTGAAAGCAGCAGAAGGCATGCGGCTAATGATCAACGATGGCATTACACGTCGAGATCCGGTTCTCTTCTGCGGCCTCCTCGACCGTTTCCTCCTCGATCAGAAACAGGAACAGGATGCCGAACAAATCACCCACAATACTCTAGCCTCCTACCGGAGCATGATTTGCCAACACATCCGACCCAAGTGGGGCGACGCCTACTTGGAAGATGTTCGGCCCGCCCTAGTACAGGACTGGCTCCGCAGACTCGTCCTCTCACCCAAGTACAAAGGCCACATTCGGTCCCTGATGTACCGTCTCTTCGACAAGGCGATGCTTTGGGAATTGCTGAATGTGGAACGCAATCCCATGGACTTGGTCGAAGTGAAGGGTATCAGCAAGCGCAAGAAACGTCCTCGCGTCCTCCAGGTGAAGGATGCTTGGCAAATACTCGACATGCTGGTTCAGCCCTTTCGAACCATCGTGCTGATTGCACTTTGCTTTGGTTTGCGAATCAGCGAAATCCTGGGTTTACGGTGGACGGACTTCGACTTCAAACGATCGGTGGTTCTAATTCAGCGATCGGCGGTGGGAAAGCGACTCAACAAATTGAAGACGGAGTATTCGCAGGACGAGGTCCCGCTCGAACGGGGCTTCATCCTCGAATTGAGGAAATGGCAAATGCTCTGCTTCGACTCCGAGGGAGGATGGCTGTTTCCGAGTCCAGTGACCGGCCGACCGTATCACGCCGACTCAATTCGTGCCGACTACCTGGTTCCAACAGGTCTCCAGTTGGGACTTGGCAGGATCGGGTTCCACACGTTCCGCCACACCTACCGTGCATGGCTGGACGAAACCGGAGCACCCGTGGGCGTCCAGCAGAAACTCATGCGACACGCGCACGTTTCCACCACCATGGACCAGTATGGCAATGCCTCGGCTCTGGCCAAGCGCAAGGCCAATCGGCCAATCGTGCAACGCCTCTTGAGAAGGTCTGCCAACCAACAGGTTTCCGTTCAATAAATAAGGGGAACTGTGGAGCAGTTCCCCTTATTGGACAGTTTTGGACAGTCGATGCAAGTGCCCAATTGCCCGTAACCTTATGATTGCATTGGTTGCGGGGGGTGGATTTGAACCACCGACCTTTGGGTTATGAGCCCAACGAGCTACCAGACTGCTCCACCCCGCATTTCGATCATAGCAACGCTGGGTGGCAGCGTCAAACGGCGCGCGAATGCTGAGTGTTCGCGCGCAGTGATCGGACGGATAATTGATCGCACGCTGTGTCATCGCGCGCATATCGAAATTGGAATGCCGGCGAACAGGACACAAACCTCAGCATGCGTTAGGACGCGTTTGTGTCTAGAGCGGTCCTTTGGCATCTGACAGGACCGAAGAAAAAAGCTGGCATCCAATATGGCTCGCTGGCATCGAAAGCAGTATCTTGCTAGGCGACGTTAGACCCCAGGGATTGAATCAATCCAGAATTGATGAGGACACCAAGATGGCGAAAAAGGACAGTGCCACAACACGGGTGGCGAAAATCACAGCCCAGCCCCGCATTCACCAGCGTGCGGGCGAGATTCAGAAGTACGGAACGGTCTCTTACTTGTTGCCGCTAGAGCTCGAAGAGCCGGTGCGGTTAGAGATGACTGAGCAACTCAACCAGTTGCTGGCTGATACCATGACGCTACGGGATCTTTATAAGAAGTCGCACTGGCAGGTTGCACGCGCATCGAGCGTCCTCCACGGGGCAGGGAAGAGGTTCCGGTGCAGATATCGCGTCTGCTGGACGCGCATCAGATCATCATTGGTCATTGCCGGACATTGGCTCGCCGGGCCTCTGCAATTGGCGATGACGGCACCAACGACTTGATTCTGAGCGATGTGTTGCGTCCCAATGAACTCCAAGTCTGGTTCCTAAGCGAACACCTGGTTGATGCGCCTCTGGTACATGCAGAGGAACCGCGCGCACGAAACGTTGGATAGCAGCGAATAGTATTCGAGATGCGGGCCGGAATGACCCGCATCCGCATCTCTATTTTGCGCCCGCCTTCAGTTTGTCGTGGTCGTAGTACTCGTACGCCGACATCGGTTTCTGGCCGCCTTTCTTCCAGATACGAGAATCCTCCGGCAATTTGTCCAGCGCGCGAGCCATTTCACGGATGTGCACAGCGACTGTGCCGCAGCACGCTCCGATAAAGTTGATTCCCAGGTCGCGAGCCCGCACGGCATATTCCGCCATCTCCTTGCGTGTGAGTTGCAGAGGATCCAACGCGTAAGGAAACTCAGGCAGGCTAGTGAAGTCGGGTTTGTCCTGAGGAGTGCGGTACGCGACCGGCTGACATGCCAAGTATCCGGAAACCGCATTGCGCATCTGCTCCATCGGGCCCAGGATGTGCTGCGGCGGACGGAGGCAGTTCATGCCGACGATGTCGGCGCCGGCGTCGAACAGAGCCTTAGCGGCGTCCGCGGCGCTTTTGCCTTCCGCGGTCTCATCCTGATTCTCGAAGCAAATGGTAACCATCGTTGGTAAGCCTGTCTTTTTGGCGCGCTCCACCGCGATGAGTGCCTCGCCTAACCAGGAGAAAGTCTCGCCGATGATGAAATCCACTCCTTCGTCCACTTGCACGGAAAGCTGCTCATCAAGAGTCTTCCGAACCCGGTCAGCCGCGGACGGACTTCCCGGCTCGTACATCCATGTCAAACTCAGGTTTCCGGCGACCAGGCAACGGTCGCCCGCAACCTCGCGGGCAATCCGAACCGCAGACCGGTTGAGGTCTTCCAAACGATTCTCGAGACCTACGGTGGCAAGCTTGTCGCGGCTGGCGTAAAACGTGAGTGCCTGCAGTACCTCAGCGCCTGCCTCGCGAAACTCGACGTGAAGTTCGCGAAGGGCGTCTGGATGCGTAAGGACCACCTCTGGCGTAAACGGACCCGCGCGCACCCATCCGCGCTTTTCCAGTTCGAGCAAATATCCGCCGTCGCCAAGTACAGGACCTTCTTTCAGCCTTTCGAGAATACCTTTCTTTTTCATTTCCTTTTTCCTCTTCCTTAGTCGTCCAGGAATTCGAACGGCGCGTTCATACACTCGGCAAGTGAAGCTCAAGCGGCCGTTTCCTTGAAACGCCCTTTTTTCCAGTCGCGCAATACTTGATGTGCGGCGTTGCGCCCCGGCGCGCCGGTTACGCCACCACCCGGATGTGCACCAGCCCCGCACAGATATAGGCCGTCAATCGGAGTGCGGTACTGCGCACAGCCTGGTACCGGACGCATAAAAAAAAGCTGCTCGAGACGCAAGTCGCCGTGAAAGATATTGCCTTCAGTCAGGCCGTACGTGCGCTCCAGATCAAGCGGTGTCAATACTTGTCGTGCCACGACTGCGCCGGCCACATTCGGTGCATACTCGGCGATTTTCTTCACCACGCGGTCGCCCAGCAGTTCGCGCTTGTCGTCCCAACTGCCGTCGCGAAGATGGTAGGGAACATATTGCACAAAGCAGGTGAGGATGTGCTTACCCGGTGGCGCCAGCGAGTCGTCTGCATTCGAGGAGACCACGCAATCCACCCAAAGCTGTTCAGGCATCTCGCCGAACTTGGCAATGTCGTAACAGCGCTCGGCAAATTCGAGCGACGGGACGAGGGTGTAAAACGTGCGCTCAAGAGGCGTCGCGTGCGGGGAAGTTCCCGTGAATCTGGGTTCCTGGTCCAGAACCATATTGACCTTGGCGCAAGGACCTTGCATCTTGATGCCGCGTACGGCGTTCAGAAAATCTTCCGGTAAATCACTCGATGGAAGCATCTTCAAAAAAGTTCGCTTGGGATCCGCGTTGGAAAGGATCATGCGCCCGCGAACCTCTGTTCCATCTTCCAGCACCACACTGCGAGCGCGTCCGTTGCGTACTTCAATCTGAGCGACCGGAGAAGACGTGCGAATCTCAACTCCACGTTTGCGTCCGGCGGCAGCCAGCGCCTGAGTGATCGATCCCATGCCCCCCATTACGTGTCCGAAGAAGCCTTGCAATTCATGCTCCCCGCCGCTCAGCAGATGAAAGAGAAGTCCGATCGCGGTCCCCGGCTGATAGGGGCCACCGTGTTTGCCATAAACATTGTTGGCAAGGAACATGGTCTTGATTTGTTCGGATTCATAGTTGTTGTCGAGGAACTCGCCCAGGCTGCCGGTCAGAAATGAAACGAGCTGTGAAATCTCGTTGTTGGAAATTCCACGGAAGCGTTTGCCCACGCGAAAAAGATCCGCCCATCCCTTGATGGTGGTTGTGTCGATTTCCGGGGGAGGCTCAAGAAAAAACGGCTGCAGATAGCGGGCAAGCTTCTTCAACTGGTCGTCCACTTGGACGAAGCGCTCGGCGTCTTTGGCAGAGATCTTGGCGAACTCCTGTCTGGCCCGTTCGCGGTCCATCCACCAGGGGACGACACGCCCGTCAGGAAAGGGAACCTGAATAGCCGGATCACAGGGAATCATGCGCAGTCCGAAGTCGGCAAGGCGCAGCTCTGAGATCACCTCGGGCCGCAGCATGCTGGCAATGTATGATGTCGTCGAAACACGGCATCCGGGAGCAATCTCTTCGGTTACGCAACAGCCGCCGACAATTTCTCTTCGTTCGAGGACCAGCGTGGATAGGCCCCCGCCTGCCAGATAAGCTGCCGCAGTGAGGCCGTTATGGCCCGCGCCAATCACGATGGCGTCGTAAATCGAGTTGGAGTTTGCCTGCAAAGTGGTGGTGACCAAGGGTCACATAAGGCTATTTTGAAGCTCCTAACACTAACGCAACGCTTAGCAAAAATGAAGTTGAAATTCAGCCATATTTTATGTACTCTTCCGTGACTTGAGGTCACTGTTATGGGTGGTATTGCCAGCAATCCGGTTAGCCCTCCGCGCCACCAGCGTCATCTGCCGCAACGTCCTCGTTCCGAGGCCAAGCGCTCACGCATCGTCGAAATCGCAATGCAGCACTTTGCCGAGCAGGGTTATCAGGCGGCGCGCGTCGGTGACATGGCCGCCGCCCTGGGCATTGCCAAGGGTTCGATCTTCCAGCACTTCGGCAGCAAGGACGGCTTGTTTTTTGAGGTCTACAAGCGCGCGGTACGATCTTTTCCAAAGTATTTGGACGCTCCCGCTGAAGTCAAGAATCGTGGCTTCTTCGAAGTGCTTCGCTACTGGCTGGCAAGCACCGAGCACTTGCTGCATGAAGACTGGATTCCTTATCGCATCTCGCTGCTCGGTAACTACGGGACTGATCTAACGTTGAAGCGCGAGATCAACCGCTTCCTGATTATCGAGGATCCCTATGGCACCGTGGCCTTCGTGCGCTTTGGTCTAGAACGACGACAGTTGCGGAAAGATATGGATGTGGAGATGATTGTTTCTATTCTTGACTGGACCGTGGAACGCTTTCAGGATGCGTTGCTCACCGCCGAGTTTGATCCTGGCCTTTTCCGCAGGCAGGGCGAGATGCCAGAAAAGAAAGAGGCCAGAATTCAGCAGTTCCTGGATTTATTGCAACGCGCGATTGGCGAGCTGGTTGCTTCACCTCGCACTGTCCGCCTGGAAACGCGCGGAGACCGTCGAAGTTAGAGGCATTCGAGCAGCGTCGATTGTGCTCACCGAATCGGATTACTGAACATGGTGTCACCTTCATCTCAAACGAGAGCATAAGCATGCTGGCATCAATCGAAACAATACTGGCAAGCTACAACGACCGCGCGCCGCTGGCGGAAGCCTCTACCATTCCAGCGCCCTGGTACGTCGATCCCCGCATCGCTGAACTGGAGCGGATGAATGTCTTCAGTAAGACGTGGCAACTGGTCGCTCGTACAGATCAGGTAGCGAGGAGTGGAGAGTTTGTCTCGACGATTGTTGCCGGGGAACCCATCGTTGTGGTGCGCGGCAATGACGACGTCCTGCGTGCATTTTTCAACGTATGCCGCCACCACGCCGCCGCTGTAGTGACGCAGCCGTGCGGGCAGGCATCGATGTTGCAATGCCCGTATCATGGCTGGCGGTATGGCCTTGATGGATCGCTAAAAGGCATGCCCGAGTTCGAAGGAGTGAAGAATTTCGACCGTGCGCAGAATGGTCTAGTCCCGGTTCGCGTGGAGACGTGGGAATGCTTTGTGTTTGTCAATTTGGACGAACGTGCGACTCCGCTGCACGACTTCCTCGGTGGCTTGGTCAAGCGTGTGGCGCCCCTGGGAATTAGCAAGCTGGGTTATTTTGACCGTCGCAGCTTCGACATTCACTGTAACTGGAAGGTGTTCGTAGATAATTACCTCGACGGCGGCTATCACGTGCCGCACTTGCACCAGGGTCTCAATTCCGTGCTGGACTACAAGCAATACACGATCGAGAACGAGGACCGCTATTGTCTTCAGTCCAGTCCGATGGTCAGCTCAGACGAGGATGTGGCGACCGGCGCCACGCGCAAAGGCGACCGCGCCTGGTATTTCTGGCATTATCCCAACCTGATGATCAACTGCTACCAGGGATACATGGACACCAACCTCGTTATCCCGATCGATGCCGACCATTGCAAAGTCATTTTCGACTTTTATTTCAGCGATGTCAGCGAAGCCGGCCGGCAGTACAACGAGCAATCTGTTGAGGTAGGTAATCGAGTCCAAGAAGAAGATCTGGGCATTTGCGAGGATGTACAGCATGGATTGAAATCGCGCGCGTACCGGGCCGGACGGCTTTCCGTGCGCCGCGAGGCCGGAGAGCAATTGTTTCATCGCTTGCTGGCGGCTGACTTAAAACGCGGGTCGGTGTTGGTCGCGGCAGCGGACTGATAGCGTCGTGACCGTGGTCGGCAGGGCGGTCAATGTATTTGGCGAAGGATTTGCAAGGAGGGCTTCGGTCCTCCTTCTTTCGTTAATAGCGCTTCATCGGCCACGGAGACTTGGGATCATGCGAAAAATCTTTGTTCCTGTCTATGCTTTGTGCGTACTGGTCTCGACCGCGACGGCGCAGATAACTGCGATCCGTGCCGGCAAGCTAATCGATGCTGACGCAGGGAGGGTACTGAGTGATCAGGTCATTCTGATTCGCAACAACAAGATCGAGGCTGTAGGCCAGAATCTGGCAATTCCCTCGGGAGCGAAGATCATCGATCTGTCAAAGATGACCGCGCTTCCTGGCCTCATTGATTGCCACACGCATCTAGCGGATGGGGCTCATGGTGACGGTGACCCGGTCAGCCAGTTCAGAAAAACTGCCGCACGGATCGCTCTGGAATCCGTCCCTAATGCCCGCGTAACGCTCTAGGCCGGCTTCACCACCGTACGCGACGTAGGCGTGTACCGGGCGCTCGGTGACATCGCTCTTCGTGACGCCATCAATCGCGGAGATATTATTGGGCCCCGCATGTTTGTGGCTGGTGCTTACGTCACCATCACCGGCGGGGCTGGTGCAGCCACTGGGCTCGCCCCCGATATCGCACTTCCCTGGGATATGCACTACGCCGAAGCCAACAGCCCGTGGGAAGTTCGGCAAGTTATCCGCAAGCTGGCACATGACGGAGTCGACCACATAAAGATTCTGTCCAGCGGTGCGGTGCTCACCCACGGGAGCAATCCCAAGTCGCAGGAGTTTACACCCGAGGAAATTCAGGCCGCAGTGGATGAGGCCAATCATTTTGGACTGCTTGTGGAATCGCACGCACACTCGCCGGAGGGAATCAAAAACGCGATTCGCGCCGGAGTAGCCTCGGTTGAGCACGCCACCATGATTGACGATGAGGGCATGGCCATGGCCAAGCAGCGCGGCACGTATCTTGACATGGATATTTATGACGAAGAGTGCATCCAGGAAGAAGGAAGAAAAGGCAATACTCCGAAGGATTTTCTGGAGCATGATGCCAATCTTGGCCAGATCCAGCGCGACAACTTCCGCAAAGCAGTTGCCGCCGGCGTTAAGATGGCGTTCGGTACGGATGCTGGCGTCTGTCCTTGCGGCATCAACGCAAAACAGTTCGCATTAATGGTGAAGTATGGGATGACGCCGATGCAGGCGATTCAATCTGCTACCAGTTCGGCCGCCGATTTGCTTGGACATTCGAGTGAAGTGGGGTCGGTCAAGCCAGGAAAGTATGCGGATATCATCGCCGTCTCTGCCGACCCGCTCGCTGACGTTAGCGTACTAGAAAATGTCCAGTTTGTTATGAAAGATGGCAAGATTTACAAGCGATAAGTCGTGACTTCCTCCGGCAGCGGCGCGGAATCATGAATAAGCCTGAAGGCGTCTACGGGCCGTGGCATGCAAAGGGTTGCGGCCAGCCGAATACCATCTTTCATCGGAATCCACGTTTTCTCCAAACGAACTCCGTAAGCGGCAGGAGACGGTGGTTCTATGGCGAGAATGCGGAGACTTGCGAGGGTGAGAAATATCAAGAGACTGACTAAATTACAGCAAGTCGCTCGGTTCACTGCGATCTCCCGATGCAGTGTAAAGAATGTTTCTTAAACGCTTCAGTCCTACGGCTGTTGTTGCTGACGACGCATGGCTCGTAGGTCAATACCCAGTTGTTCTGCTTTCTTGTACAGGTGACTGCGCTCCAAACCAAGAGACTTAGCAGCAAGACTCACGTTTTGCTGGCTATGCTTCAACTCCGCCAGAATAACTTCCCGTTCGAACGCCTGCACTCGCTCCGCCAAGCCGCCCGACGAAGATAAAGAAGGAGGGGGGATTCCACTAGCAGAATTTTTCGGCAAAGCCAAGTGAACCGTTGCCAGGTCAACCTTGCCGTCACTCGCAAGCAGCATCACCCGTTCGACCATATTCCGAAGTTCACGGACGTTGCCCGGCCATGAGTGTGACTGCAAAGCTTCCATGGCCTCAGCAGTGAAGGGAACTGGCTTCCATCCATTTTGCGCGCTCACTTGAGCTGCGAAATGTTCTACCAGAGCCAGGATATCGTCGCGGCGCTCCCGCAACGGAGGCAGGACAAGGGGAAAAACATAGATGCGATGAAACAGGTCTTGGCGGAACTTTTCTTCACCCACCCGTGACTCCAAATCTCGATGTGTTGCGACCACGACGCGGACATCGACGGAAATCGGCTTATCGCCGCCAATGCGCTCTACCTCCCCCTCCTCCAAAACTCGGAGCAACTTTGCCTGCATGCTGAGTGCCATGTCGCCGATTTCGTCGAGGAAGATTGTGCCGTGATTGGCTTGCTCGAACTTGCCGATGTGACGTCCCGCCGCGCCAGTGAATGATCCCTTTTCATGTCCGAAGAGTTCCGATTCAATCAACTCCCCGGGTACAGCCGCGCAGTTCAGTGTGATGAACGGCCCGGAGGCACGTGGGCTCCGTTCATGAATGGTGCGCGCAACCAACTCTTTGCCTGTGCCCGTTTCTCCCAGAATGCAAACTCGGCTCTCGCTGGCCGCCACCCGCCCCAGTTGCACCATCACGCGGCGCATGGCCTCGCCCTTCCAGACAATTTCATGCTTGCCCAACCGGTGTCGCAGCTGTCGATTTTCGCTCTCGAGTCGCTGCAACTTAAGCACATTCTCAACCGTGAGCAATAGCTTGTCGGTAGAAATGGGCTTCTCCAAAAAATCGAGCGCGCCCAATCGCGTAGCTCGCACCGCCATTTCGATATGCGCCTGGCCTGACATCATCACCACCGGTGCCGCTACGCCTTGAGATTTGAGCTCTTCAAGCAGCGTCAGCCCGTCCTTGCCGGGCATGAACACGTCCGACAGAATCAGATCGAATTGCTCCGCTCTGGCCAGCTCCAACGCCTTGGTCGCATTGTCGCAAACTGCCGCCTCATGCCCTGCGAGACGGAATGCACGTGACAACGAAGCCAGCGTGTTGGCTTCGTCGTCCACGATCAGCAGGTGCGCTTTCGCTGGCAACCCTTTCCCCCCGGTCATTCGGCGGCGATGCTAGATGTGGTTTCGGCCTGGTTCTTTTCCGAGCCGTCTTGCAGTGTATCCGGATTTCTCCGCAACTCGATCACGAATGTAGTCCCACGACCCGGTTCGCTATGGACGCCGATCGTGCCTCCATGATCGCTTACGACGGACTGCACTATGGCCAGTCCCAGACCGGTGCCATGCTCTTTGCTTGTGTAGTAAGGAGTGAATATCCGATTGCATTCTTCCGCGGTCAACCCCGCACCAGTATCAGAAACTTCAACGCAAATGTTGTCCCTGTTCCCGCGAGTCCGCAAGCTGAGCCTGCCGCCCTCAGGCATGGCTTCCATGGCGTTCAACACGAGATTGGAAATAGCCCGATGCCATAGCTCCGGATCTGCGGGGATTGGTTCGAGCCGCTGGTCAAGTTGTAAATCACAACTGATTTGTCCGCGTCCCGGGGACTCCAATTGGGCCTGAAAAAGCAGCAATACGCCACGAATCACATCATTCATCTGAACCAGTTGCAATTGTGGTTGTGGCATCCGGGAAAATTCATTGAAACGTGAGATGATCGTTTTCAAGTTTGAAATCTCGGCCAGGAGCGTCGCCGAGCTTTCCCGAAAAATCTCTTCGAATTGTTCGGAGCCCTGCTGTCTCGCTCGCACCAGGTTCTCCACCGTCAGCTGCAGGGGAAACAACGGATTCTTTAGCTCATGAGCAAGACGACGAGCCAGTTCGCGCCACGCTGCAACGCGTTCGGCCTGTACCAGTCGCTCCTTCTGGGTTAGGAGTTCTCTCGTCATGTGGTTGAAAGATTCGGCAAGTTCGGCGAGTTCGTCATTTCCCGAGATCTCCACCCGCGCATTCCAATTGCCAGCCGCAACCTCCTGAGCTGCGCCTGCCAGTTGTTCGACGGGACGCGTGACGCGAGCCGCAGCCCAGCTGCTGAGAAGAATCGCCAGCAAGATTCCGCTGCCGCCCACCAACAATGCAGTCGTGCGGATATGGCGTTCCAGCTCAACATAGGATCGCCGCGAGTTCCCTACGAGCAGAATTCCCAGCAAAGGTTTTGGACTCGCATTGCTTGTACCCTGTAGGGGGATGGCGTGAAACAGTTCATCATCCGCCCGATCCGATGACCAGTGTACGATGGCGGTCGTTTCCAGGTTGTTCTGCCGTATTGCTTCGATAAGCGAAGCAATCTTGTCTGCCGGTCGATTCGTCTCTGGAGTCTCAGCGCTCCGCGACGGATTGATTAGCGATTCGCTGCCAGAGTGATCTCCATGAGTCAGGTACAGCAACACACGCATGCCCGCAGGTAAATCAAGGGCTGACAGAAAATCTTTATCCAATCGTCGTCCGCCGATAACATATACCGGATGTTCGCCGACATGAATGGCGCGTACCGCAAACAATCCAAGAGCCCGATTGTCTTGTAGCTCTTCTTGCTTCAAGAACGCGCTCTTTTCAGCCGTCGACGACAGACTGGCGAACGCAGGTTCGGGATACCCGAACTTCGCCGGCCAATGCGCGGAAGAAATGATGGTTCCCTGACTGTCTACAAATTCCAAAAAGTCGAGTTGATAGTTTTCCGCTGTCGATTTTGCCGCATCGAAATATGCCGCCGAATCAGGAGCCCTATTGTTCATCGCCAACCCCATTCGAGTGACCGGCTCGGAAGCTGCTATTGCCTCCACACGGCGCGAGACTTCCTCCCCCTGGCGATTGAACTCGTGGCGAAATTGTGTGACCAGTGCAGAGGTCCGCTCGTCTTCGGCACGCTCAAACGCTCTGCGGCTCAGTGTTGACACCAGCCAGCCCACGGTTGCAACCGACAAGAATACTGTCAGTGCAAAGACGGCTAGCAATTTCCGGCGAAAAGTCATTGCTTATCACCGTTCGTTTTTTCGCTCGTCAACCAGGCATCGGCCAGCCGCCAGCTTCCATCAGCGCCCACGGACCAGTCCCTCAGGAACTTGGTAGACGCATAAGTTGCGGGAAGATGAAACAAAGGAATGAGGCGCTGAGTCGCGAGCAACGCTTGCTCCGCGCGGTAAAGATCCTGGACGGAATTACCACCCGCGTCACCAATTGGCAAGCTGGCCACAGCAGCCACGTTGGCAAGAGCAATCCATGGATCCGTCGAGACTAGGGAAAGGCGCACGAGGCGAAGGTCCGTTGAGCGTGAGGTGCTTGGCTGCAGCACTAGACCTGCATCGCGCGCGTTAAGGGCGATGCGCTCCACCAACAACCGAGCAATAGAATCATTGGCGTCGTATCCCACCGTCCAGACCGGAATCGTACGTACCTGTTCGCGATCGCGACGCGCCTGCTGCAAGTCAGGTTGCGTCGGAAATACAAATCCGTAGCCGCTCATCCAGTTCGGCAGAATGCTGGCTGAAGCTTCACCCGTACCTTGCAGCAGCACGCTGCGAATGGAGGCGCGGTCAACGCACACTGCTAACGCATCGCGGAGCAACTTTTCTTCCGGCGACTGCGCATCGTGCACGAAAAGCAGGGCTATTAGTTCGATGGGTGCAGAGGTGGTCACGCGTGCACCTTGCGCCGAGATGCGATGAGCCTGTTCGGCAGTTACCTCCACCAGTCCTGTCCTGCCCAGTTCCAGCCCGACCAATTGATCGCGAAAGCTTCTACCCATTTCGATTTCGACAATGTCAAGAAACGGGCGCCCACGCCAGCAGTTCTCCGCAGCTGCCAGGGTCAGTTTCTTTCCAGGCTGCCAATCTGCGATGTGAAAGGGCCCCGTTCCGCTTATTGTGCCGTCGGGGTTTCTCTTGGCGATAGCGTTGCGAGGCAGCGCAAGTTCGGCGGGCAAATTCGGTGCCGGGGCGTCGCGCTCAACCACTATGGAGTCAACATCCGGCAGCACCCTCCACGAAGGGTTTGCGGTGCGCAAGCAGGATGCCACGGTCGCAGGGGTCAGAAGCATGTCGTCCGGAAATTTGACGTTCCGGCGCAGTCGGAATTGCCAGCGCTGGTTGCCAGGCGCGGCCTGCCAGGATGTCGCCAGCGCGGCGTGCACGTTCCCCGCATCGTCGATATCCGTCAATGTGTCGAAAATCAGCAGCGTGAGATTGTGGCGAGCGACGAATTCTGCTTCCGTTCTGTCTGCCGGATCCAGCGATGTGGGGGCCTCGCGCATGCTCACGTGCAGCGTGGCTCCGTACTGGGGACGCGTCTCCGCGACCGCCAGCACCGCGAGAACCAGGCTACCGATTACAAGTTGCTGCCAGGCGAAAAGCTTCATAGTCACCCGTTCGTTGATTCCTCGCCACCGCGACGGCCGTATCGCCTTTGATCTCCGTCCATAGCGCAGTAATTTCGCCCGCGAAGTCCGCAGCCATACTCACCGGCACCGGATCACGATCCGCAAGTTCGTAAGCTCGTACCGAGTCTCCTGGATTGTCTCCGGAGCTTGTTGCCAACACCTGCCACCCTATCCCGCACGTGGTTTGCACGCTCGCTACGTCACTGCCCCATCCCAGGCTTGCGGCTTGGTCGGTCACGCCGTCCACGAAGTGAATTTGTCCATCGACTGCGGCGAAAACGCCCAGCATGTATTGGTTACGCGGCAGGAAGGCAGCAGAATAAAATTTAGGAATCGTCGTGAACTTTCCGATACCCGGAGACAAGGCTCCCGTGAAGAAGTTGCGCGTCGGTGCGAAGAAAGCATTGACCGGTGAGGCTACAGACAAAGCGCCCTTTGAGGTCCCCAAAAAAGACGAATCCGTTGATGTCCCAGCCTCCGGATTCAGTGGGCGCCCCTCCAGCGGCCAGGGATCATCGCTCTGCCGGCAGCTGAGAGTAAGCGGCAAAGCAGCAGAGGTGTGACAGAGCAGGCCGGGAAGATAAACATCAAAGAGGTGGTCCTTTCCGGCAATCAAACGTCCACGCAAGTCTCGCGGCCATGGCCCAGCATGTGAAATGTTAAGAGCCTGCTCCCGCTGCCATTTTCCGCTCTGGAGTCTATAAACCGAAACCTTTTCAGCATCGAGCACGGCGATGTGTTTTGGAGCAGGATTTGGCGGCGGATCTTCTTCCAACACCGCCACGTCAAGGATGCGATCCTCCTGCGACCAAAGCGGGATCTTGCGAAGAGTGATCGGGAATGATTCGCGTGAGAAAGCGGGGCCACCCGCACGCAAAAACGAAACCATCACCACCGAAGACTCGGCTGCGCCAAGATGAATCTCCGCAACCCAAACGTAGGAAGTTGGATTCTCAGAGAGGGAAACCGCCACCGTGGCGGCAGCCTGCTCCGGCTTGACTGCACGCACACCGAGTACCTCCAGGTCAGCCTGAAGCCTGCTGTTTGCGGCGTCGGCATCCTTCTTAGTGAGTGAAGACCGGTTTTCCAATCTTACCGCGACCGCTCCCGGCCCCGTGACCGCTGCGATTTGCTTTGCGAGTTGCCCCTCGGCTTTGCTCCAGTCGAGAGCTTGACCGCTCAGCCCAGCAGAAAAAATCAAAATAGGCAGAACACGATTGAGGCCATGCGCAGCGCGTGCAGCTGGATTCACCATTTTCAGGATGGGCAAATTATAAACTGCACTGCGCATCGCACCACTCCCTCCTCTGTACTGTTTGGACACCACCACCAGTAGTTTGGGCGGTGCGCCTAGCATTCCGCCCGGTCCTGACGCGCTAACTGTCTCCTAATACGGCTGCTATCGGGGTTGTGGCTCGGCCTGCTCCACTTGGCTGCTCTGGTTCCCGACGTTCATGCTGCGCAGGACGTCATTGGCGAAGAAAAACTTCCCATCGGCGGGCACCATCATGATCTGCAACTTGTCGGAAAGCCTCTCGGCTACGATCTTGTTGATGAGCAGTGGATTGTGCTTTAGCACCGCAGCTTCACCCTGCAGCCGCTCGGCATCGGCGGCGGCAGTTACGCGGATGCGGTCTCCCTCAGCGTTGGCCAGCAACTTGCGTCGTTCGCTCTCCGCTTTGCTGTCAATCACCTTGGCTTGAGCGGCTGCTTCCGCATTCTGGATGGTCGCTTCCTTGCGCGCCTGAGCCTCCAACCGGCTCTGCTGAATTTGCTTTTCCTTTAGGGGGAGTGTGTATTTCATCGCGTCCGCCTCGCCTTTCGCCTGTAGCACGTGCACCTGCGCTTCTCCTTCCGCCTGCTTGACCTGTTGCACCTTCATGGCTTCAGCTCTGAGCTCGGCGATGCGAACTTCTTTCTGCTTAAGCTCGGTCTCGACGCCCATGCGATCGTTTTCCTGCTCCTTCAGTAGCAACGTTTCCAATCCCTTGGCATACTCTGGAGGCAATTGGATGTCTCGCAGCATAACTTCTTTCACCACGATTCCGTCCACCGCCAGTTTCTGCGCGATCATGGCCGCGGCACGGTGGCGCACTTCTTCACGTTTCGCCGAAAACACATCGCGCACCGTATAGTTGGGGACCAGTTCACGCCACACACTGGCCACCGTCGGCGGCACGATCTCTCTTTCCACGGGATGGGGCAAGTTGCTCTGTATGTAATCCAGCCGCTTGGGATCAAGCCGGTAGCGTACCGTGATCGCCAGTCCAAGCGTCAGGCCCTCCTTGGCCTGCACATCGAGGAACTGCGCCTTTGCAGCATTCGTGGCTGCGGCCTTTCCATCTTCCGATATGCCTGTGGTGAAGATCTGATCCCGCGTGTCGAATGAAGCCACGTCCTCCACCAGAGGCACCACCAGATGTACACCCGGATAGAGCGTACCCGGCAGCGTCCCGCTCATCTGGCTGACACGAACCCCAGCCATTCCACTCGCGACTACCACGATGCTAAACGCTAGCAGCAGAGGTCCCCAGGCCAACAACGCGAGAGCCAGCGACGCTCGCCAGCGAAGTTGTGCAGCTGGAGGTAAGGGCATCGTTCCAGCCGTAGCCAGCGCGCGTCGGTAAGCAACTCCGCGATACAAGTCATAGGTGAGAATGCTCACGGCCACCACGATCATTCCGAGGCCGCCCGTCATCAGCAAATATTTCAACATCAGCATTGTCGTTCTCCAGTGCGACTTAGCGCTTCT
>WNFC01012611.1_pt1 | contig 18792 bp, 17 predicted proteins | sample 5400541 | NCBI WGS metagenome assembly WNFC01 (sample SAMN13153342, study PRJNA577476) | soil metagenome | isolation source: 120 cm saprolite under Douglas fir tree site 2 hole 2 replicate 1 | place: USA:California | collected 2015-04-18 | reverse complement strand
GTTTCGACGGCGATGACCTCACGATCGCGTTCAACCCGAACTACCTGCTCGACGGGCTCACCGCCATGGACAGCGACACCACGAGGATCGCGTTCACCGAGCCGGGCAAGCCGGCCCTGCTGACCGGCAAGCCAGGACCGGACGGCACCCCGGACTACCGCTACCTGCTAATGCCGTTCCGGCTGAACAGCTAAGGCCCAGGGGACCCAGCCAAGACGGGACAGCGAGAACCGGCGGCGCGAGGAGTTAGTCTGCCAGGCGTGTACCTGGCCAGGCTCGCGCTCACCGACTTCCGTTGCTACGAGTCGGCCGACCTCAACCTCGCGCCTGGAGTCACCACTTTCACCGGCCCGAACGGGGCAGGCAAGACGAACCTGATCGAGGCCGCCTACTACGTCGCCACGTTCGCGAGTCACCGCGTCGCTGCGGACGCCGCCCTGGTCAAGTCGGGCGCCGACCGGGCCATCCTGCGGGCCTCGGTCCGCTCTGGGTCCAGGGACAGCCTGGTCGAGATCGAGCTCAATCCGGGCCGGGCGAACCGGGTACGGCTCAACCGGGCCCCCCTCACCAGGCCAAGGGATGCGCTCGGCACTTTGCGGTGCGTCCTGTTCGCGCCGGAGGACCTGTCGATCGTCAAGGGTGATCCCGCCGAGCGCCGCCGGTACCTCGATGACCTGCTGGTTGCCAGCCGGCCGCGGTACGCCGCCGTGCGGGCCGACTACGAGCGGGTCGTGCGGCAGCGCAGCGCCCTGCTCAAATCGGCCAAATCCGGCTTCGGCAGCGCCACCGGGCGCGGCACGCCGGCCGGCCTGGACGTCTGGGATGATCAGCTCGTCGCTCACGGAACCGAGCTCACCGCGGGTCGGCTGCGGCTCGCCGCAGAGCTCAGGTCCCTGATTGCCGGGCGCTACTCCGACGTCTCGGGCGACTCACGCGGCGCGTCGATGAGCTACCGGCAGGGCTCGGAGCGGTCCGGGGTGCTAGACCCCGATCTCGAGCCGGCCAAGCTCGCCCAGGCCATGCGGGACTCGATCGACCGCCTGCGCCGGGCCGAGCTCGAGCGCGGCGTCTGCCTGGTCGGCCCGCACCGGGACGAGCTCGAGCTGCGGATCGGCGACCTGCCCGCGCGCGGCTACGCCAGTCACGGCGAGTCGTGGTCGCTGGCCCTCGCGCTGCGCCTGGCCGCCTTCGGCCTCTTGCGCGCGAACGGCGAGGATCCCGTCCTCCTGCTCGACGACGTGTTCGCCGAACTGGACACCGGCCGCCGGGACCGGCTCGCGGAGCTCGCGGGCGACGCCGAGCAGGTGCTCGTCACCGCGGCCGTCGCGGCCGACGTGCCGTCGCGGCTGGCCGGGACCGGCTACACCGTCGCGAAGGGGGTGCTGAGCGATGCCGCCTGACCGGCCGACCGCAGCCGGTCGCGGTGACTCGGATCCGGCCGAACCCGACCGAGTAGCGCTCGCGGCCCAGGCCCTGGCGCAGGCCAAGGCGGACGCCGCAGCTCGCGGGAACCGTCCGTCGGCAGCGGCCGAGGATTCATTTGCCCAACGAAAAGCCAACGCGCCAGTGCCCGCAGCTAGCCAGCAGGTGGCACGCGGGCGCCGGGAAGACCCGGCACCGCTCGGTGCCGCGATCAACGGCCTCATTGCCGAGACGGGCTGGGAACTGGCGGTGGCGGCCGGGTCGGTCTTCGGCCGGTGGGCGCAGATCGTCGGCCCCGATCTGGCGGCCCACACCGTACCGGACGGCCTCGCCGACGGCGAGCTGACCGTTACGGCTGACTCGACGGCGTGGGCGACCCAGGTCCGGCTGCTCGCAGCCGAGCTTGTCCGCAAGTTGAACGCGGAGCTCGGCGACGGTGCAGTGCGCCGGGTGAAAGTGCGCGGACCTGGGACGGAGCGGCGACGCCCAGGCGAGTGGCGGGTGCGGGGCAGCCGGGGTCCGCGCGATACCTATGGCTAAGACCTGTGCTGCGGTCACCGCGGGCGGGCCAGAGATACGCCTGATGTCCGTGATGCGGCAGTGACGATCAGCGCGACGCGCGCGACTGACGCCGGCATAGTCGCTCTGGCGGCCCTGTACGGCTGAGGCTGACGGTCCAAGCAGGTAAAATAGGTAAGCGTAGAGGGACATCAGCAGTCGGGCAAGAGCCGTCGGGCCGCCCGTGCGTATGTCCCGCTTTCAGGAGGAGCGAACCGTTTGTCTTACGACGCACGCTCGATTACGGTCCTTGAGGGCCTGGAGGCGGTTCGCAAGCGTCCGGGCATGTACATCGGCTCGACCGGCGAACGCGGACTGCACCACCTGGTCCAGGAGGTTGTCGACAACGCCGTCGACGAGGCGCTGGCCGGCGAAGCCGACCGGATCGAGGTCACTCTGCTCGCCGATGGTGGTGTCAGGGTATCCGACAACGGCCGGGGCATTCCGGTCGACAACCACCCGGTGGAGAACCGGCCAGCCGTCGAGGTCGTGCTGACCACCCTGCATTCGGGAGGCAAGTTCGACAGCCAGTCCTACGCAGTCTCGGGCGGGCTGCACGGCGTCGGCGTCTCTGTGGTCAATGCGCTGTCGACCCGGCTGGACGTGGAGATCCGCAAGGACGGCCATGTCTGGCGGCAGTCCTACGCGTACAGCGAGCCGGCGGGTCCGCTTGAGAAGGGTGAGCGCACCGACAAGACTGGAACGATCATCACGTTCTGGCCCGATCCGGACATCTTCGAGACCACCACGTGGAGCTTTGAGACGCTGTCCAGGCGGCAGCAGGAGATGGCGTTCCTGAATCGCGGGCTGACCATCATCCTGACCGACGAGCGGCCCGATCACATCAACGGCGAGCCGAGGGTGGTCAGCTACCGCTACGACGGCGGCATCGCCGACTTCGTCCGGTACATCAACGCCTCGAAGGAGGCCGCGCACAGCTCGGTGATCGAGTTCGGCGACGAGGAACCGGGCATCTCGGCCGAGATCGCGATGCAGTGGAGCGGCTCCTATTCCGAGTCGGTGCACACCTTCGCCAACACCATCAACACCGCCGAGGGCGGTACCCACGAGGAGGGGTTCCGCGCCGCGCTGACCACGATCATCAACAGGTACGCCCGCGACCAGAAACTGATCAGGGAGAAGGAAGAGAACCTCACCGGCGACGACGTCCGTGAGGGCTTGACCGCGATCATCCACGTCAAGCTCGCCGAGCCGCAGTTCGAGGGCCAGACCAAGACCAAGCTCGGCAACACCGAGGCCAAGTCGTTCGTGCAGCGGGTCTGCAACGACCACTTGCGCGACTGGTTCGAGCGCAACCCCGGTGAGGCCAAGTCGATCGTGATCAAGGCCACCCAGGCGGCCAGGGCGCGGATCGCAGCACGCCACGCCAGGGACCTCACCAGGAAGGGCCTGAGCGGCGGATCCGGGCTGCCGGGCAAGCTGGCCGACTGCCAGTCCGGAGACCCCGCGCAGTGCGAGGTCTATGTGGTTGAGGGCGACTCAGCGGGCGGCTCGGCGAAGGGCGGCCGGGATCCGATGTTCCAGGCGATCTTGCCGATCCGCGGCAAGATCCTTAACGTCGAGAAGGCCAGGATCGACCGGGTGCTGAAGAACACGGAGGTCCAGGCGCTGATCACGGCCCTCGGGACCGGCATCCACGACGACTTCGACATCACCAAGCTCAGGTACCACAAGATCATCCTGATGGCCGATGCCGACGTGGACGGCCAGCACATCACGACCTTGCTGCTGACGCTGCTGTTCAGGTTCATGAAGCCGCTGATTGAGGCGGGCCACGTGTACTTGGCTCAGCCGCCGCTGTACAAGATCAAGTGGGAGGGCCGCGGAGTCGCGCCGGACTACGCGTACTCCGACCGGGAGCGGGACGCGCTGATCGAGGCCGGCATCGCGCAGGGGCGCAAGGACCCGAGGCCGCGCGACGGCATCCAGAGGTACAAGGGCCTCGGCGAGATGGACGCGCCCGAGTTGTGGGAGACAACGATGGACCCGATGCGGCGCGTGCTGAAGCTGATCACGCTCGACGACGCGGCCCAGGCGGACGAGCTGTTCACCGTGCTGATGGGCGAGGACGTGGAGGCAAGGCGGGCCTTCATTCAGCGCAACGCCAAGGACGTCCGCTTCCTGGACATCTAGCTTTACTGGCCGGCGGGGGCGCCGCGGCGCCGCCGCCGGATGCGCCACCTGGGATTGGTGATCGCGGTCGCTTGTCGGTCGTAATGACTGAGGGAAGCCCGCGATCATGGTGAAGGAGAGATCTGCATGAGCGTGGACACGCCAGAGGCTTCGACTGGCGGGCCCGAAGGCCCTGGAGGCCGGCTGGAGCCGGTCGACATCCAGGTGGAGATGCAGCGCAGCTACATCGACTACGCGATGTCGGTTATCGTCGGCCGCGCCCTGCCCGACGTACGGGACGGCCTCAAGCCGGTGCACGTCCGGGTCCTGTACGCGATGTATGACGGCGGGTACCGCCCGGACCGCGGCACCTTCAAGTGCTCGCGCGTGGTCGGTGACGTGATGGGCCAGTACCACCCGCACGGTGACTCGGCCATCTACGACACGCTGGTCAGGCTCGCCCAGCCGTGGTCCATGCGCATGCCCCTGGTGTTCGGGCAGGGGAACTTCGGTTCCCCCGGCAACGACCCGGCCGCCGCGATGCGGTACACCGAGTGTCGTCTCGCGCCGCTGGCAATGGAGCTGCTGCGCGACATCGACAAAGATACCGTGGACTTCCGCCCGAACTACGATGGCCGCTCCGCCGAGCCGGTCGTACTGCCCGCCAGATTCCCCAACCTGCTCGTCAATGGGTCGGAGGGGATCGCGGTTGGGATGGCCACCAAAATCCCGCCGCACAACCTGCGCGAGGTCACCGAGGGCGTGCAGTGGTACCTCGAGAACTTCGACGCGTCCGATGAGGATCTGCTCGAAGCGCTGATCCAACGGATCAAGGGGCCCGACTTCCCGACGTACGGGCAGATCGTCGGGCGCCGGGGCATCCAGGAGGCCTATCGCACCGGCCGTGGCTCGATTACGATGCGCGCGGTCATCGACATCGAAGAGGATCGCAAGGGCCGGACCAACCTGGTCGTCACCGAGCTGCCCTACCAGGTCAATCCCGATAACCTCGCCGCCAAGATCGACGAGATGGCCAAGGACGGCCGGATCGCCGGTATCGCCGCCGTGCAGGAACTGAGTAGCGGCCGGACCGGCCAGCGGCTGGTCATCGTGCTCAAGCGCGATGCCGTCGCCAAGGTCGTGCTGAACAACCTCTACAAACACACCCAGCTGCAGGACACGTTCGGCGCCAACATGCTCGCGCTGGTCGACGGGGTGCCGCGCACACTGCGCCTGGACCAGATGATCAGGCACTGGGTCGCTCACCAGATCGAAGTGATCGTGCGGCGCACCCAGTACCTGTTGCGCAAGGCCCAGGAGCGAGCTCACATCCTGAGCGCGCTGATCAAGGCGATCGACCAGATCGACGCGGTGATCGCGCTGATCAGGGCCAGCGAGTCGGCGGCGGTGGCCCAGCAAGGCCTGATGCAGCTGCTCGACATCGACGAGATCCAGGCGCGCGCGATCCTGGACATGCAGCTGCGCAAGCTCGCCGCGCTCGAGCGGCAGCAGCTCATCGACGAGTACGACGAGCTGATGGCGCAGATCGCCGATTACGAGGCAATCCTGGCCTCGCCGGAGCGGCAGCGTCAGATCATCGGCACCGAGCTCGGGGAGATCGCGGCGAAGTATGGCGACGACAGGCGCACGGAGCTGGTCGCGTACGACGGCGAGGTCTCGATGGCCGACCTGATCGCCGAGGAGGACGTGGTCGTCACGATCACGCGCGGCGGCTACGCCAAGCGGACCAAGACCGACCTGTATCGCGCGCAGCGGCGCGGCGGCAAGGGGGTGCGCGGCGCGCAGCTGCGGACCGACGACATCGTCGAGCACTTCTTCGTCACCTCGACGCACCACTGGATCCTGTTCTTCACGAACAAGGGGCGGGTCTACCGGGCGAAGGCCTATGAGCTGCCCGAGGCCGCGCGCGATGCGCGCGGCCAGCACGTCGCCAACCTGCTGGCCTTCCAGCCGGATGAACGGATCGCCGAGGTGCTCGCGCTTCAGGACTACGAAGTGGCGCCCTACCTGGTGATCGCGACCGCGTCCGGGCTGGTGAAGAAGTCGCGGCTGAGGGAGTTCGACTCGCCGAGGCAGGGTGGCATCATCGCGATCAACCTGCGAGAGGACGACGAGGTGATCGGGGCCAGGCTGGTCTCCCCCGATCAGGACCTGCTGCTCGTCAGCCGGCGTGCGCAGGCGATCAGGTTCCACGCCAGCGATGATGTGCTGCGGCCGATGGGACGGGCCACGTCCGGTGTCATCGGCATGCGGTTCACCAATGGGGATCAGCTGCTCGGCATGCACGTGGTCGAGGTCGGCACGAATGCAGACGTCCTGGTGGCGACCGGCGGCGGCTACGCCAAGCGGACGCCAGCCGACCAGTACCCCGTCAAGGGCAGGGGCGGCCAGGGCGTGGTGACCGCGCGGATCGTGGACGCACGCGGCGAGCTGATCGGCGCGCTGATGGTCGGCCCGGACGACGAGGTCTTCGCGATCACGTCCGCTGGCGGGGTGATCAGGACCACGGCGGCGGAGATCAAGCAGTCCGGCCGGCAGACAATGGGCGTCCGGCTGGTCAATCTCGCGTCCGGCCAGACTCTGGTCGCGATCGCGCGCAATGCGGAGGAGCCGGAAAGCGTGATCGGCGAGCTCGTCGGCGCGGACGAGCCCGTCGGCCTGGAGGAGCCTGCCGACCTGGAGGAGCCTGCCGACCTGGAGGAGCCTGCCGACCTGTCATCCGATTCGCCGGACCCGGGAAACGCGGACTCCTGAGTCGCTACGTGACCCGTGACGTGCGCGGATGCGGCGGAGCTGATTGCGGCGAAAGCGGTTGGTCTGGGCTTTCGTGGGCAGAAGCTGCCGGTAACCTGGCTCGTCACGGCAACTATTCTGCCAATTGGGACGTCTCACTGGTGTCACGAGTGTGGCGATCGGGCCATCAAGGTCCAGGCAAAGCTAGTGGCGGATAAGGTCGTTGCTAGCGACTTCACAGGAGGATGGGTGGACAAGCAGGATCCAGCCGCGCAAGTAGCCGATGAGGCAGGCGGCCCGGCTCCCGAGCTGGACCAGACCGTCCGGAGGTCAAGCAAGGGCAAAACTGAGCCCACCAAGAACTCCCCTTCGCAAACGGCTGACTCGCGCGCCGACGATGCTCAGGGCAAGGGCCACAACAGCACACCACGCTCGCAGAGCATTGCCGAACCTGAATCCGATGCAAAGGCGGCCGACGCCAAGCGCTCCGACGTCACGATCCCGCGAGGGCCGGCGCGGCCAGGCGATCCTGGGCCAGAAGGAAACGGCAAGCCTCTCGGGTCGGCCAATCCGGACAGCGTTTTCACGCCAGCGGGAGTCACGAGGCCGCACACTGTCCCTAAGCCTGAGACCCGGCCGACCGCGGACCGCGCCGCGAAATCCGGTAGCCCGTCGATCCAAGACAGCTCCGCAACGTCGGCTGGGGGCGCCAGGCCCGGTGGGGGAAATGGGGGCGCGGAGCCAGCGGACTCGGCGGGACCGGGCAGTCAGCAGCGGCCTGCTACGGCGGGCGCGCCTGCCTCGGCTACTGGCAGCCCGACCGGTGGCAGGAACGGATCGCCGGCCTCCCGGCCTCCCGGCCCTGGCGGGTCAGAGCGCGGCGGGTCAGAGCGCGGCGGGTCCCAGGGTGGGGGGTCCCAGGGTGGGGGGTCCCAGGGTGGCGGCTCGCAGGAGGAAGCCACGTCAACGCTTGCGGCCGCTGCGCTCACGCGAGAGCTGACAGGAGCGGGCCTTGCCAGCCCGGGATTCACGAGCACCGGACTTACAGGCAGCGACGTGACGCGGCAGGCGAGTGCGCCGCCCTCCCCTGGCGCATCGACGGCTGCTGGCCCGTCGTCCCCTTCCGCAACGCCCTCATCCGGTGGCCCTGCGCGCGCCGCCGGCACGTCGTCGACCGCGACCACCAACATTGGCTGGAAGTCCCCTACAGCAGCCTCAGCAGGGCCTGCAGCCACCGCAGCGCCGACGGCTGCGCCGACGGCAGCCACCGCTAAGCCTGCGGCTCCAACAACGGCGGACCGGACTCCTCCCGCGGCCGGGTCATCAACTCCGCGGTCGCAGGACCAGACTGTCGCTCCCGCAGGATCGGCGGGGCGGACCGGCCCCGGCGGCAGCGTCTTTGATCCTCCGCGGAAGCCTGCATACTCACCGGGCGGCTCAGCGCCAACCACCGCCGGGGACCGCGTGGGCGCAGCTTCAGGCCGCGCTGCGCCGGCAGCCGCGGCGGAAATGTCGTCTCCGCCTACGGTTGGCGCACAAATGCCGTCGCCGCCGCCGGTCGCTGCGCACGAACCAGAGCAGGTTCAGACTCCCAATCCGGGATTTGCTGCCGCTGAATCTGTACGATCGGATGACCAGAAGTCACAGGTCGCGAGACCATTTACAAGACCGGGGAAGAAGAAGAAGCTAAGGCCGAGTGCGATTGGGAAGCCAGGGGGCGCGATCGGCAATGGCAGACCAGCAGTGACTGTCAAGAGCAGGCCGACGGCACCACGCCGCCCGGCCGCACAACTTTCGACCAAGGGCGTCAAGTCCGACGGAACCGAGCCGCGCGACGCACAGCTTGTGCTGTCCAGGATCGAGCCATGGTCGGTCATGAAGTTCAGCTTCATGGCGTCGCTCATCGGCTTCGTGATCTTGTTCGTCGCCGTGGCCGTGCTGTACTTTTTCTTTTCGGCGCTCGGCGTGTTCTCGAGCATCGAGCACACGATCCACCTCGTCACCTCGTCGGGCGGCAATGCCGGGAGCAACGCGTCCAGCTGGTTCTCAGCGGGAACAGTGCTCGGCTACACCATGCTGGCCGGGACCATCGACGTCATCCTCATCACGGCGTTGTCGACGGTCGGGGCCGTCATCTACAACGCCGTGAGCCACCTGTCGGGCGGGGTCGAGATCACGCTGCGGGAAGCCGACTAACCAGGCAACCGGCTTCGCGCAACGCGCCGCGGTGCGGTAATCTATCCCGGCACGCCCAGACATCTGGGCGGCCATCCCTTGGCCTGCTGCCTGGCCTGGCGCGCGAATCGGTGACATCCAGCCGCGCTCGAGTTCGTGCCGGTCAGCGGGCTGCTGAAGGGCCTGTAGCTCAGGCGGTTAGAGCGCTTCCCTGATAAGGAACCCAGGTATTAGCAGGTCAGCGCCGTGACATGCGGTCATGCCCGCTTGCCCTGGTCCGTTTGTCCCTATTCCGGGAGCGGCGGTGTCCGAATTTGGGAGCCGATCTTGGTCGCGGGCTCCCGATGGCCTGAACATCGAGGGGACAAATCGAGTGAGCCAATGGCCGCGGGGGTACGGAGAGACGTCTCCCGGGGCTCCCGCGGGCATCGCCTTCAGGTCGGCCTGCAGGGCCGGGCTGATGTGCCTGTTGACATCTCGATTGGGGGATGCGTGCCTCCTCCATCCAGGTCCGGTGGCCGTGCCGCATGCCGTGCGGCGTAAGCCTGGCCAGTATCTGGCAGCGAGCAGCCCGCGACATTGTGTGAGACCAGGACTCCGTCGCGGCGACGGACGTTGCGGGGACGAGATGACCGGTGCCTGCGAAAGTCACAGCTCCAACGGCCGCGCGAGACGGCACAATCGTCACCTAACGTTACGGAGGAAAGGCTCAGAGGAGCGCGCCGAGGGCTCGTTCGATGCGCGAACTGAGCACTGGGGTGGGGGTGCGAGCGTGTGCCAGAATCGGCCGATCTGTATGTCCGCACAGCCAACTACGAACATCCGCTCATGCGTGTTCTCTGAACTACCGGGCGTCGCTGCAGCTCAGAACCCCAAGCGGCCACGACGGTCGACGGCCACTCTGACCGGGATGTCGCGGACATCCGGTGCTTAACGGCTCGCCCAGCTTCTCCTCGTTGCCGCTTGCTGACACCAGCGCCTGACAGGCCTTTAACCGTCTTGACCTGCGAAGACATCCGAACCTTCAAGTGCACATTGACAGTTCAGAGAATGCCGATGTGCGGATGTACTCGGGCAGGCCTGTGTTCGCCGTAGCATCGGCTCATGTCCCGTTGCACAGCACCCGTCTATGGCCATCGCACGGCCAGCGGTGCCGCAAACTGCCCTGCGTGCGGATCCCGGTCGTACTACCGCTCCCCCTCCTACTACACCCCGCCGACCAGGCCCTCCTGGAGCGGTGGCGGTGGGTCGTCCAGTGGTGGGTCGTCCAGTGGTGGGTCGTCCGGCGGCGGGAAGTCTCGACGGTTGCGTGGAGGGGGGGCCGTCTCGTACACGGCTGCTGAATGGCGAACGATCGAGCCCCTCGCCCGCCAGGCCGAGGAGCAGGCGCGGGAACACCCGGAGCGTCGCGACCTCTTCCTCTGCCACGCCTGGGACGACCGGAAGGGTGCCGCGAGAGAGATGTGTGACCTGCTGGTGTCCCTCGGCGCGACGGTCTGGTTCAGCGAGAAGGACGTCGGCCTCGGCAAGTCGTTGCTCCGCGAGATCGACAAGGGGTTGGCGAACTCCCGGATCGGCATTGTGCTGGTGACCCCGGCGCTGCTCAAGAGCCTGGCGGCCGAGGGGATCGCCGACAAGGAACTTTCCGCGCTGCTCGCGACCGACCGGGTCATCCCCGTCGCCCATGGCACGACCTTCGGCGCCCTCCGGGACGTCAGCCCCCTGCTCGCCGCACGGTCCGGCCTGAGCACCGGGGACTCGTCGATGCGGGACGTCGCGACCAAGGTCGCCGCCGCGGCGGCCGCCGAGGACGACATCTGACGGGAGCGACGACGCCCCGGCCCATTCGGTGCCGGGCGTCGTGCTGCCGGTGCGCAGCCGCACAGCATCCGACGAATCCGCGTGATGATTGAGCCGAGACCTCTGACGGGAGGGCCGGGTCCGAACTACCCCCGCAACCCCAGAAGGTCCCAACGCCCGCACATGCCGCGATGAGGCACGTCTGCCGTCGGCTCACGTGCGCAGAACTGACGCATCTGCGTGGGGTCAGCCATCCAGGAAGGCTCGGCGCTGCACCTACAAAATGGGCAGCGCGGACCCGGCAGCCCCGGGCCAGCACATCTGATCACATTCCGTGATAGGCCTCGGAAGCGGCGAGTGGTCAAAGGCCAGGCACTGACGGCGTTCAGAACGTCAACGGCCTCGGAATTGTTCGCGGTCTGAGCGCCAGCCGTCATCAATCAGCGTTGCAGTTGATCATCGACCTGTGGCCAGAAAGACATGCCGGTAACAAGAGTCCGATTTTCAGGAGGCTTTGCTCGTCCACGCCGTTCCATCACTGGCCGGCTAACGGGGCCATACGGCGCGCGGGACCTTGTTCGAGTCCAAGCCTTACCCCACGCTTCCACAGCTGTTGTGCGCTGCGTTAGCAAGGTCGTTAAGTGGCGGCGAGGTGCGTTGGGCCGACCGTCGCGGTGTCGTCCACGGACATAATCACTCGATGTTCGCACTGATACTTGACAAGTCAAGAGTGGAGCCGCGCCTCAAGGTGCGTCCCCGGCTGGAGGACATCCGGAGCGGCTGGTCTGGGCCAGTCTGACGAGGAGACATGACATGGCTGGATTCGATGACGCCCTGCGTGGTTACGCCTATCCCATCCATCGCCGCGACGGCTTCCGGTGCCGGTACTGCGGGCTCGACGGTAGTAAGTCCTTCGCCAGTTGGCTATCGCTGCACTGGGATCACTTGCTGCCCAAGGGCAACCTTCATCGAGACGAACCTGACTTCATCGTCACGGCCTGCATGTTCTGCAACATCGCCGACAACAGATATTTCGACCTGGTTGAGAAACGGGGGCTCCGCCTTGATGGCCTCTCCCCCGACGAGCTGGTCGCCCAACGACTGCGGTACGTCGAGGCGACGCGTCAGCGATACAAGAAGTTCTGGGCTACGAACGTCGAGCGGTCGGCTGAATTACCGACTGAGAGGACTGCCTACCTTGGCGGAGCCATTGGAGATCATTGTGTTCTGGGTTCGCGAAGATGGAACGGTCGGTGGGCAACACCGTGCGGATTAAAAGCTTGAGCGCAGCGGGTTCGCCATAGTTTGCAGACGGTCGTGGCGCAGATCAGGGCGCGTGTGCGTACCTGGCTGAACCGGATCGGATGGCGCTGAACTGCAACCCATATTGCAACCCTCCGCTCCGTCTCTGTCGGCTTGGCTTGCACGATGCGAGGGGCCGGGTTTGGTGGTTGTGCCGTCGATGCCACGGGAGCAACGACCTGCTGGTCTCCGACGTTATCCGCACCGGTGAGATGCAGGCCTGGTTCATCGCCGAGCACCTGGTCGACACCCCGCTGGTGCGCGCCTGAACGATCGACCGGGAACCGTACGAGCCTGGCCATGTCGTTCTGGCAGACTGCATCTCGATGAACGGCAACGCACCTGACCTGCACATGCTCAACATCGTCGTCGGTGACATGGCGACCAGCCCGGACTTCTACCGGCGGCTGGGCGTCGTGTGCCCGATGTCCAGAACGCGGGCGATGTCCACGTGCAGCTCAAGATGCCAGGCGGCTTTAGCCTCGAGGTTGACACCGCCACATCCGCCAGACTGTGGCACGCGGGCTGGCGCGCTGACGCGGCGAGCGCCCGCGTCGTTGGATTTCTGCTGCCGAGCCGCGAGGCGGTCGACGAGCGCTATGCCGAGGTGACGGGAGCGGGCTATGCCGGGCGGCAGCTGCCTTCGATGTCTTCTGGAGCGCCCGCTACGCGATCGTCGCCGATCCCGACGGCAATGATGTCGGCCTGATGAGCCCGATCGAGGATTCACGCCGCACGTGGCCACCAGCGGAGGCGCCTGCCCCTTGAATGAGCGCTCTGCGAGGAGCGGTCCGACGGCCCCCGACTCGGCGGGCACCGCAGGGCTGCAGGCGACATCATCCGTCGTCATTCTCAGTGCTGCTCGGGCCTGCCACTACCGGCGACGCGTCCTCTCGGTTCCATTCGTGGTGACATTTCACGGGCCGAAGCGGGCGCGAATCGGCCAGGGTAGCGTGGACTGCTGCCAGATCGCGGCGATCTTCCCGGTCCGGCTCTCGCCCAGGCGAGCCGATTCGCCGTCCGCGGTTAGGGTGAACAGTCGTCCGAACGTTCCTGACGCTGCAGCGAACCGGCGCGCGTATATGTGCGTCAATCCGTTGCCTGTGCTGCCTGGCAAGGGGAGCGGCGTTGACTGCCAAGCGACGAGCCCGGCGCCTGCCGGGTCGATGGTGATCGCCGGGGCGTAGCCGATTCCGAGCCTGACGACGGGTCCGAGCGCACCGGCCAGGGAGACGCGGCGGCCGAAAGCGACCTCGGATTGAGTGGAACTGTCGTAACGGGTCCACGCCACAATCGAATCCCCCGTCGCGTCGGTGGCCACTGCGACGTCAGACACCACGGTCTCCTGGTTCCGCGCGACCTGCCGGGCGGGGTCGAGCCTGCCACCGCTACGCCACACTCGCTCCAGCAAGGTTGACTGTGAGGTATTGATGGCGAACACCGTGTCGCCGCTGGAGTCGTCGGCGATCGATCCAACACCGTATGTCCTGGTGGCAGTGGCGGGCATGATGACCCGCAGCGCCGAGACCTTGCCGGGCGTGACCCGCCGGGCTACTACCCGCCTGTCAGGATCGGTCCAGGCCACGGTGGCCGTGCCCGTGCGGTCGATGGCGATGGCGGGCCATGCAGGCACGACCGCGCCCAGCGTGATCACCGGGCCGAGCGACCCGTTCTTGTGAATGTATCTGGCCATGATCTGCTGGCTCACGTCGCGGAGCTGCGTCCACACCGCCAGCGCGGCGCCTGACGGGGCCATCACCACGCCCCAGGTCTCGGGGGCCGTGTCAGGCGCCGACAGCACGCGCAACGGGCCGACCGACCCGGAGGCTGACACGCGGCGACCCTGCATCTGGCTGCTATTCGCCCAGATGAACGCCCGATCGCCAGTCGCGTCAACGGCTGCCTTCGGCCATGACTCCCAGCCAGTCAGCGGGGACAATGCCTGGATCGGCCCCATCCTGCCGGTATGGGACCTGATCCGGGTCTGCACCTGGAGACGGGTGCCGCAGTGGGGGCACCCATAGCCCACCCAGGCCAGCGTCGTGTTCCCGTTCCCGTCGACTGCCAGGGACGGGGTGTCCTGGCCCTGCCACCCGGGCGGGGAGACCAAAACCACGGGAGTCCAGCTAGCCTCAGCCGCTGGCATCATCGCAAGCCAGCCGCCCATCGCCACGATCAGCGCGACGAGTGCGAGTATCAGATTCCGACTCCGGGTCCGGGCGGCGCCTGGCACTCTGCTGTCCTTTCGGCTGACGTTGTCCCCGCCCGCGAACGATTAGCGTGCCACAAATTCCACCGTGGCGGCGTGCGGATAGCCCGGCGTGATTGCGGACGTATATGGAGATGGTTGTGCCGTGGACTTGGTGAGGACCGGCCGCCGCCTCAATGTGACCGACCGCTCACGGTAACGCCGAGGCATCTGGCTGGCCTTTCCCCCGTGCGAGCTGCTCGATGCGGGAGCCAGCCCATCATCTGTGGCCGAGGCCTACCGTCTCCTGAAGGCCATCATGACCACCGCGGCCGATGATGGCATCACCCGTAGGAATCCTTGCCGCATCCGTGGCGCAAGCCAGGACCGCTCACCCCCCAGGCAAATGCCGGCGACGAGGATCTCGCGTCGTTGCTAGCCGCTAGGCACTCGAATAGTTGTTCGATTACGCTTGGCTGGCGTGAGCGACGCTGACCAGATCCTGTGCGCGATGATCGAGGGAACCGCACGCGGACTGGCGACCGACAAGGAAGTCGCGGAAGCCGATGCAGTCAGGAAGCTCCGGGCGCTGGCCGCTGGCCGTGCCGACCAGCTTGCTGAAGCTACGGGCGTCTCACTCGGCTTCAGTGGTGACGATCTGACCAGGTGGGCCATGCGTCGGGGCGGTGAGCTATGCGTTGCGGCAGGAGCGGATCAGGATCAGCTAGAGCACTGGATCGCTGTTGGGCAGCACCGAGCCGAGCTATCGAAGGCAGTGCCAAACACGTACAATCACCGCAACCATCATCCCTAATGGGAGGCCCTGAGCGCATGCGGCGACGGACGATCGGCGCAACGCTTACGACCGTCGGCGTCTTGGTCCTGCTCTTCGAGCCCGTCGGGGAGTCGCCAGCTGCCCGGACCCTGGATTTTGCAGTGAGCAAACGTACCGCCTGTTTTTCTTGATCAGTTAGCCTGCGGGGTGGTGGGACAGGCTCGCCCTCCCGCAGTTGATCATCGGCGTCGCGCTTTTGGTGACCGGGATCGTGCTCATGATCAATAATCGTCAACTGGCCTGGGCTTACCGCTCCGTAGGCGGTAGGCGGCGAGTCCAGTTCATCGACCTGAGGTAACAACTGTGGCTAATCAGGATTCGGCCCGCGCCCGGTCCATATCTGCGGAGTTCGCTGAACTGCTGCCCTGGCTGAGTTCCAGGGCGATAGAAGCGTTTTTGCGAATCCATTTGACTCGCCGTTCGACCATGGTACTTACAACGAAAAGCGGGCCGGGGGTAAGAACACTGACCCAGCTCAGTGCCTGCCAGGCCGCGTGGTGGCTTTGGACAAGCAGCCCTCCCGTGGCAGCCAGCCCGACGCCTGCGAGGACAGTGACCCACCACAGCGCCCGGTGCCCCGGCAGCACCTTGATCTCCTTGCTGAGCAACTTGGTGGCAAGATCGCTTGCAGCGGCTGCCAGTGCTGGGCTACTGACCTGACGGCCCTCAAACACTGCAGCCCGGACCTGTTCCTGCTCGGGCGGCGGCAAGCCGTGGTGCTGCAAGAGCCAGTTATCGACCTGGTTGCGTCCTGGGCCAAGTGGGGTTCCCGCACGACGCGGACTTAAAAGGGCCCAACTCCAAACACCAGCTGAAATCCCCGTGCCAAGCAGCACGAACGTGGCCACCACCGCGACCATCGCCTCATGCCTCCCATAGTGCCCCGGCTGGGATAGCCGCGAGTCGGTCTACTTGGCCAACCTGCGACGCAGCGCACGGTGACCGACTCTACCCCGAATGCTCGGTCTTTCCCCGTCCTCTCGACTGCTGCCGATCTTGCCGTGGAACTCGCAGTCAAGAGTCTGCCCGGAGCGAAGCGGAGGGACGCGGCCGTAGGCTGCGCCCTTGACTGCGAGCTTCGACGGCGACAGGATGCCTGGCGCGAGGAGGACGGCTCGGCCGCTCTTGCAGGCGGCCACCGGGGATGCGTGACGGCGAGCGGTCGTGCCGGTGACGGGTGCGGGGAAACGGCGCGGCGGCAGCGGCCCGCGCCGTGCGTCCCCACGCAAAGGCAGCGGGCCAAGCTGCCGCCCCACAACGGCGAGACCCCGCGACTCCAGCCACCTATGGCGCGGCATCCTTCTGCCGTCCCAACGCAACCTCCCGTATCCTGCCGCGCCTGCTGCACGAGCCCGACCAGGGCCGGACGGCCCGGCGCGCCGAAGGCGTGCCCTTGAAGACGTACTGAAAGTTCTCACCGAACGATCTGGGCACGGTCTGGACAGGTTGTTCAGTTCCACTTGATATGGGACACCGCGGCCTCACTTGAAGCGTCATAGGGTCCGATGCCGCAGGTCCACGTTTTGTGCTGGTGAGGCCCTGCCAGGTGCCGGTCATGCCGATGAGCGTGCCCGGCCTGGCCGGGAGGGCAACCTGCTGCGGGGCGTCTTCAGGCGCCGGGACGTGTCTTCCGGCAAGCAGCCTCGCGGAGCATCGCGTCGATCTTGGGGTCGTACCCGAGCTCCCATATCTCCTGGTCGCAGCGACACGCGGCAGCCCACTTGGCTGCCCATGTCTCCGCCTCCTCGCGTGAGGGCACGTCGATCACCGTGAGTCCGCCGACGGTCACCTGTGGGCCTTCCCTGATCGTCCCGTCGGCCGACACGATGCTTGCCTTCTGGTCTTCCAGTCCACTACCGCACACCCACACGCCAGCGTCAATGGCCTCCTGGCTGACGGCATGCGCAGCCTTGTCAATGTCAGGCATGTCCTCATCGCGGAAGTGGTCCATCGCGTGGGCATCCAGAATCAGCACGTACTGCGGCATCGCACGACTCCTCCCGGACCGCCTCCCTTCGAGGCGGCCTACCCGTTCAACGAACGGTAACCCCGCAATCCGACAATCCACCGCACTCATCTGCCGCGAGTCGTCGGCACTCGTCAGCCAGCGGTGACCGCTTCAAGCACCGCGTGGAAGCGCGGGCTGACATGGATCGACACAGACCCTTCGTCATCGATGCGGGTGAGCTGTTCATAGGAGCTCCCGTTGCACCAAAACACGTGTGGGTTGAGCGGCCCCGGCGAATCGCCGAACCCCAGGCGCGTGAAGTACGTCATCGCCTGAATAGCGGGGACGACTGTGTCGTCTTTGATCACGTGCCATACGACTTGGTGGCGGTTCGGGACGCTCATCAGCCAGCCGTGCTCGTTCGGAGCGTCGCCGCTCAGGGTTGTAGCCAGCGAGGGAAGGAGAAGCGCTCGGCTGGCCGTGTATACGGACTCTCCCAAGAGCGCGTGGAACGAGCCGCCGCCCGCCGTGGGCAGCGTTTCGAAAGATTCGACGGGCAGTTCCTCCAGATTCGCGACCCCGCGACTGCGCAAAGCGGCGAACCCGCCCAAGTGGCGCACGTCTTCGTGCTTGAAGATCGCGGCGGCGTCCGGCAGATCCAGGGCGAGCATCTCGACGATGCCAGGCGCGAACTCCTGGTGCGGGTACTTCTCCAGGCTAGGCACGCTCGCTGCGTCGTAGAGCCGGCTGTACGTCCTGTACTCCGCTTCAGCTTGATCGAGTCCGTCGAACGGGCTTGGAGCATTCATCGCATCGAGCACTGTCGTCAGATGCTTCAAGAGCGTGTCATGCCATTCGTGGCCCGGTTGCTGTGCACACAAGGCAGCAACGTTCCAGAATCCGAACTGGCGCCCGGACTGATCGACCGCGTGGTCCGGATGGATGACGACTCGCACACCGATATCTGCGAACACCCTGGCTGCAAGTGAGCGGAACTCATTGGCAGCAGAGATGGAAAAGAACGTCAGAGCAAGGTCGTTCGGCTCGGCGACCACGGTCCGCTTCCTAAAGAGCGCCATGTCCGGATTCTCCCTGTTGCCGGCCACAGTCGCGACGCTTCCCCGGAAAGATGCCACCGAATCGATCAGCCACGCAGCCAAAGCAAACAACGCACTGATCTGCGCGCTGCGTGGTGCCAACGAGCGTCGCCAGGCACGTTAACCTCGTCCGCATGAACGCTGGTCTGGAGCCGCCCGAGCCATGGTTTCGACCAGATCCACAGTTCGCGGCGGCGCTGGTTCGCGAGGCGCGGGCAGAATTCGGAGCCGATCACGAACTCGCTGCGCATAACCTGACGGCAGTCGTCAAATGTGCTGGCTGCGATGAGGTGATCTTCAGCGTCGATGACGGTACCTTCGCCCTGGTTCACCTGACATGGGCGCAGCATCCGGAGTCGGCCTCGTGGCCCGCCACAACGCGCCTTGGCGGATTCATAGCGCTGGAGACGGCGATCGACAACCATCATCACTAGGCCGTAGTGAACCGTCCCGGGTTTCGTGCATACTTCCTAAGTTGGGAAGGATGTCACGTTCATGCCAGTCAAGTACGATCAGGACACGAAGGCGAAGGCGGTCCGGCTGGTCCGCGAGTTTACCGACCGGCCTGTAGCCCGTCCGG
>WNFC01003207.1_pt1 | contig 18798 bp, 18 predicted proteins | sample 5400541 | NCBI WGS metagenome assembly WNFC01 (sample SAMN13153342, study PRJNA577476) | soil metagenome | isolation source: 120 cm saprolite under Douglas fir tree site 2 hole 2 replicate 1 | place: USA:California | collected 2015-04-18 | reverse complement strand
CTGACTGATGTACGCCTCGGCAGCCTGGATCGTATCGCCCTTCTGCTGATAGCCGCTGGCGATTTTCTCCCACGCGGTGCCGTTGCACGAGTCGCCCTTGAGGGCGAGCTTCGCCGCCGCGATCACGCTGTCCACCGGCGCGCGCTGCGCCTCGAAAATCGTGGCGATGCACAGATACGCACCGGTGGAATTGGGATCGATGGCCAAGGCCTTCTGCGCTTCCGCACGGGCGCGCCCGAACTGGCCCTTCTTGCGCTCTTCATTGCAGTTGCGGATCCCTTCGCTCAGGCGGACGGTCGTCGCGATCCGCTGCGCGATGGTTTCGGCCAAGGCCGCTGCCGTTCCTGGATTGCCGTTCGTCGCGGTAAAGCGTCCTGCGATGCCGGAGCTGCCGATATCGATCATCTGCACATCAGCCGTCAGATTCGTGCCGCTCTTCGCGAACGAGCCGGTCACGTAGGCGTGCACCTGCAGGAACCGCGCGAGCTGACGCGCCTGCTGGTCGTCGAGCAGGCCATTGCACGGAAACCCCGACTGGGCGAGCGCTTCGCACAGCTTCGCTTTCGGCACCACCAGGACTTTGTTCTTCACGAGTTGCGTCACGCGATCCCGCACGGCATCACTCAGCGCGATGCTGGTGGCGGAATCCGCCGACGACGCCATGAACGGCAATACGAGCAGTCTCTCGGTCGGTTGTTGCGGCGCCGCCAGCTGCTGCCCGGTTGCCGTCGTCGCAACGCCGATCGTCACAGCCACTGCGAGTTGAAGCGCTCTCACCTGTTCGTTCCTCCGTTACAGGCTGCTACACCAATGGGCGAAGAGGGATTCGAACCCCCGACATCCTGCGTGTAAGGCAGGCGCTCTGAACCGCTGAGCTATTCGCCCGAGCCATTGGGGGAGCGGAGGTGCTAAAGGGCCAGGCCTACGGGAAACAAAACGCAGTAGCCCAGGACGAGCAGCACCGGCGCGAGCGTCGTAGATCCTCTCGACAGCAACCAGTAACCCAGAACGAGCGACACCAGCGCTCCGCCAAGAACGATGTAGTTCTTCGGTCCGAACCGCAGGCGCGAACGTGCAAGAGTTTGGTCTGCCATAAGCGGCTGGAGTCTATTCGGTAATCTCAACGTCGTCAAGCAGTTGGCTTCCATCCGCTGCTGCTTCTTCCTCCAGCGCCGCGCGCTTGCGCCGGTCGCGCTTGCGCCGCAGCGCGACCAGCGCGACGAGCAGCGCGCCGATCGCCAGCCAGAAAAAGCCCATCGCCGCCAGCCACGACACCCAGCCGTAGCGTGAGCCGACGTCGCGCTGCCAGCGCAGCTCGAAGTCGCCTTCGGTGACGTGATAGGTTGCGCGCAACGCCGCGTCGAACGACTCCGCCTGCGGCAGATTGGCGAGCAAGGGGGTGAGTCCACGCTCCCCGCCCCAGCGCTCGAGCAGCAGCACGGCGGTGGCGGCGAGCGCGTAGCCCGTCTCCGCGTCACCCCGCGCCCCGCGCAACGCGCGATCGACGTCGTCGAGGTCCATGCGCACGCCGCGCGCCAGCTGCCAGTTCAGCCGCAGCGCATCGAGCCGATCCCATTCCCGCGCCGCGACCGCGGCATACCCTTCCTCGAACCAGAGAGGGACGTAGCGACCGACGTGCCAGCGGAGGGCGAGATGCGCGAGCTCGTGACGCAGAGCGACGGTCGGACGGTCGGACGGCCGGACGGTCAACAACACAATCGTGCCGGCGTCCGGAAACGCGGCACCTTCGCTCCACAACGGCAACCGGCCGCGGGTGAGTGAATCGTATTGCGCGCGCGTTGGCGCGAGGATCAGGCGGACCGGGCGGTCGGGCAACGCCCCGATGCCCGGGAAGTCGCGCGCCTGATCGGCGATTTCCGCGAGCGACGTGGCGAGACCTTGCTGGCCCGGCCAGGCAATCGCGGTGACGCGCCCAACGGTGACGGCAACGGGAGGAGTAGGGTGAGTCGACCCCTGCAGCAGCAGGGCCAGCAGCGCTATTCTCGCGGCGGCTCCTCGCCCTTGGCGACAAGCTCCAGCATCTCCTGACACTTCTTGCCCCAGGGATTGAACTTGTTCGCCTTGAAGCCGTCTTCCCAGGTGGACTTGGCTTTCGCCTGATCGCCGGCGAACCAATGCGCGCGACCCAGCTCGTAGTAGGCCTCGATCAAGTTGGGACCGAGCTTGATCGTCTTCTCGAAAAAGGTCTCGGCGTCCTCGAACATCTCGCGCTGCAGGTACACAAGCCCGAGATAGAAGTGTGCGTACAGCGTCGCCTTCTTGTCATTGTCCAGCCGGATCGCTTTCGACAGATGCTCGATCGCTTCGCCGAAGATCCGTTTCTTCAAGCAGATGTAGCCGACGTTGATGCGCGCGAGGGAATTCGCCGGCTCCTTCATCAGGACTTTTTGAAAAGTGCGGAGGGCGTCGTCGTAATCCTCGTGCAGCATCTGCGCCCAGCCGAGCAGCGACTCGGCCTGCGTCTCCCCGGGCGAGAGTTGCAGCGCTTTGGTGAGCGCCTGGATCGCGCCCGCATGGTCGCCGAGCGAGATCAGACTCCAGCCCTTCTCGATGAACGTGGACGCGCCAATGTGATCGGCGTGCAGCGCCGGCCGTTGTCCGGTGAATTCCGGCGCCGCAGCCTGCTTCGTGTCGTGGGCCAGCTGCTTGTAGCGATCGACGAGCTGGCGAATGTCGTCCTTGAGCTGCGTCATCTCGCCCAACATCCCGTCGACCTTCTTGAAGAACGCGATGATCTCGCGCTTGGCGGCTTCGCGCTCGGCGTTTCCCGGCGGGCCCCCTCCCTCGAGCTGCCGGGCGATCGCATCGTATTCGCGGCGCAGCACCGCGACCGGTGTTTCTGCCATCATGTCGCTCCCTGCAAGGCCACTTTCTCCTTCGAATTGAGGAGTTTGTTCGTGTTCAAGACGACGATCGTGCGGCCATTCTGCACGACGAGGCCGGCGATGTATTCCGCGGCGAGCCCCTTCACGATCCCCGGCGGCGGCGTCACCGCCTGCGCCGCTACCTGCATCACTTCCGTGACCGCGTCGACGATCATCCCGATCTTACCGCCGTCGAACTCGAGAATGACGGTGCGAGTATCCTCGCGCAGCGGCGCGGCGGTGCCGAGGCGCTTGCGCAAATCGACGAGCGGGATCGCGGCGCCCTGATACTGGAGCACGCCTTCGAGAAACTCCGGCGCCTTGGGCAGCGGCGCGGGCGCCTCGTAACGCAGGATGCGCTCGACCTGAAAGATGTTGAACGCGAAGTCCTGCCCCCCCACTTTGAACGTGACCAGTTGGACGTCGTCGTCGCCGCCGCCGCCGCCGCTGCTCGTCGTCATGCGATACGATCTCCCAGCGCGTCCAGATCGAGAATCGGCACGAGGCCTCCCCCCTCCCGCTCCGCTACACCGGCCGCCCAGGGCAGCGTCTGGCCGCGCGGCACGGGCAACGGCTGCTCGCGCACTACGGCATCGGCATCATCGACTTCGAACGCCACCTGGCGACCGCTCGCTCCGAGCTCGACGAGCACAACCGTGCGAACCCCGCCCCCCGCGGTGGAGGGTGCTTCGCTTCCCGTCAGGAAGGCGGCCAGATGGATCAGCGGGACCAGGCGCCCGCGCAGCGGCGTCAGGCCGCACACCGCCGGAAGCTTGCGGGGAACGTTGAGCACTTCCGTGGCATCTCCCACCTCGAGCACACGGCCGATGGGCAGGCCGTATGACTTCCCCTCGGATCGCACCAGCAGGTAGCCCTTCATCGCTCCGGCACGCGGCGGCGGGCCAGCTCGGCGGCCACCCGATCGGCGATCTGGCCAAGCGGCAGCACGGCATCGACGCCGCCGGCCTGCACCGCGGCAACCGGCATCCCGGGGATCACCGCTGTTTCCCGGTCCTGTGCGAGACCGGTTCCGCCGGCGTCATGAATCGCGCGCAAGCCGACGGCCCCGTCGCGCCCCATGCCCGTGAGCACGACGCCCACGCACCGGGCGCCGAACACCTCCGCGATGGAGCGGAATAAAGGATCGGCCGCGGGGCGAACCCCCCAGAGTGGCGCGGACTGATCGAGCGCGATGACGGGACCGTCGGGAGCGGAACGCACCCGCATATGATAATCGCCCGGGGCCACGTATGCCGTATCGGCGACAATGGGCGCACCGTCGTCCGCCTCGACGACACGCAGCGGGCTCATCGAGTCGAGCCGCTCTGCGAGACTGCGCGTGAACTTCGGCGGCATGTGTTGCACGATGAGCACGGCGGCGCCACGGCCGGTCGGCAGGCGCGGCACGACGTCGGCGAGCGCGCGCGGGCCGCCCGTCGAGGCGGCGACGCCCACGGCGAGTACGGCGCGGCCGCGCAGCGCGAGCTCCGGCGGGTGCACGACGGGCGCCGGTGAACGGGCCAGGACTTTGACGTGCGAGACATCGGCGGCGAGCGCGCGACGCACGGCCGCGATGAGCTGCGGCGCCAACGCCTCGAGCGCGGCACGCGGGTGGCCGAAGACATCGGGCGGCGGCTTGGCGACGATTTCGACCGCCCCCAGCTCCAGCGCCCGAATCGCCGCCTGCGTGCCGGGGCCCGCGTACGCGCTGACGATGACGATGGGCCGCGGCGATTCCGACATGATGTAGCCGATGGCGCCGAGGCCGTCGAGCTGCGGCATCTCGAGATCGAGCGTGACGACGTCCGGCTTGTATTGATGAACCTTGCGGATCGCATCCAGTCCGTCGCGCGCGGTCGCGACGACGCGAAACTCGCCCGTGTCGGCGTCGCCCCCCCCCCCGCCGAGCACGTCCACCAGCACGCGCCGCATCAGCGCGCTGTCGTCGGCGACGAGAATCGTGGGCTTGGGGAAGCGATCAGATGACAGATTCACTGGCGCCCACCGACCGGATCTCCACGCAGCCGTCTTTGACGTGAAATCGAACGCTGCGGCCGCGCTCTCCGCCGACCGACTCGCGCACGATGGGAATCGCGGCGGTCCGGAGCGCGCTGCGCGACGCCAGCACGTTGCGCTCTCCCATCTGGATCGTGCCGGCGGTGACGAGCTGGCTGAACATGCTGGCGCCTCCGGCCAGCTTCGCGACGAGGCGCCGCGGGTCGGCACCGAGCGCCTTGAGGCGCTCGATCAGCAGCGGCACGGCGGTTTCGGGGAACTTGGCTCTGTTGGTGATGTCGCGCGCGAGGCTGGTGGACGGCAACAGCACGTGCGCCATGGCACCGGCCTTCGTCTGAGGATCGTGCAGCATGATCGCGACGCAGGAGCCGAGCCCGAGCGTGACCAGAACACCGTCGCCACGCTCGGCCGCCCAGTCGGCCACTTTGACGATGACTTCCTTCACACAGGCGCCGGCTTCGTGTAGATGCGCTCGCGGGGATCGACGAGGGTAAGGCGTTCGCGTGCGGGCCCGAACAGGGTTTCGACCTTGCCGAGCAGCAGCACCCCGCCCGGCGCAAGCGCGTCCACGAAAACCTGGAACAAGCGCTCCTGCGCCTGGCGCTCGAAGTAGATCACCACGTTGCGGCAGACGATGAGGTCGTACGGCGGATGGGGCGGCGGCTGGCGGGTCAAATCGTGCGCCTGCACCCGCACGAGCTCGCGCACCGGCGGTGCGGGCTCTCCGTCGCGGAAATAGCGGTGCTTGAGAATCGCCGGCATCTCCGTGAACGCGGAGTCGGGATACTTCGCCTGGCGGGTGCGCTCGAGACTCAAACGATCGACGTCCGTCGCGTCGACAAAACCGTCCGCCTGAGCTTCGGCCAGCAGCACGGCGATCGTGTACGGCTCTTCACCAGAGGCGCATCCGGCTGACCATGTCCGGAGCCTGGGGCGTGTGCTGGCCAGCTTCACGAGGTACGGTTTCAGCGCGTTCCACGTCTCGACGTTGCGAAAGAACTTGGTGACGTTGATCGTGAGCGCGTCGAGGAGCTCCTGGTACTCGTGCGCGTCGTGGTCGAGGAGGCTGCCGTAGTCTTCGTAGCTATGGACACCGCGGGCGCGCATCCGCACCGCGATGCGACGCTTCAAGCACCTGTCCTTGTACGATCCGCAGCTGACTCCCCGCTCGCGTGAAATCTTTTCCGTCAGCGCCTGGAACGCTCGCTCCTGAGGAGCTTTGCTCACGACAAGGTGCTCAGTGTGTCCAGATTCGCCTTGACGAGCTCGTGCTTGGGGTTGAGCTCGAGCGCGCGGCGCCACAGCGCGTTCGCCTGGTCGCGGTCGTTTCGTTTGTAGGCGATGTTGCCGAGCTTGAAGTAGACGTCATCGCCCAGCTCCGGCGACAGCTCGATCGCGCGCTGATAGAGCGCCCAGGCCTCATCGTAGCGCGAGCCGCGGTAGGCCAGGTCGCCGAGGTTCTTGGAGAGCTGCGGCAGCGACGGCTCGTCGTGCAGCGCCGCGCGCGCCAGCTCCTCGGCTTTGGGCAGCTCACCAGCCAGCTCGTGCAGCACGACAAGATTGTTGCGCAGCACGCCATTCTGCGGATACGCCTCCACCGCCTGTGCGGCAACCTGTTCCGCCGTCTCGAAGTCTCCGGCCGCCGCGGCCGCGAGCGCGCGAGCCCAGAACCAGATGGGTGGGACCTTGTCGGCGAACAACTCCTTCGCGCGATCGAGCCGGCCGGCGGCGCTGGCATGATCGCCCTGTTTCAGCGCCACGACGCCCCAGCCCACGTACACGCGTGGGTCGGTGCGTGCGCGCGTCGCGGCCTCGGAGTACGCGGCATCGGCGTCTTCCAACCGGCCGAGCTGCTCATAGGCGAGGCCCAGATTGTGCAGGACCGCGGGCCGCGAGCCGCCCTTCTCCGCGGCGAGCCGCAGCGCTTCCATCGCCTCGCGCCAGCGCGCCTGCTTGAGCGCGACCAGACCAATGAAGAAGTGCGCATTGGCATCGGTGGCGCGCAGCTCGGCGACGCGCCGGAACTCGCGCGCCGCTTCGTCCAGCATGCCGGTCTTGTAGAACGCGATGCCCAGGTTGCGATGCTCCTCCACCCGGGCATCGGTCATCTTCACGTCTTCGGCGCTGGCCGTGCGGCCGGCGCGGTGCAGGAATCCCGCTGTCACCAGCCCGTACAGCGCCTTGCCGACCTCGAATTCCCCGAGACCCGAGTCTTCAATCACCTGATTGACGTCGCGTGACCCGTCCAGCAGCGGCAGGAGCCGATCCTGGATCTCCGTCAGCCTTGCGTCGCTGATCGCGAGTCGATCGCGGTCGACGAGGAAAATGAGATCGAACGAGGGAATCTTCTTCTCGATCAGGCCCCATTCATCCACGCGCCGCGCGCCCTCGAGCAGCAGCGACTCAGGATTGATCGAGACCAGGAAGTCCTGCTGCTCCGGCCGGACATCGGCTTCGAAATTGAACGTCCCCTGCGTCCAGGTGAACAGGTAGTAGACCGATTCCTCGATCTGCATCCGCATGTAGCGCTCGAGCTCCTGCTGCGAGATCACGCTCTGAGCGACGAGGATCTCGCCCAGCTTCTTGTCGCGCGTCTTCGACTGGCGGTGGATCGCGGCGTCGAGCTGCTCCTGGGTGATCTTCTCGTGCTTGACGAGGATGTCGCCCAGGCGGTCACGGCGGTTCACGATGGAGGCGTAGGCGATACGGCCCTTGGCGAAGTAGATGTAGCCGAAGTTGGAACGGTCGGCGATCGACAGGCAGCCGGTCTTCTGCCCCAACGCGAGCAGCTGCAGGACGTCGGGGAGCGACGCTTCCTTGAGTGAGCCTTTGATGGCCATTAGCGCAGGTCCTCGATGACGCGGTCAGCCGCAGCAGGCCAGTCCCATACCATCTTCTCGCGGCTGCGCACGCCGCCCGCACTCGATACGACGATGCCGCTGGTGCGGAAGCCCGCCGTGCGCCGCCCACCGGAGGGGGCGGGGGGGGGCGCTCCCTCGAGCACGTCACGCGCCAGGCCGGCCGTTACAGACGCGTCCTCCGCCGCGGCCGCCTCCACCACCCGCTGCACCACGCCGGTCAGACTGCGCACCGAATCGATCGGCCGGTCGGTGAGATAATCGAGCAGCGCCGGCTCGATCGGCACACGCTGCTGCGTCAGCAGACGCTCGAGCACGCTGCGGCGCAGCTCCTTGTCCGGCTCCGCGATTTCCGTCACGAGCCCGCCCTCGAGCCGGGACACGATGCGCTCCTCGAGCCCCTCGAGCGTGTTCGGATGCGCGGGCGCCGTGAATACGAGCTGCCGGTCGGCATCGAGGAACTGATTGAAGAGATTGAAGAGCTCTTCCTGCGTGCGCTCCTTGCCGGCGAGCAGCTGGATGTCGTCCAGCAACAGTGCCGTCGCGCGGCGGTAGCGCGCGCGCCACCAGTCCACGCGGTTCCCGTCAATCGCCGCGATCAGCTCGTCCACGAATCCTTGCGTGGACAGACACGCGACGACCGCGTTCTTCTTTTTTGCAAGCTCGAGGCCGACGGCATTGAGCAGGTGCGTCTTGCCGAGCCCGCTGCGGCCCACGATGACGAGCGGATTGTATTTCTTGCCCGGCTTGGCGATCACCGCACGCACGGCGCCCAGGGCCACTTCGTTGGATGGGCCCGCGACGTAGCTCTCAAGTGGGAAGGCAGCCGAGGGAGCCGGTGGCGGCGCCGCGCCGTCGCGCACCTTCGCGGCGGCCGCTTCCGCCTCGTCCATGTGGTCGGGATCGCGAAACACCTTCTCGCCCGCGGCCTGCGGATCGAGCACCGCGACTTCGGCTTCGAGCGCCTTGAGGCGCTCCACGTCCTGCACGTACGCGGAGATCGCTTCGTCCACCGCAGCGGGCGTTTCCTGATCGAGCAGCTTCTCGAGTCTCCCGGTGCGGTACCCTTCGCCTTCCCAGCGCAACACCGCCTCGGCAACGCGCGCGCGCCACGCTTCGACCGCCTTGCCGACCGTGACCGTGACATCACTCAGGAACTGCGAGAATTCATCGGGTGAAGCGACGCTAGGTGAGGCGACGCTAGCAGATGCGACGCTAGATGAGGCGGCGGTCGGGATCCCAAGGACCTTGCTAGCGGCCTCGGCGTTGATGGGCGAATCGTTGACCGCCTGAAACGCGATCAAGCGGTTGAGCGCCCCCATCAGCTCGCGCACGTTCGGGTATTCGACCTTCGCCACGGTCTCGAGGACGCCCGGCTGGAACGAGGTTCCCCGCTCCTCCGCCTTACGGCGCAGAATCGCGACCCGGGTTTCGTAGTCCGGGATGCCCATGTCCACGACGAGGCCGCCCGAAAACCGCGAGATCAGGCGCTCGTCCAGGTCCGCGATTTCCGCGGGCGGGCGATCGCTGGCGAGCACGATCTGATGCCCCGACTGCTGCAGCGCTTCGGTGAGGCGCAACAGCTCGGCCTGCATCTCCTTGCGATTGGTGAGGAACTGAACGTCGTCCACCAGCAGGACGTCCACATTCTGGAAGCGGCGGCGGAAATTGTCTCCCTGTCCCGCCGCGATCGCCGCGTGGAATGCCTCGACGTACTCGTCCAGCGTCAGGTACTCGATGTTGAGCTGCGAGGCGATGGTTTTCGCCGCATGGCCAATGGCCATCAGCACGTGGGTCTTCCCCAGCCCGGAGCCACTATAAATGAAGAGCGGGTTGTAGGCCGAGCCCGGATTCTCCGCGACGGTGCGGCCGGCGGTGACAGCCAGGCGGTTCGCGGCACCTACGACAAACGTCTCGAACGAGAAGCGGGGATTGAGCGAGCTGGTCATGTGGCGGGGCTCCCCGCGGCGAGCCTCTTGAGCACCAGCTCCGAGATCCCTTTCAGCGTCTCGAACACCCCTCTGCCGTGCAGCGCGTCGGCCGGAAAACTCGGCACGCTGCGGAAGTTGAGGGAGTCGTCCAACTCAGCGTGAGTGAGGATCAGCTCCGGCGGGAGGTCCTGCTTGTTGTACTGCATCACGAGGGGCATCGTGCGCACGTCGACCCCGTGCTCGAGCAGATTGCTTTGGAGGTTCTGCAGGCTCTCGACGTTTTCATCGAGCTGGCGAGCCTGGCTGTCGCCCACGAACACCACGCCGTCCGCGCCCTGCAGGACGAGGCGTCGAGTCGCGTTGTAATAGACCTGTCCCGGCACCGTGTAGAGCTGGAACCGCGTTGAAAAACCCGAGATCTGCCCCAGATCGATCGGCAGGAAATCGAAGAACAAGGTGCGGTCGGTCTGCGTGGCGAGCGACACCATTCGCCCGCGGCGGGTTTCCGGCACCCGCCCGTAGACGTAATGGAGATTCGTCGTCTTTCCGGACCGTCCGGGTCCGTAGTAGACGATTTTGCACGTGATCTCGCGGGTCGTGAAGTTGACCAGGGACACGGGCTATCTCCCAAACAGCGTGTTGAGGCTGTCCGTCAGCTCGCGCTCGAAGTCCGCGGCCAGCACCTGCTTCGGTACCGCCCCCTTGGGGCTCGCCGCCTTCAAGTCCGCCGCCAGTTGCTCATAGAATAACTGAACCAAGCCGAGCGATGAAACATCGAGGTCGTAGACGGCGAGGACCGCCAGCGTCCCGCGCTCCGCCACAAAGGTCGCGAGGAAGAAACCGGTTTTGGGGCCCTGGTGACTGAGCGCCGCGAACGGTTGCTGCCGGAGCTGGCGGGCCAGCTCGCCCGTGGACGCGACGATCGCGGCGGCGAGCGCCGCCGCCGACATCACATCCACGGCGCGGGAGAATCCAGACTGCGCCAGCACCTGTCCCGACGGCGTGAGCACCAGCACCAGGCGCACCGATGCTTCCCGCACGAAGTCGGTCAGGGGCTGGAGCGTCCAGCTCTCGACGGCGCGGGTCGGAGGACTCATATGACCGTCTCCGCTGCGCGGAGCAGCTCGAGCCGGACGAGTCCGATGTTCACGTCCGGTTCCGTCACCGCAACCACGAGAAGTCCAGACCCCGGGACCACGAGCAGCGCACCCTGCTCCGCTTGAAGATGCCAGAACACCGCGCCGCCAGTACCCGCGGCGTCCATTGCTCGCCGCAGTCGACCCGCCAGGCTCGCCGCGAGCGCAGCCACCGCAGGCCCCTTGATCCCTTCCATCAGTTGCTCGGCGACCACGAGCCCGTCCTCGGCCGAGACGAGCATCGCGCCGCGCACGCCGCGCACACGCGTGACCAGATCGAGCGTCTTGCTCACTGTTGCTCCAGCCAGCGGCGCGCCATCGTGCTTGCCCGCTGCGCGAGGATCGCCAACCGGCCGAGTGGCATGCCGCGTTCGCGCACGATGAGGAGCAGCGCTTCCGGCGTCGGATGCGCGAGGTGGACGTTGCCATGCTGCCCTTCCGCGGACAGCCCGTTCCAGGCGCCCAGGCCGAGCAGCTTCGCCGTGCGAGCCGCTTCCTGCGACACACCGGCGAGATAGGCGGCGACGCGATCGGTGACATCCGAGCCGGCTTTGTCGCGCAACGCACCGCCCAGGACACGACCCGCGCCGTCGATGAGTAGCAGGCCTTCGTTCGCGCCCTCGAGACCGGCGAATACACGGGACTCATCGAGCGCGCCGGCACTCGGTGCCTGGGCGGCGGAGGGGGAGGGGGGGGGCGGCGAAGGGGCGGCGCTTGAGGCGGCGCTGGGCTCGGGTGACGGCGGAGCCGCTCCCTTCCGCATCATCACGATTGCCTGATCGATGCTGGGGTCGTCGGGCTCGACGTTCCGCGCCTGCTCGAGATGCGCCTCTGCCTGGGCGACGTCCCCGACCTTGAAATAGAGGAACGCGAGGCCTTTCAGGGCGCCCGTATGATGCGGCGCGATCCGGACCGCCATGTCCCATTCGTCGAACGCGCGCTCGTAGTCGTGCTTGTCGGTCAGGATGCGTGCCAACAAGTCGTGCGCGTCGGCGAGATGCGGATGCCGCTCGAGCCCGTTCATCGCCACGCGCAGCGCCGCATCGAGCTGACCCTTGCGCCGCAACGCCTCGCCCAGCCGCAGGAACACGAGACTCTGCGGATCCTGGGCGAGCTGGGCGGAGAGGCCGCGGATGTCGTCAGCCATGGCTGAATACTCGCGCCGCTTCACGCGCGCGCCGCACGTCCGCCCGTTGCGCTTCTTCCTCGGGGCTGCGAGCGAGCCGCTCCCATTCGTCCCAACTGGCGACGGCTTCGGCGAAGCGACCCATCGAGACGAGCGCAAATCCGAGCTGGCGGTGCGCCGCGGCGAGCTGCGGATCGAGCCGCAGGGCCCGCCGTAGCTCCTCGGCGGCGGCCGACCCGTGACCCCGCGCCAGATGAATGCGACCAAGCAATACGTGAATTGTCGCGTCGTGCGGCTGCATGCTCCCCGCCTGCTCCGCGGCGGCGCGCGCTGCGTCGAGGTCCTTGGCCTGCAGGGCCCGCTCGGCTTTGGCCACGAGCTCGGGCAGGTCGGCCGCGCCGCTCGAACGGCCACGCTTTGCCGTGCCCGGGTCCATGAGCACGATCACGCCGGCACTTTCGAGACCGAACAACGTCTTGGCCACCTCGAAGTCGGAACGTCCGAGCTCCGTCGCCAGCCCACGGATGGATCGCTGCCCGTCGATCAGCGCGAGCACCTCCCATTCCGGCGGCAGGAGGTCCAGCTCGCCGCCCCCTCCTTCGGGTGGCGGCGCGAGCGACGGCACGACGCCCACGTGGGGAATCCGGCTCTCGATGCGCGACCACTCGTCGATGCGGCGCGCGCCCTCCATCATGAGCGCCTCGACCGGAATGCGGACCGTCACCTCGGTGGGGACCTTGCTCTCGGCCTCTTCGGCGAACGAGAAGTAGCCCTCGTTCCAGCTCATCACCTCGAAGACGACTTCCTCGATCTGGAAGCGGATCTGGCGCTCGACCTCGCGCTGCGTGATCACGCCGAGCGAAACGAGGATCTCGCCGAGCCGGCGCTTGTCGCCCTGACGCTGCTGCATGTCGCGCGCCCGCTCGAGGTCGGCTTCGGCGATCTTGCCGGTGCGCAGCAGTAACGCGCCGAGCGGGTGCGGGTTGCTGCGGATCTCGGCCGATACGACGACGCCGTTGTCGAAGTAGATCTTCCCCTCGTTGTGGCGCAGCTCCGACGTGACGCGCAGCGCCCCCGTCTTCCGGCTCAAGTCGAGCAGCTGGAAGACGTCATGGATCCCGAGCTCGCGTAGCGGTCCCTCGATCGCCATGCGCTACGCCGCGTCCGACGTGAAGATGTGCTGCAGGTCGACCGCGGTGCGCGCGTGCATGCGCGCGCGTTGCGCGAACGGCCCGCCCGGATCGACGCGCGTCACGCGTTCCCACGCGTCCACCGCCTCGCTGTAGCGCTGCAGTCGCGCGAGCGTCGCGCCGAGGTAAAACAAGGCGCCGGTGTGCTGCGGATCGAATTTGAGCGCGCGCCGGAACGCCTCCAGGGCTTCGGCGTTGCGCTTGTCGTCGAGCAGCGCGCGGCCGAGCAACAGCAGGGCGTCCATGTCGTAGGGATCCTGCTCCAGCATCTCGGCCAGCCGCACCACCGCCGCGCGCACGCTGCCCGAGCGCCGCAGCAGATCGGCGAGCGCCAGCGACGCTTCGTGAAATGTGGGCAGCGCCTCGAGCGCAGCTTCATACGCGCGCTGCGCTTCCGCCCACTCTTCGTCGTGTTCGTGCAGGCGGCCGAGGTCGAGCCACACCTGCACGAAGCCCTCGTCGAGGTCGAGCGCAGCCCGATATCCCGCGCGCGCACCCTGCCGATCCCCGACCTTGAGGGCAATGTCGCCCTGCAGCTTGTGCAGATCGGCGCGTGCCGGCGCGCGGGTCTGCGCCTGCCGCAGCGCGGTCAGCGACCCCGCCGCGTCGCCCGTCGCCGCCCGCGCTTTCGCGGCGGCGACGAGCACCTCGACATCCTCGGGCGCCTTGGCCACCAGCTCTTCGGCGAGCGGCAGCGACTCGGCGGCGCGGTGCACCGCGAGCAGGCTCTTCACTTCCCCCAGGGCGGCGGCGGAATTCGCCGCATCGAGCGTGCGGGCCTCGCGATAGCGCTCGAGCGCCTCGCCGTGGAGGCCGCGGCGCGCGTAGATGTCGCCCACCAGCGTCGCCGCCTGGCCGCGGTCCGCGCCGCGCTGCACGGCGCGCATCGCTTCCGCGACGGCGAGGTCCATCATCCCCTTGCTCACGTAGTCGCGCGCTAGCGCGAGCGGATCGTCTGCCTTTTTCGCGATACCGGCCCCCGCCGAGTGCGCCGCGGCGGCCGGGGGGGGGGGCTCGAGCTCCTGGAAGATATTGTCCAGCAGCCGCTGGTCGAAGGCAAAATCGGCGCCGAGGTTCTCCGCCGGAACGTCGGCGGAAATCTCGGGGACGATCCCGATCGACACCGTCTCGTACTGGAGATCGATCGCCAGCGCGAACTTCTGCGACACATAGTACGGATCGAGCTCGAGCGCGCGTTTGGTGGCCCTTAGCGCGCCGTCATAGTCACCCAGATTCGAGAGCGTGAAACTCAGGTTGTAATGGGCGCCGGCGTTCTGCGGCTCGGCCTCGACCGCCCGCACGAACGCGTTGCGGGCATCGGGAAAGCGCTTCAGCTCCACCAGTACCAGCCCGACGCCATTCCATGCAGCCCCGGAACTCGGCTGGTCGGCGAGCACCTGGCGATACGCTTCGAGCGCGAGCTGAAAGCGACGCAGATGCGTCAGCAACAGGGCGAGGTTGAGCCGCGCGCCGACGAATTGAGACGAGAGATGCAGCGCTTTCCGAAACGCGTCGATCGCATCCTCGGTGTCGCTCTGATGCGCGAGCACGACGCCGACATTGTTCCACGCCAGCGCATAGCGCGGATCGACTTCGGTGGCCTGGCGGTAGGAGGCCAGTGCGTCCGCGTTGCGGCCCGCCTGATGCATGACGACGCCGCGCTCGTTCCACAGCTTGGGTGAGTCGGGGACTTCATGGATCAGTGACTCGTACAGGTCGAGCGCATCGGTGAAGTCGCGCTTGAGGAGGTAGACCTCCGCCATCGCCTGGCGCACGAGCCGCCGGTCTTCGCCGCGCTCGATCGCGAGGCGATACTCGCGCAGCGCCTCCGTGTAGTAGCCTTTTTGCCGGAACGCGAGCCCCAGGTTGTGATGCGCGAGCTCGCTGCCTTCGGCGACCTGCGGCTCCGGCTGTTCGCGCAGCCGGTGCTCGGCGGACTGGCGCTCAGCGCGGTAGCGCTCCAGCGACAGATTGGTCTGGGCGCGTGCGAGCGGCGGGTTGAGCTGGATCGCTCGCTTGGACGCGGCGCGCGCCTCCTGGTGGCGGCCCATGTCGCCGAGCACGAACGCCATCAGGTAATGCGCGTTGGCATTGTCCGGATTGAGGGTGACCGCGCGCTCGAGCGCGGTCAGCGCCGGCTCGTTGAGGCCGCGATTGTAGTAAACCTCGCCCAGATAGAAATGCACGACGGAGGAATCGGGCTCCTCCTCGACGGCGCGCAGCAACCATTCGGTCGCCACCTCCAACCGGCCCCGCGCCTTCTCGGCGAGCCCCAGCTGGATGATCGCCGCCACGTCCTTCGGCTTGTGGGCGAGCAGCTCCTCGAATTCGGCGACCGCCTCCTCGAAGGCGCCGAGGATCGCATAGGTGCGGCCCAGCTCCCAGCGCGCGTCACGCTCGTCGGGCGCCTGGCGCAGCCGCTCCTGCAGCTCCGCGACGCGCCGGTCGTAGTAGCCCGTATTGTGGTAGGAGATCTCGAGATTGCGCTGCGCGACCTGCATGCGCGGGTCCAGCTCGAGGGCGCGCGTGAACTGCTCGATGGCCTCGGGGACGAGACCCTTTTGATAGTAGAGGACGCCGAGATTGTTGTGCGCCCCCGCGTCCGACGGATCGATCCGGCGGGCGAAGGACCTCAACACCGTGAGGTCGCGCTCTGATACGATCAAGTCAATCGAATGGCGTCGAAAATGGCCTTGAGAGACGCCAGGTCGGGCAACAACAAGAAATGACCGCGCAACCCATCCTGGGCATCGATGTTGAACTCCGTCTCGACGCAAAACACGAAGTCCCGGTCGTGCCCGAAGTTCAGGTACGTCGTGGTGAGGACGGCCGCCGAGAGATCCACTACCAGACTCGGCACGGACGGCAACAGCAGCATCCCCATGAACTCCGACAGCGCGTTCATGTAGGCGCCGGAGAGGATGTTGCCGGCTTCCTTGAGGCACGATTGCTCGATCGTCTCGAACGCTTTCGTCGTGCCGAGCGGCCGTTTGAGCAGCATGTCGCACAACTGCCGGCCGACCGGTTCGGGGAACAGGAGCAGCGTACGGCCGGTCAGATCGCCGAGCATGTGCATCAGCACCGCGGCGACGACCTCCTGCGGATCGCCGATCAGCCCGGGCACCTCTTCCAGCCGCGCGATGTTGATCTCGGGGACCGAGATCATGATGCGCCGGTGAGTGAGCTGCGACAGCGCGGTCGCTGCGTGCCCCGCGCCAATATTCGCGACCTCTTTCAGCGCGTCGAGCTGCAGCGCTTTCAGATCACGGACGTCTTCCATTCCCTCTCCCTAAACCAGTCCGGCGGCGTCGAGGATCAGCGCGGGCACACCATCGCCCATGATGGTAGCGCCGCTGAACACCGGCAGCGTGCCCTGTGGCGCGTCGAATCCCTTCACGACGATCTCCTGTTGGCTCAACATTCCGTCCACCACAATCCCGGCGCGACGCTCTCCCATTTCCAGCACGATCACGGGGCGGCGAGGAGGGGGGGGCGGCGCAGGGGCGGCGCCATTCGTTCCGAGCAGTTTTCTGAGATCTACCAGCGGCACGACGCGGTCGCGCAGCACGATCGCGTCGCGGCCCTCCATCGTGGTCAGCGGCACCGTTCCGAACTCGACCGTCTCGGCGACGTACGTGAGCGGCAACGCGTAACGCTCTTGCCCGACGGCGGCGATCAGCGCGCGCACGATTGCCAGCGTCACCGGCAGCCGCAGCACGAAGGCGGTGCCCTTCCCCGGCTCCGTGCGGATTTCGACCGAGCCGCCCAGCGCGCGGATGCGCGTCATGGCAACGTCGATGCCCACGCCGCGACCCGAGACGCTGGTCACGGCTTCCGCCGTGGAGAATCCGGGCCGCGCCAGCACGCGCAGCAGCTGATCGTCCGAGAGCGACTCGACGTGCGGCCCGACGATTCCTTCGCGCTTGGCCTTCTCGAGGATGTGCACGCGATCGATCCCGCGGCCATCGTCCGAGATGCTGATCGCCACGCTGGAGCGCTCGCGCACCGCGGCCAGGACGATCTCGCCTTCCGGATTCTTGTTGCGGCGCTTGCGCTCGGCAGGCGGCTCGATGCCATGGTCGACCGCGTTGCGCAGCAGATGCACGAGGGGATCGCCCAGCTCGTCGAGGATCTCGCGATCGAGCTCGATCTCTTTCCCCTCCACGCGGAAGGAGACCTCTTTGCCCAGCTGCCGCGCGACGTCGCGCACCAGCCGCGGGAAGCGGTCGAACACCTGCCATACGGGCGTCATCCGCGCCTGAATGATTTCGTTTTGTAGATCAGCCGACAGGCGCGAGATCTGGATGGCGACCTCATCGATCTGCGGGTCCTGTCCCACCCAGCGTGCCGCGAGCTCGTTCAGGCGGCCGCGCTCGGTCACGAGCTCGCCGATCAAATCCATCAGGGTGTCGAGGCGACGCAGGTCCACACGGATATGTCGGCTCCGTCCGCCCCCCCCGACGCTTTCGGCCGGGCTCACCTGGCCCCCCCCCCCCCCACCGCCGAACGTCACACCCTCGACGTCTCCCACCGAGCGAACGGCCGCCTCGATCTCGGCTGGGGCAACGGCGGTATCGAGCTCGAACACAAACCGGCCATCGAAGTCTTCCGACTCGAACGCCGCGGGGGGCGGCTGCACACGATGAACCGTGCCCAGGGTCTTTACCTTGCGAATGACCAGCATCGCACGCCCGCCTTTGAGCGGCGCTTCCGGTCTTATGGCGACGTGGACGAAGCGGCCGGACTTGATAGGCGCAGCAGACGCCGCAGGTAGACTCAGGGAGTCAGGAGACTCCGGGGATTCGGCGGACTCCGTGGAAAAACGCGCGAGAGCGCTTGGCTGAGCGGCGGGTTTCGTGTGTTGCGCGGCCCGATCAATGTCGGCGAGGACCGCGAGATCGGCTTCACGCTCGCGGCCCGCAACGGCCAGTCCGACAGCTTTCTCGAGTGCATCGGTAGCACGAAACAGCAGCTGAATGATATCGTCGACGGGCGGGCGACCGCTGCGGCGCAGATGGTCGAGCAGGCTTTCCATGCGGTGCGCGAGATCGGCGACGCGGCCGTAGCCCATCGTCGCTGCCATGCCTTTGATCGTATGGACCGCACGGAACAGTCCGCCGACCGGTTCGGGCGAGCCGCGATTTCGCTCCCACTCGAGCAGCAACTGATTGCAGGCGCTCAAGTGCTCGCGGCTCTCGGCCAGGAACAGCTCGGCGTACTGCGACAGGTCCATTGCTATCCCAGTACGCGCTGGACGGCTTCGAGGACGCGGGATGGCTGGAACGGCTTGACGACGAAATCCTTTGCGCCCGCCTGGATGGCCTCGACGACCAGCGCCTGTTGGCCCATCGCGCTGCACATCAGGATCTTGGCGTCGGGGTCGTGCTTGACGATCTCGCGGACGGCGTCGATGCCGCCCATGTCGGGCATCACGATGTCCATCGTGACCAGGTCCGGCTTGAGCTGCCGATATTTCTCGACGGCCTGCGTGCCCGTCTCCGCCTCGCCGACCACCTCGAATCCGGCTTGCGCCAGGATATCAGTGATCATCGTGCGCATGAAGATGGCGTCGTCACAGACGAGAACCGTGTGGCTCACTGCTCGCTCCTTAAGAAGTCAGAATCGGGCCCAACAGCGCCGCGACGTCCAGCACAAT
>WNFC01002800.1_pt1 | contig 18804 bp, 16 predicted proteins | sample 5400541 | NCBI WGS metagenome assembly WNFC01 (sample SAMN13153342, study PRJNA577476) | soil metagenome | isolation source: 120 cm saprolite under Douglas fir tree site 2 hole 2 replicate 1 | place: USA:California | collected 2015-04-18 | reverse complement strand
ATGGAATAACTGGGTCGGTGGGAAAAAATCGTATTCGACCGCATATCCTGGACGCATAATTTCCGCACGCTCCAAACCTGGAATGGTGTGCAAAAAGGCGAGCTGTACGTCATAGGGTAAACTGGTGGAAATCCCGTTTACGTAGAATTCCTCAGTGTGACGCCCTTCCGGTTCTAGAAAAATCTGGTGCGCCGTTCGCTCCGAAAACTTGACGACCTTGTCTTCGATCGATGGACAATAGCGTGGCCCCGTGCCCTTGATCCGACCAGTATAAAGAGGCGACCGATGTAAATTCGAACGGATGATTTCGTGTGTGTTAGGAGTAGTCTGGGTGAGCCAACATGCCATTTGTTCCACGTGGAACTCGCCGCGATGGTCAAAGTTCAGGGTGAAGATATCCCCAGACAAGCTTGATTCCTCGTCGGCATGGAATCCAAATGTCGGCGGCGGTTCATCCCCCAACTGGATCTCACATTGCGAAAAGTCGATGGATCGCGCATTCAACCGGCACGGCGTTCCCGTTTTGAATCGCCCGACTTTGAAACCCAGTCGCTGTAAATTTTCGCTAAGACTTGAGCTGGCATCGGCCATTCGCCCCCCGGGTTTGCTATTTTCTCCCACATGTAGAAGGCCCCGCAGAAATGTCCCCGATGTGATCACCACGCTGCGCGCGCCGATTGTCAAACCAATGTCAGTTTGGACGCCAACAACCGACCCGCCTTCGACCAGAAGACTCGAAACTGTCGCTTGTTTGAGATCGAGATTTGCTGCGCGCTCGAGAATAGCCTTCATCCTAAATTGATACGCCTTCTTGTCGCATTGGGCCCGCGGGGAACGAACCGATGGCCCCTTCGCCCTATTGAGCATACGAAACTGGATGCCGGTCGCGTCGGCATTGTTGCCCATCGCTCCGCCCATGGCATCGATCTCCCGCACGATATGGCCTTTGGCCGAGCCGCCAATTGCCGGATTGCACGACATTTGGCCAATGGTGTCCAAATTTTGGGTCAACATCAGAGTTCGGCAGCCAATTCTGGCCGCCGCCAAGGCGGCTTCAATACCGGCATGGCCGCTACCAACCACCAAGACGTCGTATTCCATTGGCCGCTTAAACATGCTTAAACGCTTCTGAAACTCCTTGATCCCTCCAAGATAGAGGATCGCCAAGGCCGAATTCCTGCCGCTCGCCTTGAGCGATTGTCGCCGCTTTTGTAAATCGCGTTGATAGACATAAATACCTGTGTAAATTGACCTTATGATCCAACAAGATCCCCAATCTGTTTGTGCCCACCAGAGCGTCTAAGCCTCGCGTGTGTAGACTCGGCCTGTCGTGCCGCTCTCAACGCAACCCGGCTCAGAAGCATCAACAACAGCGCTGTAACGACAAAGGCGCCGCCCCAAGTCCAATACTCAAGCAGTGTTGGATGGGTTTTACCGCGCACCAGATTAATTCCAAATTGCCCAAGCGTCCCCAGATAAACGTAGAGAAAAAGTCCGGGCGTGCGCCCGACTGAAACCCAAAGCATATATGTGTGAAATGGAATTTTCGTTAGGCCGTAAAGGTAATTTAGCAAGCTCGTTGGAAAAAGAGGATGAAGTTGAGTCAGCAGAATGATTTTCCAGCCCTCGCGTTCCACCGCCGGCTCGAGCGCGGTGAGAGCACGGTTGCGTGCGAGTTTCCTCATAAACCATCGCTGCCCCATCCATCGGCTCAGGCCGAAAGAAATCGCTGCGCCGATGCCGTTGCCGAGCATGACAATGACAAATCCCCACCACAGACCGAAGAAAAAACCGCCGCCGACACTCACAATACCGCCGGGCAAAAGCAAAACATTACAAAGCGCGAAAAGCAATGGGTAACAAAACCAGCCTGCTGGCCCCATCTCGACCACGTGTCGTTGCGCCGTCGCAATAAGATCGACAATCGGGAAAAAACGCGACAGCCAAACGAGTAGCCCGATCGCTAAAGCGAAACACGACAATTGAAGATAGAGCGCGCGCCGGACTTTAAACACCCTGAGACTTTGCGCGTTTCACCTGCTTCGCGCAAATGTCGCCAGCTCGGTCATGATTTCGTAATGCAAAAATGGGGTAATAAGGTAAACGCCCGGAAAATGTTGCAGAGCGGCACCGATAATCTCCTCCGCCACCCGCATGCCGCAGACGCGCGCGGCTTTGTCATCGAGTGCGGCCATTTCCGATCGCACCGCATCGGGCACGATGATTCCCGGCACTTCGTGGTGCAAGAATTCCGCCTGTTGTGAACTGAGCAACGGCCAGACACCGGTGAAAATGGGTAGTATCGCCGGACTAAACGGTCGGGGCCTGTGCGTTTCGCCGACGCGGAATGCCGAGGCTGTCAAAAATTATGCGCGTGGCGTCGGAACGATTGAGTGTGTAAAAGTGAATACCGGCAACGTTGTTATCCAAAAGATCGTGACATTGTTCCAAAGCGAAGTGAACGCCGACGCGGCTGACCATTTCACGATCGTTTTCGCATCGCTGTAGAGCACGCAAAAGCTTGGCCGGGAAGCGTGTGCCGCCGGCGAGTTCGGCAATGCGTTTGAATCCGCTCATGGAGGTAATCGGCATGATGCCGGCGATAATGGGGACGTGGATCTCGGCGAGCGCACAGCGTTCGCGGAAATCGAGGAAGTCGCGATTATCGAAAAATAGTTGTGTGACGATGTAGTCGGCGCCGGCGTCGACTTTCGCTCTGAGGTGATCCATTTCGACTAATCGATTCGGCGTCGCGGGATGTCCTTCGGGAAAACCGGCCACGCCGATCCCGAAACCGCGACGATCCGGATGTACACCCGATTCATTGAATCTACGAACGAACTTCACCAAATCGATTGCGTGTTGAAACGAGTCGCGTGATTTGTCGTAGGCAATTCCACGCGGCCTATCGCCCCCGAGCGCGAGAATGTTTCCAATCGCCGACTTAGCGTATCGAAGCAGAATCGCTTCGATTTCTTCTTCCTTGTGGCAGACGCAGGTCAGGTGAGGGATCGGATCCAGTTTTGTTGTGTGTTGAATGCGCTCGACAAGATCGTGGGTTAAATCTCGCGTCGAGCCACCGGCGCCGTAAGTAACGCTGATAAAGTGCGGCATGTACGATTCAAGATCGCGAATCGTTTCGTAGAGAATCTCGGCCGCCTCCGGCGTTTTCGGAGGAAAGAACTCGAACGAAAACGTGGGAGAATCCCCCCGCATGATGTCCGTGATGTGCATGATTCAAAGCCTATCTTCGTTCGTGCCGCGACTTTCGGTCAACTGACCAAGCACATTTTCGACCACGGAGGGAGTTCGTCTAAACTCCAAAAGTCTTTGCCAGCATGGCATTTAACATTTCGGTCTCTGACAAAAACGGGACGGGAATTGTAGCCCCAGCCCCTTTCATGTCATACATCTTGCCTTCGTCCGGGCGGCGCGAAACTCGCGAAGCGCTTGCGCCACCGCCGCAATGTGCGCCGGCGTCGTTCCGCAGCAGCCGCCGATCAAGCGCGCACCTTGCGCTGCCATTTCGAGCGCGGCGTTTGCGAAATAGTCCGGAGCGGTCGGGTAAACGTAGTGTCCTTCGGTGTAACGCGGATAACCGGCATTCGGATAAGCCGCCAGCAGATCGCCCGCGGGAAGTTTTTCGAGCAACTGGACCATTGCGGGCGGTCCGTTCAGGCAATTCGCCCCGACAATCTCCGCCCCGAGCTCGCGACAACGCGCAAATGCATCGACCAGCGGCATGCCCGATTGCAAGCGTCCTTCCGGCTCGCAAGCGAACAGCGAAACAATCACGCGATCGCTCTTCGGGCTCGCGCGCAGCGCGATCTCCATTTCCTCGAAATTCATGAACGTTTCGAGAAAAATAAGATCGACATCCGCCTCGAGCAGCGCGGTAATTTGCTCGCGGAATATTTCTCCCCGATCAATGCGGCGTTCCTCGGCCTCGTTCGCGCTGATCCCAAGCGGGCCGACGCTTCCCGCCACACAAACATTTCTACCGCGCGCTGCCCTTTGCGCGATCCGCACCGCCTCCTTGTTGATTTCCGCGACGCGATGTTCAAATCCAAATCGCGCCAGACGCACCGCATTCGCGCCGAACGTATTCGTCTCTATTACGCGCGCGCCGGCTGCGACGTATTCGTCATGGATTGCGCGGATCCGGTCCGGCTCGCTTACGCAGAGTTCTTCCAAGCAGCGATCTACCGGCACGCCGCGATCGAGCAGCAACGTTCCCATCGCGCCGTCGCCGCATACGATTCGCAACTGAAGTTCCTCCAGCAAATCCATGGCGTTTGCGCTTAAGGCCACGTGATGTGCTGGTCAAATGCGCAACAATATCACGGCAAGATCGCGAACACGCGCGCTGGAAAACCCGAGCCGCCTTTTGGTTTCGGAAAACTGACGACGACGATCGCGCCAGACTCGGGGACTCTATCAAGATTGGCAAGCAACTCGATCTGATAATGGTTTGTGCTCAAGACGTAGGTTTCGAGCGAGTAATCGTCTTTAGTCGTGGCGATTCCAGGATCGGTGTCGGTCGTTTCGTGACCAGACGCCGTGATCTTGCGTTCTTCGTAAAGATGTTTCAGCGCGGGCAAACTCCAGCCGGGATAATGCGCTGCGCCGTTGGCGTCTTTGTTCGCCATTTTGTCGGCGTCCGGCCAGCGTTTCGACCAATCGCTCCGCATCGCGACGAACGCGCCGGGCGGAATTCGGCCGTGATCAGTCTCCCACCTTTTCACGCGTTCGAGCGACAACGTGTAATCGGGGTTTTTCGCGCACTCCTCGTGAACATCCACGACGACTAGCGGAAGGATCATCTCCTTTGGATCGATTTGATCGACAGTGCGCAATCCCTTCACGAAATGTGCTGGTGGATCGACATGCGTTCCCCACTGCCCGACGTGCGTGAACAGCTCCGCGAAAAATCCCGCGCCCATCGTGTCAGGGCGTTTGTCGTACCAATAAACTGTTTTACGCATTTCATCCGGAAACCCAGGCCAATGAGGAATGCCGGGTGCGAATTCATGCGTAAGATCGACAAACTTTTTTGCGGCCAGCACTTTCTGGATCGCCCAAAGCGAAGTCTCGCTTTCATCTTTCGCCGCTGTGAAGCCGACGGCCGCCGCGAGCACAATGGTGAGGAACGCTAAGCGGGTAGGAATTTGCATTTTCGCTGTGTTAAAGGATGCGCGAGCAAAAAGCCAACAACTTCGAATAACTCCGAATAAGCTTCGTCTGTTTGCCACAATCTAGGTTTGTGTGCGGTTGTTGGAAGTGTTATCAACATCTTTCTGCAACGGCGCTCGCGCAGGCGAGTGGGGCGGTTATTCGCGCTGAGAAGGTGAAGATGGATCTGGAAAAAATATTAGATCAACAGAATCACTGCGAACAAAGTGGCTTCTGTTTCGCGTACGCATTTTGATCCGATGCAACCGGACGCGATCACTCATGCTGCTGGACCGCTGGGGCAAAAGCAAAGATCGACAACAACAGCCACTGCTGAATCGCGTGAGGAAGCCGATAGCCTTTTTGAGCACGTAGCCTGGCTCTACGCTTTTCTTCGCGAACACATTTTTCGCGACGATACACTGCGCATGATCGCGGCGCTGTGGCCGGAGCGGCAGCCGGACCCCGGAACGGAGGTGGTCGAGATCGGTTGCGGTCCGGGGTTTTATGCCCGAAAATTGGGCGCGCGTTTTCCGAGCGTTTCGATCACCGGTGTGGATCGGTCGGCGAACCAGGTGCAATGGGCCCAAAGGCGCGCGGCTAGTGAAGGTCTCACCAACTGCACATTTCAACGCGTCAATGCATTGATGCTCCCGTGCGAGAACGCGCGATTCCATATTCTGATTGCATCGCGGCTCTTCACAATCCTGCCCGATCCCGAGCGTGCGGTCGCGGAAATGTATCGCGTGCTTAAGCCCGGCGGCCGTTGTTTCGTCGCCGAGCCGCGTCATGCTTTTTGGGCATCGATCCCCCTCTTCGCCATGTGGCTGCTCGCAGGCGTAACACATTCGCGGAATGGCTGTTGCGAGCCGCGCAAAGCAAAAGTGTTCTCAGCGGCGGCATTTCAAAAACTCTTTGCTGCGCAACCATGGAAGAACTTCGCGACTTGGCGTGATGGCCGATATCAATACGCGCTCTGCGAAAAAGCGTGAGCGTATCGGCGCGCAAAAGCGTAAGCAGATGAAAGCGGTCTATCGCGCTCATCCTGATGTGGTTGACCCGGGCACCTCAGGCCTCTGTGCCTTGGCAGTGATGACGAAGGCGCCGCGCGCTGGACAAGTGAAGACTCGGCTCGTCCCGCCGCTCACGCCTGATGAAGCAGCACAGCTCAGCATTTGTTTTTTGCGCGACACGGTGGCCGCGATTTCGCAAGCATGTGGCAAGAATTCGTGCGGCATTGCCGTTTACACGCCGATTGGTGCTGAAGCGGAGTATATCGACATCCTGCCGCGCGGATTTCGACTCGTTCCGCAACGTGGCGAAGGTTTTGGCGAACGGCTGGCGCTTGCGGTTGAAGATCTCTTTCAAATCGGGTTCGCGTCAGTTTGCCTCATTGATTCCGACAGCCCGAGTATCCCGGCGAAATCTTACTTGGACGCTGCGCGCTTATTGTCGATCCAAGGCGATCGCGTCGTGATAGGACCTTCCGATGACGGCGGCTATTATTTGATCGGTCTGAACAAAATGCATCACCGACTTTTTGAGAAGATCGATTGGAGCACCGAGCGCGTTCTCGCGCAAACGAGGCAACGCGCGGCGGAACTCGATCTTGAGGTTAGGCTGTTACCCCCCGGTTACGATGTTGATGACCATGCGACGTTGCGCCGATTACGCGATGAGCTGCTCAGCGACGACGCAAAATCGACAATCGCTATTGCGCCGAACACGCGAGAATTTTTGTGCGCGCTGATCGCGCAAAAGGAATTGTAAGGCAAGCGCGCCGCCTGCGAAACGATGGCAACCGAAGCGTTTGCCCTATAATCACGGCCACGTTAGCCTCCCGTCGGCATGGCGAGGAATGGTAAACGCGCGCTCGTTACCGGTGGCGCGGGTCTCATCGGCTCGCATGTAACCGACCTACTCGTGCGCGACGGCTGGAAAGTGCGCGTGCTCGATAATCTGGAGCCGAACACGCATAAGCGCGGCGTGCCGGCTTGGATTAATGAACGCGCCGAGTTCGTCGAGGGCGACGTGCGCGATCGCGAAGCGATCACGGCCGCGCTCGATAAGATCGATGTCGTCCTTCATCAGGCGGCCTACGGGGGCTACATGCCCGAGATCGCCAAGTTTGTGCACGTGAACTCACTCGGCACCGCCCAAATGCTCGAAGTCATTCGCGAGAAGAATCTGCCGATTAAAAAGATCGTCGTCGCAAGCTCGCAAGCCGTTTACAGCGAAGGCGCCGGAATCTGCCGGGAGCACGCATTGATTTTTCCAAGCGTGAGGCCAGTAGAACAGTTGCGTAAAGGCGATTGGCAGGTGCATTGCCCGATCTGCGGCGCGATCACCAAAAGCGCGCCCACGCCGGAGAACGCGCCGGTGGGCGGCGAGACCGTTTACGGCCTAACAAAAGTCGATCAAGAGAGGCTGGTGCTGCTCTGGGGAAAACAGGTCGGCATCCCGACGGTTGCGCTGCGCTATTCGTGCACGTATGGACCGCGACAATCCATCTTCAATCCTTACACCGGTGTGATCGCGATTTTCTGCACGCGGTTGCTGAATAATTTGCCGCCGGTGCTTTACGAGGACGGCGAGCAGACTCGCGACTTTTCTTTCGTGGACGACATCGCGCGGGCAAACTTGCTCGCAGTCGAAACAGACAAGCTTGACGGCTTACCCGTCAATGTTGGCAGCGGTCAGGGGGTTCCGATCCGCGCAGTCGCGGAAACAATTTCGGGTGCGCTCAAGATCGACATCGCCCCGGAAGTGAACGGCGAATTTCGTCTGGGAGAGATGCGCCATCTCACCAGCGATACGATGCGCATTCGCGCCGCAGGTTACCAACCGCATGTCGATCTTGCCGAAGGAATCGAGCGCTACATCAACTGGATCCGCACGCAATCGGACATTCGCGATTATTTCGGCGAAGCCGCGCGGATTTTGCGCGATAAGGGGATTGTGCACAAAGTGGAGCGATGAAATTTTCCGGTGCGATCGATTTCAACGCGCCGGCGCTGAACTACGCGCGCAAAGATTTTCCCTTGCTCGAAGCGGACGCCAGCGTCGACAAGGCGCTCGAGCGCATCCGACGTGAAGGTGTTGGCGAACGCGTCATTTATTTTTATGCCGTCGATGAGCAAAACCGCCTCGTTGGCGTTGTTCCTACTCGCCGACTACTCACGGCCGATCCGGAAACGCACTTGGCGGAGATCATGGTGCCGCGCGTAGTCGCGTTGCCAGCGGAGGCGACCGTTTTGGAAGCATGCGAGTTTTTCGTGCTCTACAAATTCCTCGCATTTCCCATGATCGATACCGAGCGTCGCGTGATTGGAATTGTGGACGCGGATGTTTTCATGGAGAGCGTTCTCGAGAGCGACGAACCCGAACGCGAAGGCGCGCGAGACGATTTTTTCGAGGCGCTCGGTTTTCATCTAGCTCAAGTTCGCGATGCGTCGCCCTGGCGCGTTTTTCGTTTTCGTTTTCCATGGCTGATGGTGACTGTTACCGGCGGCACGATCTGCGCAATTCTTGCCGGGTTTTTCGAAAGAACGCTCGCGCGCAGTCTCATCATCGCGTTTTTTCTTACGATGGTTCTCGGGCTAAACGAAAGTGTCAGCACACAATCGATGAGCGTGACCATACAGGCGTTGCGCTCGGCGCGGCTAACCTGGCATTGGTTCGCGTCCGCTTTCCGGCGCGAGCTCATAACGGCAATGCTGCTCGGACTCGCGTGCGGGGCATTCGTTGCGCTGATTGTCATCGTCTGGCGCGGTGATGCGCGCGCGGCGAGCGTCATCGGCGGCAGCATTGCGCTCTCGATCACCACTGCATGCTTGTTTGGGCTGGGTGTCCCGTCCCTTCTCCACCACTTCAAACTTGATCCCAGGATTGCCGCCGGCCCGGTCACGCTCGCACTCGCAGACATCTTTGCGCTCGTGTTTTACTTCACTAGCGCCTGGCTCGTTCTGCGATGAGCAGTGTTTCCGTCATCATTCCCGCGCTCAACGAAGAAGAACCCATCGCCGGGGTCGTTCGGGAAACCGCGGCGACAAAAATTCCCGCCGAGATCATAGTGGTCGACAATGGCAGCACTGACCGAACTGCCGAACGTGCCCTCCAAGCCGGCGCTCGCGTCGTGAAAGCCCCGCAGGGATACGGACGCGCGTGCGCGGCCGGAGTAACAGCGCTGCGGCCGGAATGCGAGATCGTCGTTTTCCTGGATGGCGACGGAAGCGATTGTCCGGAGTTCATGAATCAACTTGTCGATCCAATTGTTGCCGGCACGCACGATTTCGTGATCGGTTCGCGCACCCGCGGGAAACGCGAGCCGGGCAGCATGAACTTCCAGCAGCTTTTCGCCGGTCGCTTCGCCGGCTGGTTATCGTCGATCCTGTACGGCGTTCGCTACACCGACATGTGCCCATTTCGTGCCATTCGTCGTGCCGCGCTCGAGCGATTGTCGATGAAAGAAAAAACCTATGGCTGGAACATCGAGATGCAGATGAAGGCAGCGCGAGCGGGCCTGCGCATTCTCGAAATTCCGGTGAATCATCGCCGGCGTGCCGGCGGCGTCTCGAAAGTTTCCGGAACTTTGCGCGGCACGTTTTTGGCAGGCGCGCGAATCCTGGCCACGTTGCTGCGAATTGCAGCCGAGAGAAAGCCACAGATCGACACAGATTAACACAGAAAAACTAGAACAGTTTTCTTCCGATCTGTGTTTCATCCGTGTTAATCTGTGGCGAAAAGTCAGATGAACTCGCCTAACGAATTACCGCGCGGGAAAGCGCTCTCTGCCGGTCTGCTCGCCGGACTCGTCGCTGGCATCGCGATGACCGTCGTAATGTTGTTGCTCGCATGCGTAGGGGTCGCGACGCCGCTTGCCATCATCGGCGATCGGCTTTCGGTTTTTATCCCACCCGGACCGTTCTTGTCGATCATGGGCCGCGTCGGCGGTTACAATCATCTGAAACAACTCGGCGTTGGATCGACAATTGCCGGCCAACTGCTGGTGGGCGCTCTGGGCGGCGCAATTTTCGGTTTTCTCATACGGCGCAACCCTTCGCGCCGCGTGACCAGCTGGACGATATCGATCTTTATTTTGCTGCCGATCGTTGCGGTCGCGATCTTGCTTTGGCCGGTGCTTGGAACAAGTTATCGCGGATTACCGATCGGGGCCGCAAGGTTGGTTACGCTCATCGGTTTCGCGCTCAGCGTTGTGGTGTTCGAGCGGGTGCTCGTTCTCAGTCTCCGTTTTCTTGCCTTGCGAAAACCTGAAGAGGCTTCGGGAGAATTTACCCCGGCGATTGAGAGACGCGCGCTGATTTTGGGCGGAATTGGGGCGCTCGTCGCAGCCGGCGGCGCCGGTTTACTGCGCAAACTTTATCGGGCCGCCACGTTTAGTTACGACGGCACGCAGTACAAAGGGCGCGTCGTGCAGCCGATCACGCCTAACGACTTGTTTTATTGCGTGACAAAGAACGTGGTCGATCCGCGCGTGAACGTGCATCTTTGGCATCTCGAAGTAAACGGGCTCGTGCAAAATCCGGCCACATATCGCTTTGAGGATTTGAAGGGATTCCCGATGGTCGAGCAGGAAACCACGTTGATGTGCATCAGCAACGGACTTGACGCTGGGCTGATGAGCAACGCCGTCTGGAAAGGCATGACGCTGCGTGACCTGATCGATCCGGCGTCGCCGCTCTCCGACGCGGCGCGTGTGCGCTTACACGGCGTGGACAATTACACTGACACAATCCCGCTCGAGAAAGCGCTCGAGCCGACCACGCTCATCGCGTTCGAGATGAACGGCGGGCCGTTACCGCATCGGCATGGTTATCCGGCGCGCGTGGTTGTGCCCGGCTACTTCGGTGAGAAACATGTCAAATGGCTCACGCGTATCGAGCTCACGACTGGAGAGGCAAAAGGATTTTACGAAACACAAGGCTGGGGACCGGATTTCATTGTGCCGACAAGATCGAGAATCGATGTGCCCGATCACGAATCACGATTCTCGATTCACGAATTACGCGAACCAATCGAAGTCAAGGGCGTCGCGTTCGGCGGCGATCGCGGCATCTCACGCGTGGAATTGAGTTTCGATGACGGCGAAACATGGAGCGAATCGGAGATTTATTACTCCGGTGGTGATCTCGCGTGGTCGCTGTGGAGTTACAAATGGAAACCTGACGACGCAGACGATTACACAATTGTCGTGCGCGCCACCGATGGCGAAGGCGACGTCCAGGAATGGGAAGAAGATCGCAGCCCGTTCTCCGGGGTGACGGGTTTCCACAAAATTGTGGTGCACGTGACGGCTTAGTTGCTGTGAAATCAAAGAATACTCTTTAACCGTTGTTGGCCCGATCCGCGGCCCAACTGCGAAAACAACCGTTAGGCCGCTCCTCGTTCTCGTGTGGGTCGCGCCGGCGCTAAGACAAACCTCGGCTATTTCTGACAGCGCCGGCACCAGACGGTGGTGCGCCCGGCGATGGTGGCGTGGTGCAGAGGTGTGTGATGGCGAGGACAGATGCCGTTGCGCTTCCATTTTTGGTGAATTAGCCAGTTCTTCGGCGGATCGGAGAAATCTTTGCCGAGCGTTTGGAGTGATTTCTTCACCACGAACTTTGCTGCTCGAAAAATCGCGGCGCGTTCGCACGCACTTAATTTTCCAGTTCGTTTCGGCGGCAAAACTTTTGCGCGCCACAAGATTTCGTCGGCCATCCAGTTTCCGATTCCGGGAAAACCGTGCTGCATGAGCAGAACGCCTTTGATCGGCGCCTGGTGATGTCGATCGAAAAATTGGTCAAGGAACTTTTGATCGAACCCGCGCGAATCGATTTCAGGAGCACGACTCTTCCACCAAGGTGGCTCGTCGGACCCGTGATGAAATCGAACGTGACCAAGCTGGCGCGGATCGGTGAAGACCAGCGCGCGGTTGCGCTGATACAACACGAGATGATCATGCCCGCCCGGACGGAAATCGGGCACCTCGGCGTGCGTTTTGCCGGTCATGCCAAGATGGACAGCGAGCCAGTTGTCGCCGGAAAATTCGAAGTGCATCTGTTTTCCGAGCCTTGTCGATCTTAGCAGCCTTTCGCCGGGCAGATTTTCCCGAAGCGCGCGCGTGTTGGTGCTGCGGAACACATATTTGCCGGCGTGCAGGCTAAGATCGACAATCTCGTCGCCAAGGCCGGCGTTCCATCGTTTGCGAAACCACTCGACTTCGGCTAGCTCTGGCATTCAGCGGAACATAGCCCTTCCGGTCTGTGCGGCCAGTCCGGCAGCTGCCGGATCGCACTCCCTCGAATCGAGTAACAGCCCGAACGCTTTCGGGGGGCTGGGCGCACAGGCTACAAGCCTATGTTCCGCTTGCGCCGTGTGCTAGATTTATTTGTGGAGAAGGTGATCATCGTCGGGAGCGGTTGTGCGGGGTTGACTGCAGCGATTTACGCTGCGCGCGCGAACTTGAGCCCCTTGGTGTTTGAAGGCCGCCAACCAGGCGGCCAGCTTTCCACTACAACCCTCGTGGAAAATTTTCCCGGCTTTCCGGATGGAATCGACGGCCCGCAATTGATCCTGAACATGCACAGGCAGGCCGAGAAATTCGGTGCGCGTTTTTCCTACGCTGAGGTAACCGATTTCGATCCAAGCAATAAACACATCCGCGTGCAAGCGGACGACCAATGGTACGAGACGCAGGCGCTGATCGTTGCCAGCGGCGCGTCAGCGCGGTATCTCGGGCTAGAAAATGAAGAAAAGCTGATCGGCCACGGCCTAACGAGTTGCGCGACCTGCGACGGTGCGTTTTACAAGAATGTGCCGGTGTGTGTGGTGGGCGGCGGCGATTCCGCGGCGGAGGAATCGCTTTTTCTGACGCGGTTCGCCTCGAAGGTTTATTTGATTCATCGCCGCGGCAAGATGCGCGCGTCGAAGATCATGGCCGGCCGCGTGTTCGCGAACAAAAAGATCGAGCCGATCTGGGACACGGTCGTGACCAAATACATTCTAGACGAAAAGGGCGAGATGCGCGCGGTGATGTTGCGGAATGTGAAAACAAACGAGGAACGGGAGTTGCCGGTTGCGTGCGTTTTTGTAGCGATCGGGCACGACCCGAACACGAAAGCGTATCGAGGAAAATTGGAGACCGATCCGAATGGTTATTTAATCGCGAAAAACTTAGCAGAGAGTAAACACCCGGGCGTGTTCATCGCCGGCGACGTGGCCGACCGCGTTTACAAGCAAGCGGTGACGGCCGCGGGTTCAGGCTGCGCCGCAGCGATGGAAGCGGAACGTTACCTGAGCGAACTCGAGAATTAATGGCTGATCTTTTGCTGTAGCCGCTTCGGTATGCGAAGTGGGATCCAGAGAGGAAAGCCACGCGCGCGTTGCGTCGCCCATAGGGCAACGGCTACAGTGTGGCTTTGAAGATTTGCGACCTGACTCAGTTTTATTCGCCGTTTAGCGGCGGGGTCAAACGGTATGTCCACGAGAAGATTGACTACATCGACAAGTGCTCGCCCGGTGATGAGCACATTCTCGTCGTGCCCGGCGCGAAAACGGAAACGATCGGGAGCGAGCGGTCTCGCGTCTATTCGATTCATTCGCCGTTGCTTTCGCGCACATCGCGCTACCGCGCATTGCTCAACCTGCGTGCGGTCGAAGAAATTCTCGAGCGCGAGCGGCCGGACATCATCGAGTCGAGCGACCCGTATCAAGTGGCATGGAAAGCGCTCGCCTCCGGCAGGGGGCTGGGAATTCCTGTGGTCGGATTTTATCATTCGCATTTTCCTGAAGCGTATCTGCGCAGCGCCGCGAAATTTTTCGGGAAGACGGCGACCGAAGCGGTAATGGACTTTGCGGTTCGTTATGTGTTGAATCTTTACAACCGCTTCGAGACCACGCTGGTGCCGTCGCAGTCTCTCGCCCAAACACTCCGCGGCTGGGGAGTCAGCAATGTGCGCGTGGTCGAGCTCGGCGTGAACATCGATGTCTTCAACCCGGCGGGCGACGGCGTGATCGAAACGCGCCAGTCGTTAGGCATTGCGCCCGATCAAAAATTTCTGTTGTACGTCGGCCGGCTTTCAAAGGAAAAAAACATCCAGGTGCTGTTCGACGCCTTTGATCTTCTGCAACGCCGGCGCGCAGGCGATTTTCGTCTCGTCGTCATTGGCGACGGCCCGCAGCGGGATCATCTTCGGCAACTGCAAGCGCGCGCCCGGGACGCGGTCTCGTGGATTCGCTACTGCACGGATTCAGCCGAGCTCGCGCGCTATTATCGCGGCGCCGATCTGTTCGTTCATCCTGGCGTGCAGGAAACATTCGGACTGGTCGCGCTCGAGAGCCAGGCTTGCGGCACGCCCGTGGTCGGCATTCGCGGCAGTGACATGGACCGCATTATCCTTCATGAACAGGAATGCTGGGCACGTGAGAACAGTGCTGAAGCACTAGCCGACGCGATCGAAGAATCAACCGCCGGGAAATTATCTACCTTGGGAAGCAGCGCGGCCGAAGCGGCCGGAACCGCCTACAGTTGGCCGCGGGTCTTCGAGCAACTCTTTTGCATTTACCGGGAGGTTTGCGCAAAATACAAAGAGACCGGCCAAGAATGAATAGCGAGAAAGCATTCACCATCCGCAGCTATCGCAATTCCGATCGCCAAGCGGTCCGCCGTCTTTGTTGTCAGACTGGATTTCTGGGCGAACCGATTGATCCGGTTTACCAAGATCGACAATTGTTCGCTGATTTTCTTACTACTTATTACACCGATCACGAACCGGAATCGTCCTTCGTCCTTGAGGTGGACGGCGAGATTCGCGGATATTTGCTCGGCTCGCGCAAGCCGTTGCAGAACCAACTCTATTCGCTTTACCAAAACCTCTGGCTATTTTTTCGCGCGCTGGCCCGCTACTTCCGCTACAACGAGCGATCGCGGCGCTTCATTCGCTGGACGCTGGTGCATGGATGGCGCGAAGTGCCGGCAGCGCCGCGGCGCGTCCCGCATTTCCATATCAATCTGTTGCCCGAGGCGCGGAAAGTTTCGACGACGCGGGCGCTGATGAGCGCGTATCTCAGTTATCTTTATCGTCGTGGCGAGAAACGCGTTTACGGACAAATCGTGACGTTTGAGAGCCGTCGCGGCGAAAAAATGTTCGAGCGTTACGGATTCAAAGTTTTGAATAGGGCAGAGATCACCAAATACAAGGCGTTTTATCCAGAATCGGTTTACTTGAGCACGGTCGTCAAGAATCTCGAAACAGCCGAGCCGCTCTCGTCCTACACGCGCACGCGCTTGTGATCCAATTGGACAGACGCGTGTTAGAGGAACGCCGCCCCTTCGTGCAAGATGAAGCGCCCGCTCAACGTAGGCATTCCTGGACGACTCGGAGCTAAGAGCAACCCGCCCGCCGGAATCGCAGACGAGTCTGCAATATACCGAACTGCCTCAGAGCCTCGGCCATTGCCCGGCGTCGAAACTTCCACGGAATCACGAAAATGCGACCGCGCACATACCAGATAAGGGCTGCAAATGCCTGAACGGCACGTGTTAGATCGCGGCGACGGAGATCCGTCCAGATTTCTTTGATGGTTACTGCCCCGTAAAAATCGCGCCAGTAATGATCTCCTTCTCGCAATGCGGCCTCAAGTCGCCGATTTCCCTTCACTAGGCAGCGCTCCGCGAGCATAACCCGATGGGTCGCTCGCAGCATCACTGCGCCTTTGCGTGACGTATTTGTGCCGTGACGGCGATATTGCGCCACAACGGCGCTGTGGTGTGCGCTTGGAAAGGTGCGCCCCGCTCGCAATAAGATTTCGTAGTCCTCCGCCGGCGAGAAAAACGAGTCGAATCCACCAACATGCTCCAGAACCGAACGACGGAACATTACCGCAATCGTATTTGCCACATGATTAACTTTGAGTAGTTCCTCATAGTGGTTTAGCTTTAGGAGCTCCGACTTTCCTGTTCCTGTATAGCTACCCTTGCTGTCGATCCACTCGATCTCTCCAACCACGAATCCCACTCCAGGGTGCGCGGCGAGACAGTGCAAGTGCGCCTGAACGGAATCACCTGTCAGGCGATCATCCGCGTCGAGAAATATTGCGTACTCCCCTGCGGTCACATTGAAGCCGCAGTTGCGCGCTTCGGCGACGCCCCGGTTTGGTTGGCGGATATACCGAACCGGGTAACGCGCCGCCAATTCGGCTGTGTTGTCGGATGACCCATCATCCACCACGACCACTTCCGTTCGCCCATAGGTCTGGGCTAGTGCGCTCTCGATTGAATCCGCAAGAAATTGCGCCTGGTTATAACAGGGAATGATAATCGAGACCAGCGGCGCTTCTGACTGAGGTAACATCGAAATTTATCTGATGCAACAGTTTACAATTTTGCTCTCAATTACGCTCCTGCTTTGCTGCTGGTATATTGCTGCGGCCCGGTCGCACGGCTCCGACAGAACCGCGAAGCCGTTTATTATCCATTGTCATTCCGGCTATAATAACTTTTAGACGACGCAGTGGAAACACTTTTTCTGGCAGAGTATCGTGTAGGTGGCCGCCAGGCATCAGCGGGCCCTAAGTGATTCGTATCGCTATTTGATTCTCGACAGGGTCGCTCCTACGATATATCTACCTATGGTTCAGCAGATTACGTTGAATTACGCACGAGCAGCGTGGTTTTCTGAGCATCGAGGGATGGTTTGAAGATTTGCGCCAACCACCGCTCACCGGAAATCTGCTAAAAATCCTAGGAAAAAGCTTGCTTTTTTTAAGTGTTTTTAGATACCCTCGCCATTGGTGCTCAGCGGCACTTGATTGCGACGTAAATGACTCCACAAGCCCCCCTTTCTCGTAACCGTGTTTTTGCCGCCACATCGATGCTCGCGTCGTGGCTAATGTCGTGCCTAGCATTAGCCACGATGGTCTCAACGGCCTTGGCCCAAGCGCCTGCCATTACCAGCGCGAATAACGCAACTTTCACAGCCGGCGCACCTAACACGTTCACCGTTACCACCAATGGATTCCTTGTCTCGCCCACTATTGCAGAGAGTGGTGCGTTGCCGGGCGGAGTTTCCTTCACGGACAATGGTAATGGGACCGCGACAATCGCCGGAACGCCCGCGTCGGGTTCCGGCGGGAGCTACCCAATTACGATTACCGCCTCGAATGGCATTCAGCCCAATGCGATGCAGAACTTTATTTTAACCATTAACCAGGCTCCTGCGATCACCAGTGCCAATGGTACTGTTTTTACGACCACTCAAGCTGGGACGTTTCTAGTGACCTCAAGCGGTTTCCCGGCGGCAGCTCTCGCTGAAAGCGGCGCGCTACCGACCAATGTCACCTTCAGCGACAACGGCAACGGCACGGCCACGCTGGCCGGGACACCGCCAGGTGGCACAGGAGGCACTTACCCCATCACGATCACTGCTTCGAACGGTGTTGGTTCCTCGGCGACGCAGAACTTTGTTTTAACCATTAACGAGGCTCCTGCGATCACCAGTGCCAATGGTACTACTTTTGCGATTACTCAAGCTGGAACGTTTCTTGTGACCTCCAGCGGTTTCCCCGCAGCAGCTCTCGCTGAAAGCGGCGCGTTACCGACCAATGTCACCTTCAGCGACAACGGCAACGGCACGGCCACGCTGGCCGGCACACCGCCAGCTGGGACAGGAGGCACTTACCCCATCACGATCACTGCTTCGAACGGTGTTGGTTCCTCGGCGACGCAGAACTTTGTTTTGACCATTAATCAGCCGCCGGTCGTGAACGCCGGTCCTGCTCAGACCATCACGTTGCCAGCTGCTGCGACCTTGAACGGTTCTGCCACTGACGACGGTTTTCCGAATCCGCCCGGAGCGTTGACCTACAAATGGACAATGGTCACTGGACCGGGTGTAGTCACCTTTGCCAACGCCAACTCTGCGAGCACAACGGCCACATTTTCCATCGCTGGCAGCTACACATTGCGCCTGACAGCAAATGACAGTGCGCTCTCAGGCTCGGCGGACGTGGTCGTGGCAGTGGGTGGACCATTGCCTTCGCCATGGGTGGATCAGGATGTTGGGGCGGTAGGCGTTTTTGGAAGCGCATCATATGTGCCGGGACCGTGTACATTCATCGAGAGCGGTTCGGGCGCGGATATCTGGGGTACGGCTGACGCCTTTCATTATGTGTATCAGCCCATGAACGGAGACGGAATAATCGTTGCCCGAATTGCGACTCAGCAGAACACCGATCCGTGGGCCAAAGCCGGAGTGATGATTCGCGAGACGCTGGACCCAGGCGCTGCCAATGCGGCGGTTGTCGTCACTCCGAGTAATGGCGTGGCGTTCGATCGTCGAGTATCAACCAACGGGACGACCGTGAATAGCCGAGCGACAGGGGCGGGAATCGTGGCGCCGTATTGGGTGAAGCTTATCCGTCTGGGCAATGTCTTCACCGCTTACCATTCGGCTGATGGTAGCACGTGGAAACAGGTAGGTGGCGCTACCATTTCCATGAGTAGTAATGTGCTCATTGGCCTCGCCGTGACGAGCCGTAATAATACGGTTGGTTCGCAAGCAACTTTCGATCATGAGAATCTCAATCCGAAGGTCAACGCGGGTTCCGCCCAAACAATCACTCTTCCTACTA
>WNFC01002799.1_pt1 | contig 18805 bp, 17 predicted proteins | sample 5400541 | NCBI WGS metagenome assembly WNFC01 (sample SAMN13153342, study PRJNA577476) | soil metagenome | isolation source: 120 cm saprolite under Douglas fir tree site 2 hole 2 replicate 1 | place: USA:California | collected 2015-04-18 | reverse complement strand
CGAGGAGGTGATCGCCAGCTCGCATCTCATCACCTACACGGTGACCGGCGGCGATCCCGTCCGCCTTGCGCAGGAGCTCGAGCGGCGCGAGGGCGTCGCCATGGTGGCGCCGTTCGGGAACAGCCTGCACGTGTCGGGCCGCGACGAGGCGACGCTCGAACGCGCGATCGCGCCCTATCGCGCCGACCCGGCGCTGCACTGGGAAAAAGCCGAGCCGTCGCTCGAGGACGTCTTCATCGAGCTGATGTCGCGCGCCCGGGACAATTACCAATGAACGGGCTCACGATCTTCCAGTCCGGATTCTGGCGACGCACCGGCGCCATGCTGATCAAGGAGTTCCTGCAGCTCCGCCGCGACCGCGTCACCTTCGCGAGCATGATCGCCATTCCGCTGATGCAATTGATCCTGTTCGGTTACGCCATCAACACGGTGCCGCGCGACATGCCCACCGCGGTGCTGATCCAGGAGTCGAGCGACGTCGGCCGCACCATCCTCAAGGCGCTGGAGAACACCCGCTATTTCAAGGTCGTGCGTCGCGTGCGCGACGAGGCCGAGTTCGATCGCCTCTTCCAGTCCGGCGAGGTGCTGTTCGCGATCGAGGTGCCGGTGAACTTCGAGCGCGCGCTCCGCCGCGGCGACAAGCCGGCAATCCTGGTCGCGGCCGACGCCACCGATCCGGTCGCGACCGCATCCGCGCTCGGCGCCCTCAACCAGGTGATCCAGAGCGCGCTCGTCAACGACCGCGCGATTCCGGATTCGCCGCAGCCCGCCTTCGAGATCCGCTCGCACGCCCGCTACAACCCGGCGCAGTCGAGCCAGCTCAACATCGTGCCAGGGCTTCTCGGCACCATCCTCACGCTCACCATGCTGATCTTCACCGCGCTCTCGGTCACGCGCGAGATCGAGCGCGGCACCATGGAGAACCTGCTGTCGATGCCGATCACGCCGCTCGAGATCATGCTCGGCAAGATCACGCCCTATGTCGGCATCGGCTTCCTGCAGGCCGCGTTGATCGTGCTCGCCGCGGTGGTGCTGTTCGACGTGCCGATCGTCGGCAATCTCGTGCTGCTCGCGCTGCTAAGCACGCTCTTCATCGCCACCAACCTGTCGGTCGGCTACACCTTCTCGACGCTGGCGCAGAACCAGCTGCAGGCCGTGCAGATGGCGATGATGTATTTTCTCCCCAACATGCTGCTCTCCGGCTTCCTGTTTCCCTTCGCCGGCATGCCGCTGTGGGCGCAATGGGTGGGCGAATGCCTGCCGCTCACCCATTATCTGCGCATGGTGCGCGCCGTCATGCTCAAGGGCTCGACGATCTACGACCTGCACTACGACACCATCGTGCTCGCCGTGCTGATGCTGGTGGCGATGCTGATCGCGGTGACGCGGTTCAGAAGGACGCTGGATTGAAGTGCCTGTAGCCCCGATGGAGGCGCGAAGCGCCGAAATCCGGGGACAAGCCATCCGCGGATGCGGGGGCCCCGCATTCCGCTCCGCGCCATGCGGGCTACGAAGTCGGATAGATCGCGCCAGCCCTGCGAAATCTGGATAGGCGACGCGCCCGGCGCAGTGTATTCCTGGACACGAACACCTCGGAGACTTCATGTCGATCCTCGCCGGACCCGCCAATCCCCACGACGCGGAGACGCGCCGCACCATCGGCTTCCTCAACTGGGCGCATGCGATCGACCACTTCGTGCTCGGCATCTACCCGACCGTCGTGATCGGCCTCGAGGTCGTGTACGGCCGGCCCTATTCCGAGCTGATCGCGCTCGCGACCGCGATGTTCGTCGCCTTCGGCGTGTTCTCGCTGCCCGCCGGCTGGCTCGCCGACCGCTGGAGCCGGCGCAACATGATGGCGGCCTTCTACATCGGCTGCGGGCTCGCGCTCGCGGTCTGCGCGGCCGCGCCCAACCTGCCGGTGATGGCAGCGGCGCTGTTCGTGCTCGGCGTGTTCGCCGGCATCTATCATCCGGTCGGCATGGCGATGCTCATCGAGATCTCGCAGGCGAGGGGACGCACGCTCGCCTTCAACGGCGTGTGCGGCAATCTCGGCGTCGCGCTCGCGGCCGGCATCACCGGCTTGCTCGCCTCGCAGTTCGGCTGGCGCGCCGCCTTCATCGTGCCCGCGGTCGTCTGCGTCGGGACCGGCATCGCGTATCTGGCGTTCGCAGCCGACGACCGCCACGAGGTGGCGACGCGCAAGACGACCGCCCCCGTCGCGCTCACGCCCGGCGCCGCGCTCACGATGTTCCTGCTGTTCGTGGTGATCTCGATCATGAGCGGGCTCGTCTTCAACACCACGCTGGTGGCGTTGCCGAAGCTCGTCGACGAGCAGCTCGGTCTGACCGCCGACCTGAAGGTCGTGGGCGGGCTCGCCACCGCGATCTTCATGTGCGGCGCGCTCGCGCAGATCGCCGTCGGCCGCCTGGTCGAGCGCATGTCGGCGCTCGTCCTCTTCGCCGCCGTCGTGACCGTGCAGCTCTTCGGCATTCTCCTGGCGGCACACACCAGCGGCTTGCCGCTCATGATCGCACTCGCCGTCTCGATGGCCGCGATCTACGGCCAGGTGACGGTCGCCGACATCGTGGTGGCGCGCTTCACCGCCGACGCCTGGCGCGGACGCATCTACGCGGTGCGCTATTTTCTCAATTTCACGTCGTCGGCTCTTGCGGTCGGCCTGATCGCGCTGCTGCACGATCGCGGCGGCTTCGCGCTCGTGCTGTCGGTCATCGCGGGCTGCGCCGCCGTCGTCGTGGTCTCGGTCTACGGCTTCGCTGCGTTCGCGCACGCGGCCGAGAGCCGGCAGCGTCCGGCAGTCCAGCCGGCGGAGTGAGGCTGGCCGCCTGAGCGGCCTGCGTATATCCGACGCCGGCTTACATCTTGCCTGCGCGAACCAAAGCATTAGGTAACGGTTGTGTAAGCGGGAGCATCCCATGGGACCTTTTCCGCACGACGCGCCACCGCCAGAAATCTCCGAGCAGAACCCGATGGGGACCGACGGGTTCGAGTTCGTCGAGTTCTGCCATTCGAAGCCGGAGGAGCTCGACCGTCTGTTCAAGACGATGGGCTTTGCCGCCGTCGCGAAGCACCGGTCCAAGGATGTGACGCTCTACCGCCAGGGCGGCGTCAATCTGATCCTCAACGCGCAGCCCGGCTCGTTTGCCGCCAAATTCGCGAAAGAGCACGGCCCGTCCGCGCCCGCCATGGCGTTCCGCGTGGTCGATGCCAAGCACGCCTACGAGCGTGCGCTGAAACTCGGCGCCAAGCCCGCGAAGACCGTCGCGGGTCCGGAAGAGCTCGATATACCAGCCATCGAGGGCATCGGCGGCCTGCAAATTTATCTCGTTGACCGATACGGCGCGAAGGGATCGATCTACGACGTCGACTTCCGTTGGCTCGGCGCGCCCGATCCGAAGCCGGAGGGGGCCGGGCTCTGGTACATCGATCATCTCACCCACAACGTCTATCGCGGGCGCCTCGACGAATGGGCGGCCTTCTACGAGCGGCTCTTCAATTTCCGGCAGATCAGGTATTTCGACATCGAAGGCAAGCTCACCGGCCTGCACTCGCGCGCGATGACCAGCCCCGACGGCAAGATCCGGATTCCGATCAACGAGGATGCCGGCGAGCGCGGGCAGATCCAGGAGTATTTGCAGCGCTACCACGGCGAGGGCATCCAGCACGTGGCCCTGGGCTCGCGCGATCTTTACGCCACGATCGAGACGCTGCTCGCGCGCGGTGTCGACTTCATGCCGGCGCCGAACGAGATCTACTATTCCCGCATCGAGAAGCGCCTGCCCAATCACGGCGAGCCGGTCGAGCGCCTGCAACGCGACGGAATCCTGATCGACGGCGAGGGCGTGGTCGACGGCGGCACCACCAAGGTGCTGCTGCAACGCTTCGGCAAGACGGCGATCGGCCCGATCTTCTTCGAGTTCATCCAGCGCAAGGGTGACGAAGGATTCGGCGAAGGCAACTTCAAGGCCTTGTTCGAATCGATCGAAGAGGACCAGATCCGCCGCGGCGTCCTGGATCCGGCTGCCGCCGGCAAACGAGGATGATCGGCGTCGGTGTCGTTCATTGACTCATTACGGATTGCCCCTTACTCGAAAGTCATGAATGTGAAATGTCGTTCCATACAATGGAATGACATTCGCGTATGCACGCGTAGGAAGGGGAAATGGCAAATCCCGATTTCGATGTCGTCGTTGTGGGCGGCGGCAATGCCGCGCTCTGCGCCGCGCTCGCCGCGGCCGAGAAGGGCGCGAGCGTCGCGCTGCTCGAACGCGCGCCCGAGGAGAAGCGCGGCGGCAATTCGCGCTTCACCGGCGGCGGCTTCCGCATGGTCCACCACGGCGTGCAGGACATCAAACGCGTGGTGCCGGACCTCAGCGATGCCGACATCGCGCGCACCGATTTCGGGGAGTACAGCCGCGAGACCTATCTCGACGATCTCGGACGCGTGACCCAGTACTTCATCGATCCCGATCTCGCCGAGACGCTCGTCGACAATTCCACCGACACCGTGCACTGGCTCATGGGCCGCGGCGTGAGATTCCTGCCCAATTATGGACGGCAGGCCTATAACCACGAAGGCCGCTTCAAGTTCTTCGGCGGTGTAGTGATCTACGCCAATGGCGGGGGCGCGGGGCTCGTCGAGTCCGAATACAAGGCGGCGGCGAAGCACCGCATCGCGATCCGATACGGCGCGCGCGCCACCGCGCTTCTGCGCGGCAAGAAAGGCGTCGAAGGACTCCGCGTGCTGTTCGACGGCGTCGAGGAGACGGTCTCGACGAAGGCGGTCGTGCTCGCCTGCGGCGGCTTCGAATCGAACCGCGAGATGCGCGCGCGCTATCTCGGGCCCGGGTGGGACATGGCGAAGGTTCGCGGCACGCGCTACAACACCGGTGACGGCATCCGCATGGCGCTCGATATCGGCGCACAGTCGTACGGCCAGTGGTCGGGCGCGCACGCGGTGGCGTGGGAGCGCTATGCGAGCGATTATGGCGACGTCGACGGCCAGCACAGCGCCGGCTACCGCCACTCCTATCCGTTCGGCCTGATGGTGAACGCCAACGGCGAGCGCTTCGTCGACGAGGGCGCCGACTTCCGCAACTATACCTATGCGAAATATGGCCGCGCGGTGCTGGAGCAGCCCGGCGGGTACGCGTGGCAGGTCTTCGACGCGCAGGCGCTGCCGCTGTTGCGCGACGAGTACAAGATGCGCGGCGCAACGAAGGTGCGGGCCGACACGATCGAAGATCTCGTCAACAAGATGCAAGACGTCAATCCGGCGGGCTTCCTCAGGACCATGCGCGAGTACAATGCCGCGGTGAAGCGCGACGTGAAGTTCGATCCCAACATCAAGGACGGCAAATCGACGGTCGGGCTGGCACTCGAGAAGAGCAACTGGGCCAATCCCATGGAGAAGCCGCCGTTCGAGGCCTATTCGGTCGGCTGCGGCATCACGTTCACGTTCGGCGGCTTGAAGATCGATCCGTCGGCTCATGTCCTCGACATCGAAGACGCGCCGATTCCCGGACTCTTCGCCGCGGGCGAGCTGGTCGGAGGATTGTTCTACTTCAACTATCCCGGCAGCGCCGGGTTGATGGCCGGTGCCGTCTTTGGGCGGATCGCGGGGCGCAGCGCCGGCGAGTTCGCCTTGGCGGGCTGAGTCAATTCGCCCCTTTCAGTCCGGTGCGCGCCACCAGGTCGGTCCACCGCTGCATCTCGGTCGAGAGGTGCCTTCCGAACTCCTCGGGCGTCGACGGCGTGGGCTCCGCGCCCTCGCGTGCCATGAATGATTTGATTTCGGGCATCGCCATGATGCGGACCAGCTCGGCGTTGAGCCGGTCGACGATGTCGCGCGGTGTGCCGGCCGGCACGACGATGCCCCACCATTGCTCGATATCGTAGCCGGGCGCGCCCGACTCCGCGAGCGTCGGCAATTCCGGCACCGTGCCCGAACGTTTCGCGCTCGTCACGGCCATGCCCGTGGCGCTGCCGGCGCGAACGAGCTCGATCATCTGCGGCAGGCTGCCGACGAACATGTCGAGATGGCCGCCGATGAGATCATTCACCGCGGCGTTGCCGGCGCGATAGGGCACGTGCTTGATGTCGAGACCCGCGAGGCTTTTCAGCAGTTCCATCGCCATGTGATTGACGCTGCCGACGCCGGCCGAGCCGTAGTTGAGTTCGCCGGGCTTGGCGCGTGCGAGCGCGATCAGCTCTTTCGCATTCGCGGCCGGCAGCCGCTTGGAGATGGCCAGCAGGAACGGCGCCTTCCCCAGCATCGCGACCGGCGCGAAGCTGGTCCGCGGATCGAACGGCAGATGCGGCGTCACCGCCGCGTTGATCGTATAGGTCGAGGACAGGATCAGGAGCGTGTAGCCGTCCGGCGCCGACTTCGCCACGCGTGCGGCGCCGAGCGAGCCCGAGGCGCCGACCTGGTTGTCGATGATGACCGGTAGTTTCCAGGCGTCGCTGAGCCTCTGGCCGACCGCGCGGGAGAGAATATCGTTCGAGCCGCCCGACGAGAACGGCACCACGAAAGTGATGCGCTTTGCCGGATCGGGATATCGCTCCTGCGCGGCGGCCGGCAGCGCGACCGCCGACAGCAACAGGATCGCGAATATTCGGCGGTTCATGATCGGCGCGTCTGGCCCGCAGCCGCGCGACGCTGCTCGAGCACGCGCCGCGTATAGTTGGCAATGCCGCCGTCCTCGATCAGCCTGAGCGACTCCGGGGCCATGGGGGGCAGTCGCGTCTGGTAGCCGGTGCGAAGGTTGCGCAGCGTGCCGTTCGCGAGGTCGATCTCGATCTCGTCGCCCTGCATGATCTGCTCATCGATGCGCGGCGAGGTCACGATCGGCAGGCCGACGTTGATGGCATTGCGCGTGAACAGCCGCCCGAAGCTCGGCGCCACCACCGCGGCAACACCAGCTTCCTTCATCGCGGCGGCAGCCTCCTCGCGGCTCGAGCCGCATCCGAAGTTCTGCCCGCCCACGATGACGTCACCGCGGCCGACCTTCTTTGGAAAGTCCTCGTCGATGCCGACCATCAGATGGCTTGCCATCTCGCCGGGCTCGTAGGTTGGCCGGAACCAGACCTTCGGGAAGATGAGGTCGGTATTGACGTTGCGGCCGAAGATCCAGGCCTTGCCCTTGATGTGCATGGCGAGGCTCAGCGCTTCGGCACGTCGGACGGCGATACGATGCGGCCGGCGATCGCGGAAGCCGCGACGGTTGCCGACGAGGCGACGTAGGCGTTCGCCTCGGGGCTGCCGAAACGGCCCTTGAAGTTGCGGCTGGCGTTGGTGATCGCGTTCTCCGCCGGCGCGAGCATGCCCTGGTGGCAGCCCGAGCACGGACCGCAGCCCGGCACGCCGATGGTGGCGCCGGCCTCGACCATGATGTCGATCAGGCCCTCGTGCATCGCCTGCAAGTAGGTCTCGCGCGAGCCGGGATTGACCATCATCCGCGTGTGCGGCGCGAGCTTCTTGCCTTTCATGATCGAAGCGGCGACGCGGAAGTCGTCGATGCGCCCGCCGGTGCAGGTGCCGAAGATCGCCTCGTCGATCCGCACATCATGCAGATCGGACGCGCTGCGGATATTGGAGAGGTCGTGCGGGACCGCTACCAGCGGCTCGATCTCGGACACATTGAGATCGACGATGCGGCCGTAGTCGGCCTCGCTGTCGGTCGTTTCCGCGGCCCACTTTCGATCCGGCGCGCGCTGCGCGACCCAGCGGGCCGTGGTCTCGTCGGGCTGGATGTATCCGGTCTTGGCGCCGAAATCGATCACCATGTTGCAAAGCACGAGCCGCTCCGCCATCGGCATCGTCGCCACCAGCGGGCCGGCGAACTCAACACCGAGATAGGGCGCGGCGTCCTCGCCGTAGAGCTGTGCGATGCGGAGCGCGATGTCCTTGGCATAGACGCCCGGCTTGAATTCGCCGTGCAGGTCGAAACGGATCACCTCCGGCACCTTGAGCCAGTTGTAGCCGAGCGCCAGATATGAGGCGATGTCGGAGTGCCCCATGCCGGTGGCGACGCAGCCCAGCGCGCTGTTGGTGACGGTGTGCGAGTCGGTGCCGAAGATCAGCGCGCCGGGGAACGCGTAGCCCTTCTCGGGGAAGATCACGTGGCCGATGCCTTCGCCGGCATGGAATTTGGAGATGCCCTGTTCCTTGATCCACTCGCGCGTTCGTTTCTGCGACACCGAGTCCTGCGGCCGGATCGGTGGATAGTGATGATCGAACACCACCACGACATTGTCGGGCGCGAAGACCTTCTCGCCGCCCATCTTGCGGAGCAGGTCGGCAGCCCGCGCGGCGCCACGGTCGTTCAGCATCACGTAATCCGGAACGACGTTGACGATCTCGGCGACCTCGACGCTCTTGCGCTCGGCGTGGCGGGCAATGATCTTCGAAATGGCGTGCATCTTATAAGACCTTCACTTCCCACCGCTCGGTGGTCTTCTTCTCCAGCGTGCCGACGATGAGCCGCTCGGTGGCGTAGCCGACGATGCTGATCAGAATCATCGCCATCATCAGATCGGTGGCGCGGAACTGGTAGCGCGACTCCATCAGCACCGAACCGATGCCCGATTGCGAGGCCAGCATCTCGCCGGCCACGATCATGCGCCACGCGCCGCCGAGCGCGATGCGCATGCCGGTGATGATGTAGGGGATAGAGGCCGGCACGATGACGCGACGCAGAAGCGTCAAGCGGCGAGCGCCGAAGCAGCGCGCGGCATCGACGAGAATGGGATTGATGTTGCGGGCGCCGGCCTCGGTGTTGAAGTAGAGCGGAAAGAACTCGGCGATGAAGACGACGAAGATCACCGCGGTGTTGCCCAGTCCGAACCACAGGATCGCAAGCGGAATCCAGGCGATGCCGGGGATCGGATAGAGCGACCGGATGACCGGATCGACGTATTCGCGCACGGCGCGGATGCGCCCAACGAGCAGGCCGAGCGGAATGGCAAAGACCGCGGCGATGGCGAAGCCTGAGATCGCCCGCACGAAGCTCGATGCCAGGTGTTCGTAGATGTTGGGACCGTAGAGCCAACGGTCGGTGTTGAGCGTCAGCGTGTCGACAATGGTGCGCGCGACGGCAAGCGGCGGCGGCAGGATGAGCTGGAGATCATAGGCGACCGACATCGCCTGCCAGATCGCGAGCAGGGCCGCGATGCCGATCAGGCCGCGCACGATCCTGCGAAGGCGCTCGCGCCGCCGGCGCGCAAGGCCATAGGCGTCGAGCTTCTCGCCAACGCCGGGCGCGGCCATCTCGGGGATGGCCGTTTCCTCGGGCGATGGGGTTCGCGCGTCCATTCAAGCCGAGAGCGGTTGCAGGCTGAGATCGAACACATCCGGGAAAGGCTTGAGCTTGGGCGAGAGCTCACCGCGCTCGACCATCGCCTTGCCGATGAAATCCCACCATTTCTGCGCCTGCGCATGCGTGAGGCGTGTGGTGGGGTTCATGCGCTCCTGCGCCTCCTTGACGATTTTCTCGTCCTGACCGCTCCATTCGGCGACGAGCGGCGTCATCTTCTCGGGCGCCTTGGCGTACTCCTCGTTGGCGTCGAAGATCGCGCGCATGAAGCGCTTGGCCAGCTCGTTGTTCTTGGCGATGAAATCGCGGCGCGAGGCCATCAGCGTGGCCGGCGGCGGATTTGGCCCCATGTCGCCGCGCGCCGCCTGCATGAACAGGTGGCCGGCCTTGTTGACGATGGCGAGCGTGGTGGTCGGCTCGGAATGTAGAAATCCGTCGATCTGGTTCGTGAGCAGCGCCGGAACCATGCTGCTGCCTTCGATGCCGATGAATCGCCAGGAGATCGCCTTGAGGTCGAGCTTCTTCTCGGCGGCGAGATAGCCGCGGAAGAACGCGAGGTGCACCGAGGACAGAGACGAGACCGCGATGCGCAGCGGCTGCTTGAACAGCTCGTCGACGCTCTTGGGCTGGAGCTGTTGGAGAGAACGAGGCTGGTGTGCCCCGGGTTGGCGCCGCTGACGATGGCGAGCGGGGCAGCTCCGCCGGCTTCGATCACCCGCGAGTTGAGCCGCGGAATTTCCGGGGCTCCGCCCATGTAGAAATCAAGATTGCCGCGCCAGAGCTGCTCCACGCCCTCGACCGTCTGCCCGGACTTGAAGCGCGTCTCGACGACCTTGAGGTCATGGTGCTCGTAGCAACCGGTGCGCTTGGCGATCTCGTGGATCACCGTCGTCAGGTTGGGATGCAACACGCCGAAGCGCACGGCGTCCGGCGCGGCGGCGCGCAGGATGCGCGGGCTCGCAATCGCGGCCGTTGCGGTCATCAGAAGGCGCCGGCGATCGATCATGGCTTCCTCCTTCAATGCCCGCCGAGCCGCTGCATGATCTCGGTGAGCTCGAGGCGCAGCGCATTGGTCTGCGACGAGTTGCGGTCGCGTGGCCGCGTCATGTCGACCGTGACGTACTGGCCGACGCGGCCGGGGGAGGGCGTCATGATCGCGATGCGATCGGCGAGATAAACTGCTTCGTCGATATCATGCGTAACGTAGATCACGGTGCGCGGCTCCGTGAGCCAGGCATCAACCAGATACTTCTGCAGAGTCATCCGGTTCACCGCGTCGATGGCGGAGAACGGCTCATCCATCAGGAGTACCGAGGCGTCCTTCAGTGCCCAGGCGCGTGCGACGGCCACGCGATGCTTCATGCCGCCGGACAGTTGATAGGGATAAAGGTTCATCGCCTTCTCGAGCCCGACGATGCGCAGGACCTGCACGGCACGCTCCTCGACCGCGCGCCTGTCCATGCCGCTCATCTCGAGGCCGAAGGCGACGTTGCGCAGCGCGGTGAGCCACGGAAACAGCGCCGGCTCCTGGAACACCACGCCGCGATCGAGCCCGGGCTCCTCGATGCGCTTGCCGTGGAGCCGAACCTCGCCCTCGATCGGCTTCATCAGGCCGGTGACGATGCGCAGGAACGAGCTCTTGCCGCACCCCGAAGGGCCGAGCACGCAGAGGAATTCGTTGCGCGGAATCGCGATCTCGAAATCCTGGAGCGCGCGCACCCAGCCGTTCTGTCCCTCATAGGCGTGATTGACGCCATGCGCCTCGATGACGAAGTCGGACGACGTGGCTGAGCGTGGCGCGGTCGCGGCCGAAGTCGCAAGCACGGGACCACCCTGGCTTTGTTCCATCAGATGGAACGCGATTTCATTGTCAACGCACCGTAGTTCGTGTTGATTGAAGCGGTCAAGTGCGCGGCCCGGCGCCAACGTCGCGGAAGCACGGCAAGCATGAACGCGAATCCTGCATCGAGCGTCGAGGGTCCGACCACGCGGTTGCGGCGGCTGATCGATCGCACCGACCGCGTGCTCGCGGTGCTGCATCCGCCGAGCGCGACGCTTGCGCGGATCATGGAGCAGGCCGGCTGCGAGGTCGGCTTTGTCGGCACGGGAGGCGTAGTCGGCGCCTATACCGGACTCGCCGACGTCGGCACGCTGACCATGCTGGAATGCGTGCAGATCGCCGGCTGGATCGCGCAGTCCGTCAAGTTCCCGATCATCATGGATGGCGATACCGGCCACGGCGGCATCATGGCGGTGCGCCGCATGGTGCGCGAATGCATTCGCGCCGGCATCGCCGGCGTGCGCATCGATGACCAGCCGATCGAGGGCAAGCGGCGGACGCAAAGCGCCGGCGTCACGGTTGTGCCGATCGAGCAGGCGATCGCGCGCTACCGCGCCGCGGTCGACATGCGCAACGAACTCGATCCCGATTTCATCATCATGGCGCAGTGCTACGCGCGCGATGCGGAGAACTCCGGGCTCGAAGACGCGCTCAGCCGGCTGAAGGCTTACAAGGCGGAGGGCGGTGCCGACTGGGTGCAGCTGGAGTCGCCGCATTCGATCGAAGAGATCAAGCAGGCGCGCGCGGCGATCAGCGGGCCGTTCTCGTTCATGAAGGGCAAGTTGCCGCGTTACCTGTCGCTCGAAGAGCACCGGCAGCTCGGCGTTCATATCGCCTGGTTTCCCGGCTTCACCCATCATGTGCTGTGGGCGGCGATGTGGGACTTCATGAACGATTTCCAGTCGCGCGGTGTCGCCGCCTGGGAGGACTTCCAGAGACAGCGCAAGGACAAGCCCTACCCCGAACCCGGCGTCGGCGCCGACGGCGAAGGCGCGGCGAAGCAGCAGGCGCTGGAGAAGCTCTATTTCGGCCGCGACTGACATGCGCATCGAGCGGATCGAGATACGCGTCACTGATCTCAAGACGCGGCTGCAGCGGCAGCGCTCGACCGGGTCTTACGACACCGGCGCGCCGGGCGCGTTGCTCGGCAAGCCGGTGCTGGTGAAGCTGTTTGCCGAAGGGGTCGTGGGTTACGGTCAGATCCGGCCGCTGGCGCCGCATCACTCGATGCCGGACACCTACGCAACCATGATCTCGATGATCAAGGAGGTATGCGGCGCGCGGCTGATCGGACAGAGCATCTTCGATGTCGAGGGGATCCACGCCCTTTTCGATGCACTGGCTCCCGCGAATTTCATGGCTCGCGCCGTCGTCGACGCCGCGCTTTACGACGCCATGGGGAAAGCGGTCGGGCAGCCGGTCTATAACCTGATCGGCGGTCTCAACCAGGCGCGCATTCCCCTCGAATGGTCGATCAGCATGGCGCCGGATCCGAAGAAGATGGTCGCTGACGCCGAGCGCGCGCTGCACGAGTTCGGCATCAAGGTTCTTTGCATCAAGTCCGGCCATCCCGACGGATGGCAGCAAGACGCCAGGCATTTCCGCATGATCCGCGAAGCGGTGGGCGAGGGGGTCGCGATCGGCATGGACCCGAACACCGGCTGGACCGTCGCCGACGCACTGCAGGCACTGCGCGCGTTGCAGGAGCATCGCGTCGACTACCTCGAGCAGCCGGTGAAGCGCCATGACCTCGCCGGCATGGCGGCCATCAAGCGCGCGGCGACCGGCGTGCCGTTGATGGCGGACGAAGCCTGCCTTTCGATCCAGGATGCCCACGCCATCGTCGCGGCGGACGCCGCCGATGTTCTTTGCATCAAGCTCTACAAGCACGGCGGTATCACGCCGGCGCGCAAGATCGCGGCGATCGCGGAAGCGGCCGGCCTGAAGATCAATTGCGGCGGTCTTGCCGTGCTGTCGCAGCTCGAAGCGGCGGCCGGCGCGCACTTCTACGCCAGCCGTCCGTCGGCTCATGTGATGCCGGCGGGCGAATTCATTTTCGGCCTCGGCGTCATTGGTCCCGATCCGCTGGTGGCGCAGACCGACTTCGTCGTGAAGGATGGCCATGTCGTGCCGCCCGCGGGCCCGGGGCTGGGCATCACGGTGGACGAGGCCGCGCTTGAATCTCTCACGCTTCTCAAAGAGACGGTGCAATAGGGCGTGTCATGGAGGAGAAACCGGCCGCCGCCGTCACACCGCAGCTCGGACACTGGGTGTCCGGGTTCGAGCTGTCGTCCGTCCCAGCCGATGTCGTCTCCCATCTCAAGCTTTGCATGCTCGACTCGATCGGCTGCGGGCTCTACGGCGCAGTCAAGCCCTGGGGCAGGATCGCCGGCGATGTTGCGGTGAGTTTTAGCGGTGGCGGCGGCGGCGCCGCGTCGCTGTTCGGCCGCGCCGAGAAGGTCAGCCCGGCGGATGCCGCGCTCGCCAATGGCACCGCAATCCATGGCTTCGAGATCGACGACGCGCACGTTACGTCATCGTTGCACCCCGGCGCGGTCACGCTGCCGGCCAGCCTCGCGGTCGGCGAGGCCCGCCGGGCGTCCGGCGCCGAAGTGCTTGCCGCGCTCGCGGCAGGCTACGAGGTCGGGCTTCGTGTCGGTGTCTGCGCCGGCGTTTCGCATTCGACCAGCGGCTATCACGTGACGGGCACGGTCGGTACGCTCGGTGCCGCGGCTGCGGCGGCGCGGCTGTTGAAGCTTTCGCCGCAGCAGGCCGCCCATGCGCTGGGCATCGGGGCGACGCAGGCTGCCGGCCTCTACGCGGCGCGGACTGGCGCGATGACCAAGCGCTTCCATGCCGGCCGCGCGTCGCAGAGCGGCGTGCTGGCCGCCTATCTGGCCGGGCAAGGGTTCACCGGCAGCCTCGACGTTCTCGAAGCGCCGTTTGGCGGCTTCATGAGCACGCTCCATGGTCAGCACGATGCCGCAACGATCGTCGCCGATCTCGGCGAGCGATGGGAGACCGCCCGTGTCGGCCTCAAGGCCTATGCGGCGTGCGCAAGCGCGCACACCACGATCGACGGCATTCTCGAATTGCGCCGGCGCGGGCTTTCGCCCGAGAATCTCGAACGCATGACCGTGCGGATGAGCCGCAAGGGCCACCTCAACATCGCCTGGCCTTACAAGCCCGGCGATGTCATCGCGGCGCAGATGAACGGCTACTATGCCGCCGCAGTGACATTGCTCGACGGGGAAGCCTTCATCGAGCAATACGACCAATCGCGGCTGGCCGATCCCAAAATTCTTGCGCTGATGCCGCGGATCGACTTTCAGCACGATCCCGCGCTCGACCGCGGCGGCGCTGCCAAGCGTCACGCCATCATGATCGACGCGGTGCGCAAGGATGGCAGCATATTGTCGACGATGGTCGAGCAGCGGCGCGGTTCGGCCGACCATCCGCTCTCGCGCGAGGAGGTCGAGACCAAGTTCCATCGCATTGCCGCGGTCGTGCTGCCGCAGTCCGCGATCGAGGAACTCATCGAGCTGGTCGGAAAGATCGAGCGGCAGCCCGATGTCAGCCGATTGGTGACATTGATCACGGCCGCCGCTTAGCGGCCGGCACGCCTTGCGTCTCCGCGCGGTAGCCGAGGCTGCGGGACGCGCGTACGGCCCCCTTCAACAGCAAGTCGATGCACCGCTCGCGATGCTGGGGAGTGTAGCGATGCTCGGGCGTCAAGATGTCCATGACGGCCACGGTCCCGCCGGAAAAATCCTTGATCGGCGCTGCGAGCGCGCCGCCGCCGACGAACAGCTCACCCTTGCTTTCGGCAAAACCGCGCTTACGGACGCTTCGGATTTCACGCCACAGCACCGCGCGGTCCGTGATCGTGCTTTTCTGGAAGGGCGTGAGGTCGGTGCGGGCGAGGTAAGCCTCGATCTCATCGTCCTCCATGCCCGCGAGCAGCACCTTGCTCGCGGCGCCCGCGTAGAGCGGGGCACGCACGCCGAGGTCCGCCATGCGTCGCATGGGATGCAGTCCTTCGACGAAATCGATGTGCACGCGGAAATCGCCGGACCGAACCGAGAGAATAACGGTTTCGTTCACCTCGTTGCGGATCTCGCGCATCACCGGAATCGCGACATCATGCACGTTGCTTTGCCGCCGCCGGATGTCGGCGAGGCGCACCAGTTCGAAACCAAGACTGTATTTGCCGGTCTGCGGGTCCCATTCGCAAAATCCCCGCTCCACCAGACTTGTGAGCACGCGAAAGACCGTCGTCTTGGGAAGACGGACCGCGTGCACGACCTCGGCGAGGCTCATCGCAGGTCGCGCGTGACCGAACACCGACAGGATTTCGATCGCGCGGCGCAATACCTCGATCGTATAGGGATTTTGCTTCCGGTCTCCCTGGGCGGGAGACCGCTTCGGATCGGTTGCCGATTGAATATGGTCCGAGCGTGCGCGCCGCACAGGCGATCCTTCGGTGAAGAGCGGGATCGTTCTCTACCGCATTCCACCAGATGGAACAACGTTTTACTGATGGCCGCTCCGGGTCGCGCTCGTCGCACGAGCGTCGGCGATCTCGATTTGAAAAGATGGGACAGCTCGGGCCACTTGCTGTGGCGAGCACAAGGCAACGTCAGCGACAGCTCCATAGGTGATGCGGAGCCGACGTTGACTTTCCAGGCGGTTCTCCAAATACTCGGCGCTCAAGCAAAAAAAGCCGCGCGCAAAGACGGTGACATCAGGGAGGACGCCATGACGACCTCACGCCGATCGCTGCTCAAGAATTCCGCCGCAGCCGCAGCCGCATTGAGCTTCACCGGACGCGTCGCCAGCGCCCAGGCGGAGACCGTCCGGATCGGCGTCGTCTACGACCTGTCCGGCCCGTTCGCCGCCGGCGGCTCGGTCGCCTGCTCGGTGGGTGCCCAGATCGCGATCGATCTCGTCAACGAGCGCGGCGGCGTCGGCGGCAAGTACAAGATCGTGCCCATCAATGCCGATTGCCAGAGCAAGGTGGACGTCGCGATCAACGAGGTGGAGCGCCTGATCGGGCAGGAGAAGGTCGAGATCATCAACGGCGTCTATGCGAGCGCGCACGCGGTGCCGCTCGCCGCCAAGGTCGAGGCGCAGAAGAAGATCCTCTGGATCACGACGGCGATCGCGACCGCGGTGTTCAAGGACAAGAACCTGCAATACGTCTTCCGTGGACAGATTCATTCCGACCAGTATGGCGAGGCGTTTGCCGCCTTCGTGGCGGACAACGCCAAGGCGAAGCTCGGCGCCGAGGCGAAGGCCGTCAAGGTCGCGATCATCCACGAGGACGGCCCTTACGGCGTGGGTGTCGCCGAGGCGAGCGAGCGGTTCGGCAAGGAGCGCGGGCTCCAGGTCGTGCTGCGCGAAGGCTATTCGGCGACCGCGCCCGACCTCTCCTCGCTCGTCACCAAGCTCAAGCGGGCAGGGGCCGATGTCATTTCCCACGTGGGCTACAATCCCGACATCACGCTCTTCCTGCGGCAGGCGCGCGAGAGCGGATTGCGCTTCAAGATGCTGGTCGGCAACGGGGCCGGCTACAGCCAGCTCGACAAGCTGCGCACGACCTTCGGCAAGGACATCGACAATTTCTGCAACATCGATCCGGTACCGGCGCAACTCCTCAGTCCCGCCTCGCTCGCGCCCGGCCTGGGCGACCTCGTCAAAACCATGGTCGAGCGCTACAAGGCGAAGACCAACGTGACGGATGTGCCGCCGCATTGCTCGATGGGCTTCAACCAGACCTGGGTGCTGCTCAACAACGTGCTGCCGGTCGCCAAGGAGAAGTACGGCGGCTTCGACGCGGAAGCGGTGCGCAAAGCCGCGCTCGACGTCGACATTCCGCCGGGCGGCACCATCCAGGGCTACGGCGTAAAATTCTATCGCCCTGGCACGCAGCTCGCCGGACAGAACGAGCGCTCGACGCCGGTCGTGATGCAGAATGCCGGCGAGCACATTTCCGTGGTCTGGCCCAACAACATCAAGACGCAGGAGCCCGTGCTGCCGTTGCCGACCTCGTCGGTCTACGCCATGCGCTGAAGATGCTTGCGGTCGAGGGACTGACCAAGCGGTTCGGCGGATTCCTGGCCGTCAATCAGGTGTCCTTCGAGGCCCGCCAAGGCGAGATCTTGGGCCTCATCGGTCCGAACGGCTCGGGCAAGACCACGACCTTCAACCTGATCGCCGGGACGCTGCGCCCGACCGCGGGATCGGTGCGCTTCGAGGGCAAAGAGATCGCCGGCCTTCCGGCGCACGCCATCTGTCATCAGGGCATTGCGCGCACGTTCCAGATCCCGCGGCCGTTTCGCCGGCTCTCCCTCGTCGAGAACGTGGCGCTCGCCGCCTATTACGGCGGCGCCGGCGGAGTGTCGCGCGCGGAGGCGCGGCAGCGCGCCGAAGAGGCGCTCGGCCTCGTAGGACTGCCGACCGACGCGGCGGCGATGACCGGCGGGCTCGGCGCGGCCGCGCTCAAGAAGCTCGAGCTTGCCCGCGCGCTCGCCACCAAGCCACGGCTCCTTCTCGCCGACGAAAGTCTCGGCGGGCTCGACTCGGCCGAGATGGAGCGCGCCGCCGATCTGCTCCAAAGCATCCGCAGCCGCATGGGCATCACCATCGTCTGGGTCGAGCACATCATGGGCGTGCTGATGCGCATCGTCGACCGCGTGATCGTGCTCGACCACGGCGAAAAGATCTTTGAGGGCGCGCCCGCACAGGCCGCCGTCGACCCGCGCGTGACCGAAGTGTATCTCGGCAAGAGGCGGACCTGAACGATGCTGTCGCTTGCCGCGGTGTCCGCCGGCTACGGTTCGTTCCGCGCGCTGTTCGACGTTTCCCTCGAAGTCCCGCAGGGCGAGGCGGTGGGGGTGATCGGCCCGAACGGCGCCGGCAAGACCACCTTGATGCGCGTCATCTCCGGGCTCGTGCCGCTGCGCGGCGGCGCGATGACGTTCGAGGGCCGCTCTGTCGGCGGACTCTCGGCGCACCGCATGGTCGAGCAGGGCATCGCGCACGTGCCGGAAAACCGCCGGCTGTTTCCACGCCTGACGGTCGAGGACAATCTGCGCATCGGCGCCTTCATTCCGCAGGCGCGCCGGCGCTTCGCCGAGCAGCTCGCGCGCGTCTACGATCTCTTTCCGCGCCTCAAGGAGCGGCGCGACCAGCCCGCCGGAACGCTCTCGGGCGGCGAGCAGCAGATGTGCGCGATCGGCCGCGCACTGATGTCCGGCCCGAAGCTGCTTTTGATGGACGAGCCGTCCGCCGGGCTGGCGCCGCTCGTCGTGACGCAGGTGTTCGAGCTCGTCCACCGCATCCGCGCCGAAGGGCTCACTGTGCTCATCGTCGAGCAGAACGTGCAGCAGGTGCTCGACGTAGTCGACCGCGCCTATCTGCTCGAGGTGGGCAGCATCAAGCTCTCGGGGACATCGGCCGAGCTCAAGGGCAACGACTTCATCCGCAAGAGCTACATGGGACTGTAGGGGCCATGGACATCTATCTCGTCGAGGCGATCATCAACGGAATCCTGCTCGGCGGCGTGCTGGCGCTGCTGGCACTCGGGCTCAACCTGATCTTCGGCGTCGTCGACGTGGTGTGGATC
>WNFC01004474.1_pt1 | contig 18807 bp, 14 predicted proteins | sample 5400541 | NCBI WGS metagenome assembly WNFC01 (sample SAMN13153342, study PRJNA577476) | soil metagenome | isolation source: 120 cm saprolite under Douglas fir tree site 2 hole 2 replicate 1 | place: USA:California | collected 2015-04-18 | reverse complement strand
GTGACGGCGTTCTCCACCCTGAACTCGCTGGTGCAGGAGAACGCGCCCGGAGACCTCAAGGGCCGCGTCCTCAGCATCTACGGCCTGGCGTTCCGCAGCGGCACCCCGCTGGGGGCGCTCCTCGCGGGTGCGCTGGTGCGCTCGTTGGGCGCGCCGCGGGTCCTGGGCGCCTTCGCCGCCCTGCTTGCGCTGCTCGCGCTCTCTAACCTGGCCTGGAACGCGCGCGTCCGGGACCTCTAGCGGCAGTCGCGCCGCTCGCGTGTGATGCGCGCCCTTGCCCCTTCCGGCGGCGGGGCGTAAGCTGATCCCTCGTCGGGGGTGACCATGAAGCTGCCGGCTCGGGCCGCGTCTCCTCGTGCCGCATCGCCTCGCGTGGCGTCGCCCGCCCGCCCCTCGGGCACGTACCTCGGTTGCACGGCCTGCGGGCGGCTCCTGCGCATCGAATGGCGGACGCGCAGCATCGTCTGCGCGTGCGGCGCCCGCATCCCGCCGCCTCCCGCGGGCGGGAAGTAGCTGGGCGGCCGACCGCCGCGTCTTTCCGTCGACGGCGCCGTCGTCCCCGCTCTCCTCCTCCTCACCGCCCGACATCTCGCCGCCTACGACCCGCCGCGCGTCCTCGGCTGGCGGCTCCTGCACGACGACGCGCTCGCCGCCCGCGCCGCCGGTTGGGGTCCGCTCCTGCCCCGCCCGTCGGGGGCGCTCGACCGCGATCCCATCGCCCTCGCCCTGGCCGCGCTGGCCGCCGGCCTCGCCATCCTCTATCTGGTAGCGGCGCTGGCGGGCGCGCGGCCACGGGCGCGGATGGCGCTGCTCGCGGTGGCCGCGGTGCTGCTCGTCGCGCTGCCCACGGCCGCGTTCGTCGCGATGGGGGCGGTCACGGGACGGCCCTATGGGCAGGACGGCGGCGTCGTGCAGCTTCCGCTCGCGATCGACCGCATCCTGTCCGGCCAGAGCCCGTACGGCGCGGACTATTCGGACAGCATGCTCGGCCGCCAGGCGCGCGTGTCCGACTTCTGGACCGAGCATGGCGGGAACCCGATCCTCCATCACCACGCGTACCTGCCCGGCACGCACGTCTTGATGATGCCGCTGGTCCCGCTCGCGCGCGCCACCATCGGCGTGTTCGATCCGCGCGTGGTGACGCTGCTCGCCTTCGCGGGGGCGGGAATCCTGGCCTTTCGCCTCGCCTCGTCGCCCGCCCTCGGCCTGGCCGCGGCGGCCGCGGTATGGGTCAGCCCCCTCGTGTACTGGCAGCAGATCTTCGGGGCCAACGATCTCCTCGTGGCCGCGCTCCTGCTCGGGGCCGTGCATCTCGCGCGCGCGTCGCGCGCGGACATGGCGGCGGCCGTGCTCGGCCTGGCCTGCGCGACCAAGCAGCTCGCCTGGCCGTTCGCGCCGTTCCTGCTCGCGCATCTCTCGGGCGCGCGCAGCCTGGGCGACCTCGTCTCCGCCCCGTCACGGGGCCGGCTCTCCCGCGCCGCGGGGATCGCAGCCGCGGTGTTCCTCATCGTGGTGGCGCCGGTGGCCGCGCTCGATCTGCGTGCCTTCTGGGGCGACATCGTCCGCTACAACGCGGGCCTGCCCGGCGGCGACAACTACCCGCTGGGCGGAACGCCGGGCCTGGGCTTCGCGAACCTCCTCGTGTACTTCGGCGCCGTGACCAGCCTCCGCGACTACGTCCCACTCGGAGGCCTGTACCTGCTGCTCGTCCCCATCGGGGTATGGCTGCTGCGCGAGCAGCTCCGGCGGGGCGGAGCCGCGGACGCCCTCGTCACGGGCAGCGCGGCCCTCATGCTGTCCCTCTACGTGTCGCGGGTGATGCATCCGAACTACCTGATCCTGGCCGCCGTGCTCCTGCCCGCGGCCGTCGCCGCCGGCGCCGCGCTGGCCACGGATGCGTTGATCGGCGGCCTGGCCCTCCTCGCCGTCGGCATCGAGATCGCGGAGGCCGAGGTATTCGCCACGACGTGGGCGGACGCGGTGGCCGCGCGCTGGCCCGGCGCGACAGGTTGGATGCACGCGTTCGCTCCGCGCGCCGGCCCCGCCCTCACGCGCGATCCGCTCGGGCTCCTCTTCAGCGCGATCGCATGTGGGCTGGGGATCGCGCTGCTCGTCGGCGCAGCCTTGCGCATGGGGCGGCGCGCGCGGGCCGCGGTATTCGCCACGGCCCTCGTCGTGCTGGCGGTGGTGCCGATGTGGATCGTGATGAGGGTCGGCCGGCTGAGCGGGACGCCGCGCGTCCAGGACGGCTGGGCGGCGACGGTCTGGCCCGAGAGTGACGGCGCGCGTCCGACGCTTCGCGAAGCCTGGAGCGTGAGCTTCCGCAAGGATCCGCCCGGTCTCGTGCCCCCGCCGGCTCCCGTCCTCGGGGCGCGCGCGGTCGCACGCGCGTTCGGCGCGCTCGGTGGCCGTGATCCTCGTGTGCTCGCGCTCCTCGCCTTGGTCGTGGTTGCGGTGCTGATCGCACGCGCTGGACCTGGCGAGACCGCGCTCGATCGGATCGCGGCGTCCGTCGCCTTGCCGCCGGCGATCGTCGGCGTGGTGTTCGGCTCCGGAGACCTCGTGATGTTGGCGTCGGGCCTTGGCGCCGCGTTCGTCGTCGCCCGATTCGCACACCTCACGCCTGAGTCGGCGATCGCACGCGCGGTTGTGGTGATCGTCGCCATCGGCGCCGCGGAGCGCCTCGTCGCTGGCGCGTCCACGCTACCGCCCCTCGGTCCCGGTCTCGGCCTCTCGAACCTGCGTCTGTACACGGGCGCGCTACCGGAGTCCTCCGGCCTCGGCATTCCGGCGCTCGTCTTCGTGTCGGCAATCGTGGCTCTCGTCCTCGCGCGGCGCGCGTCCCTCGATGGGCCGCAGCTGCTCGGCGTCGGGGCAGCGGTCCTCATGATCGCGCTTTGGCTTGCCCCCCGCGCCGCGCCGGACGATGTGGTGGCGCCGATCGCGCTACTCGCGATCGCGATCACCCACCCAGAGGGCGAGACGTTTGACACTGCCGGGAGCGCTCTCTAAAATCGAAAGTTCGTCCACCCCCGCTGCCGGAGTGGTGGAATTGGCAGACACGCACGTTTGAGGGGCGTGTGGGGAAACCCATGCGGGTTCGAGTCCCGCCTCCGGCACCAACCCTGGCCTCCTGAGCGCATCGTGCGGATCGGGCAGAATCCCGCCCGATCGATCGGGAGGCCTGCCGCATCGCCGCCTCCCCCCGACTGATTCTCCAGGGCTTGCCGGCGCGACTGCGCGCGCACGGCCATTGCAACGTCAAGCCCGCGGAGGAGGTCTCATGAACAGAAGTCTCTCGTTCGTGTACCTCGACGGCCGCGAGGTCGAGGGCTCGTCGCCGCGCGGAGTGCTCGAAGCCTTGCGCGACGGGGACGCGGCGGCGCCGCCGCACGATCTCGGCCGATTCCTCGACCTCGTCTCCAGCCGGGGCGCGCTCACGTTCTCCGTCACCCTCGAAGTCGGCGAGCCCGGCGCGGACCTCGACGGGCGCTGCCGCCAGGCCCTGGCCAGCCTCATCCAGCACGGGTGGCTCCGCGTCAAGAAGAGCAAGGTCAGTTGGCCGCCGCGCGCGCGCGCGGCCGCGGCGACCGCCTCGTTGATCCTCCGGAGGCCGGTTGTCCGATCTGACTCCCCAACACATCGCACTGGGCCTGACCACGTACGTCGTCCTTCTCTTCAGCCTGTCCTTTCACGAATCCGCGCACGCCTGGATGGCCTGGAGGCTGGGGGACGACACCGCCAAGAACCTCGGCCGGGTCAGCCTCAACCCGATCGTGCACATCGACCCGATCGGGACGCTGCTGTTCCCGCTCATCCAGATCTTCACGAACGTGCCGCTCCTGGGCTGGGCCAAGCCGACGCCCTACAACCCCGCCAACTTCCGGCGCGACGTCAGCATGCGGAAGGGCCACATGCTGGTGGCGGCGGCGGGGCCGGTGTCGAACTTCCTGCTCGCCCTCCTCTTCACCGGGATCCTGCTCGTGATCATCAAGCTCGGGCTGGTGGACAGCGAGCAGGACTTCCTCCTGCACCTCATGACCCTCGGCATCGAGCTGAACGTGCTGCTGGCCGTGTTCAACCTGATTCCGATTCCGCCCCTCGACGGATCCAAGGTGGCGTCCTTCGGGCTCCCCGGGGATCTTGGCGAGCGCTATGACCGCATCGTCGGCCCGTACGGCTTCATGATCCTGATGCTGCTGCTGATCTCCGGGGCATTCGCCTACGTCGTCTATCCGGTCCAGCAGTTCATCGTCGGGCTGCTCTACGGTCTCCTGCAATGACGCGACCGCGCATCCTCTCCGGCATGCGACCCACGGGTCCGCTGCACATCGGACACCTCACGGGCGCCCTCGACAACTGGGTGCGCCTGATGGACACCTACGAGTGCTTCTTCGCTATCGTGGACTGGCACGCGCTCACCACGGACTATGCCGACCCCCGGGACGTCCGCGAGAACGTCCTCGAGGTGGCCACGGATTGGCTCGCCGCCGGCCTCGATCCGACGCGCTCGACCCTCTTCGTCCAGAGCCTCGTGCCCGAGCACGCGGAGCTGCACCTGCTGCTCTCGATGATCGTGCCCGTGCCGTGGCTCGAGCGCGTGCCGAGCTACAAGGAGCAGCAGACCCAGCTCGCGGAGAAGGACCTCTCCACCTACGGCTTCCTCGGCTACCCGCTGCTGCAGAGCGCGGACATCATGATCTACAAGGCGGACGCGGTCCCGGTGGGCGAGGACCAGGCTCCGCACATCGAGCTGACGCGCGAGGTGGTGCGCCGCTTCAATCACTTCTACGGGGCGGTGTTCCCGCAGCCGAAGACCCTGCTCACCGAGGTGCCGCGGATGCCCGGGACGGACGGCCGCAAGATGTCGAAGTCGTACGGCAACGCGGTGTTCCTCAAGGATCCGCCCGAGGTGGTGCGCCAGAAGATCAAGCCGATGGTCACCGATCCCGCGCGCAAGCGCCGCACCGATCCCGGCAACCCGGACATCTGCCCCGTCTTCGACCTCCACAAGGCGTTCTCGCCGAAAGAGAGCCAGGAGTGGGCCGCGCAGGGCTGCCGCACGGCCGGGATCGGCTGCCTGGACTGCAAGGGCCGGCTCCTCGATCACCTGCTGCAGCGACTGGAAGGGATCCATGCCCGGCGGCCCGAGTTCGCGGCCCGGCCGGACACGGTGTGGGACATCCTCCAGGCGGGATCGCACCGCGCGCGCGAGGTCGCACGTGCGACCATGGAGCAGGTGCGTTCGGCGATGAAGATCGCGTACCCCATCCGATGAGCGACGAGCGGGAACAATCCGCGTCCGCGACGGATCCCTCTCCGGAGCCGCAGTCGCCGGCGCCTCCCGCGGCGCCGGCCGAAGAGAAGGCCGTCCAGCTCGAGCTGCCCCTCGGGATGCAGTCCACGCTGCCCGAGGACGTGCCGCAGATCCACGTCGCGGAGTTCGACGGCCCCCTCGATCTCCTGCTCTACCTCATCAAGCGCGACAAGATCGACATCCACGACATTCCCATCGCGCCCATCACGCGCTCCTACATGGAGTACCTGGAGCTCATGCAGGAGCTCAACCTCGACGTGGCCGGCGATTTCATGGTGATGGCGGCGACCCTCATCCACATCAAGTCGAAGATGCTGGTGCCCGTCGACCCCACCGAAGCGCAAGGCGACGACGAGCAGGAGGATCCCCGCGAGGCGCTGGTGCAGCGGCTGCTCGAGTTCCAGCGCTACAAGGAGGCGGCGGGCATCCTGCACCAGCAGGCGCAGATCCGTGCCGCGACCTGGACGCGGCCGGACACCGTATTGCCCGCCTTCGACGACGCGGGCGAGGAGATGCTCGAGGCCGGCCTCTTCGACCTCATCAGCGCGTTCAAGGAGCTGCTGGAGCGGCGTCGGACGCTGCTCGCGCACGAGGTCGCCTCCGGCGGCAAGAGCATCGAGCAGCGCATCGAGGAGCTCCTCGCCCTTCTTCGCGAGGGCGAGTCGCTGGACTTCCTGGAGCTGTTCGCGGCCCAGGAGACCAAGGCGGACATGATCGTGACCTTCCTGGCCCTGCTCGAGCTGATCCGCCTCAAGCGCGTGCGGGTCTACCAACGGGGGATCTTCGGACCCATCCGGGTGTTCCGGCCCGTCGGCCCCGACGTGGCCGCGGCTCCCACGACATAGGGAAATGCAAGACAACACGGACGGGAAGGAAATCGCTAAACGGACGGAGACGGAGACGGGCACGGACACGGGCGCGGCCACCGAAGAGGCGCCCGTCCTTCCGCCCGACGTGGTCCGCGCGGTGCTGGAGGCGCTGATCTTCGCTTCACCCCAGCCGCTGACACCGCGCGAGATCGGCAAGGTCCTGGGCGGCGTGCCCAGGGAGGCGTGGCAGGCGGCGCTCGCGGAGATCCGCGCGGACTACGCGCGCGACGGCCGCGGCCTGCAGCTCGTCGAGGTCGCCGGCGGCCACCAGATCACGACGCGTCCCGAATACAACGATTGGGTCCGCGAGCTGCTCGACCCGCGGACGCCCACGCGCCTGTCCATCCAGGCGCTGGAGACGCTCGCCGTCATCGCCTACAAGCAGCCGGTGACCCTGCCCGAGATCATCGACCTGCGCGGCGTGAAGTCCGGCGGCGTGCTCAAGACGCTGCTCGAGAAGCGCCTCATCCGGATCACCGGGCGGAAGGAAGTCGTCGGCCGCCCGATGCTGTACGGGACGACCAAGCAGTTCCTGCTCCACTTCGGCCTCAAGGACCTGGCCGAGCTGCCGAAGATCGAGGAGTTCGCGGAAGTGCTGGGCGAAGAGGTCGACGTGGCCGGCCTCAAGAAGGCGATCGAAGCGCCCCGGCCCGTCGAGGTCCCGCTCACCGAAGGCGAGGGTGACCCGGCCCAGGGTGAGCTGCCTCTGGGGATCGAGGACGGTAACGAGGAACCTGGAGGCGAGGAAAGCACTTAAAGTACTACTTGACATGTCGGGCCTAACCCCTTACTTTAAAAGGGTTCTTATGCCCGATACCGGCCTCCTGCGGCGCCTCGTCCGGCCGATCTTCCTCATCCTGCTGGGGATCGCCGTGCTGCGCTGCGGGATCGTGAAGGAGTTCACCCAGCCATCCACGCTCGCCATCCAGAAGTTCGTCGCCACACCCGCGGACATCAATTCGGGGGCGGCCGCCACCCTGACCTGGGAGGTGGACGGCGCGGACAGCATCGAGATCGACAACGGCATCGGTACGGTCACGCCCAAGGGCACGCGCCAGGTCACTCCCGCATGGACGACCAGCTTCAACCTCGTGGCGCGCGCGGGATCGTCGCAGGCGACGGCGACGGTCCAGGTGAGGGTGGTGCCGGGCCCGTCTCCGTCTCCGAGCGCGAGCCCGTCTCCAAGCCCGAGCCCGAGTGCCTCTCCGTCTCCGAGCCCGTCCCCGTCCTCATCTCCGTCGCCGTCTCCTTCTCCGTCCCCGACGCCCACGCCCGTTCCCAGCCCCACGCCCACCCCCGTGACCTGTAGCGCACCGGCGACGGCGGCCGGCAACTGCAGCCTGACCATCGTGAAGCCGACGGCCCTGGTGAGCGGCGAGTGCATCGAGGTCAACGCCGTCAACGTCAATCAGAGCTGTCCGGTCTGGATCAACACCTCGCGGTCGCTCAGCTTCGACGTCACCGCGCATACCGCACGTACGAGCCTGCGCTGGCGGCGGAGCGTGACGAGCAGCGACGTGCTCGCGCCGTCGGAAGGCGCGATCGCCCGCAACGGCACCACGTCGGTGCTCCTGAACGACCTCGTTCTCGACAGCGCGGTCACGATCGAGATCGTCGACGGCAGCAACGTCCTCGTCGCGTTCACCCTCCGGCATTACTGAGCGGGCGGGCTCTCCGCACCCGCGGGCGGACGCGACGCCCCGATACGTGCCCCGCGCGCGCGGTATCATCCCCATGAATGGAAGAACGGCTTCAGAAGATCCTCGCGCGCGCCGGAGTCGCTTCGCGCCGCGCCGCCGAGACCGCCATCACCCAGGGCCGGGTGAGCGTGAACGGCCATACGGTGACGGAGCTGGGCACGAAGGCCGACGCCGCCCGCGACGACATCCGCGTGGACGGGGCGCGGGTGCACGTGCCCGCGGCGCCCGTGTACCTCCTCCTCAACAAGCCGAAGGGGTACGTCAGCACCCGCCAGGATCCCCAGCGCCGGCCGACCGTGATGGAGCTGGTGCCCGCGGTGGCCGGTCTCTTTCCCGTCGGCCGCCTCGACATCACCACGGAGGGCCTCCTCCTCCTCACCAATGACGGCGCCTTCGCCGAGCGCGTCACCCATCCGCGCTACGAGGTGCCGCGCGTGTACCACGCCAAGGTGCACAAGGTCCCGGACGCGGAGACGCTGGAACGGCTGCGCCGGGGCGTGCGCGTCGAGGGCGAGCAGCTCACCGTGGATCGCGTGCGCGTCCTGGAGGCGGAGAACAACGCCTGGCTGGAGCTGACCCTCCACGAGGGGAAGAAGCACGAGGTGCGCCGGCTGCTGGAGGCGGTCGGGCACCCCGTGTCCAAGCTTCGCCGCGTGGGCATCGGCCGTCTCAGCTCGCGCGGGCTCAAGCCCGGGGAGTTCCGGTCTCTCACCCCGTCGGAGGTCAAGAGCCTCATCGCCCCGCCCGGCGCACGCGTGAAAACGGCGGCGCCCCCGCCCGAAAAGCACCGTCGTCCGCCGCGGGAGGGCGTTCGCCCACCGCGAGGGCGTCCACCGCGAGGTCGCCCGAAGCGGGGCCGGACGTGAGGCCGCGCGGCCTGGTGGTCGCGATCGACGGGCCTTCGGGCGCGGGCAAGTCCACCGCCGGGCGGGCGGTCGCGGAGCGCCTGGGCTACGTCTTCCTCGACACCGGCGCCATGTACCGCGCGCTGGCGCTGGCCGCGCTGCGCGAAGGGATTCCCCTCGACGATGCCGCGGCGCTGGCCGCCCTGGCCGCGCGGGTCCGCCTGGACCTCCAGCCGGGTGGCGCGGTGATTCTCGACGGCCAGGACGTGACGTCGGCGCTGCGGACGCAGGAGGTCGGAGCGGCGGCCTCACGCGTGTCCGTGCACCCCTCCGTGCGCCGTCACATGGTGGCGCGCCAGCGCGAGATGGGTGAGGCGGGCGGTGTCGTCATGGACGGCCGTGACATCGGCACCGCCGTGTTCCCGGACGCGGACGTGAAGTTCTACGTGGACGCGCACCCCCGGCAGCGGGCGATGCGGCGCCACGAGGAGCTCGCCCAGCGCGGCCTTCCCTCCGACCTCGACACCATCGAGCGCGAGATCCGCGAGCGGGACCACGCCGATTCGACGCGCGCGGAGTCGCCGCTCACGCGCGCGCCCGACGCCATCCATCTCGACACCACCGAGCTGGGCCTGGAGGAGGTGGTGCGCCGGATGCTGGCCGCGGTCGAGGCTCTTCGCTAGGACCACTCCTCGACCGTTCCCGTTCCCGTCCCCGTCTCCGTCCGTTGCGCCGATCTGTCCGCCTACAGCTTGAGCCGCACGAACTCGTCGAAGGTGGTGGTCCCGTCCGTCACGAGGCTGAGGCACGTCTCGCGCAGCGTGCGCATGCCCGTGCCCATGGCGACTCCCTCCAGCTCCTCCGCGTCCAGCTCTCCTTCGATCGCATCCTTCAGCTCGGGGGAGGTGGTCATCACCTCGAACATGGCCCGCCGCCCGCGGTAACCGACCTTGTTGCAGCTCGGGCAGCCGCGGCCGCGGAAGAAGCGCAGGGCCTGCGCCTGCTCGGGGCCGATCCCGTGAAGGGCGAGCGTCTGCGCGCCCGGGGGCTGCGCGGTCTCGCGGCAGATGCGGCAGATCTGCCGGGCCAGGCGCTGCGAGGTCACCGCGGCCAGCGAACCGGCCAGGCGCGAGCGGGGCAGGCCGAGCTGGAGCAGGTTGACGAGGGCCTGGCTGGCGCGCTGGGCGGTCACCACGCCGATGACGAGCACGCTCGTCGCGAGCTGGATGGCGATGCTGGCCGTGGCCGCGTCGGGCATCGAGAACAGCACCAGCGCTTCCGGCCGCACCGCCACCATGTCACGCAGCGTCTCCTGCATCTGCTCGACGCTCGCCACCTCCACCTGCCGCGCTCCCTCGATCGGGAACTGCCGCGGCGACTCCAGGGAGAGCACGTCGCGGCCACCTCGCACCAGGAAGCTCATCAGGGAATAGGTCGTGGTGTGCGCGCCGTTGAAGAGGGGAGAGCTCACGAGGACCAGACCGGAGGAGGCCTGCAACTGGCCCAGCAGCCGGACACGGTCCTCCAGCTCCATGCCGAGAGAGGGCAGGTCCTTGAGGAACGTCGCGCGGTTGACGAGCTTGATGGTGGCGCTGATCCCGTGGGGCGTGGGCAGGGTCTGGGCGATGAGCTCGTAATCGACGCCGTCCAGGGTGGTGGTGGCCCGGCGGGTCAGCGGCCGGCGGGCGTCTTCGGGAGAGGCGCCGAAGAAGTCGAGGAGCTTGTGCGTGACCGCGTCCTGGAAGTGCTTCGGGATGGGATCGACGCGGAAGAAGAAGTCGTCGATCCGGTAGCGGACGTTGACCGCGTCCTCCTTGGGTTCGATCCGCACGTCGGAGGCTCCCTTGCGCGCGGCCAGGGTGAGGACGTATTGCAGGATGGTGTCGGGCTCGCCCTGCTCCCACACGGGGGTGGCCGCATAGGCGATGCCCAACGTGTCCATCAGGGGGTTCGTTCCCTGCGTCTTGAGCGCGGCGGCCACGTCCTCGCGCGTGACCATCCCGCTCTCGACCAGCACTTCGCCCAGCCGGTGCCCGGTGGCCTTCTGCTCCTCCAGGGCGTCGAGGAGCTGGCTGGTGGTGATCTTCTTCATCCGGATCAGGATGTCGCCCAGCCGGTCGCGGCTGCGCGCGAGGGTATCCAGCTCCTCCTTCAGTCGCGCGGGCGCGTGGCTCCAGAACTCCTGCTTGTAGGTGTCGCTGGCCGCGCAGAAGCACCGGAAGCAGAACGGGCAGAGCTTGGTGGGGTTCTTGGGATCGTCCGAGCACCAGACGGCGCCCATCGCGTCGAAGTCCCCGAGGCAGTTCCAACAGGTGACTTCGTAGGGCTCGACGGGAGCGCCCCGGCGTGGGTTCACGCGTCCATTCCTATGCCATAAATCCTTTGGCTTCAACCGTATCATTGCCCGGCCCCGTTGCCGTGTGGTAGCGTGGAAGTCCGTTCCCCTGAGGAGGCAAGACTGCATTTGGAGAGCGCCACCGGCATGCGCAAGACGCCCCTCAACGCCGTCCACCGGGCGAGCGGGGCGAAGATGGTTCCCTTCGGCGGCTGGGACATGCCGGTCGAGTATTCGGGGCTGATCAGCGAGCACATGGCCGTGCGCAAGGCGGCCGGCCTCTTCGACGTCTCGCACATGGGGGAGTTCGAGGTGGAAGGGCCCGGCGCCCTTCCCTTCCTCCAGCGCGTGACCGCGAACGACGTGGCCAGGCTCGTGGACGGCCAGGCCCAGTACTCCGCGCTGCCCATGCCCAGCGGCGCCCCCGTCGACGACGTCATCGTGTACCGGCGCGCCGCGGACCGGTACCTCCTCGTCGTCAACGCCGGCAATATCGAGAAGGACTTCCGCTGGCTGCAGGAGCAGGGACCGCAGGACCTGGAGCTCAAGAACCGCAGCGATGCCTACGCCCTGATCGCCCTGCAGGGGCCGCGCGCGCAGGAGATCCTGCAGCCGCTCACCACTCTGGACCTGGGCGCGCTGAAGTACTACCACTTCGCGGACGTGGAGGTGGACAGCCGTCCGGTGACGGTCTCGCGCACCGGCTACACGGGCGAGGACGGCTTCGAGATCTTCGTGCCGCCCGCGCACGTGGAAGCGTTCTGGAAGCGGCTGCTCGAGGCCGGCGGAGAGAAGGGACTCGTCCCCGCCGGGCTGGGTGCCCGCGACACCCTGCGCCTCGAGGCGAGGATGTGCCTTTACGGCCAGGACATGGACGAGACGACCTCGCTGATCGAAGCCGGCCTCGGCTGGATCGTCTCCCTCGACGAGGCCAAGGGCGACTTCCCGGGCCGGGCCGTGCTGGCCGAGCAGAAGAAGAACGGCCCCCCGCGCAAGCTGGTCGGCTTCGAGGTCACCGGACGCGGGATCGCGCGCCACGGCTATCCGGTGCTCGTGCACGACGAGCGGGTCGGCGAGGTCACCTCCGGCACCTACGCGCCGTTCCTGCAGAAGAACATCGGGCTCTGCTACGTGCCGGCCACGCGCGCCGCCGTCGGCACCGAGCTGGCCATCGACATCCGCGAGCGCAAGGTCCCGGCCCGCGTGGTGCCGACGCCGTTCTACAAGAGGCCGGACAGGGCGGCGCCCACGCACGCGACCACCGTCACCACCACCTGAGGAGCACCATGGACCCAGCGAACCTCAAGTACACCAAGGACCACGAGTGGGTCCGCGTGGAGGGCGACCACGGGATCGTCGGCATCACGGACTACGCGCAGAAGCAGCTCGGCGATGTGGTCTACGTCGAGCTGCCCGACGTGGGGCGAAAGCTGAAGGAGCACGAGACCTTCGGCACCGTCGAATCCGTGAAGGCCGTCTCCGAGCTGTTCTCGCCCGTCGCGGGCGAGGTGGTGGAGGCCAACGCCGCTCTCGTGCAGTCGCCGGAAGCGATCAACGCCGATCCCTACGGGAAGGCGTGGATGATCAAGGTCCGCCTGGCCGATCCCAAGGCCGTCGCCGCTCTCATGGACGCCGGCGCCTACCAGAAGTACGTGGAGAGCGAGGCAAGATAATCCGCCGATGATCACCCGACCCGTTCCCGCCCCCGCCACCGAGGCCCTGGCTCCCACCGACACCTTCCCGCGCCGCCACATCGGCCCGGACGAGGCCGAGGTACAGGAGATGCTGCGCACCCTCGGCTACGCGTCGCTCGAGGAGCTCATCGCCGCCACCGTGCCGGAGGGCATCCGCCTCCACCGCGAGCTGCGGCTGCCCGAGCCGCGCGGTGAGCACGAGCTGCTGGATGACCTGCACGAGATGGCCGCGCGCAACGAGGTCTTCCGCTCGTTCATCGGCATGGGGTACCACGACTGCATCACGCCGCCGGTCATCCAGCGCAACGTCCTGGAGAACCCGGGCTGGTATACCCAGTACACGCCCTACCAGGCGGAGATCGCGCAGGGCCGGCTGGAAGCCCTCCTGAACTTCCAGACCATGGTGGCGGACCTCACCGCGCTGCCCCTCGCCAACGCGTCGCTGCTCGACGAGGCCACCGCGGCCGCGGAAGCCATGGGGATGTGCCACAACCTCGCGCGTGATCACGGCCGCCGCGGGTTCTTCGTGGCCGAGGACTGCCATCCGCAGACGATTGCGGTGGTGAGGACGCGCGCGCAGCCGCTGGGCATCGAGGTGCACGTCGGTCCCGCCGATTCGGCCGACGCCCTTGGGCAGGATCTGTTCGGCATCCTCGTCCAGTACCCGACGACGGACGGCCGCATCGTCGACTACGCCGCCCTGGCCGAGCGCGCACACGCGGGCGGCGCGCTCTTCGCGGTGGCCGCGGATCTTCTCGCCCTGACCCTGCTGCGCGCGCCGGGGGAGTTCGGGGCGGACATCTGCGTGGGCTCCAGCCAGCGCTTCGGAGTGCCCCTCGGCTTCGGCGGGCCGCACGCCGCTTTCCTGTCCACGCGCGACGAGAACAAGCGCCAGATCCCGGGGCGGCTGGTGGGCGTCTCCAAGGACCGCCACGGCCATCCCGCGCTGCGCCTGGCCCTGCAGACGCGCGAGCAGCACATCCGGCGCGACAAGGCCACCAGCAACATCTGCACGGCGCAGGTCCTGCTGGCGGTGATGGCGAGCATGTACGCGGTCTATCACGGGCCCGAAGGCTTGTACGCCATCGCCCGGCGTGTCCACCGCCTGACCGCGCTCCTGGCCGCCGGCCTGCGCCGCCTCGGTCTGGAGGCCGGGCCGGCCCCGTTCTTCGACACCCTGCGCGTGCGCCCGGGCGCGCGGGCGGCGGACATCCTCGCGGAGGCACGCGCGCGCCGGATCAACCTCCGCGACTACGGCGACGGATCGGTGGGCGTCAGCCTCGACGAGACGACCCTGGAGAAGGACCTGTGGGGCCTGTGGGACGCGTTCGCCCTGGGCCGGGCGTTGGACTTCACCGTCGACGACCTGCTGGAGGACGCGGGCGAGGAGTACGCGGTGCCGCTCTCGCGGACCAGCCCCTACCTCCTCCACGAGGTCTTCAATCGGCACCATTCGGAGCACGAGATGCTCCGCTACCTCCATCGCCTGCAGGCGCGCGACCTCTCGCTCACGACCTCGATGATCCCGCTGGGGTCGTGCACGATGAAGCTCAACGCGACCTCGGAGATGCTGCCCGTCACCTGGCGCGAGTTCGCGGAGCTCCATCCGTTCGCCCCCGCCGACCAGGCCAAGGGCTACGCGGCGCTGTTCACGCAGCTCGAGGCCTGGCTGGCCGAGATCACCGGCTTCGCCGCCGTCTCCCTCCAACCCAACGCCGGGTCGCAGGGCGAGTACGCGGGCCTGCTCGTCATCCGCGCCTTCCACCACTCACGAGGGGACACCGCGCGCGACGTCTGCCTCATCCCGGTGAGCGCGCACGGCACCAATCCCGCCTCCGCGGTGACGGCCGGGTTCAAGGTGGTGGTGGTGGCCTGTGACGAGAAGGGCAACATCGACGTCGGGGACCTGCGCCGCAAGGCGGAGGAGCACAAGGATCGCCTGGGCGCGCTGATGGTCACCTACCCGTCCACCTACGGCGTGTTCGAGGAGACGATCCGCGAGGTCTGCCAGGTCGTGCACGAGCACGGCGGGCAGGTCTACATGGACGGGGCCAACATGAACGCGCAGGTCGGTCTCACGCGGCCGAAGGACATCGGCGCCGACGTGTGCCACTTGAACCTGCACAAGACCTTCTGCATCCCCCACGGCGGCGGTGGCCCCGGAATGGGACCGATCGGCGTCGCCTCCCACCTCGTTCCCTTCCTGCCCGGCCATCCGGTCACCGGGCTGGGGACGCCGCAATCGGTCGGTACGGTGTCCGCGGCGCCGTATGGGAGTCCCGCCATCCTCGTGATCCCGTGGGTGTACATCGCGCTCATGGGCGCGGCGGGGCTGCGCCGCGCGAGCGAGGTCGCGATCCTCAGCGCGAACTACATGGCGCGCCGGCTGGAGAGCCACTACCCGGTCGTGTTCACGGGCAAGAACGGGCGCGTCGCGCACGAGTTCATCGTGGACGTGCGGCCCTTCAAGAAAACGGCCGACATCGAGGTGGACGACATCGCGAAGCGGCTCATGGACTACGGATTCCACGCGCCCACCATGTCGTTCCCGGTGGCGGGCACGCTGATGATCGAGCCCACGGAGAGCGAGCCCAAGGCGGAGCTGGACCGCTTCTGCGACGCCCTGATCGCGATCCGCGAGGAGATCCGCGCCATCGAGGAGGGCGCCGCCGACCGCGGCGACAACGCGCTCAAGAACGCGCCGCACACGGCGCGCGAGCTGACCGCGGACGAGTGGACGCACCCTTATAGCCGCCAGGAGGCCGCGTTCCCCGCGCCCTGGGTGCGCGCCCACAAGTTCTGGCCGTTCGTGGGGCGCATCGACAACACGTACGGGGACCGTAACCTGATCTGCGCGTGCCCGGCGGTCGAGGCGTACGAGTAGGGGGCGGTAGGCCTGGCTTATTAAGGCAGGGGGGGCACTCACACCTGGCCAGGTGGGTGTTCGCGACCCCCCCTGCAACCCCCCTCGCACGCCGCCGCTGCTACGCAGCGCCGTCGTGCTCTACGTGTCACCTGCACAGCGCATTCAAGCGCGCGAACGTATCGTCCGTGCTCGTGCTGGGGGCGATGCCGCGGGCCATGCGCGTCCGCTCGAGCAGCGTCGCCCCGCCTTTCGTCGGCACATCCGCCTCGGCGGCGGAGTACGCCGGGTCGGCTTGCGCCTCCGGGAGCGTGACGAGATCGAAACCCTGTTGATCGATCAGCTCCATCAATCGGGGCAGCATGACCATCTGGAACGCGCCGACGTGGAGCAGCATCACGTGGCCGATGTCGTGCCCGTAGAGGCGCTGCGCCTCCTCTCGCCCGCGTGAGAGGGCGGCCGCGGCGCGGCCCGCGTAGCTCTCCTTCAGCCAATCGAGGCCGGCGGAGTCCCTGGCGGTGAGGCAGCGCGTGTAGGGCTCGTTGTAGGCGTAGTCGTCGAAGCTCATCGTCACTTCGGCCACGCGATAGCCGTGATCCTTCAGGAACCCGGCGATCGCGTGCCGCTTCTCGATCGTCTCCCCCTCGCGCAGGTACGGATAGCGGAACCAGTGCCAATCGCTCGTGCCCATCGCCGCCTGCAGCGCCGGCTCGTTGGCGAGCGCGTCGTGCTCGAAAGCCTCGACGGAGTTCGTGTGGAGATCCATGTGGGAGAACGTGTGATTGCCCAGCGGGTGCCCGGCGGCGTGCCAGATCTCCAGGAACTCGGCCGTTTCCGGAGCGTCCCGGATGCCCTTCGCGTTGATGAAGCCGTAGGTCGGCGGGGCTTTCGCGGACCGGAGGGTGGCGACGATGCTCCGCGCGACGTCGGCGCGGGTCGTCCCCGGCGGCAAGGGACCATGGACAGGGAGGTCGTCGAAGGTGAGGGCCAGCTTCGTCTTCGCTTGCGGGACGGCGGCGGGTGCGGGGGGTGGCGCGGGCGCGGCGGCGGACACCGCCGCGAGCACGATCAGCGCAGAGGCCAGGCGAGTCGGGGGCACGGCGGCGAGTCTAACCCGCGCGGCCCGCGACCCGAGGCGCCTCGCGACGTCAAAACCGGAAGCGTGCGCCGACTTCGACGCGTCGGCCTGGAACCGCTTCCACCGCGCGCCCGAAGAGCGGCGAGCCGACGACGTTGCCGTAGCGCGCGACATTCAGATGATTCAGGACGTTGCTGGCCAGCGCGTAGAGCTGGACGCCGTAGCGCTGATCGTCGGGCCCGCCCCCGACGTCGGGCGGTCCGTCGTCGCCGCCGAGGCGGATCGCGATCATCTGCGGCCCGCGCGGGCCGTTCTGGCGTTTCCCGCCAAATCCGAAGTCCCAGGTCAGGCGAAGACCGGTGTCCACCGTCCAGCCTCCGCGCTGCGCGTTCCGCGTCGTGCCTGCGGGCCGGTCGCTCGCGAGGGTATCGCCGTTGTCGTCGCGGCCGGTGATCGCGTCCCAGGGGACGCCGGACTGGGCGAAGAGCTGGCCGGAGAGACGCAGCCGCCCGGCCACACGCCAGTGCCCGAACCCGAAGATGCGATGCCGCACGTCGTCCGCGGCCGGTCCCCATTCCGCGGCGAGGTTCGTGTCGTCGGCGGGAAGCGCCAGCGGTCCGTCGGAGTCGTTGCGGCTGGAGCGAAACATGTACCCGATCATCCCTCCCGCGCGCCGGCCGGGACCACCGAACATCGCGTCCGTGCGCACGGCGTGGGCGCGCGCCCGGCCTTCCGCGCGCACCTCGAAGAGCCGTCCGCCGTCCCGCGCCAGGTTGCGGGCGCGGAGCGCCGCCGCGCCGCGCTCGTAGGCGTACTCCGTGTTCATCCGCACGGGGCCGAACGAGCGCTCGAGCCCGAACGACAGCCGCGTCGTCCGCGGCTGGACGAGGTCCGAGGCCAGGGCCCAGCGCCTCGTCGTCGAGGACGCGGGGGCGCCGGATGCGAAGGGATCGGTCCAAACCGGCGCGTCGATGGAGAGGTCGTGCGTGTGCGTCCCGTCGCCGCCCCGCACCTGCGCCACCGGATCCGCCTCCAGCCAGTCGAAGAACCGGCCCGCGCCCGCGCGCAGGGTGAGGGTCGGCCGCACGGCCCAGACGAGGCCGAGGCGAGGCGCGAAGTTGGACGCGCCAGAGGCGAAGGACTGCGCTTCGTAACGGACACCGCCGTTGACGGCCACGGCATCCGTCGGCCTCCAGTCGTCCTGCGCGTACACGCCGATACGGTGGAGGTCGACGGAGACGCGGGGATCGCCCGTGCGCTGCGTGAACAGCAGCGGCCGCTGCGCCTGCCAGTCCGCGAGGCTCGCGAACGTGTACGTGCCTTCCGTGTTGCGACGCTCGTCCGTCCGCACGAAAGCGCCCTCGTAGAGGAGCCCGCCGCGCACGGCGTGCCGGCCCCACGCGCGCGAGAAGTCCTGGCCCAGCTCCACGCTCCGCGTCCGGCGCGCGCCCGCCAGCGTCGCGCCGCCCGACGAGAAGGCGCCGAGCACGTCGACGGCGGGACCGCCTGTCTGCGGTGTCCAGGTCGTGGCTTCGCGGCGCAGTTGCAGCCGCGTGTCCGTGGCCCAGGATCCGAGGGCCACTCCCGTATTGGAGAGGCGCAGCAAGTCCTCGGCGCGGTCGTCCGCGTAGCCCCGTTCCGGGAGGACGAGGCCGCCCGTTCCCACGCCGTCGCGATCGAACGTGCCTCTCTGGACCTCCGCGCGCGCAGTCTGGGTCTTGCCCCAGGCGTGCTCGACGCGTCCCTGAAGGTCGAGCTTGCGCTGGGTGGGGCGCACGGTCGCGGGCGCGCCGGGGGAGAGCGCGGTCACCGCGGAGACGTCGGTGGCGTCGCGCGACTGGAGCTGCAGCGAGAGCGACGTCTTGTCCTTGCGGAGTGGGCCGTCCAGGGTCAGGGACACGCGATGCGCCGTCTGGGCCCCGCCCGCGGACGCGAGCGGAGGACGCGAGGCCCAGGCGCCGTCACGCAGTCCGCCACCCACCGCCGTCCGCCACGACCCGAGACCCGGCTTGGTGACGATGTCGATCCCCGGATGGCCCCCCTCGTGGTACTCGGCGGCGAAGCGATTGGTCTGGATGCGAATCTGCCGGATCTGGCTCTTCGGAG
>WNFC01002798.1_pt1 | contig 18809 bp, 14 predicted proteins | sample 5400541 | NCBI WGS metagenome assembly WNFC01 (sample SAMN13153342, study PRJNA577476) | soil metagenome | isolation source: 120 cm saprolite under Douglas fir tree site 2 hole 2 replicate 1 | place: USA:California | collected 2015-04-18 | reverse complement strand
AGAATCAGAAGAATCAGCGCGAACATCAGGGCGGCATTGTAGGTGCTCTGCGCAAACGACAGGAGATAGCCGAGGCCGTGGGTTGCCGCCACGAACTCCCCCACGCAGGCGCCCGTGAAGGCAAAGCCGACCGCGACTTTCAGATTGCCGAGCACCCAGGCCGCGACCGACGGCAGATAGACATGTCGCACGAGCGCCCAGCGGCCGCCGCCGAGCGTGATGACGCGCTCGACCAGCCTGCGGTCCACCTGCCGGATTCCGGTGAACACGGTGAAGAAGATCAGCACCGCGACCAGAATGAACGCCAGCGCAATTTTGGAGGCCAGCCCGATGCCGAGCCAGATCACGAACAGCGGCGCGAGGATCACGCGCGGGATGGCGTTGAGCACGGTCATCACCGGCTCGAGCAGCTCCGCGACGAAGCGAACGCCGGCCGCAACGACGCCGAGGAGAATGCCCACGGCAATGCCGAGCGCGAGACCGCCGAGCGCGGCAGTGAACGTTGCCTCGAGATGCGGCCAGATTCGACCGTCCGAGAACAGCTCGACGAGCGCGGCTGCGACCCGGCTCGGACTAGGCGCATACATCGGATTGAGCAAGTCGGCGCGGCCGGCGGCCTCCCACACCGCGAGCAGGACCGCGAATGCGGCAAGCTGGCGCACCCAGGCGTAGCGGGAATCGCCAATCATCATGCCGCCTCCGCCCGCTGATCGACCTCGCGCGAGAGGTCCGCCCAGAGCCTCTCGTACAGCGGTGCGAAGGCCGGGTGCGTGCGGGAATGCACGGGATCGCGCGGCCGCGGAATCGGCACGGGGTAATGCTGGGTGATGTGCGCGCGCGGCCCTTGCGAGAGCAAGTAGACCTCGTCGGAGAGGCTGATCGCTTCTTCGAGATCATGGGTGACCAGAAGCACGCTGATCCCTTCTCGTTCGACCAGCGCGACCACGTCCTTGACCACGCGTGCGCGCACGATCGCATCGAGCGAGGCGAACGGCTCGTCCATGAGGATGAGCCTCGGCTTCATCGCCAGCACCTGCGCGAGCGCGACGCGCTTGCGCTGGCCGCCGCTCAAGCGACGGGGATGCCGGTCGCCGAAGCCGACCAGGTCCAGCCGCGCGAGCCATGCGTCCGCCTCGGCAAGCGCCCGGCTGCGCTCCATGCCGTTGAAGGTCAGCCCCAGGGCGACGTTGTCGCGCGCCGTCTTCCACGGCAGCAGAGCGTCGTCTTGAAACAGGATGCCGACCCGCGAGCGCGCAAGCTCGATCTCGACCGTGCCCGAGAGCGGCTGCTGCAAGCCGATCACGGCACGCAACAGGCTCGACTTGCCCGAGCCCGAAGGCCCGACGAGGCTGACGAAACGCGCGTCGCCCACGACGAGGCTCACCCCTTCGAGCACCGGCTCCGCGCCGTAGGAAATGGCAAGATCACGAACGCGCAGCGTTCAACCTCCGACGATCGAAACATCGTGCAGTCCGGACATGCTCGCACCGGACTTGATGAGGCCGCCAGCGACCAAGCTCTGCTCGACCCGCTTGGCCGCGTCGAGATCGATGTTCACGGTTTCGGGGTAGAGAGAATCGCGGTGGCGCGCGATGATGTCGCCGAACTCCTTGAGGTCGAGGCCGGTGGTCATCTCCTTCGGGAGAGCGGCAGTCAATTGATCGCCGGTCATGCCGCGCAGCGCCTTGAGCGCATCTGCCAGGGCCCTGGTCAGCGCCACCATTTCCGGCCTGCGCTGCTCGATTTCCTTGGTGCGCACTGCGACGCCCATGAATTCAAAGGAACCGCTGAGATAGTGCTTGGCGTCTTCGAGATCCATTGCGTTCACGAGCACGCGGGCACCGGAGCGCCGCAGCAGCGTCAGAGCCGGCTCCTGCACGACGCCGACGTCCATCTGGCCCTGGCGCAACGCTTCCAGCAAGTTGACGCCCATGGTCGCGAACTCGACCTTGCGCGCGTCGACGCCCCCCTGCTTCAGCAGGTAGAGCATCAGCGCATGATCGGCATTGCCGAGCGCGGAAATGCCGACCGTCCTTCCCGCCAGATCCGTGATCGATCGAATCCGGCCGGCTGTCTTGGGAGCGGTGACAACGGCGAACAGAGGGAGCCGCCCGGTGACCGCAAAGCGGCGGATGTCCGCGCCGACATTGGCGTAGGCCTGGAGCGCAACGTCGAGCGAGGTGGCGCCGTAGTCGACCGCCCCGCCGATCAGCGCCTGCATCGCGGCGTTGCCGCCGCGAGTGTAAACGAGTTGCACGTCGAGTCCGTGATCCTTGAAATAACCGGCCGAGCGCGCGACTTCGTACGGCACCCCGCATAGCAGCTGACTGCAATAGGCAAGCTTGATCTGCTTGCCCTGCGTTGCCGCGCGGGAGGGCCGTGCCGTCGGAACGACGCTCGCGACCAGCGCAGCGCCCTTGAACAGCGAGCGCCGCGACACGCTGCGATCGGGAACGCGGGCAGTGGTTTCATCGCAGCAGCCCATGGGAGCCTCCAAACACCGCTGCCGAGGTGCGATCTGCCTCGTTGTTGTTCCATGCTGTGCGTTGCAGCGGGCGTCACCCGGACCATCACGCTCCGAGCGGCCGTCCTTGCTGCCGCGTGTTGATAGGTCGTTGGAAAATATGCCCGGATCGAATTGATGTCCAACGCATAATTCTTCATTTCTCAGGCGCGGGGCTGCCGCATGCCGGTCTGGCTCCATGGTTTGCAGGGTTACTGCAGAAAAGCCCTCACGGGACGCTGCCGCGCACAGCCCGTGCCCGCGATCATGCTGCGGTCATCCCCCATGGGGCCGGTCGTTTCGTGTATCGGCAGACGAATGGATGGAATCAAGAGGCGGCCGCCGCTGACAGGCGCCGCGGGGGCGCCTATATAACCCGCGCCCGGCCCGTCCGGGCTTTTGGCGTTGAGGATTTTCCATGACCGGATCGACGCGGTCGAGCGAGGGGCTCGACGTTCGCCGCCGCAAACTGCTGTTCCGCTCCTGGCATCGCGGCATGCGCGAGATGGATCTGGTCATGGGAAAATTCGCCGACGCGGAAATTTCTCGGCTCAGCGAGGCCGAGCTCGACGAATACGAGCGCCTGATCGAGCTGCCCGACGGGGAGCTGCTGGACTGGATCACGGGCGAGCAAGAAATCCCCGCCGACCACGATGGCGCATTGCTGCGGCGGCTGCGCGCGTTTCACCAAAAATCGAGCGCGGAGCGCTGATGGCGCGTTCACCGGCAGAATCCTTGCAGCCGGGGCGTCCGCTCACGCTTGCCGGCGTGGCGGATGGGGCTGCGGCGCTCGTCGTCGCCGATCTCGCGCGCGCGATCGCGGCGCGCGCCGACGCGCCGGCAACTTCGCTCGTGGTGGTCTGCCGCGATGCGCCGCGCATGGGCGAGCTTTCCCGCGCGCTCGAGTTCTTCGCCCCGGAAATCCCCGTGCTCGAGTTCCCGGCCTGGGACTGCCTGCCGTACGACCGCGTGTCGCCCCACCCGAGTGCGGTGGCGCAGCGCATGCTCGCCTTGTCGCGGCTTGCCCGCGCCAAAGGGCAGGGCGCTTCCATCCTGCTCACCACCGTCAACGCCGCGCTGCAGCGGGTGCCGCCGCGCGAGCTCGTCGCCGGCCAATCGCTCTCCGCCGCGCCCGGCAATGTGCTCGCCATGGACGGCGTGGTGCGCTGGCTCGAGCTCAACGGCTTTACCCGCGCTTCGACCGTGCGCGATCCCGGCGAATACGCGGTGCGCGGCGGCATCATCGATCTGTTCGCTCCCGGCATGGAGCTCGGCGTGCGGCTCGATTTCTTCGGCGATGCGCTGGAATCGATCCGCAGCTTCGATCCGCAGACCCAGCGCAGTTCCGGGCAATTGCGCGCGCTCGAGCTCGTGCCCATGAGCGAGTTCCAGCTCACGCCCGAAACCATCCGCCATTTCCGCCAGGGCTATGCGAAAGAGTTCGGCGCCGCCGCGCCGGACGACATTTTGTACGAAGCGGTGAGCGAGGGCCGCCGCTATCCCGGCATGGAGCATTGGCTCCCGCTGTTCCACGAGAAGCTCGATACTTTGTTCGATTATGCGCCGGGTTCTCCGGTCGTGCTCGATCCGCTGGTCGAGGACGCGGCCAAGGAGCGGCTCGCGCAGATCGCCGATTATTATCAAGCGCGGCGCGACGCGCTCGACGCCAAGGCCGTGGGCGCGCCGTACAAGCCGCTGCCGCCGGACCGGCTCTATTTCGGCGAATCCGAATGGACGGAACGGCTCGGGTCCGTGCCGCTCGCCCGTATGACGCCGTTTTCCGTGCCGGAAGGCGGCGACGGCGCCATCATCGAGATCGGCGCGAGGCAGGGACGCAATTTCGCCGCCGAACGCGCCGAGCCCCACGGCAATCTGTACGACGCCGTCGCCAGCCACGTCGGCGCGCTGCAGGCGAACGGCAAGCGCGTCCTGATCGCATTGTGGAGCGAGGGCGCGCGCGAGCGCATGCGCCACATGCTCGCCGACCACGGGCTCGTCAACCTCGTCGACGTGGCGAATTTTTCGGATGCGCTGCGCCGGCCGAAGCCCGAAGTGGGGCTTGCGGTGCTCGGGCTCGAGGCCGGCTTCGAGACCTCCGAGCTCGCGGTCGTCGGCGAGCAGGACATTTTGGGCGACCGGCTGGTGCGGCCGCGGCGCGGCGGCAAGCGCGCCGCCGATTTCATCGCCGAGGTGACCAGTCTCAGCGCCGGCGACCTCGTCGTCCACATCGACCACGGCATCGGCCGGTTCGTCGGCCTCACCAATATCGAGGCCGCCGGCGCCCCGCACGATTGCCTGGAAATCCATTATGCCGGCGGCGACAAGCTGTTCCTGCCGGTCGAGAACATCGAGCTGCTCTCCCGCTATGGCTCCGAGGAGGCGGGCGCCGAGCTCGACCGGCTCGGCGGCGGCGGCTGGCAGGCCCGCAAGGCGCGGCTCAAGCAGCGCATCCGCGAGATGGCGGGCGAGCTGGTCAAGGTCGCGGCCGAGCGGCAGCTGCGCGAGGCGCCGCGGCTCACCGTCGGGCCCGGGCTCTACGACGAGTTCTCCGCCGGTTTCCCCTATGAGGAGACCGAGGACCAGCAGGCCGTCATCGACCAGGTGCTCGACGATCTCGCCTCCGGCCGTCCGATGGACCGGCTGGTGTGCGGCGACGTCGGCTTCGGCAAGACCGAGGTCGCGCTGCGCGCGGCCTTCGTCGCGGCGATGAACGGCAAGCAGGTCGCCGTCGTGGTGCCGACCACGCTGCTCGCGCGCCAGCACGCCAAGACCTTCGCCGACCGGTTCCGAAGCTTCCCGGTCAACGTCGCCCAGCTCTCGCGTCTCGTCTCCGCCTCCGATCTTGCCAAGGCCAAGCAGGGGCTCGCCGACGGCACGCTCGACATCGCGATCGGCACCCACGCGCTGCTCGGCAAAAACGTGCGGTTCAAGGACCTCGGCCTCGTCGTCATCGACGAGGAGCAGCATTTCGGCGTAGCGCACAAGGAAAAGCTCAAAAAGCTGCGCGCCGAAGTCCACGTGCTGACGCTCACCGCGACGCCGATCCCGCGCACGCTGCAGCTGGCGCTGAGCGGCGTGCGCGAGCTTTCGATCATCGCCTCACCGCCGGTCGACCGGCTCGCGGTCCGCACCTTCGTCTCTCCGTTCGACCCGCTGATCGTGCGCGAGGCGCTGCTGCGCGAGCGCTACCGCGGCGGCCAGGCATTCTACGTCTGCCCGCACATCGAGGATCTCGCCGAGGCCAAGGAATTCCTCGACCGCAATGTTCCGGAGGCGCGCACCGCGACGGCGCACGGGCAAATGCCCTCGCGCGTGCTCGACGACGTGATGTCGGCGTTCTACGACGGCAAATACGACGTGCTGCTGTCGACCGCGATCATCGAGTCCGGGCTCGACATTCCGACCACCAACACGCTGATCGTGTTTCGCGCCGACCGCTTCGGCCTGTCCCAGCTCTATCAGCTGCGCGGGCGGGTCGGGCGCGCAAAAACCCGCGCCTACGCGCTGTTCACGCTGCCGCCCGCGAAGAAGATCACGCCGCAAGCGGAGCGCCGGCTCAAAGTGCTGCAATCGCTCGATACGCTCGGCGCCGGCTTCCAGCTCGCCTCCCACGATCTCGACATCCGCGGCGCCGGCAATCTGCTCGGCGAGGAGCAATCCGGGCACATCAAGGAAGTCGGCTTCGAGCTCTATCAGCAGATGCTGGAAGAGGCGGTGCTGAGCCTCAAGGCCGGCATCGCGGCGCCGGCCGCGGAAAAATGGTCGCCCCAGATCACCATCGGCACCCCGGTGCTCATCCCCGAGGATTATGTTCCGGACCTCAACGTGCGGCTCACGCTCTACCGCCGCCTTGCCGAGATCGAGGACGAGCGCGAGATCGATGCCTTCGGGGCCGAGCTCGCCGACCGCTTCGGTCCGGTCCCGGAGGAGGTGCGCCAGTTGCTCAAGGTGGTGGCCATCAAGGCGCTGTGCCGCCGGGCCAACGTGGAGAAGATCGAAGCCGGGCCCAAGGGCGCTTTGATCGCCTTCCGCGACAACAGCTTCGCCGATCCCGACGCGCTGATCCGCTTGATCCGCGAGGACGGCCAGGCCCGGGTGCGCCCCGACATGAAGGTGGTGTTCTTCGACGAATGGCGAAAACCCGAGGACCGCCTCGACGGCGCCACGAGGATTCTGCGCAATCTGGCGCGGATCGCCGAGCCGGCGAAGGCGGCGTGACATTGTAGGGTGGCGTTGAGCCGTGAGCGCGAAACCCCGCCGTTCCGCCCGCCGACTCGGTGGGCGGGTTTCGCTTCGCGCCACCCGCCCGCTGCCAATTACAGATCGCAGATATTCCTTCACACAATCCAAAGCAGCAATTTGACGAATTGAATCGACCTAACCCTTTGACCTCACACCGAAAGAATTATGAACAAGGGTCAGTTTGATGGCACTTCAGCCTCTGTTTGGGCCCCCGCGGGGCGCTTGCCATATTCGGCCGCCGCGCGACCCATGGCGTCGGCGAGATAAGCCGGATCCTGCGCGCCCGAGACCGCGAGCACATTGCCGAAGATGAAGCAGGGCACGCCGTCGACCCCGGCTTCCTTGGCGGCTTGGGCCTCGCCCTCGATGCGACCGACGTCGGCGTCGCTCTCGAGCAGGTTGCGCACCAGATCGCCGTCCATGCCGCAGTCGACCGCGGCGCCAACCAGCACTTCCGCGTCGGTTAGGTCGGCGCCCGCGGAGAAATACAGCTCCATCAGCCGCTGCTTCATGCGCCCCGGATCCGAGGTGTTGCGCGCCCACAGGATGAGCCGGTGGCAATCGAGCGTGTTGGGCTGCCGCGCGATCTTGTCGAGGGCGTAGTCGAGCCCTTCGCTCCGCGCCGCGGCGGCGACCCGCTCCGCGATCGCCGCATAGCGCTCCACCGAGCCGAATTTCGTTTCCAGATACGTCTTGCGGTCGATGCCCTGGCGCGGGATCCAGTCGTTGAGGAAATACGGCCGCCAGCGCACCTCGGCGGCGATGTCGGGCCGCAAGGCCAGTGCCTTCTCCAGCCGGCGCTTGCCGATGAAGCACCACGGACAGACGATGTCGGAGACGACGTCGATCGGCATCGGGGAAGATTGCGTGGCGGACATGGCGGACCTCCGCGGCTCGTAACGAAGCTAAGCCTTGCGTCTTTGCCCTGCAATGCGGGTTGGCTCGTCCCGGGAGTAGGGCATTTGCGCCGCGCAAACCGCATTCTCCTCCCTCCCCCCTTGTGGGGGAGGGATGGGGAGGGGGGTGTTTGTTTGATTCTCTACTGAGCTGGTACCCCCCTCCCGGCTCGCTGCGCGAGCCGACCTCCCCCACAAGGGGGGAGGTAACCGGAGTGGGGTCTCAGCGGCGATCGCGGAACGCGGCAACGACCAGCGGATTGACGCCGCGCGCCGCGAGCGCGTTGCGCACGCGCTCCGGGTCCGCGGCAACGCCGGCGAGCCGATGGCCCGCCAATCGATCGGGCAGCGCTGCGAGCGATCCGCCTTCTCCGAGCTCCGCCAACAGATCCTGCAGCTCGCGCCAGGCGAACCGATAGCCGCCGACGTTGATCAGCCCCGCGGGCGGTCCGCTGACGATCAGCGTGTCGCTCTCGCGGTCGAGCCGGCAGGGATATTCCGTATCGATGAAACCCGCCGCGTCGATCTTGAGCGCGAGCGGATCGCCCGGTTCGATGCCCGCGGCCGGGCCAGCGGGGACCATGGGTCCGCGGATGGCGAGCGTGCCGGTCGCGGTCCGCGCGACCTCGATCGCCGCCTCGGAACCGAGCGCGAGCGGGATACCCGCCGGTCTCCCGTCGGACCCACGGCGCCGGGCAATGATGCCGGCTTCGCCGAATGCCGCAACGTCGACGCAGGCGCGCGCCGCATTCGGCCAGGCCGCGGCCGCCGACAAGAACTCCGGCGAACGCCACACCGCCAGGACCGCGCGCAGTGCAGATGCACGGCCGAGCAGGCCCGCCTCCTGCATCGGTGCAAGGATCGCGGCTGGAACCACCGCCGTCTCGCAATGCTCGTCGTTCAATTGCGCCAAAAATGCTTCCGGCGAAAACGGCTGATGCAACGCGAGCCTCCCGCCGGTGATCAGCCACGGCATGACCAATGAGCCGAGGCCCGCGAACGAGGAAGTCGCAAGCGCGCCGAGGATCGCGCTGCCCGGCGTCAGCGCTGCTTCGGTAACGATCGCATTCCCGGCCGCCACCAGTTCCGCATGCGTGTGTGCGAGCGGGACAATGCCCTGGGCGGTGACATCGAAGGTCACTACGGCGACATCTTGCGGTGGAATGGCTTTTGGTCGGGAAGTAGCGGGCGCTCTCGTTGTGGCGTCGAACACCTCATCGAGCGCAATTACGCCGTCCGGAAGCTCGCTGCCGAAGCCGCAGACGAAGCGAACGGCGAAGATCTCCGCCGCAACGTGGCTGACGATCTCGCCGTGATCGACGGCGCTGACGCGGCCGACGACAATGAGAGCGCGCGGCGCCAGCCGGCCGAGCGCGGTAACCGCGTCGGCCTGCCGCCACAGCAGCGGCATGGGCGCGGCGATCATGCCGGCGCGCAGCACACCGAGCAGTGCAATCAGGCTCTCGACGACGTTGGGCATCTGCAGCGCGACGATCGAGCCCGGCGCTAGTCCCAGATCCAGCAATCGGCCGGCCAGGGCCTCGATGGCGCGATCGGCGCCCGCATAGGTCAGCCGACGGGGCGCCGCGTCGGTGAAATGCGCACGGTCCGGCGGATCGATCAGCGCCCAGGCGTCCGGCGTGCGCGCGGCGGCACGGCGGAACAGATCGTCGACGCTCCCCGGACCGATGTCCTGCCGTGCGTCCATGCGATCGTCCGGGCTCACCTTCATGCCTCATCGTGCCGGCGGCTGATGCCACCAGGTCTCCGGGAGATAGCCGAACAGCGAGGTCGTGGCCGGCCGTTGGACATGGGTCCAGCGCGCGACCCATTGCTCGGGCAGATGAAACAGCGGCACCACGAACAGGCCGGACATCAGCACGCGGTCGAGCGCCCGCACCGCGGCGACGAAGTCCTCGCGGTTTTCCGCCGTGAGCAGCGCGCCGATCATCGCGTCGATCGCCTTGCTGCGCACGCCCATGTAGTTGCGGCTTCCCGGCTCGTCGGCGGCTGCCGATCCCCAATAGAAGCTCTGCTCGTTGCCCGGCGAGAGCGACTCGCTCCACGAATATCGTAGCATATCGAAGTCGAAGGTCTGCCGGCGCTGCTCGTATTGGACGGCGTCGACCATCCGCACCCGAGCCTGGATGCCGGCGCGCAGGAGATGGTGGGCGAACGCGAGCGCCAGGCGTTCCTCGTCCTTCGCCGTGACCAGAATCTCGAAGCTGAGCGGATGTCCGCTCGATCGCTGGCGCAACTCGGTCCCGTCCAGGTCGTAACCGGCAGCATCGAGCAGCGCGAGGGCGCGGCGCAGATTGTTGCGGTCGCGTCCGGAGCCGTCGGAGACCGGCGGCGACCAAGTGCCGGCGAGCACGTCCGGCCGCGCCGCGTCCGGATAGGGAGCGAGCAGCGCGCGTTCGCGCGCGTCTGCGGCCCGCCCGCGGGCGGAAAGCTCGGATCCTTCGAAGAAGCTCGCCGTGCGGCGGAAAAGATCGAAGAAGAAATTGTGGTTGACCCATTCGGCGTCGAACAAGAGGCCGATCGCCTCGCGCACGCGGATGTCCGCGAATATGGGCCGTCGGGCATTGAACACGAAGGCGGACAGCGGCCGGGGCAGGCCGGTCGGGAACGCCTCCTTCAGGATGCGTCCGTCGCGTACCGCCGGCACCTCGTAGGCGGTCTTCCAGCGTCCCGGATCGGTTTCGGAGCGGACATCGACGAGCCCTTTTTTGAATGCCTCGAATTCCGCATTGCCGTCGCGATAGAACTCAAAACGGATCTCGTCGAAGTTCCAGTATCCCCGGTTGACTGCGAGATCGCGGCCCCAATAGTCGGGATTGCGCTTGAGCAGCAGGCTCTGTCCGGCTCTGACATCCGCAACGAGGTAAGGCCCGCTGCCGAGCGGCGGCGCAAACGAGGTCTGATCGAAGGTCGAGGCGTCGGTCGCGTGCTTGGGCAGAATCGCCATCAGCCCGAGGATCAACGGCAGCTCGCGGTCGTCCGCTCCGGCGAGATCGAAGCGAACGGCGCGCTCGCCGACGGCTTCGGCGCGGCGGACCTTGGAGTAGTATGCGCGGTAATTCGGGCGACCTTTGTCACGCAGCAGCTGCCACGAGAAGATCACGTCCTCGGCCGTGACCGGATGCCCGTCGGAGAATTTTGCCCGCGGATCGAGCGTAAACGTCACGTAGCTGCGCGCCGCATCGGTTTCGATCGTTTGCGCCAGCAGGCCGTAGAGCGTGAACGGCTCGTCGAAGCCGCGCGCCATCAAACTCTCGACGACGTAGCCGCGCACGTGCTCGAACGGCAATCCTTTGACGATGAACGGATTGAGGCTGTCGAAGCTGCCGACGATGCTCGCGACCAAGCGGCCGGCTTTCGGCGCGGCCGGATCGACGTAGCGAAAATGCGAGAAGCCGGCCGTGAGCACCGGACCTCCGTGCATGGCGATCGCATGGGACGGCTCGGCGCCGAGCAGCGACCCCTGGGACGCGCAGGTTGCGAGCGCGGCCCAGGCGACCAGCACGGCGGATCGCGCCAAACGACTTGGCGGAAGGCGAGAATGTTTGGACCCGGGGCCGACGGGAGCTGATTCGATTTGCACCGCCGCAGCGTATCACCAGGCAATTTGCGGGCACTGCGGGAAATCAGCGCTGATGCTGATGCGGGGCGCGCGCGGCCGATGTGGCACGATCCCGATACCGCGGCTCGCTCCCGGCGCTTCCACTCGATCAATTCGGCCTCTCGCGTCACGTTCTCGCCGTATTTGGCGCCGAGACAGCCCGCGGAATTGGGGACGCGCCTGCGCCAGCCAGGACGTGGCGTCAGCGGCGAGAGAGGAACGATACCATGGAGCTTCGGATCGTGTTCGGCCCGGCCCGCTCGTTGCGCTGGGCGGCTACAACCATTGCGGCGGCAAGTTTCGTCCTTGGCGGCGCGATGTGGGCGGGTGCCCAGCAACAGCCGGCACCTGCCGCGCCGCCGCCGGCGGCGCCCGCGAAGCCCGCGGCCAAGCCGCAGGCCAAGAAGCCGCCAACGCCCGCTCCCGCGGCGCAGACCGCTCCCGCGCAGGCCGCGCCAGCGGCCCAGCCGCCGGCTCAGCCCGCGCAAGCCGCAGCCCCCGCACAGCAGCTGCCGCTGGTCTATTCGCCCTGGACCAAGATTTGCGGCAAGGATCAGCAGCAGGCGAACGCCAAGGAAGTTTGCCTCGTCATCAAGGAGGCACGGCTCGAGACCGGGCAGTTCGTCGCCGGCGCGGTCCTGGTCGAGCCGGAGGGCGACCCGAAAAAGATGCTGCGCGTTACCTTGCCCTTGGGCATGCAGCTGCAGCAGGGCACGCGCGTCATCATCGACCAGGGCAATCCGGTGGCGCGTCCGTATGTCATCTGCTTCCCGAACGGGTGCATGTCGGATTACGACGCCGATACCGACATGGTCGGGAAGCTGAAGAAGGGCCAGGGCTTGATCGTGCAGGCGATCAATGCCGGCGGACAGCCGATCAGTCTGACGCTGCCGCTGGCGGATTTCGCCAAAGCCTATGACGGCCCGCCGACCGATCCCAAGGTGCTCGAAGAGCAGCAGAAGAAGTTGCAGGACGAGCTGCAGAAGAAGGCCGAGGAAGCCCGCAAGAAGCTCGAGAGTCAGCAGCCGCAGGCCGCCGCGCCCGGAGCCGTTCCGGCCGGCAAGTGAGTCGCGGCACGGGGGAGAAGGAGGCGCGCTCCTGGCGCGCCTCCTTTTTGTTTGAGCGCGTCGTCCCCGCGAAAGCGGGGACCCATGAACACGGATCGCGCGAAAACGCGGGAGCGGTGGTCATAGGTCCCGGCTCTCGCGCGCTGTGCGCCCTCGGCCGGGACGACCAATTCTCATTTCAATTCAGCTGCGAATTGCGCGGCCGGAACGAGCCGGTGTCGTCGCGTTCGAACACTTCGGCGACCTGGGGATGCCGGATCGGGGCGCCGGAAGTGTCGGGGAGCAGGTTCTGCTCCGACACGTAGGCGATGTACTCGGTATCGGCGTTTTCCGCAAACAGATGATAGAACGGCTGATCCTTGTCGGGTCGGGCCTCGGCCGGGATCGAAAGCCACCATTCCTCGGTATTGTTGAAGGTCGGATCGACGTCGAAGATCACGCCGCGGAACGGGTAGAGCCGATGCCGGACCACCTCGCCGATCTTGAATTTGGCAGCTCGCGGCTTGAGCATGGGCGGCGGGAATTGGTTCATCCGGTGACGCGCAATTGCCCCGCCCAAACGCCGCGAATCTCGGCGCGGACGGCGTTCCAACTGGGAAACTGAGCGCCGATTTACGTCGAAATTGCGATAGGCGCAACCACCCCGCTAGAGCCCGTATCGGGTCGCCAGCTCGGGGTCCTTGGCTGCGACCAGCCGGGCGAGATCGACCACCACCTTGGCCTGTTTCCAGGTCGCATCGTCCTGCATCTTGCCTTCGATCATGACCGCGCCGGTGCCGTCGGGCATGGCGTCGAGAATGCGTTTGGCGAACGCGACCTCGGCGGGGTCCGGCGAAAACACGCGTTTGGCGATGGCGATCTGCGAGGGATGCAGCGACCACGCGCCGACGCACCCCATCAGGAACGCATTGCGAAATTGCGCCTCGCAGGCATCGGGGTCGGAGAAATCGCCGAACGGGCCATAGAACGCCTTGATCCCCGCCGCCGCGCAAGCGTCCACCATCTTCGCCAGCGTGTAGTGCCAGAGATCCTGCTGGAAATGCCTGCGCTCGCCGACTCCCTGCGGGGCATCGGCGAGGACCTTGTAATCCGGGTGGCCGCCGCCGACCCGCGTCGTCTTCATCGCGCGGGATGCCGCGAGATCCGCCGGGCCGAGGCTCATGCCGTGCATGCGCGGCGAGGCCGTGGCGATCGCCTCGACGTTGTTCACGCCCTGGGCGGTCTCCAGGATCGCGTGAATCAGGATGGGCTTTTCGACCCGGTGTTTCGCCTCGAGCTGCGCCAGCAGCTGGTCGAGGTAATGGATATCCCAGACGCCCTCGACTTTCGGCAGCATGATGACGTCGAGCTTGTTGCCGACCGCGGCCACGATGTCCGTTACGTCGTCGAGCGCCCAGGGGGAATTGAGCGCATTGATCCGCGTCCACAGACCGGTTGCGCCGAACTCGACCGCTTTCGCCATTGCGATGAAGCCGCGGCGGGCCGCCTCCTTGGCGTCCGCCGGGATTGCGTCCTCCAGATTGCCGAGCAGCACGTCGACCTGGCCGACGAGCTCGGGGACTTTCGCGCGCAGCTTCTCCACCTGCGGCGGCACGAAATGGATCATCCGCTCGAGCCGGAGCAGAGGCTCGCGCCAGGGTTTTGGCGCCCCGATCGCCAGCGGCTGGTAGAAATTGCGGGGAAGCTTCATGGCTGATCCCGAGATTTGGGTGAGGCGCCGCGAACGGCCAAGCGGACCAACTCCGATGCCCAGTTTTCCCGCTCCGGTCAATCTAGCGGCTATTGGAGGGCACCGGCGGATTGGCTAGAGAGACAGCATGGGTGTTGGGGTTTTGGGGATGACCGTCGCCATGGAAAAACATTGGGTCGGTGACGCCCGATGGAGCGCCGTGGGAGCGGGAGGATCATACGCATGAGTCTGAACCGTCCCACCAGATGGGCGATCGCCTTGGCGCTCACCGCGCTGGCGGTGGCGATCTCCTACCAATGGCTCGACCGTCCGATCGCCTATTTCGCGCACGCCCATTTTCACAATGAGCCGCTGTTCACCCGGCTGACGCTCATCCCCGAGTTTTTCGCGCCGCTGGCGGTGCTGGCGTTCCTCGTGCTCGGGCTGCGCGCCCTCATGGAGAAGCCGCTGACGCGGCTCGAAGCCGTCACGCTGCTCTGCGCGCTCAGCCTCGTCGTGGCCAGCGCCATCAAGAACCAGTTGAAGCTGGTATTCGGCCGCACCTGGCCGGAGACCTGGGTGCGGGACAATCCTTCCCTCATTCGCGACGGCGCCTACGGCTTTCATCCGTTCCACGGCGGCGCCGGCTTCGAATCCTTTCCATCCGGACACACCACCGCGGTCGTGGCGGTCGTGTCCGCGCTTTGGATCTGCTATCCGCGGTTCCGGATCCTTTATGCGCTGTTCGTCGCCATGGTGGTGATCGGGCTGATCGGCGCCGACTTCCATTTCTTGAGCGATTGCATTGCCGGAGCATTCCTCGGGGCTTCGACCGGGTGGATCGTGGTCACGCTGTGGGAGAGCGGCGGCCGGGTGCCGGTATCGGCGGAGCCCATGAGCCGTTGAGCGGCGTTTTTCCCTCCCCGAAGGCGAGGGTGGACGCGAGCGAAGCGAACGGCCGGGCGGGGGAATGCTGCGCGTCCACGAACTTCGCCCCACCCCGGCCGCTGACGCGGCCGACCCACCCCCCCAGGAAGGGATTTTCACAGCGTCTCGCCTCGCATCAAGCGCGGCGCGGCGAGTGCGGGCTCGATACCTTCGCGCATGAGTGCCCGGCGCAGCGGACCGACCCGGTCGATGAGATAAAGCCCGAGCCCGCGGATGCCCTGGATCGGCAAGAAATCCGAGAGCAGGCTGCGGTTGAGGAGATCGACCGCAGCGGCGCGGGTCGTCGCGTCCGCCCGGCGCGCGGTCTCGTACCGCGTCAGCACTTCCGGCGAACCGGGATCGCGGCCGCCCTGTCGCGCAGTCGCCGCAAGCTCGGCGATCGTAGCGGCATCGCGCAGGCCCAGATTGAGTCCTTGCGCGCCGATCGGCGGCAGCGCATGGGCCGCTTCGCCGACCAGCGCGATGCGGTGCGCGGAAATTTTTCGGGCAGTTTCCACCCCGAGCGGAAACAGGCTGGGCTCGGCTTCCAACGTGACTTTTCCGAGGATCGAGTGCGCGCGCCGCTCGATCTCGTGTGCAAGCGCGGGCGCGGGCAGCGAGCCAAGCCTCTCCGCCTCGCGAGGGTCGACGACGCAGACGAGGCTCGAGCGCATGCCCGGGAGCGGCACCAGGGTGAAAGGGCCGCTCCCGGTGTGAAATTCGGTGGAGGTGCCGGCGTGGGGCCTGGTGTGGCTCACATTCAAGGTCAGCGCGGCCTGATCATAATCGAATGCGTCTGCAATGATTCCGGCAGCCTCGCGGCACAGCGACCGGCGCCCGTCAGCCCCGATGACGAGGCGCGCCTCGAGCCGGCTCTCGTCGGCAAGGCGCACCCGAATGCGGTCCGCTTCCCCTTCGATCGCCGCCGCGGCCTGATCGATCCGCCTCAGTTGCGGCAGGCTCGCCGCGCGGCTGTCGAGCGCTGCGACGAGATGCTGGTTTTCGATGTTGTACCCGAATGCTTCGAGCCCGATTTCCGCGGCATGGAACACCACTTCCGGCGCCCGTATCAGGCGCCGCGTGTCGTCGATGATGCGGATAGCCTCGAGGGGGGCAGCCTGATGTCGGCACGACGCCCAGACCCCGAGCGTCTCGAGTGCCCGGACCGATCCGGCGAGCAGCGCGGTCGTGCGGTTGTCCGGGCGGGCAGGGCGCTTGGACACCAGCGCCGTCTCGAGTCCGGCGGCTGCCAACGCGATTGCCGTCGTGAGCCCGGCAGGTCCCGCGCCGATCACCGCGATTTCGACGCGCGAAGCCTGCGACCCGCTCCGGGGGTGATTTTGCCGATCCCGTGATCCAGCCATGTCGCCTTGCGCGGGACTTGACGAAGCGGTCGAAAACCGTGCCCGCTACTCCGGTTCGGGCCCATGCCCGCCTGCCCCGGATAGCATGGACGTGACCGCGGATCACTCTCCGGCCGATCCCGGCGCCAAACCCGCGGCGTCGCCGGCGAGGGCCGTGCCGTGGGCGCGCGCGTTTGCGGTGCACGTGCTGACCGCCTGCGGCGCCGCTCTGTGCCTGCTGGCGCTGCTGGCGGCGATAGCGGCGAACTGGTCGCTGATGTTCGTCTGGCTCGGCCTGGCGCTCGTCATCGACGCAATCGACGGCACGCTTGCCCGCCATTTCCAGGTCCGGGAGCTGTTGCCGCGCTGGTCGGGTGACACGCTCGACCTCGTGGTCGATTATCTCAGCTACGTGTTCGTGCCGGCTTACGCGATCGTCGCCGGCGGGCTGCTGCCGGATACCGCCGCGATCCCGGCCGGGTTGTTGATCCTGGTCACCAGCGCGCTGTATTTCGCCGACCGTCGGATGAAGACGCCGGACAATTATTTCCGCGGCTTTCCCGCGCTGTGGAATGTCGTGGCCTTTTATCTCTTCCTGCTGCGGCCCGGGCCATGGCCGGACGTCGCTCTGGTGGTGATGCTTTGCGGCCTGAGCTTCGTACCCTTCCCGTTCGTGCACCCCCTGCGCGTCGCGCGGTTTCGCGGCTTCAACGTCGTGCTGCTCCTCGCCTGGTCGGTGCTTGCCGTTGTGACGGTCGCCAAGGACATGGAGCCCGGGACCCCGGTCAAGCTGGCCCTGGTCGCGCTCGCGGTCTGCTTCTTGGCAGGCGGCCTGTTGCGAGGTCCGGTCGCGCCCGCGTCCTGAGCCCATGAGAAGCTCCAGCCGCGTCAACGCGGTCGCGCTCGCCAGATCGGCTATGCCGTCGCGATGAACCACGCCAGCATGCCGGCAAACAGCGCGAGAATGAAGCCGACCAGAATCCATGCATGCCCCAGGCCGGTGTCGGGCTGCGGCTGATGCAGGCCGCGCCGTTCGGTCCGGCGCGCGGCGGCGACGTCGCCGGGAGCAAGCGGCGTGCCCGCCGCTTCCTCGTCGGTGCCGAGCGGCACCGAGGCAGGATCCGGCCACGACGCCTTGTCTCCGGTCCGGCCGCGGTCGATGTCGTGGCGAAGCTGGTCGGCAGTTGAACGCTTCGGCTCGGTCGCAGTCGGCATTCGAGCCTCCGGTGAAACTGCGCGACGCCAATCCCGCATGACGAGCAAACAACGCCGCCGCCGGCGGGATGTTCCGGTCCTTGCCCGTTCGCGCTCAGATGTAATTCGCCGCGGCGGCCGCTTCCGCGAACGATTTTCCGGCATGAAGCGCTTGTTCGACCGCCGCGTCGGTTTTCAACATGCGCTCGGCCGCCTCGAGCACGCGCGCCAGATCGCCTCTGGGAATGACGACGATTCCGGTGTCGTCGCCCGCGACGACATCGCCCGGCTTCACGGGGATGCCGCCGATCGTCACCGGCTCGCCCAGCGCCTCGAGCTTGAGCCGGGTCTTGCCCGTGGTCGGGGTGACGGAGCGACTCGCGAGCCACAGGCCGGTCGCGCGGATCTCCTCGACGTCGCGGCATCCCCCGTCGATCACGACGGCCGCCGCGCCGCGGTTTTGGGTCGCGAGCGCCGCAAGGCCGCCGAACGTGGAAATGTCGGCGCCGCCCACGTCCGCCGTCAGCACGTCGCCCGGCTCGATCGCCGCAATCATCTGGCCGACCCCGAACTCCGCGCGCGGGAAGCTGCCCAGCGCGCCGGCGCGCTCGCGCGCGGTCACGGCAAATCCGGCGAAACGCCCGCGACCGCTGCGCTGAACGAGCCCGCGCACGACGCCGGAAATCCCGCACTGATCGAGCGCATCCGACCACGTGCTGGTCCCGATCGCCTTGCAGCGCTGCAGAAGCTGGGCCATGTCCATTACGATCCTCCCGGTGACGACAAGCCCGCAGGCTAGCACGATACGCGCCAAAACCCCGCGCGCGGCGCATGGCTCGGTCGGGCCCAATCGCTTGCGTCCTGGCGGGACAAACCTATGATCGCGGCCCGGCAATGGTCGAGCGCCGCAACATCGTACCGGGCTCGACCAGTCCATGGATAAGCAAATTCCCATAGGAGCCAGTCATGGTCGCAGCAGTCCGAGTCTACAAACCCGGCGGTCCCGAAGTCATGAAATACGAGGACATCGAAGTCGGCGCCCCGGGACAGGGCCAGATCAAGGTCCGGGTACATGCCTGCGGCCTCAACTTCATCGACACCTATTTCCGCAGCGGGCTTTATCCGCCGCCTTCCCAGCCCTTCGTCCTCGGCAACGAAGGGGCGGGCGAGGTGACTGCGGTCGGCCCCGGCGTCAAGGATTTCAAGGTCGGGGACCGCGTCGCATGGGTGGCGATCGGAAGCTACGCGGCCGAGCGCCTTCTGCCGGCGGACCGCGCCATAAAGCTTCCCGACAAAATTACCTACGAGCAGGCGGCCGGGATGATGCTCAAGGGCATGACGGTCCA
>WNFC01002796.1_pt1 | contig 18810 bp, 19 predicted proteins | sample 5400541 | NCBI WGS metagenome assembly WNFC01 (sample SAMN13153342, study PRJNA577476) | soil metagenome | isolation source: 120 cm saprolite under Douglas fir tree site 2 hole 2 replicate 1 | place: USA:California | collected 2015-04-18 | reverse complement strand
GCCGGGAATGCACACCATCGACCTGGTAGCGCTGGCGCGGCTGCGGCGGCATGTCGAAGACGCGCTCGTCCCGAAGGGAGCGCAGCAGCTTGATATGCTCGGCATGGGCCCAGACGAGAGGCATCGCCGATCCGGAGGGCCGGCCGCGGAAGAGCTCGCGCTCCGGAACATCGGCGCCGTCCCAGACCTGCTCCGGTAGGAGGTGGCCGTCGCTGCCGCACGCCTCCAATGTGCGCAGCAAGCGCTCGGCTTCCGCGGTTCGGCCGGCCGCGAGCTCGTAATGGGCGCGCTCTCCGGTAAGGAGCGGCCACAATCTGCCGATGCCCGTACCATCGAACGGGCTGCCGTTGTCGTGCTCGCCATAGCCGTCGCCGTTGTAGCGCCGCCAGCATGGTCCGGCCGGCAGCTCTACCTTGAGAAGCGCATCGATCACCGCGACGGTGTTGCGGATGCGCGGATCGTCCGGCGCGCGCAACCCGAAGCGCACCAACGCGAGGGCGTCGGGACTTACGATCGACCAAGCTTGGTGATCGGTCTCGCCTGGGGGACGATTCTTGATCGGGACAAAGCCGTGGGCTGGCGAGGCGGCTTCTGCCGATTCGGGCGGGGCGATGCGAACATAGTAACCCTCGACGCCGGTCTCCCCGGCGATCGGCGTGCCCGTGACATAGGTCCAGCGCTCGATCTGATCGTTCCAGATATCGGCGGTCTCGCGCAGGTACATGGCTGCCGCCTGCTCGCCCACCTGATCGGCGATGTCGGCTGCGGCGAGGAGCGCCGCGATCTCGACAGCGAGTGTGAAGGGCGCGTAGCCGCCATCCTCCTCCCAACGGTCCTGGCCGGTGACCGGACCGTTGCGGGCGACAAATCCCGCGGCGCGAAGCACCATGGGCCAGAACCGCCGCAACTCGTCATCACGCAATCCACCCTCGCGCCACATCAGATCGACGAGCAGGATGGGAAAGGCGCATTCGTCCATTTGCACGCCGGTCCAATAGGGGACGCCATCGAGCCAGCAATTCTGCGGCCAATGGCCGTCCGCCTCCTGGGCGGTTTCGAGCCAATGCAGCACGCGCCGTGCATCCTCGAAGTCGCCCGCCGCGACGAGCGCGCCCGCCGTCTCGACAAGGTCGCGCGGCCAGACGAGGTGGTAGCCACCGAGATCCTCGTCGCCTTTGTTGAAGCCCCACGGAATCGAGAGACTCGCGATGATTCCGCCCGGGAACGAACTCGCCTCATGCGTGCGAATGACGGCGGTGCTGATGCGATAGGTATTGGCATTGTCGCAAGGTCGATCGAGCGGCAAGAGCCCAGCCTGCCACGTGCGCCAGCCCGCGGTGTAATCGGCCAGCGCCGCGTCAACGCCATCATTCAGGCTGGCTATGACACGATGTGCCGCCTCCTGCGACCTGCGGCCGAAACCGAGCGCCAGGACGAATTCCCCGCCGCACGCGGCAAGATCGATCTCGCCCGTGAGCGCGACATTACCGTCTTCGGCGAGGTCGTAGGCCCATGCGAGCACATAATGCCGCGTAAGGTCCTGCCATCCATCGGAGGCGCCGACGAAACCGACCGACCGCGCGCGCCACGGCGCCGAGCAGCCGAGCGCCAGCGCATTGCCACTTCCCGAGGCGAAGAGCATCTCGCGCCCCTTATGGTTGGCGAGCCAAGCGGTGTTGTGCGCACCACGATTCACGAGATGCGGCGCGAGGAGGGCATAGAGGCGGTAATCGCTGACCGCGCCGCTCTGGGCCTTGAAGCGTACATGCTGTAAAACGACATCGCGGCGCGGATCGGCAAGCACGAGCTTCTCGATGACATAGCGACCGTCGCGCGACACGTTGCGCAGCATGAAGGCGGGCACGCCATCATCCACCGGCCGGATCATGCTCGCGGCGTCACGCTTCTCTTCCGAGAAATAGCCGCGGCCGTTGGTGACGATGAGGCCGAAATCCCGCGTGCAGGCATAGTCGACACGGGGATAGTAGATCTCGTCGAGAATGCCGTGGCTCAAAGTGAACCACACGCGGCTTCCGACCGCGGGCGCGGTGCCGACTCCGCTCTTCGCGCTCGAGGTCCAGCGCGCGGGAATGCCAGGATGTCCGGGCGCCGGATTACGACTGCGCGGTCCCATGTGGGCTCCATAGAAGCGGACCGTGAGCGAGGTGACAAGGCTTGCGCAGCTCGCTCCGCTCGTGCCCTAACTAGTTCCCCAAGATGAGGCTGGTCAACTGGAGGGGCGAGCCATGCGCATCGACGCGGTCCCGGTCGGCAGAAACCCACCGCACGACGTCAACGTGGTGATCGAGGTGCCGATCGGCGGCGAGCCGATCAAATACGAGATGGACAAGGCGGCGGGCACGCTCGTGGTCGACCGCTTCCTCTACACCTCGATGCGCTATCCGGGGAATTACGGGTTCATCCCGCACACGCTCTCCGGCGACGGCGACCCGTGCGATGTGCTCATCGCGAACACGCGCGCGATCGTTCCGGGCGCGGTCATGAGCGTGCGCCCGGTCGGCGTGCTGGTGATGGAGGACAATGCCGGCGAGGACGAGAAGATCGTCGCGGTGCCCTCGCGCCACATCACGCAACGCTACGACCGCATCGAGAACCACACTGATTTGCCCGAGATCACGATCAAGCAGATCGAGCACTTCTTTTCCCACTACAAGGATCTGGAGCCGGGCAAGTGGGTGAAGATCAAGCGCTGGGCCGACGCCGCACAGGCCAAGCGGATGATCATGGAGGGGATGGAGCGGGCGAGAGGGAAATGAGGCGTAACAACGCCCCCGCATGATCTTAAGCAATACTTGGCAAAAGTAATTGGCGCGCCACGGTCGATGAAGATGGGCACTATTCGTTCGCCGTGGCGCTATGATGCCGCGGCCTCCTGTACGCATCTCAGTCGGTAAAGCTGCGACGGCGCGCGATTTCGCACTACGCTTGGCGACTTGCGAGATCGGACACATCACGCTGCCGAAAATCGGAAATTCTCGTTCGGGGCAAGCAGCGCAATGGAGGCGCAGCCGCGAGGCCAGTGGAACGCGGGTGAGGCGATGGTCAATAGCGCGCTATTGCCCGACAAGCACTCGCCTGACTCGCTGTTGCCACCTCTCAAGACCGCGAAGGCGATCGGCCGCACGATACCCGAGCCGTTCCTGCTGCACGCGGACGAGTTGATCGAATGATTGCTCGCGGTCTCGCCACACGTGCCGAAGCTGCCTCTGCTGCAATTCAAGAACCGAGACCTGCATACGGCTGCTACGTTGCACGATTTCGCCGCCGAGTACGGAAGGCTTTACGCTTGGCGGTTCGTGCGGGTGTATAGCTAGGCCCGAAAGCGGGTTCCGCTCGGCTCAGTTGACAAGCCGCCCGATCGTCGTCGGATCGACGGCGAACGTCGGCGCGAGATCGGCTTGCGTTTCGCCAGCCTGGAGACGGCTTCCTGACGCTGGCGGGACGTCAGCTTGGGTGGGGCGCCGAACTTGATCCCTCGCTCCGTCGTTCGCTTGCGGCCCTCACCGGTGCGCGCGGATGAGCTCGCGCTCGAACTCGGCCAACCCGCCGAGCACCGTAAGCATGAGGCGACCGTGCGGCGTCATGGTATCGGTCCAGCTGTCCTTGAGGGGAGCGGAAGCGGGCGCCCTGCTTTCCGATCGCATCCAGGACATTGGGCAGGTCGCGCGTCAAGCACACCAGCCGATCCAGCCACGTGACGGGCAGCACGCGCACAGCAGACGCGGGAGAGTGAAAACGATTTGGTTGGTAGCGGGGGCCGGGATCGAACCGGCGACCTACGGATTATGATTCCGCCGCTCTGACCAGCTGAGCTACCCCGCCAATGATCTCAATGGCTTAGCAGATGCCTCGAAAATCTTGCACGCTTTGCACTCTGACGCCCCCCGGAAGGGAGGCGGCTTATGTAGTTCAGGGAGAAAGATCGAGCAAGCCGCGACAAGGCCCAAGCCTTGAATTCATGTCGGGTTTTGGGGCGCGCCGGAAATAAATCGACGGGCGGCTCGGTCGCGATCGAGCCGGAGCGGTCATCGACACCCTCAGGCATTCGCGGAACGCGTATGTGATAAGGGAACCTATGTCAGTCCGAGTCAGTCCGACTTGATGCCGGCAAACTTGATCACCTTGCCCCACTTTTCGGTTTCCTCGGCGAGAAGCCCACCGAAATCGGCGGGCGAGCCCGGAAGCCCTATGCCGCCGAAGTCGGCAAGTCTCGCCTTGATCTTGGCATCGGCAAGGGCCGCGTTGATTTCCTTGTTGAGTGCACCGACGATCTCGGCCGGCGTGTTTTTCGGTGCGCCGATCCCATACCACGCACTCGCCTCGTAGCCCGGCACGAACTCGCCGATGGTCGGGATATCCGGAAGCTCGGCCGAGCGCGTCGCGGTCGTCACCGCCAGCGCTCGCAGCTTGCCGGCCCTGATGTAGTCGCCCGCGGGCAGATTGCTGAACATCATCTGCACCTGCCCGGCAATGAGATCGCTGAGGGCGAGCGCGCCACCCCGATAGGGCACATGGATCATCTCGATGCCGGTCATCATCTGGAACAGCTCGCCGGCCAAGCGAGGCGAGCTGCCGCTGCCCGCGGATGCCATGGTGATCTTGCGCTGGTTGGCTTTGCCGTAGGCGATGAACTCGGGAATCGTGGTGGCCGGAAACGACGGGTTGACCAACACGACCAGGTGCGCGCGGGCAATCCCCGCGACCGGCGTGATGTCGCGGATCAGATCGAAGTTGAGCTTGTCGTAGAGCGTCGCGTTGACTGCGTGTGAGGTGCCGACCTGAAGCAGCGTATAGCCGTCCGCAGGCGCACGCACGACGGCTTCGGCGCCGAGATTGCCGCCACCACCCGGCCGGTTGTCGATGACGAATGGCTGGCCGAGCCGTTCCAATAGCCATTGCCCGATCAGGCGGGTCAGGACGTCGCCCGTGCCGCCGGCGGCGAAGCCAACCACGATGCGCACCGGCCGCGCGGGATAGGTCTGTGCACGTCCGATCCGCGCCAGCGCCGGCAGCGCGCCCGCGACCATTGCGACGCGCAGAAATTGCCGACGTGCAAGTTTCATGACGTTGCCCGGGAACGGTCCTGGCGGAGCGCATTCAGTTTCGATGAAAACCGAATGCGCTCCAGTCTTTTTGCGTGGTCGCATTTTCGGACGGAAAACCGGTTCCCACCCCGGATCAAGTCCGGGTCAGGCGTTTTCCTGAGAATGCTCTACGGCAGCGTATCATGCTGTCGCACTCACCAGGAGTACCCCCGCGGCGATCGTTCGGGGGAACGGGCCGGTTGCGGCTTGCTCATCTGCTCGTCATTGAAGCCCTGCAAGCCGCCGTCAAAGCCGTTGCCGGTGGACGGCGGCCCGTTCGCCATGTCGAACCACCTCTGCGCCATCAAGAGCAGGCTTGCGCGTGTGCCGACGCTAATCGTGCTTCGTGCCAATGCAAGACAGTCAGCGGCAGCTTTGCGGTATTCGTCCGAGCGGTCAGTCATGACGATGCCGTTGCAGATAAATTACATCAACTTATCAAGCAAAATGTTGACGAAGCGTTCCCGGCGCATTTACGCCGCTGGTTAATGAAAACCGAATGCACTCGCGCCGAAGGCTCGCGTGCCGCCATCTACCGATCATGGGGTGGGCACGGACCGAGGCGACGCCAATCGAATGAAAGCATCCACGCGCCGCTAGCGCGTTGCCATTCTATCGGTCACTGATCAAATGGCGGGCGGCGCTTTTGTGCCCGGCTTCTTGCCAGCCCTCTGCAAGTCGGCCGCATCCCTGGCCAACCGAAGTGCCTTCAGTCTTGCGGTCTTTTCTCGAATAGCCCTGGCCTCGGACTCATAGTGCGCCCAGGCCTCCTTGGCATCCTGGGTCGCTTTCTGCGCCCGTTTGAACCGCGCTTCGGCTCGATCGCGTTCCATCGAATGATCCGGCATGGTCATCGATCCGATGCCGACGCGTATCGCGACGATCGCACGGCGTCCTTGGCCTTTTTCGCGCCCGATCGATGGATGGTTTTGACGGCAATGGCCGGAGCGCCCGACTTCTCCGCGATGAGCCGGTCCTGTTCTTCGATGAAGGCGCGCGCGGAGGCATCGCCATCGAGGCCGCCGAGGAGCTCGCTCGGCACTCTGCGATTGGACCGCTGAGAACCGTCTTCGTAAATCACGTCGAAAAGAGTGAATTCAACCCGTGTTGCCGGCTTCCGTGCCATTTTGATTTCCTGCCATTGTCCGAAGAATACGCCGCGGGCGGCATCGCGATCACCCAGGGACGCGAGCAAAGTGCAGGCTGCTCCGGTATCCAGGCCGCCGGGCCTGATGCCTCATTCTTGGAAGAAGCCCGCCGGGCCTGATGCCTCATTCTTGGAAGAAGATTTGGATCTTCTGAAGGGTTCGAAGCAGCCAGGCAAAGCCCGAACACACGGACATATGGGGGTTGCCAGCTACGAAATCAACCCTCGCATTGCCTTCGGCTCTTCTCCGGCCGGCGCCCGAAGCCGACCTTGGGTCTTGCCCCCCGCCGGTTCAATTATCGAGCAAGCTCCTGAGGACCCTCGACCGGCTCGGATGCTTGAGCTTGCGCAGCGCCTTGGCCTCGATCTGGCGGATGCGCTCGCGGGTGACCGAGAACTGCTGGCCGACCTCCTCGAGCGTGTGGTCGGTATTCATGCCGATGCCGAAGCGCATGCGCAGCACGCGCTCCTCGCGCGCCGTGAGCATGGCGAGCGTCCGCGTCGTCGCTGCGCGCAGGTTCGACTGGATCACCGCGTCGATCGGCAGAATGGCGTTCCTGTCCTCGATGAAGTCGCCGAGGTGGGAATCCTCCTCGTCGCCAACAGGCGTCTCGAACGAGAGCGGCTCCCTGGCGACACTGAGAACTTTCCGCACCTTCTCGAGCGGTATGCGAAGCTTCCCGGCGAGCTCCTCCGGCGTCGGCTCGCGGCCGATCTCGTTGAGCATCTGACGCGAGGTGCGCACGATCTTGTTGGTCATCTCGATCATATGCGCTGGGATGCGTATGGTGCGGGCCTGGTCGGCGCTCCCGCGGGAGATGGCCTGCCTTATCCACCAGGTGGCATAGGTCGAGAACTTGTAGCCGCGGCGGTACTCGAACTTGTCGACCGCCTTCATCAGGCCGATGTTGCCCTCCTGGATCAGGTCGAGGAACTGCAGCCCGCGGTTGGTGTATTTCTTGGCGATCGAGATGACCAGGCGCAGGTTCGCCTCCACCATCTCCTTCTTGGCCTGGCGCGCCTCGCGCTCGCCCTTCTGCACCATCTGCACGATCTTGCGGAACTCGCCGATCTCGAGCCCGGTCTCGCCGGCCAGCACCTGGATCTCGTGGCGGTGGTGCTTGATCTTGTCCTTGTCCCGCGCGACCAGGCTCTTCCAGCCCTTGGCGCTTAGCTTCGACACCCGGTTGAGCCAGCGCGGGTCGAGCTCGGAGCCCTGGTAGTTCCTGAGGAAATCCTCGCGCGCCACCCCGTGGCTCTCGGCCAGCCGCATCAGGCGGCCCTCGTAGCCGACGAGGCGCTTGTTGATGTCGTAGAGTTGCTCGACGAGTGAGTCTATGCGCGCCTGGTTGAGCCGCAGCGACTTGACCTCGGTGATGATCTCGTCCTTGAGCTTCTTGTAGCGGCGCTCCTGCGCGGGCGAGAGCGAATCGCTGCGCAGCTTGTTCTGGATGTCCTGGTCCTGCAGGCGGCGCAGGCGCTTGTAGCTGTCGGCGACCTTGTCGAAGGTCTCGAGCACCTTGGGCTTGAGCTCGGCCTCGATGGCGGCGAGCGAGAGCGAGTTCTCCATGTCGTCGTCGTCGAAATCGCCCTCGGGCGGGGTCTCGCCGCGCTCCGCCTCCTCGCCCCCGGCGCGCACAGGCGCCGGCTTGAATGGAATGGCAGCCGCAGGCGCTGCCGGCGGCGCAATCGTCTGCGCGAGCGCGGGCGTACCGGGCATCGGCACCGCCGCCGGCGCCGCAACGACCGGCAGCCCGTCCGGGCCGATCGCCGGCATCGGCAGGGTCTCGGCCTCGGGACGAGCATAGCTCGCCTCAAGGTCGATGATGTCGCGCAGGAAAACCTCCCCGTCGTTGAGCTCGTCGCGCCAGATGATGATGGCCTGGAAGCTGAGCGGGCTCTCGCACAGCCCGGCGATCATCGCCTCGCGGCCGGCCTCGATGCGCTTGGCGATCGCGATCTCGCCCTCGCGGGACAAGCGTTTCACCGATCCCATCTCGCGCAGGTACATGCGCACCGGGTCGTCGGTGCGCTCGGCCGGCTCCTTGGCCTGGGCCTTGGCCGGGACCGTGCGCTGGACCTCGACCAGCTCGCCGCTCTTGCTCTCGGATTCCTCGTCGGGCCTCTCGACTACACCATCCTCCTCGGTTGCCTCAGCGGCCTTCACGACGTTCACTCCCATCTCGCTGAACATCGCGAGAACGTTTTCGACCTGCTCGGAATCGAGCTCCTTCGACAGAACCTCGACCTGCTCATGGGTGACATAGCCGCGCTTCCTAGCGCCGTGGATCAGCTGCTCGATGCCGGCGTCCGATAGTTCGAGCAGCGGTCCGTCCGGCGGGGTGTCATGACCCTCCGAGCGCTCCCGCTTCTGTGGCGTCACCGCGGTCCTGCCTGCCATGAATCCCCACACCGCGGCCGCCGGGCCGGCGTCCGATCATATCAGGCGATATCCCAAAGCGGCGGCTGTGACTATTTAAAACTTGCGGCCAACCGACATCCCGACGAGTTTCGCCCAAATACGCACGGAATCGCGATATTGCCTCGCGCGAGCAACCTTGTCGGGTGCAGCCGCCGCGAAAATCGCATTGATCAAAGCACTCCCCGCCAGCTCCGCGGGGCGTCCGGTCTTCGCAGAACGCTCAAAACGCCGCCGGCCGTGCAAAAGGACGCCGAACATCCTCCCGACGCTTGGGAGCGGGAATCAGGCCTTCGCGCTGGGCCTGTTTGCGGGCGGCCTTACGCGCACGTCGGATGGCTTCCGCTTTCTCGCGATTCTTGCGCTCGGAGGGCTTTTCATACGCCTTGCGGCGCTTCATCTCACGAAAGACGCCTTCACGCTGCATCTTCTTCTTGAGAACCTTGAGGGCCTGATCGACATTGTTATCGCGAACGAATACCTGCAAATGCTTTCCAATCGTGCTGTTGCCGTCATGAGATCGAGATGCGTTCAGAAGGATGTGGCGCACCGGCCCGAACGCCGACCGAGGCGCGGATGGACAGGCGAGACGGTTGTCAACAATGTTGCTCGATTTCGACTTTCGGCAACTCGATGATCTTGTTCACACCTGCGAGGAGATCGTACACCGCCACCTGAAGGAGCGGGTAGCCTTTCTTGATCGCCATGCCCGCCTCCTCGGCGGCCGCGTAGGTCGCATATGACTGTTTTACTTGACTGTCCACCTGCAGGCGAAACTGGCCCCTTTCCGGCCGCTTTTGCTGCCGGACCTGCTGATCGGCTTGCTCGCCGACGGGTTCCTCTTGGCTCTGCTTCATTGTGATCTTGCCGGTCTGCTTGCGTGCGATCATTCACGATCCTCCTCGGAAGAAATTTGCCGACGGCGAAATTGGCCGCCCCGCGGCTTAGAAAGCGGCTTAGAAATCAGTACTGACGAGATCATAGGAGCGTTTGCCGCGCTTATAGACTTTGGCCGCGACGGCGTAGATCGTGTCGCGATTCAAATCGAAGGCACGCAGCAGTCCGGCCTCGTCGAGCTGCATGTTGGGCTGCACCCGCTTCAACGCTTCTTCGGTCACGAAAAATGCAGCCTCCATGGCGCTGTCGTGTCCCCAGAACTGCACGGCGCGCCGTGTTGCGTCGTAATAGCGGCATTGATTTGGAAAATTGAGCGTCATGGTTCGCGTTTGTGTGCTTCGGAAGCCGCCGGCCTCGCGCGTGTCCCGGCCGAAGTAGCGTGCGCGGGCCGCGATCGGCTGGAGCGCATTCAGCTTCAGCGAGAAGCCGAATGCGCTCCAGCTTTTGTGTGGTCGCATTTTCAGAGGGAAAACCGGTTCCCACCCCGGATCAAGCCCGGGGCAGGCTTTTTCCTGAAAATGCTCTAGAACCCCGCGACCGGCGAACCAGACGCGGGGCCCCGAACCACAAGCCTTGCCAGTACATCCGTGGTCAAGGCAAGCTGTTACGCGTTCGCGGCCCTCAGGCGGTGCGCAGATTCTCTGCGGCGGACTTGCCAGTCCTGCGATCCGCGACAACGTCGAAAAGAATCGTCTGTCCTTCATTGAGGCTCTGCATGCCCGCGCGTTCGACCGCGCTGATGTGCACGAAGACGTCTTTGCCGCCATCCTCCGGCTGAATGAAGCCGAAGCCCTTTTGGCCGTTGAACCACTTTACGGTTCCCTTGCTCATGGGAGCCTTTCCTCTAGATGCGTGAATAGAGACTGCGCGCCAGCGCAGCCGGTTAGATCGAGATTTGGGAGAATGTCGTCAGTCAGGCGCGCTGTTCGCGCGAGGCCAAGTCGTTCGGCCGAAACTCGATGCACGAACATAAGCCGTTGTCGGCCGATCCGCAAGTGGTTCAAGCATCGGCCTCCGAAAGGTCGGAAAAAAGCCGTCGACCAAAGGCGGTCGACGAAAAAGCTGGCCAATTCGATCAAGAGAGCTATATTGGTTCGATCATCGGCATTTACGACAGGCGCCGGTGGCTGAGAGACCGGTCGTGCTCCCGCCGCAAAAGGGAGATCGCCGTGACTCAGACCCGTCCCGACCACGCTGCCCGCGACATCGAGCGGCGCGGGCACCACCGGCCGAATGCCAGCATGCTGCCGGCCGCCCGCAACGATAATCATGCCGGCGGACACTGTCCGGCTTGCAACGCGCGGGCGTCGATCGCGCCGAGGGCGTCCGATTATCGCGGCAAAGGGATCATTCACCATCACTGGTCATGCCGCTCCTGCGGTCACGAATGGATCGCCGTGGTGCATGTTCGCGCGTGAGAGGCCGCGCTGATCAGTCACATCGCCGCGGAATATCAAAGGGTTGAAATCGGGTGAATTGCCGCAGCACCTCGGCTGCAAGCATTGACCTAGACAAACCATGATGAGGCAAGACCATGCGAATCTATATCTTCAAGTCGGAAGTGAACGAGGGATTGCGCGCCTTCGCCAGCGACCCGGGGGGGGCGAAATTGCCGGATCAATTTCGTCCCTGGCATGCGATCGGCGTCGTCGGACCCGACAAGGACCCTCCGCACGCCCTTCCGCGCAAGGAGATCGAAACAGCCATCGATCTCCAGGGTTTTCAACTCTGGCGCTTGAAGCCGATTCGCCGAGAGGAGCCTGCCGCAACGGGCTGAACAGCGAATGGCCGCGCGCGCGACGCTCGACCCCGCGCCGCATGAGGTCGAGGCGTTCCCGCTGCGGCTCCTCGCCGTCGCGATCCATCACCCGGCAGTCACACGGACAGCCGATTCGGCGCCGGCGCGCCACCGAACAGCTCCTCAACCCATGATATCGACTGGACCTGATCAGAATAGGGCGCCCATCAATACCCGCAAGTATGCTCGAGGAATCAAGATCCGCGTGCAACGGACCTCGTCGAGAACGACTTGTTGCCGCTCGAGTACCCGGACACAGCTGATATGAAACTGCAGTGAGCGACCGCGAAAACGACGACATCATCTATCCGTCTGCCATCCCGTTCGTGATGGTGCACCTCGCCTGCATTGCCGTGATCTGGACCGGCGTCACGTGGCAGGCGGTTGCGATCTGTACCGTGCTCTATTGGCTGCGCATTTTCGGGATCGGTGCCGGTTACCACCGCTACTTCTCGCACCGTGCCTACTCGACCAGCCGCGCGTTCCAATTCGTTCTCGCCCTGTTGTCGCAAAGTACCGCGCAGAAGAGCGTGTTGTGGTGGGCGGCCAAGCATCGACACCACCACGTACATTCCGACACCGAGCAGGACATACACTCGCCGCGCCACAAAGGATTCTTTCACAGCCACGTCGGCTGGATCTTTGCCCGCAGGCACGGCGCGACCGATCTCGTAAAGGTCGCCGATTTTGCGCGCTATCCCGAATTGGCGTGGCTGCACAGGTTCGAGCTGGTGCCGGCGGTCGCGCTCGCCGTGCTGTGTTGGCTTATCGGCGGCTGGCCGGGCCTGGTGGTGGGATTCTTCTGGAGCACCGTGCTGGTCTACCACGCCACGTTTTGCATCAACTCGCTCGCGCACGTGCATGGGCACCAGTCCTATGTCACCGGTGACGATTCCCGGAACAATTGGTTCCTCGCGCTGATTACCATGGGCGAGGGCTGGCACAACAACCATCACGCCTACCAGAGCAGCGTGCGGCAGGGATTTCGCAGCTGGCAGGTCGATCCGACCTTTTACATCCTGAAGGGATTATCGTGGCTGCGGCTCGTCTGGGATCTCAAGACTCCGCCCGAGGCGGTGATACGGAACGAGCATCGCTTGGGCTCGCGCGTCATCGAGCGCGCGGCAAGACAGCTTGCCGCCAGCTTCAATGCGGACTGCATCGCCACCGTCGTCACCTCGGCGCTCGGCAGCTCGCGCCTTTCGGCGCTGCAGGACCAGTTGGCGACGGCGCAGGACCGTGCCGCCCATCTTCTCGGCAGCCTTCATCTGCCGCAACTTCCGACCCGACAGGACATCTTGGCGCAGGCGATGGCCATGTATGCCAGCACCCCGTCGATGGAGGTCATCGTCGACCGCGCGCACGCGCTCATTCTCGACGCCATCGGCGCGCGGCTCTCTCCCGCGGCCCCGCCGGCAGGGTGAAGAAGCAGGAAGCGCGGCACGGAGCCGGCAATCGCCGCTTGAGGTTGATGTCAGCTCGACTTTAGCGGCCTGCGGGACCGGCAGGTCGCCGGCTTGTCGCCCTTGAGAAACCGGCCGGCATATAGCACGTTTCGGTCAGGTGAGATCAGCGCGGCAGCACACTCGGTCTGCTCCCTCTCCCCAACCGGCGAGAGGGAGCCCCACCGAGCTTGTGGCCCGTTGTGCATCGACCCTGTTGAGCATCCTCGCGCGGAGGGGGGCATGGCCATCACCATCGGACGGCGGGAATTGATCGCCGCGCTCGGCGGCGCGGCGGCCGCATGGCCCCTCGCCGCCCGCGCGCAGCAGCCGGGGATGCCGGTGATCGGGTTCCTGAGCAGCCGGTCGCCGCATGATTCCACACTGGTCCTCGCCGCCTTTCGCCAGGCTCTCGCCGAAGCCGGCTATGTCGAAGGCCGCAACGTGGCGATCGAGTTCCGCTGGGCCGAGGGTCAGTATGATCGCTTGCCGGCGCTGGCCGCGGAGCTCGTTCGGCGCCCGGTCACGGTGATTGCCGCGTTTGCCCCTCCGGCCGCATCGGCGGCCAAGGCGGCGACCATGACGATCCCGATCGTCTTCGAGACCGGCGAAGACCCCGTCGAGGCCGGTTTGGTCGCGAGCATCAGCCGTCCGGGCCGCAACGTTACGGGTGTGACGTTGTTTACCACCCTGCTGGGGGCAAAGCGGCTGGGCCTGTTGCGTGACCTCGTGAAGCCCGAATTGATCGGCTTGCTCGTGAATTCGACCCGCGAAGGGACGACGCAGGCGAGAGACGTTCAGGGGGCGGCGCGCGAGGTCGGGCAGCAGGTAGTCGTGCTGCAAGCCGGCACGGATCGCGAAATCGAAGCGGCCTTCGCCGCGCTGGTCGAACGGCGTGCCCGTGCCCTGATGGTCGGGCCGACCCGTTCTTCGACACGCGTCGCGATCGACTCATCGCCCTCGCGGCGCAGCACGCGGTGCCGACCGTCTACCACTTGCGCGAATTCGCCTTCGCCGGCGGCCTCATGAGCTATGGCGCCAGCATCGCCGATGCGTATCGGCAGAACGGAACCTATGTCGGCCGGGTCCTCAAGGGCGAGAAGGCCGGTGACCTGCCGGTCGTGCGGCCGACCAAGTTCGAGCTGGTCATCAACCTCAAGACCGCGAAGGCGCTCGGGCTGACCATTGCGCCGGGCGTGCTCGCCATTGCCGACGAGGTGATCGAGTAAGGGTCATGCGAGACGCGCGCACCCCGCATCTTCGTGCTGGACCAGAGTCAGATGCCCTCTCGTAGCGGCAATGTGTTTGCTTTCGAGCACGCTGCGAGAGAGATACATCAACTGCCGCGTTCGCCAGAATTTATTCGGCTCAGCGCGGGCGGAATTACACGCAAGCGTCAACAGCCAATACAGAATGTTTTCGCCGAACCGGTGAACGCACTCCCGAGGTGAACGCTCAACCGGGTCGAGAATGGACTCGAATCCGTGTCGGGCAGCGATACGAGCAAGCCTGTCGAGGTTTATATCCGCGCGGATGATATTTATGTCGAAGAGTTCGGGCTTACTTGTCAGAAATCGGCTTAATTCGCGAAGGGACTCCGCAACGGTCCGGTTGAAGCGGCATCCCCATGCCAGGGAACACCCCGCTAAAGGCGTGAACGGGATGTGCTCATTCCACAGATGCAGGTCAATCGCCCGGTCGCCGGGGCGGCCGAACGTCCCATCGGAAAGCAGAACCTCACCGTACAGTCGGCTGAGCTGAGCCCGAAAAATGCAGTCCGGCTCGTGATTGTACTCGAACACACCCTGCCGCCGTCGCAACCAACGATCGAGAGCAAGAATGACCTCCGCCCAAAACGGCCGCTGGCGGCAAATCACACCATCGCTCCCTTCGTTCGCAAGGGGGAGCGCAATGGATTTCTTGCTCATCGAACACCCGGGGAGTCGCCCCTCTGCGGTGTTGCTGACAGGCTAGCCCCAAGAAATGGAACCGAGCCAGTCAATTCTCCATAAAAAGTGAGAGCATGGGCGTTGCTCGGCCGTTCGGCGCAACGTCGTCGTGCCGTCGATGGCCAGATTGGCCAAGTCGCGGTTCGCCCTGCGATCGGAGCTTGGTCTCACGTGTCTGGGTGAGAGAGGCGGTTTGGGATGGGCTCGATCGCGATTGACCCGGAATTGACGCCCAACTCCATCAATGCCTTGCCGCTTTGGGCGGGGCGGTACCGGTGCACCGGCGTCCGGCGCATGTCGACAGGGCCGAGGCGGAAACCTGCGCTTCCGCCATGTCGGCCGCACGGCTAGCCTATCGGTGCTGGTCGAAAATCAGAAACCGGAGTGACGCCGAGGATGTCCAAGGACAACGTGGTCGTGGGGTTCGTCGGGCTCGGTACCATGGGCGGCCCGATGGCCGCCAACCTGCAAAAGGCCGGCTTCAAGCTGGTCGTTCACGACCTGCGCAGGCAGGCGGCCAGCCATCATCTCAATGCCGGCGCCGTCTGGGCGGACAGCCCGCGTGCGCTCGCAAGGGAGGCCGACGTGATCTTCTCCTCGTTGCCGGAGCCGTCCGACGTGGAGGCGGTCGCGCTCGGCCCGGACGGGCTCATCGCCGGCATGAAGCCCGGCGCCGCCTATTTCGACCTGTCGACCAATTCGCCGGGCGTGGTGAAGAAGCTGCACGCCGCCTTCGCCGAGAAGGGCGCGCACATGCTGGACGCGCCGGTGAGCGGCGGCCCGGCCGGCGCGGCCTCCCGCAAGCTCGCGATCTGGGTCGGCGGGGACGAAGACGTCTTCAACCGGCACAAGGCCGTGCTCGACGCGATCGGCGACAAGGCCGCCCATATCGGGCCGATCGGCAGCGCCACGGTGGCCAAGCTCGTGCACAACATGTCGGGCTACGCGATCGTCTGCGCGCTTGCCGAAACCTTCACCATGGGCGTGAAGGCGGGCGTCGAGCCGCTCGCGCTGTGGCAGGCGGTCCGCCAGGGCGCGGCCGGGCGCCGCTTTACGTTCGATGCCCTGGTCGACCAGTTCCTGCCCGGCGAGTACGATCCGCCGGCCTTCGCGCTCAAGCTCGCCCACAAGGACGTTTCGCTCGCCAACGCGCTCGGCCGCGAGCTCGGCGTGCCCATGCGCATGTGCAATCTCGCGCTCGCCGAGATGACGGAAGCGCTCGGGCGTGGATGGGGCGGCCGCGACTCGCGCGCGGTGATGCTGCTGCAGCAGGAACGCGCCGGCGTCGAGATCGCGGTCGATCCCGAGCGGTTGCGCGAAGCGCTCGCGCCCGCCGTCCCGAAGGAGAGCGCGAAGCCCGCCTGATGCTCACGGGGGGCCGGCCCGCGGCGCTCAGCCCACGCTGGCTGCGTCACGCCGGCTTGCCGAAGCCGTAGAGCGCCTCGGGATTGTGCACCAGAATGCGGTTGCGCGTGGCCTCGTCGGGGGCCCACTCGGTCAGCAGGTCGAACAGGAGCGCGTCGTTCGGCTTGTTGGTGTCGGGCAAGCCAGGGTGCGGCCAGTCGCTTCCCCAGACCAGGCGCTCCGGCGCCGCCTTGACGAACGCCTGCGCGATCCTGGTGGCCTCCGGGTAGGACGGCGGACCGATCTTGCTGTTCGAATAGGCGCCCGAGACTTTCACCCAGGTGCGGCCCTTGTCGATCAGCTCGCGCACGATTCCGTGCGATGAATGCTCGATGCCGGCCGGCAGCGGCGGGTGCGCGAGATGATCGAACACCAGCGGCGTGGGCAGACGCCGCAGCATCGAGGCCATCTCGTCGATCATGTCGCCGTCCACGTTGAACTGCACGTGCCAGCCGAGATCGGCGACGCGTTTCGACAGCGGCTCGACCATGTCGGGCGTGACGGCACGCGAGCTCGGGTCGGAGAGGCTGAAGCGAATGCCGCGGATGCCGCCGGCGTGAAATGCCTTGAGATCGGCGTCCGTGATCGCCGGAGTGATGACGGCGACGCCGCGCGCATTCGGCCCGAGTTGCGATATCGCGTAGAGGGTCACCCGATTGTCGGTGGCATAGTTGCGCGGCTGCACGACGACGACGCGCGTCGTCCCGATCCGCCTTTGCAGCAGCCGGTAATCCTCCAAGGTAGCGTTGGTCGGTGCCGGCCGCGGGTTGAACGGCATGGGAAAGCGTGCCGGGTCGTAGGTGTGCATGTGACAGTCGGCGGCGTTGGCCGGCGCCTTCAGCTTGGGCGGCTCGGTCCCGACCGAATTCGGCACTTGCTGGGCATGACTTTTCCCAATGTGGATTCCCGAGGCGGCTGCCGTGATCGCCGCCATCGAGGCTCCCCTGATGAAAGTGCGACGTGCGATCATTCCTCCCTCCCGATTGGTCTCGATTCAAACGAGCCTACACCACTCGGCCGAGCGCTCGGAAGGGGCGGCCTGCAATGTCGGTTTCCGCCGCACTGCGATCGTTCGCGGTCGCGGCCGACCCCGACGTGAATGGGCAAAACGGGAAGTGAGCCCCCCGGCGGCCGACAGGTTGCGCAGTCGCGTCGGTAACCGCTGACTATTCGCCGCCAGTTCGATATCCTGCCATTCGGCCCTGGCCGGCAGGGGAGCGAATGCAGCACGATCGATTGAGACGGCGCGACTTCATCACGATGCTCGGCGGCGCAGCGGCGGCATGGCCCACCGCGGCGCGGGCGCAGCAGTCGGCGATGCCGGTCGTCGGGGTCCTCGGAGCGACAACCGCGCGAGGATACGCGGCGCAGCTGGCAGCGTTTCGGCAGGGCTTGAACGAAGCCGGCTTCGTCGAGGGCCGCAACGTAGCCATCGAATATCGCTGGGCGGAAGACCAATACGATCGGCTGCCGGCATTGGCCGCCGACCTCGTTCGCCGCCAGGTGGCGGTGATTGCGACGATCGGTGGAAATCCTTCGTCATCAGCGGCAAAGGCGGCGACCGCAACGATTCCGGTCGTCTTTCACGGCAGCGTCGACCCGGTCGAAGCCGGATTTGTCGCCAGCCTGAATCGGCCGGGCGGCAATCTCACGGGGGTGGTCACGTTGAACACGGAACTGGGGCAGAAGCGGCTCGAGCTGATCCACGAGCTGGTGCCCACGGCGACCACGATCGGCCTCCTTCTCAACCCGACCAACGCGGTTGCCGAGATTCAATCGAAAGACCTGCAGGCGGCGGCGCGCACGCTCGGGCTGCAGCTGCGCGTCCTGCATGCGAGCACCGAACGCGATTTCGACGAGGTATTCGCAACCTTGATCCGGCTGCGAGCGGGCGGGCTCGTCATCGGTAGCGATGGTTTCTTCGTCAGCCGGAGCGAACAGCTCGCCGCCCTGACGGTCCGCCACGCGCTGCCCGCGATCTTCCAATATCGCGCGTTTGTCACGGCCGGCGGGCTGATGAGCTACGGAGGCAGCGTCACGGACTCATACCGTCTGTCCGGCATCTATACCGGCCGCATTCTCAAGGGCGAGAAGCCGGCCGACCTGCCGGTGCAGCAGGCCACGAAAGTCGAGTTGATGATCAACCTCAAGACTGCCAAGGCGCTCGGCCTGACCGTCCCGCTGCCGCTCGTCGGCCGCGCCGACGAGGTGATCGAATAAAGATCAACTGGAACGTCGGCTTCGCTTGTGGCGATGCGGAGGCCGCCGGGCGGTGGCCCCCGAGTCCGTCGCGGACATTCTCCTCCGCCTCGCCAACTGCGAAGGGCTGATCCGGCGCGCCTGCGCCAAGACGATCGCGCGACGGAAATTCCCGCAACCGCCGGCGCAAGATCGCTGCCGACGGCCGGCGTCGTCCGCGACCTGGATTGCCTACGAGCCCGGCCCGTGATGATATATCGGGAGCAGGATGACCATGTCGGTCAGCAAGGGGAAACGCTGTCATGCAGGCAAAACATCGGCTGCTTTCGTCGTTCGGTGGCGCGACGTTCCTGGCCATCGCCAGCCTCGGCTGCGTCGAGGCCGCGCCGTTTCTGATCGTCGGCAACGACGAGAAGCTCCTCTGGGACGATCAGGGCAAACCGATCGTCT
>WNFC01002791.1_pt1 | contig 18820 bp, 25 predicted proteins | sample 5400541 | NCBI WGS metagenome assembly WNFC01 (sample SAMN13153342, study PRJNA577476) | soil metagenome | isolation source: 120 cm saprolite under Douglas fir tree site 2 hole 2 replicate 1 | place: USA:California | collected 2015-04-18 | reverse complement strand
GCGAGGCCGGTTTCGTGGAGTCCATGGTGGATGCACAGCGCCGTCTTTACAGGCTGAAACCTGAACCACTGGAGGAGGTGGATGCCTGGCTGGCTCCGTTCCGCCGGCTCTGGTCCGCTCACCTGGATGCTCTGGAACGCCACCTCGACCGCATGGAGCAAGTAACGCAGACGAAAAAGAAGGCCAGGAGAAGACGACGCGGCGCAAACCGCGAACGTGACAAAGGAGAAACGAAATGAAAATCAAAGTGACCAGCGTATACGTGGACGACCAGAGCAAGGCCCTGCGCTTCTATACGGAGGTACTGGGTTTTGCCAAGAAGACCGATTTCAGCCAAGGCCCCTATCGCTGGCTGACGGTGGCCTCGCCGGAGGAGCCGAACGGCCCTGAGTTGCAGCTGGCGCTGAACAACAACCCCGCGGCCAAAGCGTACCAGCAGGCGATATTTCAACAGGGCCAGCCGGCGGCGATGTTCTTCACCGACGACGTCAAGGGCGACTACGAGCGGATCAAGGCGCGCGGCGCCGAGTTCACAATGCCGCCCAAGGACGTGACCGGCTCAACCGTTACGATGCTGAACGACACCTGCGGCAACCTGATTCAGCTGACCCAACTGGCACGCTATTCACGCTAAGGAGAAAAAAGTGGGCGATCGCGAGCAGTACACACCGGGTCCGGCCAGCGGGGCGCAGATACGAAAAGACGGAGAGAAGTGGACGCTCATTCTCGTCAGAGAACTGCGCCACTCGCCGGAAAAAGTCTGGCAGGCGCTTACTGACCCGGCGCATCTGCGTGAGTGGGCGCCTTTCGACGCCGATGGGAGCCTAGGCACGGTAGGAGCCACGGTGGAGCTCACCACGGTCGGAGCGCCCATGCCGCAGGTTTCAGAAACAAGAGTGACGCGAGCCGACGCTCCCAAGGTGCTTGAGTACAACTGGGGTGGCTTCGATATGCGGTGGGAACTCGAAGCCTTGGGTGGCGGCACGCGCCTGACGCTGTGGACCAACATCGGCCGCCGCTTCATCGCAATGGGTGCTGCCGAGTGGCACATCTGCTTCGATGTTCTTGAGCGGCTCCTCGCGGGTGAGCCGATTGGACGCATCGTCGGCCCCGAGGCGATGAAGTTCGGCTGGCAGCGGCTGAACGCGGAGTACGCCAAGCAGTTCGGTATTGAAACGCCCAGCGGGCCGCCTCAGGCGGCTCAAAAGTCGTGAATCGAGGAGGATCGCGAAACAATGTCATTGAACTGGAACAAATGGGTTCGTCAGACCCACCGCTGGCTGTCCATGGCCTTTACGGTGGCCGTCATCGTCAACATCGTCGCCGTGGTACAGGGGAAGTATACCTCTAGGGTGGGCCTCTTGGCGGTGTTCCCGCTCGCCTTGCTCCTGCTCACCGGTCTGTACTTGTTCGTGCTGCCATATGCCACCAAGTGGGGCAGCGTTCGACCTACCGAGTGAACGGGCGGCCGGCCGCACGACGACGGCCCCGGAGGCGTGGGGCTGGGAGGCAGCCACCGGCTTGCTCTCGGGGCTCTTAGGTCGTAGGGGAAACCTGGGGTACGTCCCGTCTGTCCCCAGGTTTCCAGGTTTCGGGGATTTTCAGAATCGGGGAAAGCTTCCCGTCTGTCCCCAGTTTTCCTAACGATACGCGGGTAGAATTGTTCGTAGAGACGGAACCATGGAACCTTGGGAGCCGGAACCCGAGTTGGCGCGCTTCGCTCAATGTCGCGAAAGCGGTGCAAATTTCGTCTTGTGGACCGAGAAGGCCCCGGCTGAGGTTAGGCCGTGGACAGGGAAAGCCAATTGTGGGGACGTGCTCCCGTGCTACGACGGGAAAGAGCGAGTCAGGCTCTGCGAGCGGTGTGCGAAGAGTAGAGCTCTAGGAAGTCAGTTTGCCTTATATGTGAAGACGGCACGACCTACCGCGGTGACCGCCATATAATCCTTCGGTCGTTTGCGGACAATACGATGGTTGCCGCCGAAGTAGTTTCCGAGTCGCCGGTCTTCGGCGTCAGGAGCTTGCTGCTTCCTATGTCCGCTTGGAACCCTTTGGAGTCGATTAGTTCCACAACCGGGCCAGAGGAATCCAGAGCGATGCTTTGTACGATTTGCGGCGGGTTATGGCTGAACAGCAAAAGGTGTCCGCTTCCCGACGATGAGCCTAATCTTGCTGCTACCGCGCCGTTCGATGACTCGAACTGTAGAGTGTCGTCCAAGAGGGTGGCTTGCCTTCCTTGCTCCCCATGAATCATCAGGGCACCCGCGCTGATGACTGTGCGCGCTTTCCCGTTCTCGTCGAGCAGGCGAATTACGGGATTGGTATAGTCCATCGTGACCTCAACGCGAACCTTCCCGCTTGAGTCACGGAGCACGAACCTCTGAGCCTCAACGACCGAGCCGGGTCGAGACACGCACGCGATGATGAGCAAGACAGATGCGAGCAGTAGCAAGAACCAAAATCCCCGCGCCTTCCCGTTTTGCTTCTCAACTTTTTCCAGACGTTCAAAGATGGCTTGCAATTCGGGAGTCATAGAGCGTACCTCACCACTGGTCGGATTTGCGTGTATGCCTCACCCGTTCTGGCAGACGAGAATGTACCTTAGGGCGCTGCGATTTTACAGTGCGAGGACTTACAGGGAAACTCAGGAAACTCAGGGACAGACGGAACGTTTTCTCAGAACCCTGAGGACAGACGGGACGTTCACCGCTTTTTGCGAATTAGAACTTGGCGTACGTCCCGTCTGTCCCCAAGTTTCTCCCCCGGAATCACAAAGCTCGATAAAATACAGCCTGTTATGGCGGAGACTTGACAGGCTGTTGTTTTCTCTTGACGGCAAATAAACCGTCTGTCTTACAATCGCGCCATGCCACGAAAAGTCATCCTTGGATTCGGAATCAGCCTTGACGGTTATATTGCGCGGCGCAATGGCGACCTCGATTTTCTGGTCATCGACAAAGAAGGTGAATCAGTGATGGCAGACTTCTTCTCCAAGATCGATACCACGATCATGGGCCGTAAAACCGCAGCTGCCACGGCGAAAATGCGCGAGAGTGGAGAGATCCCCGAGACGCCGGGCATGGCGAATTACGTAGTCTCTCGGCGATGGAAGCCGGGCAAACGAGAGGGTTTTGAAGTGGTGAGCGGATCTCTGAAAGGCTTTGTGAGAGAGCTAAAACGCCGCCCGGGGAAAGACATCTATCTGGGAGGTGGGGGCGAATTGACCCGCAGTTTCCTGCAAGAGGACTTGGTGGACGAGCTCTTCATCGGACTTGGTCCCATACTGTTAGGCGATGGCATCCCCGGATTTCCGGGCAAGTTTCCGCAGCGCGACTTCAAGCTGACAGAATGCAAGTCCTACTCGAATGGATCGGTCGGGCTACGCTATGAACGGAAGCGGACTAAGATCAACTCGCATGAAAACGGGACAAGAAGGCGAGGCATAAAGATCCAATGAATCCATCGGAGCGTATTGACCAACTGATCGCAGGACTCACAGACTGGCGTGGGAAGACGCTCGCCAGCGTCCGCAAGACCATCCTTGAGGCCGACCGGGAGATCATCGAGGAATGGAAATGGATGGGAAGCCCAGTGTGGTCTCACGACGGAATGATCGCGGTCGGCAACGCGCACAAAGATAAGGTGAAGCTTACCTTTTCCCATGGGGCGAGCCTCCCAGATCCTGACAAGCTTTTCAATGCGGGTCTCGGAGGCAACGCGTGGCGAGCCATAGATTTTTTCGAGGGCGATAAGATTAATGAGCGTGCTCTTAAAAATCTCGTCCGTGCCGCCGTTGATTACAATCAGATCAAATTGAAGAGGAAAGCGCCTGCGGGTACTCGAGCGAAAGTACATAAAAAGTAAAAAGTGATGACACTACAGCTTTTTCTCACTAATCCTCTTTGCGGGACTGCCTGACAATGGTGCTTGACGCTGCTGGATTGTCTTCACAGTCACGGACAGGAGTTCGGACCGCCGAAGACCGCACCCGAGAAGCATGGCAACCATGGCGCGATTGGCGCGTAGAGTCTCGTTCTGAGCTTACATCACTTCCGTGCAAGGTAGCGTTCAGCGCAGTTTTCCATAAAAATTCCCAACCCACAACCCAACCCACAGTTTGGTATGTCTTATATGACTTGCGCGGCGTTTGGCAGTCCCCGCGTGTCTTGTAAGTTGTTGTAAAACCTATTCACGCAGCGCTGTCACGACAGCGGTCTAACAGGTTGTGCGAATCAGTACCGCTAAACGCGCTTGTGGTCATTTACGGCCGACTCCCGAATGGCCGGCAACTCTTACCTAGCCTGATTGTGGAAGAATAGCCCGTGACTCGGCCAGAATCTATCGACCGGACCGGGGGTGGCCGAACGGAGTCATAGCCAGCGTAATGGAATTCATAGCTACCTTCGGCTATTTCAGCAGACGCAGGGAATCAAAAATCCGGTCGGTAGCGGGCGCGAGCAGGTCGCTCCCAAAGGCAGTCGACTGCATGCCCAGGAGCTTGTCCTTCACGATGTAAACGCGCTGGCGTCCGTGCCAGCCTTCGGCTTGGAACTCAAATTCGATGCCCGGATTGCCGGCCAGCGAGAGTTGCCTCTCTGAGACAAGCTTGGCGGGCACACCTCGCAGGGTCGTATTCTTCACGCGCTGGAGCAATTCTTCGGCCGAAACATTCTCACCGAAATCGTCAGCCGGGCTGACGCCGAACGATATTGAGGTGCGGTTGCCAAAATCGATGGCGTAGGATCTGGTATTGCGTCGTTCGGCCGCCGTGGCGGTGGAATCCGTCCATTGGACGGGCTTCCATGGCGCGGAAATCGCGAAGCCGTCGTCACGGTACTTGTATTCCTTCCACCCATCACCCCTCACAGGCGGCGACAAAACAACAGCTCAGCAGGACAACCAGACATGCCACCCAATGCTTTTTCATCTCGCTCCATTGATCGCATAGAGATGCGTTTTGAAGCACCTTCACGTTTTCTGGATACTTGTGTCAGCGCAGCTGGAGTGACCAGATCTCGAACTTCGGCGACGGCTCGCCCGGATGGAATACTCTGTAGGCGAAGGCCACGCTGCCGCCCGAGGGCGAGAAGTCCAGGTTTCCCATCTCGGTGTGCTTGCGCAGTGTGAGCAAATCACCCACTTCCTTCTTGCTCTTCGCGCCCAGCAGAGTAATGCCGTCGCCGCTTAGGTTCGTGGTCACCAGCCACTTGTCGTCGGAAGTGAAGGACGCCCAGTTCCTCACTTTGAAGACGTCGGTGTCTGCGGTGACCGCGGAGTAGTCGTAGTGCACGATTTCTTTTCCACGCCCGAGGTCCCAGACGAATACGCTGCCTCCCTGCGTAGCCGCGGCCAACCGTGGCACGTTATGCGCAAACGCCAGGGAGCTGACGATGGCGCGTGGCGGCCCGCCTTCGGACGGAGAAACGTACGGCCCCGGATCGCTGACGGAGAACGTGCGCACAAGGCCCAAATCGGGTAGGTTCCACAGTTTCACGGTTCCGTCTCGCCCTCCGGTGGCCAGGAGGTCTCCACTCGGACTGAACACAACGGCCTGGATTGCGCCGTTCTGGTGTGGTCTGTCTATCTGCCGCACGATTTGTTTGGTAGACGGGTCCACAAGGTAGAGGGTCGGCAGTCCTCCCACCGCGATCAAAGTTCCCGCGGGATTGAAGCGCACGCATCCCGGAAACGAGAGATTGTCTACGCTTGCCAGCCGTTCTCCGGTTGCCGGATTCCACAGGAGCAGGTGGCCCTCAACGTTGTACCTCTGGGCGGTGCTGGCGGTAGCCAGCAGCGAGCCATCTGGTGAGAATGCCGGGGCGAAAATCGATTCGTTGTCGCGGTTTTGCAGGACAAGAAGATTCTTCCCGCTGGTGGTGTCCCAGAGTGAAACCGTGTAATCGCTCACCGTCGCGAGGATATGGCCATCGCGAGAGAGCGCTAATCCATCGATATTCGTCAACTCCGACGGCCCATCAGGCCCTTGGGCCTGCTTTTCGACGATGGCGGGCGATGCGTGGCCGGCGCGAAGCGTGAAGTATCCACCTACGGCAAGGACGCCCAGTAGACCCACAGCGAGGAGTCTTGATTTCACCAGCATGTTACAAGCTCCTTTTTCCTAGCTTGCGATTTCCTTCCCGGATGTTCGGAAACGATGGTGCCGAGGCTAGAAGAAGATGGTCACTTCCGGCACCATCCTCACCCATGGCGCACTCTTGTGATGGTTCTGGTGGTCAGCGGCAGCGGTCGGCTTAGGTTGCCGTGTCATCGCCTGCAGCCCCCAAATCACGACGCATATCGCCACCAGGGCGATTCCAGCGATCAAGACTGGCCCCTTGCGGCTCATCTGATCCCTCGTCTGCGTACGCGAATTTCCGTTGAGCGGAAAAGTCAAGACCGTAGCTTGGTAAGACCATGCTAACAGCGCGGTCTTCTGGGATCTTGAGCGAACCTCTGGCGCGGTCCAAACAACTAATAGTCACTTGGGCTATCACAACTCGCGTTGTCAGTCGTGGAGGACGACACTGAGCAGGGAATTGTTGACGTGAATCTCGCCGTTGTACCGGATGAAGCCGAGTTTCTTGAATTTGTTCATGAAGAAATTGACGCGCGTGCGGGTGGTGCCAATCATCTCGGCGAGCATCTCTTGGGAGACTTTGGGAAGCACGCTTTGCGGATGGCCTTGCGCGCCATAGCGGGCAAGCAGCAGAGTGCGCGCCAAGCGTTTCTCGGTGGAGTTGAAGAGCTGGTCTACCAGGTCTTCCTCGACTCGAATGTTTCGGGAAAGCATATAACCGATGAAGCGGTCGGAGAGCTCGTGCTCCTGGTGGAGCACGCGAGTCATCTCGCTTTTCTCAATGACGAGCACGGTGGTGGGTGAGATGGCGGTGGCAGTGGCCATGCAAATGGACTGGCCGGCGAGGCAGCCTTCGCCAAAAAAATCGCCCGCTCCGAGCATGGCCACAACGGCTTCTTTGCCGGTCTCATTGACTACAGTAAGCTTTACACCGCCTTCTTGAATGTACATGACATTCGTCGCGGGATCACCCTGCGCGAAGACGGTTTCTTTTGCGCGAAACTTGTTTACTTTTCTTCCCAGACCGGCCGAATCGAGGAACAGTTGTACATCGAACGCAGGACTTCTCAGATTCGCTTGGGGGGAGGAGCGACGGGCCTTTTCGAGTACACGCCTAGCTGCAGAAGACACCATGGTCCAGAATAGCATGAAGCATGCCAACTGTCCAGTAGGGGACAGTCCGTTAGAAGACAGTCCATGCCAGCCTGAGCCGGCCTAGTGCTTCCGGAGAACTTTCCGCAACGACTGGCGCACTTCTAATCCGCCATTGTAGTCAATGAATCCGCGCTTCCGGAAGCGATTCATGAAGAGATTGACGCGCTGGCGCGTGGTGCCGACCATCTCCGCCAGGACCTGGTGACTTATCTTAGGAATCTCCGCAACCGCCGGGCCCTTCTTGCCCAAGTGCGCCAGCCGCAGAAGGACGCGGGCGAGGCGCTGTTCCGCGGAAGAAGTCAGCAGTTCCGCGACGTGATCGCCGTACTTCTTGACGCTGGACAGCAGATAGGCCACCAGGGAATTTGACACCTTATTCCCTCTACGAAGCATTCCGAGCATCTTTTCTTTTTTGATGGTGCGTATGGAGCTGGCGGTCAAGGCGACGGCGGTGGATACCCGAAGGGGATAGCCTGCCAGGCAAAGCTCGCCAAAAAAATCATGCACCCCCAGAATGGCGGTAACCGCTGCTGGCTGATGTTTCGTTCGGGTGGTGAGCCGGACCCCGCCCTCTTGAATGTAAAAGAGTGTGTAAGCAGGGGCACCTTGCTTGTAAATGTTTTGTTTGTCGCGATAGCGCGAGACCGAACCGCCCAGGCTGCTTCCAGAAGAGAAACCGGCGAGATGGGAAGCTCTCTGATTAATGCGTTTCATAAGTCGCTCTGCTCCTGGCGGGCTCGGGCACGCTTATGGCTTACCCGCTGCCTTCGCGGATTTGCGATGGGCTTCCTGCGACCACTGAAAAGCTTTATTGGCATGTTCCAAGGCTTGTTTGGAATGCTCGTGCCCGGTCAGGTGATCTTCTTTACCGTGGTGAGCGGCGGCGGCGCGGTGCGCGTGTGCGGCGAGCTCGTGGAATTCGGCAGCTCTTTGGTGCGAGTCATTTGGCACGGCGTTTCCCTTGGCTTCCGTTGCATCTTAGATTCGTTCCATTTTCCACGCTGTCCCATAAGGGACACACGCCCCACGCGCGTGTTTATGGCATGCGACAAGAAACGCCGACGAAAGTGGAAAGCCGCATTTGCGCGCTACTGAAGCAGCGTGCCCGCAGAGGTAGCTGAGGAAGCGGTGGCGTGGGTGCCACGAGATGGCTTGGCGTTGCAGCAGGGCGATGGCGTACGCGATTTGGGTGGCTGCTCCAGGGACAAAGGCAGCCGGCGCGAGGTACAGGTGTGTTTCCCACTGGGAAGAGGAATTTCACCACAGAGGTCACGGAGGACACGGAGAAGGCATAGAAGGGAGGGGCTTGACAGCGCGCCGGTACATGCAGTATATTCTGTCTATACTGAAATGACAGACACAACTGCAAATACATGCGAGACCGAGAGGCCGGACCTGTCTCCGTCGCGGCGTTGGCTTCGGGTGGTAATTCCCGGGGGCGCAGGGCACCTTGGGCGGATCGTTGCTGGGCATCTACACGCAAAAGGCAACGCGGTCACGGTCCTGTCGCGCAGCGGAGCCGTCGCGCCCTGGCAAGTTGTTTCGTGGAACGGCACAGACCCTGATGACTGGGCGAGGGAATTGGAAGACGCCGACGTGGTGATCAATATGGCGGGGCGAAGCGTCAATTGCCGGTACAACGCGAAGAATCGCCGCGAAATCCTAGAGTCTCGAATACGAACTACGGAACTCCTCGGCGAAGCCATTAGCAAACTACATCGGCCGCCGCGCTTGTGGGTCAACGCAAGCACGGCCACTATCTATCGGCACAGCCTCGATCGAGAAATGGATGAAGCGAACGGGAAACTTGGAGGTCAAGAGCCGGACGTGCCGGACTCCTGGCGCTTCAGCATCGAGGTAGCCACCAGTTGGGAGAGGACGCTATTCGCAGCCAATGCGCCGCACACGCGGAAGATCGCGCTTCGGAGCGCAATGGTGATGAGTGCAGAGCCGGGAGGGACTTTCGACATTTTGCTCCGCCTCGTTCGGTTTGGACTGGGCGGCGCCTGCGGTTCCGGAAAACAATTCGTTTCTTGGATTCACGAGAGCGATTTTGTGCGCGCGTTGGACTACCTCGCGGCGCACGAAGAAATTGAAGGGCCGGTTAACGTGGCGAGCCCCAATCCCCTACGGAATGAAGATTTCATGCGCCTTCTCCGGAAGGCTTGGGGCTCCAAAGTGGGGCTTCCAGCCTCGAAATGGATGCTGGAAGCGGGGGCGTTCTTCCTTCGCACGGAAACGGAGCTAATCCTAAAGAGCCGGCGAGTTGTTCCGGGGCTTCTGTTGGCGAGCGGTTTCGAGTTCCAGTTTCCGGAGTGGCGCGGCGCCTCCGAGGACCTGGTGCAGAGATGGCGCGGACAGAAATAACAGGAGTGAGGGGCGACAAGATGAGCGGACATCGGACGCAATACACGTTAACGCCGGTGGCGCAGAAGTTCATTTTGCACTGGGGGGAGATGGGGACCCGGTGGGGGATTAACCGCACCGTCGCGCAGGTGCATGCGCTGCTGTTTCTTGCGCCCAAACCGCTGCCGGCGGACGAGATTTCGACGACGTTGGCGGTGGCGCGGTCGAATGTGAGCACTAGTTTGCGGGAGTTGCAGGGGTGGGGGATTGTGCGCGTGGTGCATGTGCTGGGGGACCGGCGGGACCATTTTGAGTCGATTAAGGATGTTTGGGAGATTTTTCGGATTGTTTCGGAGGAGCGGAAGCGGCGGGAGATTGATCCGACGTTGCGCGTGCTGGCGGAATGCGTGCAGGAGCTGAAGACGAGCCCGCAAGGGGATGCGTACACGCGGGAACGGCTGGAAAGCATGCTGGAATTTCTAACGGCGATGACAGGATTGTTCGAGGAGATTTTGCGGATGCCGACGGGGGCGCTGAAGGGCGTGGTGAAGTTGCGGGGGAAGGTGATTACGTTGCTGGGTGCGGAGAAGAAGAAGGCGGGATGAGTCGGCAATAGGCGAGGCGAAAAGATTTAACACAGAGTTCACTGAGATCGGACACAGAGGGCACGGAGAAGACCAAGAGTAAAGACGAGAGAGGACAGCCAAAAATGGCTGTCCCACTAAAAGAACATGATTTCGCTGGCGTCGGAGTTTACGGATGGGAAAGGGCGGCACGCGCGGGGGTGGTTGTTTTTTGACGCGGAGTGCGGATTCTGCACGCGGATGGCGCGATGGCTGTTGCCGATTCTTGAGCGGCGCGGGCTGGCCGTGGCGCCGCTCCAGGATCCGCGGGTCGGGGCGCTGCTGGGTTTGCCGAAGGCGGAGTTATTGCGGGAGCTGCGTTTCTTGCTCTCGGACGGCAGCCAGTTTGGTGGTGCGGATGCGGTGCTTGCCGTGGCACGGGAGATTTGGTGGGCGCGGCCATTGGTGTGGCTGGCGCAGATTCCCGGCATGATGGGGCAGCTGCGGCGCGGATATTGCTGGTTTGCTGCGCGGCGAAGTTGCGTTGCGATGAATTGCGAGATTGAACGCGCAAGCTGAACTCAGGCGAGGGAAGGACAGCCAGAAATGGCTGCCCCACTAAGCACCAAGGTCGAGGTGACCTAACACAGAGTTCACTGAGGTTGGATACAGAGAGCACTGAGAAGAGCAGAGAAAGATGACAGGACAGCCAGGATTGGCTGTCCGACTTTTCAGGCTTTCGCGGCGGAGGCTGATTCGAGGACGCGCTGGTAGTAGCGCTCGTACTGGGGGATTACGTCGTTGGCGCAGAACTTTCGCTTGGCGTTGATGCGGGCGCGCTGGCCCATTTCGCGACCGCGATCGGCGCGTGACAGAATTTCGATGGCGTAGCGTCCGGCTTCCTTTACGTCGCCGGGTTCCACTAAAAATCCATCCACTCGGTGCTCGATGACTTCGGGGACGCCGCCGACATTGGTGGCGATTACCGGGACTTCGCAGGCCATGGCTTCGAGCGCGGCCAAGCCGAAGGACTCGAGCTGCGAGGGAAGCAGGAAGAGATCGGCGGCGGAGAGCTTCTGGTAGACGGCGTTCTGCTTGCCAAGAAAGAATACGTCTTTCTGCAGCTTCTTTTTGCGGACGAGATATTCGGCGGCGCCGCGATCTGGTCCGTCACCGATGAGGACCAGCTTCGCCGGCATTTTGGCGCGTACCAACGCGAAAATCTCCACACAATCAGGGACGCGCTTGACGGGACGGAAGTTCGAGAGGTGCATGAGAATAGGCTCGCCGTTGGGGGCCCATTGGGCGCGCAGTTCTTTGGCGTCGTAGCGGGTGTAGAGATCGCAGTTGACGAAATTGGGGATGACGTCGATGGGGCGCTTGATGTCGAATTCCTTGAGCGTTTGTGCCAGCAGATATTGGGAGATGGCGGTGACGCCATCGCTTTGCTCGATGGAAAAACGCGTAATCGGGAGATAGCTGCGGTTGCTGCCGACGAGCGTAATGTCCGTGCCGTGCAGCGTGGTGACGAAGGGCAAGCGACGGGGCGCGGCCATGGAGCGGGCGAGCATCGCGCTGACGGAATGCGGGATTGCGTAATGGACGTGAAGAATGTCGAGCGATTCGGACTCGAAGACTTCGAGCATTTTGGTGGCGAGGGCCAGGGTGTACGGCGGGTGATCGAAGAGCGGGTAGGAGACGACCTCGACTTCGTGGAAGAAGATGTGCGGGTCGGCAGTATTCATGCGGATGGGCGGGGCGTAGCTGATGAAATGGACGTCGTGCCCGCGGGCGGCGAGCTCCTGGCCCAGCTCGGTCGCAACCACTCCTGAGCCGCCATAGGTGGGATAACAAGTGATGCCGACGCGCATTTGACCGCCGCTATTGTCCCGTCCGACCTGCCGCAGTACCTTACATCAAATCTGCTCACGACCGCGCTAACTTGCAGGCGCGGGGTGCAGATGCTAGAGTCGCCCACCTGGCAGAATCGACCCGGCCTTGCGAGTACCCCATTAGACGCAGGAGCACCCCCGAACGTGACACACCTAAAAGGAGACACCGCGCTGACTACGGGAGGGGGAACTGGCATGGAACGAGCGGTCTTTCCGCTTATTGGGGGCGGCTGGCACTGACATGGGGAAGAAATTATCGAAAGAGGCGAGAGCTTTCGAGGCCGCCACACGCCGGCATCTGAAAGAAAGCCGGGCGATCGCGATGCTGGGATTCGAGCTGGAATCGGCGTCCCGGGGGCATGCGATTTTGCAGCTGGATGCGCGCGCTCGGCACAAGCAGCTCAATAATGTGGTGCACGGAGGGATTCTGGCAGCGCTGGCAGACACCGCGGGAGCGATTGCGGCGTATACGACCGTGCCGAAGGGTGTGGCGCTGGCCACGATCGAGCTGAAGATCAACTATCTGGAAGGCGTGCCGGGCGGTCGCATCCGTGCGGAGGCGCAGGTGCTGCGCACGGGACGCAATTTTGTGGTCACGGAATGCGAGATTTTCGACCGCAAGGGCAGGCTTGCTGCGAAAGCCCTGTTGACGTTCGGCGCCGCGGGCGGGCACTCGCTGCAAAGGTAGCTGCGGTTACTCGTCGCCGCCGTGCGCGGACTCTTCGCCGTCTTTGTAGACGTACTTGATGACGCGTTTGAAGACCAAGAGGTTGGGGCTACCCTGGCGGGTGAGCTTGATGCAATCGCGGTCGTACCATTCGACCGTGCCGCGCAGGACCTCGCCATTGTCCAAGACCACGGCCATGGGCGTGTGGGCCTGCATCTGCTTGACCCAATAAAAATTTTCCGCGTGGGTTACTTCCGGCGGCGCGGGCTTCTTGCTTGGTGCGGGACCGTTGTTGCCGTGCTGCGGTCGGGGCGGAATTTGCTCCTTCACGTCCGCAAAACCCGGACGGAACATCCGTCGGTTCACCATGACTGCTCCTTGGTTGAATTGCCAGACTGGCTGGTATCACTCCCTATGATGCGCCCAACCGCCGCCGGGTTACAGCCGGGAATTGTAAATTTGAAAGTGGCGCGAATGCGGAATTAAATTTACACGTGCGAGACAGGATTGCGGCCCGGAGTTGTCACCAATGATGCCGCTAAGGCGTCGAGGCCGAGCTGGCGATTGAGGTTGCGGCGCGCACCGGCGTGGAGCTCGTCGAATCCGGAGATCGCGCGCATGACCCACGCAGTGTTCACCGAATTGGCGAGCGCTGCCAGCTCCTTGGCGAGGGGCGCGTTGCGAAGAGCCGGCTGCTTGACACCGGAAGTCAGCTCCAGCAGGTCGCTTAGCAGGCCGTAGAACACGGAAATCTGCTCCTCGAAGGAAGACTCGCGGTCTTTCGCCAACGCGGCGGTCTCGGCGAAGAGTTGGGCGAAGCCTTCGCCGCGCACGGCACGCTCCAGAATGCGCAACGCATTCTTCCGCTGCTGGCTGGCTTGCTCGATATTCATTTCGATGGCGAGGCCGGGACTGCCTTCGGCAAGTTGCGCGGCCAACTTGCGGTCTGCGGGCTTGCGGTCGGTTTTGTCTTGCAGAATCTTCTCGACGTCGGCTTGCGGCAGCGGCGCGAAATGAAATTGAAGGCAGCGCGAGACGATAGTGGGCAGCAGCGAATACGGCGACGGAGCGGTCAGAATCAGGGTGGCAGAGCCGGGCGGCTCTTCGAGGATCTTGAGGAAAACGTTGGCGACGTCCCAGCGCATGGTGTCCGCGCCCTCGAGGATGAAAACGCGGCGGCGGCCCATGGGCTGAAAATAAGCGGCGCGCTGCACAGCGCGGAGCTGGCCGACGCGGAGAATCGGGCGCGCCACTGGATTTTTCAGGCGCACAGGATCGGGGACGAGCGCCCAGACGTCGGGATGAGACTGCAGAATCAGCGGGACGCGCTCGACGGTGGCCGCGTCGGCGCTTTCGCCGCGCTCGGCGAGGCCTTGCTCGATCAATGTTAGCGGCTCGGCGAGCAGAGCGATACGCTGGCAGGTGTTGCATTCACCGCAAAAATCGTCGATGAGGCGTTCGCAGTTGGCCGCTTGAGCAAACATGCGCGCCAGGGTGAACTTGCCGACGCCGCGCGGACCGGTAAAGAGCAGGGCGTGCGGAACGCGCTGCGTGCGCAAAGCGCCACGAAGGGCAGTCACAATCCGTTCGTTGCCAAGAAATTCGGAGAAGGCCATGCGCTACGCCCCGCCTTGTCGCGAATCGCGTGCCACTGGCGCCCGCAGCACATGCTCAACCGCGGCCAGCACCTCGCGTGCTATTTCTTTCACGGAGCGCATGGCTCCGCTGGCGGAATCGAAGCATTCGATGGTTACCCACGGCGCACCGCGGGCGAGTTGATCGTACATAGCGGCCGCGTCTTGCAAATGACGCAAGCTGGCCTCCAGCAAGTCTTGCTTGGCGCTGGTGTAGCTGCGGTGCGATTTTTGCGCGACCAGTTTCTGAGCCTCGGCTGGCGGCACGCGAAGATAGAGGATGAGATCCTCGCGCGGCAGTTCGTAAATGTTGTATTCAAGGTGCTCGATCCAGCGTCGAAACTCCTCGCGCTTGTCCGCTGCGACGCGCGCGGTTTGATGCGCGAGATTGGAGCCGATGTAGCGGTCGATTAATACGATTTTGCCTTCGTCGAGGGCCGCCTCGATTTTAGGCTTGGCCTCGAAGCGGTCGCCGGCGTAGAGCAGCGCGGTGAAGTGCGGGTCAACGGCTTCGAGTGGGCCCAGTTCGCCGTTGAGAAACTGGCCGACCATCTTGCCGAACCAGGAATCGTATTGCGGAAACGCCGTGGAATAGACGCTATGCCCGCCCTCACCCGCGGCAATGATCCCGTGCAAGAGATCCATCTGCGTGCGCTTGCCGCTGCCATCTATGCCTTCGACGGCAACGAGCCGGCCAAAAGCTCGTCTGTTTACATTTGGACGCAAACCAACCTCAATTTTCAGGACAAGTCACAGTTACGCGAGCACAGAGGTCAGTCTAACCGCAGACATTCTGCGCTGCAACGCCGCGCATGCTAGGATGCGAATCGGAAGCGATCTCGACAATGGACCTAAAACAGCTTCGGGACAATCTCCTTGGCGTGCAAGACCGCATCGCTGCGGCCGCGCGGAAAGCCGCACGGAAAAAGGACGAGGTCACGCTGATTGGCGTGTCGAAGACGCAACCGGCGGAGGCGATTCGCACCGCTTACGAAGCGGGCTTACGCCATTTCGGCGAAAACCGCGTACAGGAGTGGGAAGGGAAGCGCGCCGCGCTCGGCGACTTGCAAGCAACCTGGCACCTGGTCGGGCATTTGCAGAGTAACAAGGCGGCGCGGGCGGCGGGATTGTTTCACAGTGTGGATTCGCTCGATGATCTGGTTTTGGCGCAGCGATTGTCGCGCGCGCGCGACGGGCAAAATGGCGAACGAAAGCTGCGGGTTCTCCTGGAAGTGCGCGTGGAAGAGGAGGAAAGCAAGAGCGGCGTGAAGCCCGAGGCGGCGGCGGGGCTTGTCGAGAAGGTGTCAGCGCTCTCGCACCTGGAACTTGCCGGCCTCATGTGCATTCCGCCGTTCCTGAAGGACGCGGAACAGGTGAGACCGTACTTCCGCCGGCTGCGCGACTTGCGAGACGCTCTCTCGCGCACACTTGGCCGCGATTTTACGGTGCTGTCCATGGGTATGTCTCACGATTTCGAAGTGGCCATCGAGGAGGGCGCTACGGAAGTGCGTGTGGGGACTGCGATCTTTGGCAGCCGGACCGCAAAATAGATGCTCGAATTGCAGACACGAGAAGGAGCTGTGATTCTCCAGGTGCGGGTGCAGCCGCGCGCCAGCAAGGACGAGATTGCGGGCGTGATGGGCGGCGCGTTGAAGGTGCGCCTGCAGGCGCCGGCGATCGAGGACCGCGCGAATGAAGCGCTCTGCGAATACCTGGCGGAGCTTTTGAAAACGCCGAAAGCGGCTGTTAGAATCCTCAGCGGTCATCACAGCCGCAGCAAGCGCGTGGAAGTGCGCGGAGTGACGGAGCAGCAGGTTCTGGCCCTGGTGACCCGCGATGCGTAGAAGGCGACCAAAGTTTATTTGGCGGTTGATTGGGTGGATTGGCTGGCCCGGGGAGTGTGCCGTCCCATGAGTTTCGACGTGCAAGCAGTTCAGAAAGACTTGAAGGCCGCGAGGCTGGACGGCTGGCTATTCTACGATTTTCGCGGCCGCGATCCGATCGCGCACCACATTCTGCAGTTGCCCCCCAGCATGCGCACGCGGCGGTGGTTTTATTTTGTCCCCGTAAAGGGCGAGCCGCGGAAGCTGGTGCACAAGATCGAGTCGGAATCGCTTGCGACGCTTCCGGGAGAGACGCTGTATTACGCCGCGCAGAACGAACTGCAGGAAAACCTTGAAAAACTGTTAGGGGGCGCGCTGAGCATTGCCATGCAGTATTCCCCGAGAAACGCTATCCCCTACGTCTCGATGGTGGATGCGGGGACAGTGGAGTTGGTGCGCAGCGTCGGTCCGAAGATATTTACTTCCGCGGACCTGGTGCAAAAGTACGAAGCCTGCTGGACCGCGGAGCAATTGGAGTCGCACCTGGCGGCGGGCGAGATCGTGGATCGAATCATTCGCGAGGCGTTCCAACTGGCGGCCAAAGGCGCGCGCGATGGCAAGCCGCTGACTGAATACGTCCTGAAACAATGGATCTTGAAGGAATTTGAGTCGGCCGGCGTAACGGCGGAAGAAGGGCCGGACGTGGCGGTGGGGCCGAACGCCAGCGATCCGCACTACGGTCCGGTGGAGGGGCAATCCTCGCCAATCCGCGAAGGGGAACTGCTGCTGCTGGATGTGTGGGCCAAGAAGAAAACGCCGGGCAGCGTCTATTACGACGTTACATGGACCGGTTTTTTGGGCGCCAAGGTGCCGGAAGAATACGCGAAGGTTTTTAGCCTAGTGCGCGAGGCGCGGGACAAGGCGGTCGAGCTGATCCAGTCCTCGATCGCAAAACGGAAGCCGCTGCAAGGCTGGCAAGTGGACAGTGCGGCGCGCAGCGTGATCAACGACGCGGGCTACGGCAAGTATTTTTTCCATCGCACGGGCCACAGCATCGGGGAGAGCGTTCACGGCAACGGGGTCAACATGGATGGGCTCGAGACGCGCGATACTCGCCACTTGATTCCGCACACGTGCACATCGATCGAGCCGGGAATCTATTTGCGAGACTTTGGGATCCGCAGCGAAGTGAATGTTTACATTGGCGAGCGCGAAGCTCGCGTGACCGGCGCGGTTCAGCAGGAGATTTTACCGCTCCTCGCGTAAGTGGTTTGCGCGCAGCAGCGGACATGCAGAGACGAAATGACAGATGAAACGCAAATTGCCGCCGCTCCGCCGTGGGACAACAAGCGTGAAGGTCGCGCGATCGCCTTCGGCGTCGCAGGCTGGCTGGTGCCGGGACTCGGCCACGCGCTACAGAAAATGTGGGGCCGCGCGCTAACGTTTTTCGCCGTCAGCGGCGTGCTGGTTTTCGTCGGCGCGGGGATGCGCGGCAACCTGTTCAATTCGGAGGGCGGAGACGCGTTCGCGGCGCTCGGCTACCTCGCCGATCTCGGCACCGGCGGTTTCTATTTGCTGGCGAAGTATATCGAGGTTGGCGGGCCGGACGTTTCACACGCTTACGGCGACTATGGCACGCGGTTCCTCGCCGCCGCCGGCGTTCTCAATCTGCTGGCCGCGCTGCATGCCTACGAAGCCGCGCGCGGCCGCAAGGCTTGAGCGCGATGAAATTCCATTTGAGCCACCTGCAAGCAATGCTGCTGTTCGCGCTCATGATCTCCATTGCGTTTGGTTTTCTGAGCCGGCGCCGGCCGCTCGATCGCGTGAAGTATATTGCGTGGTCCCTGCTGCTGTTTCTGCTGTTCGGCATCGGGATCGGCTGGGCCATGTACCCTTTTTCGCGTTAAGAATTCACGGGAATCAAAGCCACGCAGAAACACAGCTTCCTGTAAAATTGACAGCAATTTTCCGCAGATGCTAAGGTAGTTTCCTGCACCAAGCCGAGGTAGCTCAGTGGTAGAGCAGCCGATTCGTAATCCAAATGCCGCCCAACGCAGCAAAACGAATCCTAACTATCCCTAACGGAATCAATTAGCTGACTTCTCGCGAGTGCTGACTGTGTTTCCCTTTTTTTGCGTCAATTTGGGCCCGTTGATGGCAGTTTGATGGAAGTCAGAGGCCTTACGTCCGTCCGTAACCGCTTCCATGGATAGAGTCGAATTGGCGGGCCACTGCCGTCACCGAATGGCACTGAAACGTGATTGATACTCGGTATCGGCAAATGCCGCTTGCGTTGCAATCTCCTCGAACGTCGTTTCAAGATAACTTCCGTGTAGCCGACCGATACACCCGTGGGCCAACGGTCCAGGGCATCAATGGTCGTGTTCCCAGAAGGACCGAGCCCCATGCCATTTGCTAAGATTGAGCAATGACATCGAGGGACAGGACAGGGCACAGCGCGAGTGATCTAGGTTCGGTCGAATCTTGGCTGGTCTCGGCAGGACGGGACCGGCGCCCGGGCTCGTCGCTAAACGTGCCGCCATGCCCGGCGTCGAACTTCGTGCTGGGCGAGCGCCGTGCGTACTCTCGCGACGACGGCACGCCGAGTTGGGAGGCACTGGAAGAGATCGTCGGCGGCCTCGAAGGTGGCTCTTCGGTCTCCTT
>WNFC01019506.1_pt1 | contig 18827 bp, 17 predicted proteins | sample 5400541 | NCBI WGS metagenome assembly WNFC01 (sample SAMN13153342, study PRJNA577476) | soil metagenome | isolation source: 120 cm saprolite under Douglas fir tree site 2 hole 2 replicate 1 | place: USA:California | collected 2015-04-18 | reverse complement strand
GTACGAGCAGATCGACGAGGGCGACCGCGTGACCCGCCTTGGCAAGAGCGAGGGCGCAGGCACGGCCGATGCCGCGTGCCCCGCCGGTGACGATCGCGACCTTTGGCGGCGAAGGGTCCGGCATGAGCACTCCCGATCGAAGCTGCGATGGCGGCAGGTTAGGTCAGATCGACACGACGGCTCAACCGCGAAACGGCGGCGCGCTCAAATTCCGCGGCCGGCTTGCCCCGAATTGCTTTTCTGCGAGGGGTCCCAGAAGAGGACGCGGTTGCGGATCAGCACGATGCCGGTATTGAGAGCCAGACCCAGCACCGAAAGGATCAGCAATACGGAGAACTGCCCGGCGACATCCATGGTGAAGTTCATGCTCTGCATCAGCATGCCGAGCCCGGCCTGGGCGCCGACGAATTCGGCGACGATGGCACCGATCAGCGACAGGATCATGGCGACCTCCAGCCCGGCCATGATGAAGGGCAGCGCGTTCGGCAGGCGCAGCATCCAGAAGATTTGCGCCTCGTTCGCCGCCAGCGAGCGCATCAAGTTGACGCGATCCTCATCGGCCGAGCGCAGCCCGACGATGGTATTCACCATCAGCGGGAAGAATGCCGTCAGCGCCGCCTGCATGACCTTCGAGGTCAAGCCGAGGCCGAACCAGATCAGGATCAGCGGCGCCAGCGCGACCTTGGGCAACGCCTGAAACATGACGATGAAGGGATAGAGGAAATATTCGAAGCGCCGGCTGAGCGCCACCGCGATGCCGAGGGCGAAGGCGAGCGCGCAGCCGAAGAGGAAACCGAGCAGCGTCTCGCTCAACGTCACCCAGAGATGATCGACGTAGACACGGCTGGCGATGCCGCGATAGAGCGCGACGAAGATGCTCGACGGCGCCGGCACGATGAAGGCGGGAACGGCGAAGAACCGCACGAGCCCCTCCCAGGCGAGCAGGCTGGCGACGAGAAGAAGAAGGCGGAGCGAGAAGTTGCGCGGGCTGTTCCTGATCATTCGAGCGCGGCCCCATACGGCGGCCCGGCGGCGCTGAAGCAGGCGCGGATGCGGCTTGCGTAGGCGCCGAATTCCGGGGTGTTGAGAACGTCGAGGCGGCGCGGCCGCGCCAGCGCGATGCGCAGATCGTCCATGATACGCCCCGGTCGCGGCGTCATCACCAGCACGCGGTCGGCGAGGAACACCGCCTCGGCGATCGAATGGGTGATGAAGAGAACCGTCTTCTTCTTCTCGAGCCAGATGCGCTGCAGCTCGACGTTCATCTGCTCGCGCGTCATCGCATCGAGCGCGCCGAAGGGCTCGTCCATCAACAGCATAGCGGGGTCGTGGATGAGAGCGCGCACGATGGCGACGCGCTGCTGCATGCCGCCGGACAGCTCCCAGGGATAGCGCTCCTCGAACCCGGTGAGGCCGACGAGAGCGAGAAGGTCGGCAGCAAGCCGGGCGTGTTTGTCACGTCCCAGACGCTGGACATCGATCGGCAACAGCACGTTGTCGCGCACCGTGCGCCACGGGAAGAGGACCGGCGCCTGGAAGACGACGCCGATGTCGCGCCGGGGACCGGCGATCGGGCTGCCGCGCAGCAACGCCTCGCCGTGCGAGGGCGGCAGCAAGCCCGCGAGGATCTTGAGCAGGGTGGATTTGCCGCAGCCCGACGGTCCGACGACGGCGACGAATTCGCCCTCTGCAATCGCGAAATCGATGTCCTGCAGGGCGACCACCGGCTCTCGGCCTGTCGCGTACTCTTTGGCGAGGCGCCGCACGGCGATGACCTCGCCGGCATTCGTCGCCGCGTGCGCCCGCGTCACCGCGCCAGTTGGCAATTCACCCTCACCGCGCGACCTCCGGGAAACGAATTTTGCTGCCTCGGGTGTTGGCGTCCCCCTATTCCCGCGCGACGTTATGCCGATTGAATCACCACCGTCAATCGCGGTATCCGGAACAAGCAAAGAGAGCCGGCGTTCCCGAAACTGTGCGCCGCCTGGGGATCGCCATGTTCGGAAAGCTCACAGGATTGATCAAAGCGAGCATCCTCGCCTTCATCGCCGACGGCGCGCTCAGTCATGGCGCGGCGATCGCCTATTACACCATCTTCTCGATCACGCCGGTGCTTCTCATCGTCATCGCCATCGCCGGGCTCGTCTTCGGCCGCGACGCGGCTCAGGGCGCGATCGTGGACCAGTTGAGCGGGCTGATGGGTCAGCAAAGCGCCGAAGCACTGCAGAGCATGCTGAAAAGCGCGAGCAGCACCAGCTCCGGAACTCTCGCCACGATCATCGGGGTCGTCACTCTCTTGATTACCGCAAGCGGCGTTTTCGGCGAGATGCAGACCTCGCTCAATGCGATCTGGAAGGCGGAGCCGCGCAGCTCGACGGTCTCTCGGCTGGTCCGCGCGCGCATCGTCAGCCTGGGCCTAGTCATGGCGCTCGGCTTTCTGCTGATGGTGTCGCTCGCCGTCAGCGCGGCGCTAACGGCTCTCGGCACTTATCTGCACGGAATCTTTCCCGGCATCCGCCTTCTGCTGCAAATCGCCAATTTCGTCATCTCCTTCGCGCTCATTTCCGTGCTTTTCGCCACGATCTACAAATTCCTGCCCGATACGCCGATTGCATGGCGTGACGTGGCGATCGGCGCCGTGGTGACGGCGCTGCTGTTCACCGTCGGCAAGACGCTGATCGGTCTCTACATCGGCAGCAGCAAGGTCGCCTCGAGCTACGGCGCGGCGGGAGCGCTGATCGTCATCCTGCTGTGGATCTACTACTCGGCCGAGATCTTCCTGCTCGGCGCCGAATTCACCCAGTGCTATGCCCACAGTCATGGCAGCAAGACATCTGAGCGCGACGCGCCTCGCACTGACGAAGCGGTGCGCAGCCCGTACCGGACAGCATCCCGCCCGCCGGATAGAGAGAGGGCGGCAGTCTTGTCCAGAGAGCCCGGCATCCTAATCACCGTGCTCAGCGGAATTATCATGTATATCACGCTCACCCGCGAGCAGCGGCGGCGCTAGAAGCGTGCTAAGACCTCCGCAAAAGGATGCGGGGGCGAAATACGAGTGACGGACAACGAATTAGCAAGCGAAGCCAAGGAAGCGACGCGGCGGCGCGTGCGCCCGCACCATGCGGCCAGCCTCATCCTCCTGCGCGAGAATGCGGGAATAATTTCGGTACTAATGGGGCGGCGCGGTCGCTCGGCGCGCTTCATGCCTGGTTTCTACGTATGTCCCGGCGGCCGCGTCGCCGAGGACGATCGCGAGACATGGCGGGCGGAAGTGGGCGCCCCGCACGCCACTGATGGCGCCGCGTTCCTTCGCCTGGCGCGCGCGGCGCTGCGCGAGACCTATGAGGAGACCGGCCTCCTCGTCGGTTCGCCATCCCCCACTGTGGCAGAAGGGGCGAGATTTCCCATCGAGACAGCCTATGCGGCAAAGTGCATCGCCCCCGATCTCGGCCTGCTTACCTATATCGGCCGCGCGATCACTCCGACCGTCTCGCCGATGCGCTTCGATACGCGCTTCTTCCTTGCCGATGGCAAGCATGCCGTCGGTGCCCTCGCCGCACGCCGCCGATCCCAAGGCCGAGCGCCCGATGTCGGGCGTCACCCGATTCATGCTGGCGCGCGCGCTTGACGTCTGGCGTGGCGACGCCGCCCCAGCGCCGCTCTACCGCCACATCAAGAACCGCGCCTATGTCGCGACGCCCGGTGCACGGCTGCTACGTCGATGAGCCTTCCGTGACGGCGGCGGTTGCTGCAAACTGACGCCTCGAACAGATGCGAGATAAGATATGTGCGCTATGCCGAGCGAGCCGACCGAGCTTCCCGTCCATGCCTTGTCTGCCGCGATCCAGGCGCGCAAGCTCTCGCCGGTCGAGCTGACCGATGCGCTGCTGGGCGATCCGTTCCGGCCACACGGTCGGTCCCTTGCACGGCATCCCGATCGCCGTGAAGGACCTCGTCGACCTTGAAGGACGTGTCACCACCGGCGGCTCCAAGGTGTGGAAGGATCGCATCTCGCCGACTACCGCGACCCTGGCGCGCAAGCTCATCGCCGCCGGGATGATCATCCTCGGCAAGACCCATACCGTCGAGTTCGCCACCGGCGGCTGGGGCACCAACGAGCACATGGGAACGCCGTGGAACCCATGGGATCTCGAGGTGCCGCGGACCCCCGGCGGCTCGAGCAGCGGGTCCGGCGTCGCCGTCGCCGCCCGCCTTGCGCCCTGCGCCATCGGGACCGACACCGGGGGATCGGTGCGCCTGCCGGCGTCATGGTGCGGCATCACCGGCCTCAAGACGACGATCGGCCGCATCAGCGTCCATGGCGTATTGCCGCTCGCCCCGACGCTCGACACGCCGGGCCCGATGATGCGCGTCGCCGTGCTGGCGAAGGCCGAGCGCAGCGGGATCGATGGCGAGGTCCTCGGCGCCTATGACGCCTCAGTCGAGATGCTCGGAAGGCTTGGCGCCCGCATCGTCGAGGTGACGCTGCCGCACCGTTTCGGCGATTTCGCGGCGCTTACCGGCCGGATCATCGGCGCCGAGGGTTACTCCATCGTCGGCGACATCGTCGACGATAAGGAGCTGCCGGTCGACGCGGCAGTCCGTCCGCGTATGTGGGTCGGCAAGACCATGTCGGCGCGCGACTATCTCACCGCCCTCGCCGAGCGCGAGGCGATGAAACATGCATTCGCCGGGCCGCTCGACGCGGTCGATGCGTTGCTGACGCCGACGACGGCGACGACGGCGATCCCGGCCGCCGAGATCGATCAATCAACGACCCCTGCCGTCTTCACCCGCATGGTCAATTTCCTCGATCTCTGCGCCCTCGCCGTGCCGAACGGATTCTCGCGGCGCGGCCTGCCGACCTCGCTCCACATCGTCTGCAAGGCCTATGACGAAGCCACCGCCTTGCGCATCGGCTGGGCCTACGAGCAGGCGACGGAGTGGCACACGAGGCGTCCTCCCGGCGTTTGAATTCCGCATGTCCGACGCCGTTGCCGACCATGACGTCGCCATCATAGGAGCGGGCGCCGCCGGCATCGGTGCGGCACGGCGGCTGATCGCGCACGGCATCGACGTCATCGTCCTCGAGGCGCGCGATCGCCTCGGCGGACGGGCATTCAGCGTGCCGACGCCGCTCGGCTGTCCCGTCGATCTCGGCTGCGAATGGCTCCATTCGGCAGATCGCAATCCGTGGACCACGATCGCCCGCGACAGCGGCTTCACGATCGACGAGTCGTTACCGGATTGGGGCACGCGGCTACGACGCGCCGGGGCCACCGCCGCCGATCAAGCCGATTGGGCCGCGGCGCGGGACGCCTTCTACCAGCGGATGGAAGCGGCCGGCGACGCAACGCCGGATCGCGCCGCCGCCGCCCTTTTGCCGCCGGGTAGCCGATGGAACGCGCTGCTCAACGCCATCAGCACATGGGCGAATGGCGTCGAGCTCGAGCGCCTCTCGGTGCAGGATCACGCGCTCTATGCCGATAGCGGCATCAATTGGCGGGTGCGCGAGGGTTACGGCACCTTGATCGCCGCGCACGGGGCCAACCTTCCGGTGCGGCTGGGCACCCGAGTGCAGGGCATCGATTACCGCAACCGCATCATCCGCGTCGAGACGGCGAGCGGGACGCTGCGCGTGCGCGCGGTCGTGGTGACTCTGCCGCCGACGCTGCTTGCGGCGGACACGGTGCGCTTCGAGCCCGACCTGCCGCATGCGAAGCGGGCGGCGGCGCATGGCTTGCCGCTCGGTCTCGCCAACAAGCTGTTCCTGGTGCTCGACGGACCGAAGCCGGATGTGCCGCCGGATTGCCACCTCGTCGGCGCGCTCGATCGCACCGCCACCGGCAGCTACCAATTGATGCCGCATGGCCGGCCGATGATCGCCGGTTTTTTCGGCGGCGAGCTGGCGCTCGAGCTCGAACGGGCTGGTGCCAAGGCCATGGCGGATTTCGCCGCCGACGAGCTGGCCCGGCTATTCGGCGGCGGCATCCGGACGCGTTTGCGCCCTCTCGCCAGCTCGGCCTGGGCGAGCGACGAGTTTGCGCGCGGATCCTACTCCTATGCGCTGCCCGGCCACGCCGGCGATCGTGCCGTGCTGGCGGCGCCGATCGACGACCGCCTGTTCTTCGCCGGCGAAGCCTGCTCTCCCGACAATTTCTCGACCGCGCATGGCGGCTTTCTCAGCGGCCGCGACGCCGCCGATCGCATTGCCGCCGCACTCAAGCCAGCGGCGTCGCCTAAAGCTTAATCATGTCGTGGCAATGACGAATGTCGTAGCATCGCGACCTCAACAAGCTCGATGGAGCCTCGCGTGACGACGACACCACAAACGACGCTGGCGGTCGGCATTGCCGGTCTCGGGGCTATCGGCAGCACGGTGGCCAAGGGTCTCGCCGCCGGCATCCCGGGGCTTTCCCTCGCCGCACTCGCGGTTCGCGATCGCGCCAAGGCGGAGAGGTGGCTCGCCGCGCAGGAAATCACGACGGCGATCGTGCCGCTCGGTGCGCTCGCCGGGCGCTGCGATATCGTCGTCGAATGCCTGCCGCCGGCGCGTTTCGCCGAGATCGCGGAACCGGCGATCGAGGCCGGCAAGATCTTCGTCCCGCTCAGCGTCGGCGCGCTGCTCGCGCATCCCGCGCTCATCGACCGGGCGCGAGCGACCGGCGCCCGCATCCTCGTGCCGACCGGTGCCTTGATTGGCCTCGATGCCGTGCGCGCCGCCGCCGAGGGGGTGATCCGCTCCGTACGCATGGTGACGCGCAAGCCGCCGAGGGGGCTGGAGGGCGCCCCCTATCTGGTGGCCAACAACATCTCGCTCGCCGGATTGGCGGCGCCGCTCAAGGTCTTCGACGGCAGCGCCCGCGACGGGGCGAAAGGATTTCCGGCCAATGTCAACGTCGCCGCCGCGCTGAGCCTCGCCGGCATCGGCCCGGATCGGACGCGGCTAGAGATCTGGGCCGATCCTGGTGTCGAGCGCAATCTGCACAGCATCGAGGTCGATGCCGAGAGCGCCCGCTTCTCGATGTCGATCGAGAACGTGCCATCGGGCGAAAACCCGCGCACCGGAAAGATGACCGGGCTCAGCGTCATAGCGCTGCTACGCCGCCTCACGGCGCCGCTCGTCGTCGGAACCTGAGAGGGTCGCAGGAGCACCGGAGTGCATCGCTTTACGATCGAGCTCCTAGCCTTACCAAGGCTGTTTTTCGCGATCTATGCGACCCTGCTCGCGTGTTATCTCGGAACCGGCCTCGTCGTCACAAAGCTCAATCGGCGGCGGCCCGAGCGCAGGATCCAGAAGGACCGCGTGACACCGGCGGCGCAAAGCCGCCGCGATCTGCGGCAGAGCATAATCTCGCTCGCTGTCATCGCCTTGTCGTTCAGCCTCGGGAGCTGGTTTTATGATCAGCTCGGCTGGGGCTTCCACATCAAGCATATGACAGCGCTCAAGATGGTGCTGTCGTTTGCCGCGTCGATGTATTATACGACACGTGGTTCTATTGGCTGCATCGCCTCATCCACCACAAGCGCCTCTATAAGCGCATCCATCGCTGGCATCATCTGGCCACGACGCCGGTCGTGTGGTCGAACACCAGCGACACGTTCCTCGACAATTGCTTTCTACAATCCTACTGGCTGATCGCCCATTTTCTGCTGCCGATCAGCCCCATCGTCCTGCTGGTTCACAAGATCTACGATCAGATCACCGGAACCATCGGTCACTCCGGGTACGAGCACGGCGGCGCGCTCTTCACGCCGCCCTCGCCGCTGGCCAGCGTAACGCATCACGATCTTCACCACCGCTATTTCCGGTGCAATTATGGCACTCACTTCACTGTTTGGGACCGGCTGATGGGGACGCTCTACGAGGGTCGCGCCGCCGAGCTCAAGCCTGGGGCCGAGACGGCCGCCCTTTAGAGCCCCGCCGCTTTTATGCCGCGGGAAAGCTGCGGAAGCGGGCGTCGCCGTCACGCTCGATCTGACGAACGAGATCGACTTCCCAGCTGAGATAGTCGCGCATCGCCTGCTCGATACCCTCGTCGCGGTCGTAAGGCCGGTGGAAGACGTCGTCCGGCGGGTCGGCCAAATGCTGCTCGCCGGCGGCGAGCGGCAACCCGGCTTCGCGCCATGACGCGGTGCCGCCGCGCAAGACCTTGACCGCTCCGCCGCGCAACGCGGCAAGCTCCGGCGCGGCAAGTTGCGCCAAGATCCCGTCGGAGGAGGTGACAACGGTAAGACTGAATTGCGGCAACTTTTCTGCCGCGGCGGCGAAACGCGAGCGGATCGCGAACCACGCGCCCGGGATATGGCCGGCGCGATAATTGAGGCTGGTATCGAGATCGACGACGACGCAAGCACCCTTGTCCAGCGCCGCTGCGAGCTCCTTTGGCGATATGGACGCAACCTCGGCGTCACCGAGGCCGAGCACGCGTGGTTTCTCCGGCCCGACCTCAAGCGCCGCGGCCGCCACACCGTCGTCGAGGACGAAGACCTGATCCAATCCCATCTGGATGAGCCAGGATGCGGTCATAGTGGCGCGCACGCCGTCATCGTCGACAAGCACGATCCGCGCATTGCGCGTCGCGGCAAAGGTGTCGGTCGCCTGGACAAGCTGGCCGCCCGGCGCGGACCGCGATCCCGCCAGATGACCGGCGAGGAACTCCTCGGGCGTTCGCACGTCGAAGACATAGAGAGTGCGCTCCTTGTCCTCGCGCGCGAAACGGTCGAGCGTCGCACGATCGATCCGGCGCACCCCGAAGCGCTTGGCGACGCGCGCCGCCGCCGCCTGCGCCTGGCCGCGGCCAGCCACACTGGGGTTGGGCGCGTGCTTCGACTGGCCCTTCTCGAGCTTGAGCCCGGCAAGGTGCCAGCCCATCGTCCCGTCCTTGAGCGCGACGACCGGGTTGGCGATCCCGGCATTGATCAGCGACTGCGCGCCGATGATGCTGCGCGTCCGCCCCGCGCAATTGACGACGACGAGCGTCTCCGGCCTGGGCGCGACGTCGTGCACGCGAAGGACCAGCTCGGCGCCCGGGCAGTCGATGCCGTCCGGGATGTTCATCACCCGGTACTCGCTCATCGGTCGGCTGTCGAGGATGACCATGTCGGTGCCGGCATCGAGCTTTGCCTTGACCTCCTCGGCGGTGAGGCGCGGCGTCTCGTCGTGATGCTCGACGAATTCGCCGAACGCCTTGCTCGGCACGTTGATGCCGCTGAACAGCTCGTAACCGGCCCCCCGCCAAGCGGCGACGCCGCCGGCGAGAAGGGCGATATTGTCATAGCCGAGTTGCTGCAGGCGAATCGCCGCGCGCTGCGCCAACCCATCGTCGGCATCGCACAGCACTAGGCGCGTCGGCCGGCGCGGGACGAGAGCATCGATGCGCAGCTCGATACGGCTCAGCGGCAGGTTGCAGGCAAAGAGCAGGTGACCGCGACCGAACTCGCCTTCCTCGCGCACGTCGATGAGAGCCAGCTCGGCGCCGTCGTTGAGCATCGCCTTCAGTACCGAGGCCGGAACGAGGGAGGTCATGATGCTCGAGCTCGCCGAAAAGGCCTTTCAGGCACCGCCTGGGCGCAACGATCGAGAACGGACACGGCCTGCCTCCCGCGACTGTACGAGCCGCAGTATAGGCGCGATGGAGGATGGTTCAACGGCGGGGAAATGTTGCCGAAGCAACCGAGCGGTCCGTCGCCGCGCACCCGCAAGCGAGTCAGCCAAAATGTCGATGGCTGAACCCGCTGACCGGTATCGTTCGTCGAGCGACGGACCGTCGCGCAATGTGACTAAACGGCTTCCTTGAGTTCCTTGGCCGCGCGGAATGCGACCTTTTTGCTCGCCTTGATCTTGATCGCGGCGCCGGTGGCTGGATTACGCCCCATCCGAGCGGCGCGCTTCCTGACCTGGAGAATGCCCAGCCCAACGATTCGGATCCGATTGCCCTTCTTGAGGTTCTTGACGACCAGAGCGACCAAATCGTTGAGAATCGCCTCTGCCTGCTTCTTGGGGACTTCGTGACCCTCGGCGAGCGACGCGGCCAAATGCTTCAGGGTCACGGTCGGTGCGGCTGGCGATTTTGCGGGCTTTGCTGCTGGCATGATAAGGGGACTCCCTGTGTGCGTGATTGCAGCAACCAAAGAATCACGCCGCTAGCACAAATGCAAGGTTTCGATGTGTTTTAGCGGCGAAAAACCACCACTAATTCGCTTTGGTGGTGGCGATGGCGGGCTGGACTAGTCGGCGGCGACGGCTATGCTGATGCCAACGGGCCGACTCCGACCGGAGGAAAGACCGGGTCGGAGATCGCTGCGTTCAGTTGAAGCGCCGTCCGAGGAAGAGCCATGCTGAAGATCGCACCTCTCACTGCAATGATCGTGACCGTAGCACTCGGTCCCGCGCTCGCGGCTCCCCCCGGCTGCCTGCAGGAGATCGACAACCTTACCGTCGAGTTCGATGTGCCGGCAGCGCAGAGCATTTCCGCCACGCAGACGGGCAGCGCCTATTACGTTCCACCGCCCCCCGCCGGAGAAATCACCGTGCCGCCGCCACCCACAACGACGCCGCCCGGGCGACCGGGCGCGCCGCACGGCATGGCGGGTGGCAGCATGAGCACGCCGATGCTTGCCGCGCATGACCGCCTGAACGCCGCGCAGCATGCCAAGCTGCAAGCCCTTCTCCAGCAGGCGCGCGGTGTCGAGGCGTTGGGCAACGAGCAGCGCTGCTTCGAGGTATTGGGCGAGGCGCGGGAGCTGACCAAGGCACAGCCCGCGCCGGCCGCCCCAGCGAAGAAGACCCGGGCGCCCCGTCCGAGCCCATCCGGCTGAACCCAGGCACCGCTCCGCCGCATTCCGGTGCCGCCCTGTGACACTGGTCACCGCGCCTCGCGGATGTGTGACGCGCCTCACATAATCGCGGGAAGCGCTGCGCCATCATCGCCTTACAAGGACATTGGCACGGTGTGGTAAAAGACCCTCCTCGATCCGTGCGGCGGCAGGCCCACTCTAGTTGGCGGGCCTGTTCTCTCGGCTCCCGCCAACGTAGCTTCAGCAATAGGCGAGGAAGTTCCATCGCCGCGGCCGCACGCCGGTGCGCTAGGTTGCGGTTCGAAACCGCCATTCCGTGGAGCCAGCCATGCGGGCCAAGATCCGAGATACCGAGATCTATTTCGACATCGATGGCGCCGGCCTGGTCCCCGACGGCCCGCGCATGCGCGAACGCCCGATCGCCTTCCTCGTCCATGGCGGGCCCGGCGGCGACCACAGCAGCTTTAAGCCGACCCTTTCCCCGCTCGCTGAGCGCATGCAGCTCGTCTATTTCGACCATCGGGGTCAGGGCCGATCGGCCCGCGGCGACATCACCAAATATGCGCTCGATGAGAATGTCGAGGATATGGAGGCATTGCGCCTTCACCTCGGCACCGGGCCGATCGTCAGCATCGGCACTTCGTATGGCGGCATGGTGGCGATGGCTCATGCCGCGCGCTATCCCGGCGCCGTCTCGCATCTCATTCTGGTCGTCACCGCGGCGCATGGCGGCTTCATCGAGCGTGCCCGCGAGATCGTCGAGGCGCGCGGCACGCCCGAGCAGCGCCGCGCCTGCGAGAGGCTATGGGCGGGCACCTTCGAGGATGTGACCGAGCTGCGCGATTACTACGCCGTCATGGGTCCTCTCTACAGCCGTCGCTACGACGCCACCGCTGGCGCGCTCGGCACGCAGCGCACGCTTTACGACGTCGCGCCGCTGAACCGCGCCTTCGGCGAAATTCTCAGAAGCTTCGATCTGCGCCCCGAATTGCCGCGCATAAAGGCGCCGACTCTTGTCCTGGCTGGCCGCCATGACTGGATCTGTCCGCCGGAATTCTCCGAAGAGATCGCCCGCCGCATTCCCGGCGCCGAGTTGCGCGTATTCGAGGAGAGCAGCCACTCGATCCGCACCGACGAACCGCAGGCCTTCATCGACGCGATCAAGGGGTTTGTCGTCTACAAGNNNNTTACAGCAAGTTCGCGTGACGTTCCCGCATCTCCGCAAAACCGACGCCCAGCCGCTCGGCGAGGACGAGGACGAGCGCCTCGCACAGAATGAAGAGCACTGTTTCGTACTGGCTCCCCATCGGCATGCGCGAGCGGGTCGCCGCGCCGATATCGTTCGCCATAGTCTGCGCCGGGATGTGGAGAACTATGTCGGCGGCGCGGCCGGCCGGGCTGTCGGGCACCGCGGTGATGACAGCTACGCGCGCGCCGGCCTTCTTGGCCGAGGCGATAAGAGCGAGCCCGGTCGGCAGATCGCCGAGCGCGGCGTTGACCAGGAACAGATCGCCAGAGCCGAGTGGCGGCGCATTCATCGCCCCGACCCAATGCGCGTCGCGGCCAAGGTGGTAGAGCCGCATCGTCAGCCCCTGCATGACGAGGCCGGTACGTCCCTGCCCATAGAGGGCGATGCGGCGCGCGGCGACGAGCTCGGTCACCAGCGGCTCGAGCGCGGTGCCCGGCATAGCGCCGATCACCGCGTCGGCCTCGGCGAGCAGCGCCGCGCTCAATGCGGTGAGGTCGGCGCTCATGCCGGCACGCTCGCCGCAGCCCCCGCGCGGGTCAGCACGCCGCGGGCCAGGAAGATTTCGGTGATCTCTTCCGAAATGGCGATGAATTCGGCGCGCTTGCGGCCCTCCAGCCCGCGCGGATGCGGCGATGGGATGTCGATGATGCGCTCGATCCGTCCCGGCCGGGGCGACATGACGACGACGCGATCGGAGAGCAGGACGGCTTCGTCGATGCTGTGGGTGATGAAGAGCACGGTCTTCTTGCTGGTCAGCCAGAGCTGCTCGAGATCAATGCGCATCTGCTCGCGCGTCAGCGCGTCGAGCGCGCCGAACGGCTCGTCCATGATCAGAATCACGGGGTCGTGGACAAGAGCGCGCGCGATTGCGGCACGCTGGCGCATACCGCCCGACAGCTCATAGGGATAACGGTCAGCGAAATCGGCGAGCCCGACCTGGGCGAGCAGCTTGCGCGCCTCCGGCAGGTATTCGGCGACCGGCTTGCCCTGCATCTCGACCGGGAAGAGGAGGTTGCCGATCACCGTCCGCCAATCCAGCAGAATCGGTGCCTGGAAAACGATGCCGACCCCGCCATCCGGTTTGGTGACGCGCCGGTCGCCGATGACGATCTCGCCGCCGCTCGCCGGGATAAGACCGCAGATGAGGCGCAGGAGGGTCGACTTACCGCAGCCCGACGGTCCCACGATTGCGACAAACTCGCCCGCCGCAATGCTCAGGCTGACCCCATCGAGAGCGTGGGTCGTTGTGGCGCCGCGGCGATAGATCTTCGAGACGTCGCGCAACACGATGCTCGGCTGCGGCCTCATTCGACCCGCAACGTTGCCTCCAACGACCAAAGACGGCGGCTCGGTCATGCTGTGACCTCGCGGGTAGCGTGCCCGACGATAGGGACGCCAACGATGTTTCAGATCACCGCGGCGCGCAAGGCTCGCCACCGATTATTTCGTGCCGAGCGTCGTCACCCCGTCCCACGACGACGGCGGCGCCGCCTGTAGGTCACGAGCGCGTTGCGCCAGGACCCGTGAGGGAGGATCGATATCGGCGATGGCTGCGAACATCGCCGCTGCCTGCGCGAACCGGCCGAGACGATAGGCTGTGAGCGCGGCGTCGTACGACGCCGCCAGAGCCCGGCGCTCGGGCGGTGTCTCGCCGGCGAGGCCGAGAGGCTCGAAGATGGCGACCGCCGCATCGCGGCCCATGACGCGGACCAGGTCGACCTCGCGCCAATCGATCCGTGCGCCGATCGCGGCGCGCACAGTCTCGGAGACGAGAAGCGAGGTGCCGTAGATCTTGTTGGCACCTTCCAGGCGCGCCGCCAGGTTCACTGTGTCGCCCATCACCGTGTAATTGAAGCGCTTGCGCGAGCCTATGTTGCCGACGAGCGCCTCGCCGGTGTTCACACCGCTGCGTGCGCGCAACCGATTGCCGGCGAACATCGTGGGGTCTCGATTGAGCTCCGCGAGGCGGTCGTTGCACGCGAGCGCGGCGCGGACTCCATGAAACGCGTGCTCGTCATCCCCGACGGGCGCGCCAAAGACGGCGTCGATCGCATCGCCGATATAGCGATCGACAAAGCCGCCCTCCGCCTCGATGATGTCGCTCATGGCCGTCAGATAGTTGTTCATCAGCTCGACGAGACCTGCCGGAGACAGGCGTTCCGATAGGCTCGTGAACCCCTCAAGGTCGGAGAACAGGACGGTGACCGTCTTGATTTCGCCGCCGAGCTCGGGAAGGCGTTCGGACTCAACCATGCGATCGATGACAGCCGGCGCCAGATAGAGCGCAAAGCTGCCGCGCAGAAGCCGTCTGGCGCGGTCGGTGACGGCAAAACGGTAGCCAACCAGGGTCGCAAGCGTCAGCGCGCCTGCCGGCGGCACGGTGAGCAAGGGTAGGACTAGCCCGTGGGCGAAAGCGACCGTCGTCAACCCGACCCAGAGAAGAATGGCCCCGACGAGGAGGCCACTGGCGGCGAGCGGCGATAGGGACATCGTGAGAGCAGCGGCGCCAGACGCTGCAAGGATGATGAACAACCAACCCATCCGGGGATCGATTTCGCGCAAGGCATCATGGCGCAGCAGGTTGTTGACCGCGTTCGCCTCGATGTAGACGCCGGGAATGGTGTCGCGCACGAGGTCATCGCGAAAGAGCCCCTGCATCGGCGGAAGGACGCAGCGCGCAACCGCGCTGGGGTGCTCGGGTCCGGTGATGAAGCGCTTCGCCGTGACTTGGCGATCCTCGACATCGACCGCGCTGCCGATCAGCACGATCTTGTCCTTGAACTGCTCCCGAAAAAACGCCGTTTTGCCTTGGCTCGCGCATTCGAAAAGGTCGGCGAACGAATGAGTTGGAATGGCATCGTCCTCCGCAAAATTTACCAGCATGGTATTCCGGTCGGAACCGGGGATGCGGTAGCCGCCGAGCGAGAGGCCGCCATCGGCAAGTTGCTTTGGGCGTTCGCCAAGCGCCCGCGCCGCCAGTTCGAGCGACACCGAGTTGTCGGTGCGCAGCCCGCGCTTGGCGTCGACGCTGTCGAAGGTTAAGGATATCCGGCGTATGACTTCGTCGACGTCCCGATAAAGGTTGGCGGAGAGCTCGTTTCGCTCGTCGCCGACGGCGAATATCTGCCCAGGAAAGGGGTGGATTGGCCGCTCTTGGTGCTGCACCTTGGAGAGCACCACCTTGTTCTCGCCCGCAGCTCTGTGCAGCGAGCGCAGGAAGTCGCGATCGAAGCCATGGATAAGCGGTTCGATCGCAGTCGGGAAGATGACGTCGAACCCGATGACTTTGGCGCCGCCTTCGATCAAGGCATCGAGCACCGCCGCGATCTGCGGCGTCCACATCGCCTTCGGGACGACGGTGAAGGGCGGCCGGCGGTAGGTCTCCTCGTCCAGCGCGACGACAATGGTGGGCGACTGCGCCGGCGCATAGGCGGGCGCAAAAAATCGGGCGCGCAGCCAAAAGAGATAATCGATCGAAAGGCCGGCGAGCCGCTCGTTCGCGAGGTATCCGACCAGCACGCTGATGAGAACGACGATAGCGGCGGTCGACAGCCAATCGCGTCGGCGCATCAAATTGGCCGCCTAACCGAAAATCAGAGTTTGAGCAATCGTCCGGCCGGGGCGGTCGCACCCGACTTGGCCTTGGCGTCGACCTGAAAGACGACGGCGCGACCGCCGATGCTGAGACGATACGCGCCGCCTGCCACGAGCACGCGGCCGTCCCTGGCAAAGTCGTAGAACGCACCGCGCAAGAGCTGGTCAGGATTCACCTCGACCGTCAGGGGCGCGCCGGGGATGTCGAGCCGCTCGACGATGAGCGTACCCGAGCCGCCGAGCTCGATGAGCGGGCTCACGCCGTAGATCGTCCGCTCGACCGTGAGCTTGCTGACCGCCGCTGGCTTGGGCGGGGCGCGGAACACGACGACGCCGCTCTTTGCCGCCTGGTCGGCCGACAGCCGCAGCTTGCCGCCGTCGCATTCGATCTTCTCGCGGCTGACCATTCCGCCGGCCACGCTGCTTTGTTCGGCGCCGATCGTGACGGTGCCGCCTTTGATCGTCTCGCGCCAGCATGAACGCAGGTAGTCGATGACCAGCCGATCGTTCTGGCCGAGGTGGATCTCCCGCCCGGCGGCAAGGTAGTCCATGAACTCCACACCCGGCGGCGTTCCGCCGACCTCCTCGATCAGCGCGACGGGATCGGCCGCGGAGGCCGAGCCGATGCCTAGGCCGGAAAGAACCGCTGCGCGGACGATGAAGCTGTGGGACCACTTCACGGGTGCTCCTCCGAACAATCGCCGGCGACGGGCGGGATGCGAGCGCCGCGCTCTAGCCACCACCATCGCCGACTAGCGAAAACGGCGCCCGGAAGATTGGATGGGCATAGGAGAATACAGTCTTTTGCTGGGCATCGACGAGACCATCGCCGTCGATCATGCCGACCATCGCTTGCTGCAGCGCCGCCGCGCGGCTCAACCCGGGATTCGTCGCCTGGCGATGGAACGTATCTGTCGTCAACAACTTGGCCGAACCCGTCTCGACCGGCCAGTTCGTCACCAGCACCGCGCGCGCTCCCGCATAGAAGAAGGCGCGCCCCAGGCCGGAGACGGCCTCGACGCCGGCCCCATCACCGGAGGCGGTGTTGCAAGCGGACAGCACGACCCAATCGGCGTCGAGCTTGAGGCCAAGGATCTTGTCCATCGTCAGCAAGCCGTCGCCTCCGCCCGCCGCGACGCTCGGGGCGGAGAGCGCCAGCGCCGGCTGCGTCAAGCCATCGAGATCCCCTGGCACCAAACCGTGGGTCGCGAACATGACGACGCGACGATCGACCAAATTCATCGTTCGCACCTGATGCTCCGTCGCCTGCGCCCCGAGAAAGACATCCTTGGCTGGATCGGCGTTGAGAGCGAGCGAGATGGCGCGCACCTCGTCGGCGGTTTCCGGCAGCCGCGGCAATCGTGCGAGATCGGCGCTATTGGCGCTCTCGGTTTTCGGCACGGCGCGGCGCTTCAGCCGGATTCCGCGCGTCAGCAGATCGGTTTGGGACGCCAACGCCACCTGGGTCGGCGGCGCCTGCTCGGCGCGCGCTTCCGCCGCCTCCTGCGGGCTGAACCAGGGATCTCCGAAACCGGCGAAGGCTTTGCGTCCCGACCTGCCGGGAGGCAACGCACGCAATGTCGCCAGGGAGCCAACCGACGGCAGCTGCGTGATCGCTACTTTGCGAATGAGAAACGGAACCGTCTTGTAGTTGGCGAACAGCACCCGGCCCTCACCGTCCGGACGCAAGCTGACCGCTTCGCTGACCAGCAATCCGAAGGGCAGTTGACCGAGCGCCCGGTGCGGTACCACCAAGAGGCTCCGGGCATTCTGCCAACCTGCTGCCACCGGCGTGAGCAGCGCCGCGTAAAGGTGGTTGGCAAGCGCGACGTCGAACACGGGAATATCGCCGATCGTGTTCACGTTCGGGTCGAGCGAGCGCCGTAGATCCTTGACGGCCGCATCGATCTGGTTCTCGCCGAGCGGCGCCGCCGTGAAGGCAACCGGTCCCGTCTTGGGGAGCGCCCACACGAAGGTGCGATCGGCACCGACATAGGTAGTCAGCAAGGCCTCGCCGGGACGCAAGGCGGCGCGTGCCTGCTCGACACTCGCCGGCCGCGGATCGATGAGATTGGCATAATCGGGAAACCGCTTCTCGATCTCCTCGCGCACCGCCGCTCGCGCCGTGCGCAACTGGTCGATTCGCGCCCGCAAGCTCTGAACCGCACCGGCATCCTGCTGGTCCGGCGGGCTGCCCAATACGTTGGAGAGGAGCCCCTCGAGAGCGCCGATCTGCTTTTGCGCGTCCTGCTCGCGGCGCGCCAGATCGGCTAACGCCGGATCGGTCACCGTGGTCCGCGCCGAGGCAGCGGCCAGCGCGCGCTGAACCGACTGGCCGCGCGCCGCATCGGCGAGGCGGAAGGATTCGGTGGCCGCCTCCTGCGTCCTCTCGGTATCCGCCAGCAGCCCCATATAGGATTCGAGGATCAATTGACGCCGGCGGTCGCGCGTCCCGCCATTGTTATCATCGTCATCTGCCTGCCGCGATGCCTGCACAAGGATCGGCACCGCGGCGCGGAATTCCTGCAGCGCCTCTTCGCACTTGCCGTTGGCAACTAGCGCCATCGCCAGGAAACCGCGCGCCTCTGCAGTATCGTAATGGCGCTCGCCGAGTTTTTGCTGCCGGCCGTTGGCAGCTCGCCGCATGACCGCCAGCGCCTGGCGCGCATTACCCGTCTTTAGCTGCACGAGCCCAAAGACAAGATTGCCATTCAGGAAGCGGTTGCGCGTGCTGTCATCGGTCGCGACCTGGTTCAACGATTTCTCGAAGGTCGCGCGGGCATCGGCCCAATGCTCGCGATCGGCTTGCGCCGAGGCGACGGCGTTGAGGGCGGTTGCAAGGTTGGAGGAGCCGGCGCCGGAGCCGGTGTTTTCCAGGATATCGACCGCCGCCGTTGCCAAGGTCTCCGCATCGCCGGAGCGACCTTGCTCCTGGATGATGAGAGCGAGGCGGGACACTGCCCCGGCCACCTCGGGCGAGTAGTGACCATAGCGGCCGAGCAGGTTAAGGAGAGCGCGGCGCTGCTCGACCTCGGCCTCAGCGAGACGCCCCTGACGCAGCAACGCCATGGCGAGCTCGCTGCGTAGGAATTCGGCCGACCGTTCCATCTGGCCGCGCGGGAACAGCGCAGTACGGCTGACGACGACCATTTCATCATAGCGCGGGATGGCGCGTTCCTCGCTC
>WNFC01002790.1_pt1 | contig 18828 bp, 10 predicted proteins | sample 5400541 | NCBI WGS metagenome assembly WNFC01 (sample SAMN13153342, study PRJNA577476) | soil metagenome | isolation source: 120 cm saprolite under Douglas fir tree site 2 hole 2 replicate 1 | place: USA:California | collected 2015-04-18 | reverse complement strand
AACGGCTCGGGGACGGGCTCGCCCACTGGGATCGTCTACAACGGTTCGAATGAGTTCCAGGTGCAGGGATGGGCGTCGATCTTCCTTTTTGCCACCCTGGACGGGACCATCAGCGGATGGGCGCCCCAGTCCGACCCCAACAACGCCATCATTGCGGCGACTACTCCTGGGGCGGTTTACACCGGCTTGGCCATCACCAGCAGGACCTCGGGGAATTTTCTTTTCGCGGCCGACAATGCGAACAACAAAGTTGACGTTTATGACGGCAAATTCAAACTGGTCAAGACGTTTACGGACAAGACGCTTCCGGCGGGGTTCGCTCCCTTCGGCATCCAGGACTTCGGAGGGTTGGTCTACGTTGCGTTCGCGGGTTCCTCCGGAGCGTCGGGGGGCTACATCGACATCTTCAGCGAAAATGGAACATTCTTGAAGCAGGTGGCACATGGCGCACCGCTGAACCAGCCCTGGGGCCTGGCCATCGCCCCCAGGAATTTTGGACCACTGAGCAACACGCTCCTGGTCTCTAACAATACCAACACCGGCACCATCAACGCCTTCAACAGCATAACCGGGCAGTTCGTGGGCACCATCAAGGACACCAACGGCAAAGCGATTCACATCGACCAGCTTTGGGGAATTGAGTTTGGTGGAGGAACGGCAAACAACGGCGCCACTAATGAGCTGTTCTTCACTGCCGGTCCCGCCAATAACTTGGCAGGAACATTCGGGGCTATCAGGTTCCAGTAGCAACTTTCGGAAGGTGATCCGCGGGACGATTCGCTTTTGCTGATCGTCCCGTGGAGAATTGCCATCTCTACGGCGGAGCTACCTTCTGGACTTAACCTCCCTCCCGCAACATTCTCCCTGGAACAAGCGCTCGTCCACGCGATGAAGCTTCTTCTCCATGGTCGGAGTCAGCAGCGGGTAGTGCTTGATGTCGAACAGGTGATACACGATGAACCACACCGGCTTGTCGGTCGTCATCCACTGCTGACGGTCGAAGCGCTTCAGATTCACCGGACCGGAAAAGCGCCGCAGCGTGCGCTCGCGCCGCAAGTTGCAGTAGATGTTGAAATAACTCAAGGCCAGTTCTCGCAGCGTTCGGTATACCGGCTCGCGATAGCGGCAACCGGTGAAATTCGATTTCGCGACCGCGCCCCAGCCGCCATCTCGCTTGTAAATGGCGATGACATGATCAGTGTCATTTTCGGCTTCGAAGTCAAGCAGCAGGGGAGGATATCCATTCGCGCGCAACGCGGCGGCGGCAAAGATCGCGCCTTCGAGGCAATGGGCTGTTTCCTCGGCAAGTACGCGCCGCGGCGACCATGCAGTATCCTCCAGGTGATAAGGGATAGCATCGAGAAACTTCTGAATGCCATGAGCGTCTTTCATGCTGCGTAACTTGCGCAACTCTTTCGCGGTAAAACCGGTGGTCAATGTGAAGCCATTCGAGTTCATGAGTCTGCTGCCTGAGTGTAACGTAGACGTTTTTAAGGTATCTCTGTAGACATCCTTTGGGCGAGCAAGGAGAGGATGATGACGTACTGCCGAACGTCGGACTTCTTCCGGGGTACCGATTTCGCGCTTTGCTTCAGCCCGTCAATTTCCCGTCTCGCCCGCCCTAAAGATCTCAGACAACTCCTCAGGCGTATCCACGACTATGTCAGGAACAGGCTCCTCGAGGGTATGCGGAGCGAACCCATAGGTCACGCCTACCGTCCACAACCCGGCATTGCGACCAGTACGGATATCGACGTGCGAATCGCCAATAATCGCGGTGTGCTGTGGCGCCACGCCGTGTTCTTCCAACAGTTTTCGCGCTCCCTCAGGATCAGGCTTCTTCGTGCCGAAGCTATTGCCGCCGTAAACCTGGGTGAAGAATGGATTCAGGCCTAACGCATCAACGATAGCCCGCGACGGATTCACGGGTTTATTGGTGAGCACCGCCATTTTGCGCGGCATGCCATTCGCCGATTGTCGAATCGAAGTCAGTGCATTCACCAGCCCGTCGTAAACGTGCGTGTAGTCCAACTTGTGCTCGCGGTAGTAGGCCAGAAAGAACTCTAATCCCTTGCGAACCAGCGCTTCGTCACTGGCTTCCGCCCCCAAGGCTCGCTGAATCAGAATGGGTGCACCATCGCCGACATAGCTGGCGATGACGTCCCCGGGCAACTCGGGCCGCTCAATATGGCGCAGCGCCGCGTTGACCGAATGGACGAGGTCGAGGCGCGAGTCAATCAGCGTGCCATCGAGATCGAAGATAACAAGTCTGATCGAGGGCGGATCGAATGGACGCCGGCGGTGAATCATCTGCTCTCAGGATAAACGATTCGCGGGAAGGGAAGCGGCGTCAAATGGCACTCAGCGCTCAGCACTCAGCAGTGAGTTTGGCGGGGCTGCGTGAAAGCGTCTACGGTCCAAAATCAGCACTTTACACTTGACATTTTCCCATATTTCCAGTATTATCGAAATATGGCAGTGATCCACGCCACGGGCAAAAACAGCGCACCTATTGCCAAGTACGCCGACATGTTCTCGGCCATGGGGACCGAGCCCCGTTTGCGCATAATGCAATTGTTACTCTCGGCGCATCCGGAAGGGCTGGTCGTCGGAGACATTCAGGGCGAGCTCGACATCCCGAATTCGACCCTGTCTCACCATTTGGAGAAGCTGAAGACCGAGGGCTTGGTGCAAATCGAGCGGCAAGGTACTTTTCTGCGTTACACCGCTGACACCGAAGCGCTCGAGGAGTTGTTGCGGTTCCTGTATACCGAGTGCTGTACGCGCACCAAGGCACTTAAACCGGAAGCGATCATTCAAATCTGTAAGTAGGAGGACTGCGCATGAGCACCACCGAGACGAAGGAAGGCGTCAGAGATATCAAAGAAGTCGTGAAGCAGAAGTATGGCGAGGCCGCGCGCCGCGTGAACTCGGGAGGTAGCTCCTGCTGCGGCGCGTCTTCCGCTAGCGGTTGTGGCGATCCGATCACTTCCAATCTTTATGACGCGTTCGAGGCCACTCAGATTCCAGAAGAGGCGTTGCTGGCCTCGCTAGGCTGCGGCAATCCGACCGCGCTGGCCAAGCTGAATCCCGGCGAGATAGTGCTCGATCTTGGCTCGGGCGGCGGCATCGACGTACTGCTCAGCGCCAAGCGCGTCGGGCCCACGGGCAAAGCGTACGGGCTCGACATGACGGATGAAATGCTTGCCCTGGCCAACGAAAACAAGCGCAGAGCGGGGTTGGAGAACGTTGAGTTCCTGAAAGGTGAGATTGAGCATATTCCGCTGCCCGACAACTCTGTGGACGTGATCATCTCCAACTGCGTCATCAATCTCTCCGCGGACAAAGATCGGGTTCTGCGCCAGGCCTTTCGCGTGCTCAAACCCGGGGGTCGCCTCGCGGTTTCCGACGTAGTCACGCGTGGCGAAATGCTGCCTGAGATTCGCCAGAGCGTACTCGCCTGGGTCGGTTGTATCGCCGGAGCGCTGGAGGAGAACGAATATCGCGGCAAGCTCAGAGCCGCCGGATTTGAACAGATCGACCTCGAACCTACCCGCATCTATTGCACGGAAGACGCTCGCGAATTCCTCACCGAGCAGGGAATCGATGTTGACGCTCTCGCTCCCCAAGTGGATGGAAAATTCATGAGTGCGTTCGTCCGCGCCGTGAAACCGAAACTCCAACAGCAGGCGTGCTGCGGTCCGACCTGCTGCGGCGAACGCGAGCCCAGGTTATTCGCTATGCCAGGCGTCCGCAATGTTTTATTTCTGTGTACGGGAAATTCAGCGCGCTCCATCATGGCTGAAGGAATCCTGAATTCCAAAGGTAAGCCCAGCTTCAATGCCTACAGTGCCGGGAGTCATCCCACGGGAGCGGTTCGGCCTGAGGCGTTACGGCAGTTGAAACGAGCCCGTCTTTCGACCCGTGGCCTCCGAAGCAAGAGCTGGGACGAGTTTGCGGGCGAAGATGCTCCCCAGCTCGATTTCATTCTTACCGTCTGCGACAACGCCGCCAAAGAGGTTTGCCCGGTTTGGCCCGGTCACCCTGTAAGCGCACATTGGGCCATTTCCGATCCTGCTGCGGTGCAGGGAACTGAAGAGCAGGTGGAGGAAGCTTACCGCGAGGCTTTCTTTCACCTTGAAAGACGCATTGGCTTATTCCTCGGGCTCCCGTTCGCCAGTCTCGACAGTCTTTCACTGAAGAGGGAAGTCGAGAAGATTGGACATCAATGAACTTCAATCTGAGCGCCCGCGTTGGGGCGGAGTTTCTCGGCACTGCGTTCCTTCTTGCTGCGGTGGTCGGGGGTCCGGAATCATGGCCGAACGCCTGGCCAGCGGCAACCTTGCGATCGCTCTGCTTGCGAACACGTTGGCCACCCGCGCAGCGATAGTGGCTTTGATTCTAACTTTTGGTACCATCTCCGGCGCTTACTTCAACCCCGCCGTCACCATCGCCGATGCCTTACGGGGTGGAATCGCCTGGTGGGAAGCGCCAGCCTATATTGTTGCCCAGATGGCCGGTGCTCTCCGTGGAGTGGGCGCGGCGCACATCATGTTCGGGATGCCGCTGTTCTCCTTGTCCTCACGCGCGCCAGTGGGGGGCGCCCAGTTGTGGAGCGAGTTCATCGCTACCTTCGGATTGCTCTCGGTCATTTGGGGATGCTCTCGCACTCGGCCCACAGCAGTCGCCTTTGCCGTGGGAGCGTATATTACTGCGGTGTATTGGTTCACGGCTTCGACTTCATTTGCCAATCCCGCGGTTACACTGGCCCGCGCTGCCAGCGACACCTTTGCCGGGATTCGTCCTGCTGACGCTCCCGGCTTCATGGTTGCGCAACTGACTGGGGCGATTGCCGCTACCCTGCTTTTTCGTTGGTTCGGTAACCCCACGCGATTCTGGCCGTCCACGACAGAAGTGACGAGAGGAGCCGCTGAAGAGTAGCAGGAGCTGATTCTCCACAGGTGAAATTCAGCGCAGCCAATGGCCGAGACACTCTTACCTCACGCCGGTGATCGCTTTGAGGTCTTCAGTGCCTGCGTGCTCCCAGCGTAGCCCATCCGGAAGCAATGAGAGTCATGCGGCTAATGGGCGCGTCGCAGGCGGCCGCTGGTTTCGTTTTATCAGGCCGGAGTAGGAGTTTCCTCGGAAACCGATCTGCCAGCGGGAATCACGAGCTCCACCAGCGTGCCCGGTTGAGCATTGCAAAGCCGCAACTCTCCGCCAAATTCCTTGGCTCGTTGCCGCATTCCCCCAAGGCCAATGCCAATACTGTCGGGCTGCAGGTCTGCCGTCCGTTTCTTGATTCCCTTGCCATCATCCCGCACCGAAACGATCGTCTGACTGTCTCGCCGGCTGAGATTGATCCAGACCTTGCGCGCTTCCGAATGCTTGAAGACATTGGTGAGCGCTTCCTGAACGATGCGGAAGATCGCGGTCTCCAGTTCTGGCGCAAGCCGCGGGAAGTCAGGCTGGACCTCGAATGAAGTCTCGATGCCGCTGCGCTTCGTCAGTCCCTCCATGTACCAGGAGAGCGCTGAAAGCAGTCCAACTTCATCCAGCAAGGGCGGATGCAAGAGGTGAGACATGCTGCGTACCTGTTGGATGGCGCGATCAATGATTTCGCTGGCTTCGTTGGCCACCCGCTTTTCCGCTGGCGTCGAGTTTGGCCCCAGCGATTTGCCCAAGACCATCTTGGCCACGGCAAGCTCCTGTCCCAAGCCATCGTGCAGGTCGCGCGCGATGCGGCGCCGCTCCTCGTCCTGCATCGACAACAGGCGGACAGAAAGCCGGCGCAACTCGGCGGTTCTTTCGTCGACCATCTTTTCCAGTTCTGCCGCGCTGTCGCGAATCGATTGTTCCAGCATCTTACTGTCGTGAATGTCGGAACAGGTGCCGTACCACTTGACGATCTCTCCCTTCGGGTCGCGAATCGGCAAGGCGCGAGCGCGAAACCAGCGATAGGCGCCATCGCGCGAGTGAATGCGATATTCGGCCTCGTAGTTAGCTCCCGATTCGACGCAACCCAACCAGTGCGCCATGGCGTGTTCCTTGTCATCTGGATGCACATAGTCCAGCCAGCCAAAGCCATTCGCCGACCCTGAGTCAGCTCCGGTGTAATCGTAGAATCGATCGCTGATGTAATCCCTGGAGCCGTCCGCCTGCCGGCTGAAAATAATGTCTGGCGCAGTGTGGATGATGGCGTCGAGTTCCTGATTCTTGCGTGCCAGCTCGCGGTTGAGCTGCTGCAGCGTTTGACTTCTCTTCTCTAATTCCTCCGTTCGTTCTTCAACACGGCGTTCCAGTTCACGATTCAAGGTTTGGAGCTGCCGGGTTTTGCGATGCAGCTCGGAAAAGACGCTGACCTTGGCCCGCAGAAGTTCCGGAATAACCGGTACCGAGATGTAATCCACGGCGCCCTGTTTGTATCCCTTGAGCCGGTCAACGTCGGTGAGGTGCACCGCGGAAATAAAAATGATCGCCGTCTTCTGAAAGCGGGGATGTTGGCGAATCATGTTCGCCAATTCGAAACCGTCAACCTCAGGCATGCTCACGTCCATGAGCACGACCGCGACGTCGTTCTTCAGCAATAATTCCAGGGCTTCTTTCGCCGAACTGGCCTTGATCAGATTCTCGTCGAGCTCGCCCAGCATGACTTCATAACTGAGCAGCTTGGCGGGCTGATCGTCCACCATCAGTATGTTGACTCTGTCCTTCATAGCTGGTCGTGTGTTTGGCATGGAGCGTCCCCCAAAGATTCCCCATGCCTAATAATTCATGCCGTTATCTGTGCAACCACATACGCAACGCGGAAAGCAATTGGTCGGTGTTAACTGGCTTCGCCAGGTACTCAGAGGCTCCCGCTTCGAGACACTTCTCGCGATCTCCTTTCATGGCTTTTGCCGTCAAGGCAACGATCGGCAGTCTCCGGAATGAAGGATTCTGGCGTATCACGTGCATCGTGGCATAGCCGTCCATCTCGGGCATCATGATGTCCATCAATACAATCGAGACATCCGGAGTGGATTCTATCGTCGCGATCGCTTCCCGGCCAGTTCCCGCTGTCAGCACGATCATTCCACGACGCTCCAGCACGCTGCTGAGCGCGAAGATGTTTCGTACGTCGTCATCGACCACCAGCACTTTCTTCCCCACCAGGGCTTCATCCGAACGATGCAGCCGGTCGATCATCTTCTGCTTCTCGGGAGGAAGGTCGGCGATCACGCGGTGCAAGAACAACGCCGTTTCATCCATCAGCCGCTCTGGAGATTCAACGCCCTTCACCACTACGCTGCGTGCCAGCGTATGCAGTCGAGCGTCCTCCTCAGGCGTCAATTCCTTGCCGGTAAACACAACGACCGGTAGGTCGCTCAGGGATGGAGTATCGCGGAGCCGCTCGAGGACATCAAAGCCTGACATATCGGGCAGACGCAAATCAAGCACAACGCAGTCGAAACGTTGACCGTTAACGGCGGCCAGTGCCTCCTGGCCAGTGGAAACCATCTCGGTGTCGATGTCGTCATATCCGAGCAATTCCTTGATGCTGAACTGCTCGACCGGATTGTCCTCGACAACCAGCAATTTCTTGCGCCGTGGCGTCGAATACTCCCGGATACGGGACAGCGCCGCGTCCAGACCCTGTGGAGTGCTGGGCTTGGTCACAAATGCAAACGCTCCACGTGCCAGGCCGTGTTGTCGGTCCTCATCCAAGGTCAGCATTTGGACCGGGATATGCCGCGTGGCCGCGTCCTGCTTCAGATGGTTGAGCACGGTCCAGCCCAGCATGTCCGGCAAGAAAACGTCCAGTGATATTGCGGTGGGATGATACTCGCGAGCGAGCGCCAGCGCCTCCGCTCCGCGCGTCGCGACCAGGACTTTGAATCCTTTGTCGCGCGACAGATCACACAACACACGAGCATAGTGCGGGTCGTCTTCCACGACCAGCAAGACGGCATCGTCCGGCTGGAGACTCTCCCGGTCGTCAGGGATCTTTTCCACCGGCATTTCCGCCGCCTTGGCAGCGGCCAATTCAAGTTGTGAAGAAGAAATTGAAGATCTGCGATCTGCCGCCGGCACGGTAGAGCTGGAGGGTCCCACGTACGTTTGCGGCAGGTAAAGGGTGAACGTGCTGCCCTTGCCAGGAGTGCTGCGCAACTGAATTTCACCGCCCAGCAAGCTTGCCAACTCGCGGCTGATTGCCAATCCCAGGCCGGTGCCGCCGTATTTGCGGCTGGTGCCGGCGTCGGCTTGCTGGAAGGCCTCGAAGATGATTCGCTGCTTCTCCGGAGCAATACCAATACCAGAGTCGCTGACCTCGAAGGCTACCACCGACGCCGCTTTGGCGAGGACGGGATGCTCCTCGCTCCATCCGCTTTTGGCCTCAGACACAGAGAGTTTCACGCCGCCCTCTTCGGTGAACTTGAAAGCGTTCGAAAGCAGATTCTTCAAGACCTGCTGCAAGCGCTTGGAGTCGGTAACCAGACTGCGGGAAAGGTGCGGATCCGACTGCACCTCGAAGTTGATTTGCCGGTTGTCCGCCTCGTGCCGGAACGGCCGGGCCACCATATCGAGTAGGCTGCCGAAGAAGACGTCTTCCGCTTCGACGGAAACTGTGCCGGACTCGATCTTCGACAAGTCGAGAATGTCGGTAATCAAGTTCAATAAGTCGGTTCCGGCCGCATGAATGGTGCGGGCGAACTCAACTTGCTTGGGCGTCAGATTCAGATCTGGGTTATCGCTGAGCTGCTGCCCTAGAACCAGGATGCTGTTCAGCGGCGTACGCAGCTCGTGAGACATATTGGCCAGGAATTCGGATTTGTATTTCGAAGTCAGCGCCAGTTCTTTGGCTTTGTCTTCCAGCGCCCGGCGTGCCTGTTCGATTTCCTGGTTCTTGCGTTCCACTTCAACGTTCTGCTCGGCGAGCTGCTGAGCTTTCTGGGCCAGCTGCTCGTTGGTCTGCTGCAGTTCTTTTTGCTGGGTTTGCAGCTCGGTGGCTAATTGCTGAGACTGTTTCAGCAAGCCTTCGGTCTGCATTGTGGCCTCAATACTGTTGAGCACGATACCAATGCTGGCCGTCAATTGTTCAAGGAACGCCAACTGGGAGGCAGTGAAGGCGCCCAACGATGCCAGTTCGATCACCGCCTTGACGCGATCTTCAAACAGAACCGGCAGCACGATCACATTTCTCGGTACGGCCTGGAACAAGCCGGAGCGGACGGCGATGGTGTTCGGCGGCAGATCGGTGATCAGCATTCGCCGCTTTTCCGCCGCACACTGTCCGACCAGACCTTCTCCAATCTTCAAACGCCGCAGATGTCCGTCTTCTCCATCGCCTGCAAAAGCCGACAGCAGGACCATCTCTGCCGATTCATCGCTCTCCATTTGGTAGATCACGCCCTGCTGAGCATTGACCAGGGGAGCTAGTTCTGACAGCAACATCCGTCCCACCGTCGTTAGATCGCGTTGGCCCTGCAACATGCCAGTGAAGCGGGCCAGGTTAGTCTTGAGCCAGTCCTGCTCCGTGTTGCGATCGGTGGTGAGGCGCAGGTTGTCGATCATGGTGTTGATGTTGTCTTTGAGTTCCGCGACTTCACCGCTGGCTTCCACTTGAATGGAGCGGGTCAGGTCGCCTTTGGTCACAGCCGTCGCGACTTCGGCAATCGCGCGCACCTGGTTGGTCAGGTTGTCGGCCAGCAGGTTTACGTTACCGGTGAGATCCTTCCACGTACCGGCGGCGCCGGGCACGTTGGCCTGGCCACCAAGACGTCCTTCAACGCCGACCTCGCGTGCGACGGTCGTAACCTGATCGGCGAAAGTAGCAAGCGTGCCGGTCATGTTGTTGATGGTTTCGGCCAGGGCTGCGACTTCTCCCTTGGCGTTCACCGTCAGTTTCTGAGTCAGCTCGCCGTTGGCAACGGCGGTCACGACTTTTACGATGCCGCGTACCTGTTCGGTCAGGTTGGCAGCCATGACGTTTACGTTGTCCGTGAGATCCTTCCACGTGCCGGCGACGCCGGGCACTTGCGCCTGGCCGCCGAGCTTGCCGTCGGTGCCGACCTCGCGGGCCACGCGGGTTACTTCAGCCGCGAACGCGTTGAGTTGGTCCACCATCGTATTGATAGTGTTCTTGAGCTCGAGAATTTCTCCCTTCACATCTACCGTGATTTTGCGAGACAGATCGCCGCGAGCCACGGCCGTAGTCACTTCGGCGATGTTACGCACCTGACCGGTAAGATTTCCGGCCATGGCGTTCACGGAGTCGGTAAGATCCTTCCACGTTCCGGCGACGCCGGGGACGTTGGCCTGTCCACCGAGCCGCCCTTCGCTACCCACCTCGCGGGCTACGCGGGTCACTTCAGCAGCGAACGACCGCAACTGTTCGACCATCGTGTTCAGCGTTTCTTTGAGCTGCAAGATTTCGCCGCGCACGTCTACGGTGATTTTCTTGGAGAGATCGCCGTTCGCGATAGCAGTAGCGACTTCGGCAATGTTTCGCACCTGACCAGTCAGGTTGCTGGCCATGAAGTTGACGTTGTCGGTCAGATCCTTCCATGTGCCGGCCACTCCTGGCACCTGGGCCTGTCCGCCGAGTTTTCCGTCAGTACCGACTTCGCGGGCCACACGGGTTACCTCCCCGGCGAACGCGTTGAGTTGGTCCACCATGGTGTTGATGGTGTTCTTGAGTTCGAGAATTTCTCCCTTCACGTCGACCGTGATTTTGCGCGATAAATCGCCGCGAGCCACGGCCGTTGTCACTTCGGCGATGTTACGGACCTGGCCGGTGAGGTTTCCGGCCATGGAGTTCACTGAGTCGGTGAGATCTTTCCAGGTTCCGGCGACGCCGGGAACGTTAGCCTGTCCGCCGAGCCTGCCTTCGCTACCGACTTCGCGGGCCACGCGCGTTACCTCCCCGGCGAACGCGTTGAGCTGATCGACCATCGTGTTGATGGTTTCCTTGAGCAAGAGAATTTCACCGCTGACGTTCACGGTGATTTTCTTTGACAAGTCGCCGCTGGCAATGGCGGTGGATACTTCTGCGATATTACGAACCTGGCCAGTCAAGTTGCTGGCCATGGAGTTGACGGAGTCGGTGAGATCTTTCCAGGTTCCACCAACACCGGGCACCTGGGCCTGGCCGCCCAGCTTTCCGTCAGTACCGACTTCGCGGGCCACGCGCGTCACTTCCGATGCGAAAGAACGCAACTGGTCCACCATCGTGTTCAGAGTGTCCTTGAGCTCGAGAATTTCGCCCTTCACGTCGACCGTGATCTTGCGCGACAAATCGCCGCGAGCCACGGCGGTCGCCACTTCGGCAATATTTCGAACTTGGCCCGTCAGGTTGCTGGCCATGAAGTTCACGTTGTCGGTGAGATCCTTCCACGTGCCGGCCACGCCGGGCACCTGCGCTTGGCCGCCCAGCTTGCCTTCGGTACCCACTTCGCGGGCCACGCGGGTTACTTCGCCGGCGAACCCGTTAAGCTGGTCGACCATGGTGTTGATCGTATTCTTGAGTTCGAGAATTTCACCTTTCACGTCCACCGTGATCGTGCGCGACAAATCGCCACGAGCCACAGCCGTGGTCACTTCAGCGATGTTTCGCACCTGGCCGGTTAGGTTTCCGGCCATGGAGTTGACGGAGTCGGTGAGATCCTTCCAAGTTCCGGCCACGCCGGGCACGTTGGCCTGTCCGCCCAGGCGGCCTTCCGTACCCACTTCGCGGGCCACACGCGTAACTTCACCGGCGAAGCGGTTGAGCTGATCGACCATCGTGTTGAGCGTTTCTTTGAGCTGCAAGATTTCGCCCCGTACGTCGACCGTAATCTTGCGGGAAAGATCGCCGTTCGCGATGGCCGTCGCCACTTCGGCGATGTTTCGCACCTGGCCGGTCAGGTTGCTGGCCATGAAGTTCACGTTGTCGGTGAGATCTTTCCAGGTGCCGCCGACGCCGGGCACTTGTGCTTGTCCGCCGAGCTTTCCTTCGGTGCCGACTTCGCGGGCCACGCGCGTCACTTCGCCAGCGAACGCGTTGAGCTGGTCCACCATGGTGTTGATGGTGTCTTTGAGTTCGAGAATTTCCCCTTTCACGTCCACCGTGATCTTGCGCGACAAATCGCCGCGAGCCACGGCGGTAGTGACTTCGGCGATGTTTCGGACTTGAGCCGTTAAGTTTCCCGCCATGGCGTTAACGGAGTCCGTAAGATCTTTCCATGTACCGGCCACGCCCACCACAACAGCCTGACCACCGAGCTTGCCGTCAGTACCTACCTCACGAGCCACGCGCGTTACTTCGGAAGCAAAAGACCGTAACTGGTCCACCATGCTGTTGATAGCTTCTTTGAGCTGAAGAATTTCGCCGCGTACGTCAACAGTGATTTTGCGGGAAAGATCACCGCTGGCCACAGCGGTTGCCACTTCGGCGATGTTACGAACCTGGCCGGTGAGGTTACTGGCCATGGAGTTTACGGAGTCAGTGAGATCCTTCCACGTACCAGCTACGCCGGGGACCAACGCCTGGCCACCGAGTTTGCCGTCGGTTCCGACCTCGCGTGCAACGCGGGTTACCTCAGCGGTGAATACGCCGAGCTGCTGAATCATGGTGTTGACGATGCTGGCCGAGCGCAAGAACTCGCCTTCAAGCGGGCGGCCATCAACGTCCAGTCGCACGGTCTGCGTCAAATTGCCCTGCGCCACGGCCGCGATGGCGCGAGTGACTTCCGCGGTCGGCCGGAGCAGATCTTCTACCAGCGTGTTAACCGAGACTTCCATCTCGCCCCACGCGCCCCTCGATTCCTGGAATCGTGTGCGCTCTCGCGTTCTTCCTTCTTTGCCGACCACTTGCCCGACGCGCTTCAATTCCTGCGCCATTTGCTGGTTGGCGGCCACGATTTCGTTAAACGTGTCTGCCACTTTTCCCGCGAGCCCGGTCCAGGACACCGGGAGGCGCACAGAAAAATTTCCATCGCGCATGGTGTTGAGGGCTCCGAGGATGACGCTGAGATCGACGGAAACAGGTTCCCCACTTGATCCAGAATTCCCGTTGCTCTTCACCGGCGCCTTAGCCTCGGCAATCGATTCGCCCTCCGCGGGCACGTTGGGCTCGCGATTGGCAACCGCGGCAGTCGCGTTCGTGCTATTTCTTTTCATGGTCATCGTCTCCAGGGACGAGGAAGGTTGAGTCTTCGGAAACCAGCTTTTTCATTATTACTTCCCGTTTTTCCGATGTGCAAACAAATGAAAGGGGGACGTCGACAATTGGACAATACCGCTGCGGGGGAGGAAGGGGTGTCGAGAAGTGCTCATCAGCAGAGATGTCGTGATTGCCTTCGATGCCAAACTTAGCATTTCAGCCTAAAGGCGCAAACCCCCTACGTACAGGTTCTTATCAAATTCGTAACACAATAGCCGAGGGTTGCTCTCTAGGGTGTTTCCTGTAGTAGCCAAACCAGTAGTTTGTCCCATTTACCGGGTCCGGGGCCGGCTAACAGGCAGGGCGGCGCCAATCTCTGGCCACCAAGCCACCCTTGCCACCCCACATCCACCACCTTCCATACGTTGCCGGTCCTCTGCGGGACATCGGGGCCAGGTTCGGGGATTGGACGCAGCAGGTCAGCCCTACCGAGACGCGCAATTCATTCACACGACTGGGCCTCAGCCAGAGTCCAGGACCGGGTGCGTCCGTCCTGGGGATCATCCCTCCATTGCGTGCCATAGCGTTGTGGGCGGCCCTCATACATCGCGTCTCTGTTTTCGAGGCAGGCCGCATGCCAGGCAGGTACCCCGACCTCAACCCCGCAACCCCGAAGCAGCTTCAACGCCCGCCGCTGGAAGTCCGGCTCGCCAATGGCCTGCTGGGCGATGAGCCACGCCCCTTCCGCCCCATCCTTGCCCTGCGAGATCCTCGCCAGGCCATCCATTCCGTTCGATCAGTTGCCGTGAGCGTGCCGCATTTTTATGTGGACGACCTCCATCCTAGGAACGTAGCCTTCGAAAGGCTGCCCCGAGGCCACAAGTCCCTCGCGCACTCTTACGTCTTCGGCCTGCACCTCAAGCAACTCCTGGCGGAGCTGTTCGTCGATCAGGGCTAGATTTTATCCAGCTGAGTTGCAACATTGAACTCCAGACGCAGGCAAGGGCAAAGACGACGGAAACTTTCCGAATAGCCTGATGCCCACGACAGGAATCTGATTTTTTCTTGAATTCCAGTATGTTCCCAACAGCCGGTCAGCATTTACAATGCAGCCTGTAGTTTCGCCCGTGGGGTAGACGGAAGGCTTGGCAATCGAATCTAAACGAGCCGAATCTAAGTAACCTAAGGAATCGGATGGCGACCACGAAAACCGACCCCAAGATGGCCATCACGGCAGACCGCGCAAGAAAAGGCAAGGATTATGAAGGCCTTACGCGCGAAAAACTGATCGAAGCCTACCGCATCATGTACACCTCCCGGAAGATCGACGACCGGGAGATCCTTCTTAAGCGGCAACAAAAAATCTACTTCCAGATGTCGGGCGCAGGACACGAAGCCATCGGCACTGCTGCGGGACTGGTGCTCAAGCCGGGCTATGATTGGTTCTATCCCTATTATCGCGACCGAGCGCTTTGCCTGGCGCTCGGAGCCAAACCCTACGAAATGTTTCTGCAGGGAGTGGGGGCGGCAGACGATCCTAGCTCGGGTGGGCGGCAAATGCCCTCGCACTGGAGCTATGTGCGGCTGAACGTTGTCACTCAGTCTTCGCCCACTGGTTCGCAGATTCTTCAAGCCGTAGGATGCGCCGAAGCTGGACGTTATCTCACTCGTCACCCCAAGGCCGCAGAGCCCCCCAGCGCAAATGCTGGGGCGCCTGACTATCGTCAATTCAAGAATGTGACCTTCCAGGGTGATGAAGTCACCTACGTCTCGCTGGGGGACGGTACCACCAGCGAAGGCGAGTTCTGGGAGGCGATGAATGCCGCCGCGATCGACAAGCTGCCACTTATCTTCTGCGTCGAGGACAACGGATACGCGATCTCCGTGCCCGTGGAGGCGCAGACCGCAGGGGGAAGTATTTCACGGCTGGTTTCTGGTTTTCCGAACTTTCACTTTGAAGAAGTCGATGGCACGGATCCTGTCGCGAGTTACGCGGCGTTTCAGCGCGCCGCGAAATATTGCCGCGAAGGCCACGGCCCGTCGTTCGTGCACGCGCACGTGATCCGTCCGTATTCTCACTCGCTCTCCGACGACGAAAGGCTTTACCGTCCTGAAACCGAGCGGGAACGTGACGCGGCGCGAGACCCGGTTTCGCGTACGCAAATGTTTCTGCTGCGCGAAGGAATTCTCGACGAAAAGGGAATCACTCAGCTCGAGAAGCAGGTGGATGACGAATTGCAAGAGGCCGTAGACCGTGCGCTCAGCGCTTTGCCTCCGGCTCCAGAGACTGTAAAAGACTTTGTCTATTCGCCGGATATTGATCCGACATCGGCCGCATTCGAGACGCAGCCAGTTCCCGTTCCGGTCGACGCTGAAGGCAAGAAACCGGCGGCGAAGACGATGGCCGATCTGATCAACGCCACCCTGCGCGACGAGATGAAGCGCGATGAGCGCATCGTGATCTTTGGCGAAGACGTAGCCGACTGCAGCCGTGAAGAATATTTGAAGCGCAAGCTGGTGAAAGGGAAGGGCGGAGTCTTCAAGCTCACCTTCGGCTTGCAGTGTGAGTTCGGGGCCGACCGCGTGTTCAATTCGCCCCTAGCCGAGGCCGCCATTGTGGGCCGAGCGACGGGTTTGGCCACGCGCGGACTCAAGCCCGTGGTAGAAATCCAATTCTTCGATTACATTTGGCCGGCGATGATGCAGTTGCGCGACGAGTTGCCGGTAATCCGCTGGCGCTCGAATAACGGATTCTCTGCTCCCTGCGTGATTCGCGTGGCCATCGGCGGATACCTTACTGGCGGCGCAATATATCACTCGCAGTGCGGCGAGAGTATTTTCGCGCACATCCCAGGACTGAGAGTCGTCTTCCCATCGAACGCTCTCGATGCAGCAGGACTACTCAGAACCGCGATCCGTTGCGACGATCCCGTGCTGTTCCTCGAGCATAAGCGCTTGTACCGCGAGACCTACGGTCGTGCCTCATATCCTGGGCCGGATTACACGATCCCCTTCGGCAAGGCCAAGATCGTGAATCCGGGCACCGACCTCACTGTCATCACTTACGGTGCGGTCGTGCCCCGAGCGCTGCAGGCGGCGCAGAAGATCGAGCGCGAGCACGGCGTGCACGTCGAGCTCATTGACTTGCGCAGTTTGAATCCCTTTGATTGGGAAACTATCGCGGCTTCTGTTTCGAAAACCAACCGCGTGCTGGTGGCCTACGAGGACACCCTAAGCTGGGGCTACGGTGCAGAGATCGCCGCGCGTATCGCTGATCAATTGTTTCAGCATCTCGATGCACCAGTTCGCCGCATAGCCGCCCAGGACACGTTTGTGGCCTATCAGCCAATTCTCGAAGACGCCATCCTGCCGCAGACAAACGATCTGTTCCGCGCCATGAAGGAACTGGCGGAATACTGACAATGAAGTTTGAGCTCAAGCTATTCGCCTGTTTCCGGGGGGAGGGCCAGTCCCTGATTGCCGCTACATCAGGCTAACGCGACCACTTGATTCACCGGCCGGTCTGCGCAATCAGAGTTACGAAGGCGTTCTTTGCACTTCAATGCTGATTGATCCTTGTTCCCGACGATGCTAGCCTGCGATCAGTGCAATCTCCATACGCAGATTCGTTGAAGTCCAATGCTTCCGGTTCCGGCTCGGTGTTCGAATGGCTGCATTCCCCAGCCCTTGAAGTGTGGGCGAAGTTTCTGCTTGCTCTGGTGGGATTAGGGCTGGCCTTCGCCGCAGCGCTATTTTCCACCGTATCGCGCGATGCAGGAAACCTCTGGGCGACGGTCATTTTGGCTTCGATCTCCCTGCTCTTGGCCACTTTGGTCGGGCTGGTCACTGTGCCTTATTTGGCCCGGCGAGTGGCGGTAGAGCGTCTGCGCGAAAGTTTTGATTTCGAGGTGACGCGCGCCGGCGTAGTGTATGTTCTAGTCACTCTGGTGATTGGCATCGCCGCCCTGAACACGGGCAATAACCTTCTCTACATTGTAGTCGCCGCCATGCTGGCTGGCATCCTGGTTTCTGGCTTCGTTTCTGCCCTGGTGTTGCGGGGATTAGAACTGGATGTGCGCCTTCCCCAGCATCTTTTTGCAGGCCTCACGGTACAGGGCCGGATCGTGCTGCGAAATTCGCGACGCTTTTTGCCCTCGTTCTCCATTCGCGTTGTGCCTGCACGCAGAGAACGGAAGAAGCAGCTCTTAAAGTGGAAATGGGAGCCGACGACATTCGTGTTCCCATCAAAACGGCCCACGCAGCAGTCATGGGTGCGTCTGCCCGACCGGCGTCTGCGCCGCGTGACGGTTGCCCCGCTGCCGCCCGCCATCTTCCAGGGTATGGCGTACTTTCCATACCTGCCCACGCGCTCGGAACTATCGGCCGATCTGGAATTGCACTTCGATCGGCGCGGCCGCTACAGTGAAGACAGCTTCGGTCTGGCCACACGTTTTCCCTTTGCATTTCTCACCAAGACCCGGCGTATTGCTCTGCGGCGGGAGATTGTTGTCTACCCGCCGGTTGACCCCACCGACGAGTTCTACGAAATTCTCCCACTCATCAATGGTGAACTGGAGAGCTATGTGCGCGGTCGTGGTTCCGATCTCCATCGAATTCGCGAATACATGCCAGAGGACTCGGCGCGCCACGTGGATTGGAAGTCCACTGCGAAATCGGGCTCTCTGAAGGTGCGCGAGTTCAGCCGCGAGGATGAGCGCAGGCTGCGTCTGATTTTCGACAACCCCGCCAGTGGAACGATTTCGTCGCCGGCCTACGAGCGGGCGGTAAACCTGGCAGCCTCGCTGGCCTGGCACTTCTCCACCCAGGACGCTGACGTTTCTTACGTGATCGCCGGTTATCCCTGCGGCGCCGATGTGCACGAATTTCTTGCACGATTGGCGGTGATTGAGCCCCACGCCAAGGCCCAAACCCCCGAGGCGGCCACGCCCGCACAGCGCTCGCTCGATGTTCTTGACATCTCGACCCTGGGTGAATCGGACGAATACAATATCGTCCTTACGGCCCGCCCCAAGGGAAGCCTGCTCACGGCGTTGGGGAACTCCTCCTACTTCATCTTTATCCAGGAACAATCCGCAAACCGCCCTCGGCCAGCGAAATAGAGCGTAGAGCCCTCTCTTCCTCTGGGGAAGAGGTGCACCCACTCCTCCCAGTTTGGGTTTTTCGTTCTTTACCCAACCTTTTGGCTCTTCCCTGGCATCTGCTTTCGGCATATACTCGCGCCCCGGTGGTACCTTTCGACGGCTCAGCGTGTAAGCAAGTGGGGGTATCGATATGCGTATCTGCGATCTGATCAAGAATCAGGACACCTATCAGGCGGACATCGGCCAGACCGTGCTCGAAACCGTCTGCGCCATGGTCGAACGCAACATCGGTGCCGTGCCGGTGCTGCATAACGGCCAACTGGTGGGAATTTTTTCGGAACGCGACTTGATGAAACGAGTGGTGGCCGAGGGCCGCGATCCTCGCAGTACATCTCTCGCCGAAGTAATGACGGATGATCCTCTTACCATCAGCCTGAACGAGGAACTGGGCAATTGCATGTCTGTGATGCGGCGGAACAACTTTCGCCACTTGCCTGTCTGTCACGAAGGGAAGCTGGTTGCCATGGTCTCTTTACGCGACATCCTGCTCCAGGATTTGACCGACAAAGATGATGAGGTGCGCATGATGCGCGCTTATATCCA
>WNFC01002788.1_pt1 | contig 18836 bp, 15 predicted proteins | sample 5400541 | NCBI WGS metagenome assembly WNFC01 (sample SAMN13153342, study PRJNA577476) | soil metagenome | isolation source: 120 cm saprolite under Douglas fir tree site 2 hole 2 replicate 1 | place: USA:California | collected 2015-04-18 | reverse complement strand
CCGATCAACCCGCCCAGCGGCTGCCGCTTCCACACGCGCTGCCCGATCGCGCAGCCCATCTGCAGCGAGGTCGAGCCGCCGCTGGAAAAGAAAGCGGACGGGCACGTCGCGGCGTGCCACTTCCCAGGGAAGCTCTAAGGGGAGGAGCTCCACCTATCGAGAGGGGCGTGGGTGCCCTAGTGCCTCAAAATCCGCGCCTGGCGCCAATCGAAGTCGTAGAGCGCGTTGCCGCCGACGCCCTTCACATAAGGATGAGCGAGGTACTGCTGCTCGCCGTAAACGAGCGCACCGAGGATCGAGTCGTTGACGAGCATGCTGCCCGCGCTTTGGTAATCAAGGTGAGCGATCGGCAGCGGCTTGGTGTCGGCGGCCGCCACCAGCGTGTCGAACGCCGGGTTTGAGTAGCACGACCCATTGGAAGGCGAGTTTTTTAGGAACAGGTAGTCGAACCAATCCTGCGGGTGGTTGTAGTCGGCGCTCCAGCTCTGCCTGAACGCGCTATAGGCGCAATGGCCATCGCGGTTGTCGAAGTAGTTCCCGCGGTCGACCTCCACGCACTGCACGGTGACGCCAAGGTTCTTCTGCCACTGAGTGGTGAGGTTGGTGCAGACGGCCTTGTTAAACGAGTTCGTGTCGTAGGTGTAGACGAGTCCCTTGACCTTGGCGCCATTCGGATCCCAGGCCTGGTACTCGGCCTTGGCCGCGACGGCGTCGAACTTCGCGCCCGGATCGGCCCCATCGCCGAGGTAGCCATTGAGTCCCTTGCTGATCAGCCCGCCGGTGGCCGGCGTGCAGCTGGTGCCGGACGAGCAAAGGGCGTCGGCAAGGGCAACGCGGTCGATCGCCGAGCTGAACGCGTGGCGCCCGGCGCGGCCGGCGTCGATCCCCGCGAAAGGCCCGGTCTTGAGGTTGAACCCGATCCAGTAGGTGAGGCCCGCGGGAACCAGTTGAAGTTGGTCGGTGAGCTTCGGATCGGTCGTGTAGCGAACCGCATCAGCGGGCCCCAGGCCCTGGCGGCCGTACCCGATGAGGCTGTACGCGTTGGATTCGTAGCGTGTCATCTGAGCCTGCTGATCGGCCAGGACGTCGATATGGACGCGCTGCAAAGCTCCGGTCTTTCCGCCAAACCAGGCAGGCACGGGCACGAAGTCGAGCGACTGGCCGGCCGCGCGGGCGGTGAGGCGAAACGGGCCGGCTCCGATCAGCGTTTCAGGTTTCGTGAACCAGGTGTCCTCGCCCACAGACGCGATCACCTTGCGATCCACGACCCAGAACGGCCATAGCCCGACGAGGGTCGTCCAGTAGGCAGCGCGCTTGGTGAGGGTGGACGAAAACGTGAATGCGTCAACCTTCACCAGCCCGCTGAGCCCGGTCGCGCGGCCATTCGCTACTGCGTTATAGCCGGCGACTAGCGAGAAGAGTCCCGCGAAATCGCCCTGCTTGGCGGCAGCGCGGCTCCAGCTGTAGATGAAGTCGTCCGCCGTAAGAGCGTCGCCGTTCGAGAAGACCGCGTCGTGCCGGATGTGAAACGTATAGGTGAGCCCGTCGGGCGAAAGATCCGCCGGCCCAACCGCGAGGTCGGGGAGCTCGTGCAGGGATTGGTCGAATTTATAGAGACCGGAGAAGACGTTGCGGAAGATGTCGACGTCGGTAGGGCTCGACATTTGGGCGGGGTCCAGGTCCGACACGTCTCGTGCGATCGGGAAGCTGAGCGTCTGGTCGGTGGAGAGCTTTTCTGCCGCCGCAGGCGAGACGGTTTCGGGCGGGCCGACGAAGACCACGAGCAATAGCAGAATCAACGCCACTGCCACCCCGGTGCTCGCGGGGAGGTAGTGGCGACGCAGGGATCGGGGGCGCGAGGATGGCGCCACCGGCTCGGGTGGAGTTGGCTCTACTGGTTCAGGTGGAGGCGGCTCCACAGGCTCGGGTGGGGCCGGCGCCCCTGGGTCAGACAGTGAGGATCACCTTGCCGGTGCTCTTGCCGCCCGCGACCATGGCGAGCGCGCTCGGAGCTTCTGCCAGCGGCACGCGCGCGGAGATCAGCGGCTTGATCTTGCCGGCGCCGTACAGGTCCATCAACGCGTTGGTGGCCGCCGGAAGCAGTTCGGGCGCGCGCCTTGAATAAAGGCCCCAGTGCAGCCCGACCACCGAGTAGTTCTTGACCAGGACATGGTTCGCGGCCGCTTGCGGGATGCGGCCTGACGTGAAACCGACGATCACGATCCGGCCCTCGAAGGCGACGCATTTGGTGGAGCGGTCGTAGACATCACCGCCGACCGGGTCGAAGATCACGTCCGCGCCGCGACCGCCGGTGATTCCCTTGACCTTTTCCGAGAAATCCTCCGTCTTGTAGTTGATGACGTGGTCAGCGCCGAGCTGCAAGCAGACCGCCGTCTTCTCGTCCGAGCCGGCCGTGGCGATGACCATCGCGCCGGCTGCCTTGCCGACTTGAATCGCGGCGCTGCCCACCCCGCCGGCGCCTGCATGGACGAGGAGCACTTCGCCGGAAAGGAGCTTGGCTCTGCGGTGCAGGCCGAACCAGGCGGTCTGGAAGATCAGCGTGAAGCCGGCGCCATCTTCGAAGGACATCGAGTCCGGCATTCGTTGGACGCTGGCCGGGGCGGCATCTGAAATCTCGGCGTAGCCGCCTCGGGTGAGGCCGCCGCTGTCTAGCAACGCGGTGACGCGGTCGCCCGGCGCGAAGCCCGACGCCCTCGGCGCCGTCTCGACCACGCCGCTTACCTCGGCGCCGGGTACGAAAGGCAGCTCCGGCTTGACCTGGTACTGGCCCGCAATCATGAGGGAGTCGAAGTAGTTGATCGCGGAGGCGCGGACGGCGATGCGCACCATCCCATTCGCCGGCGTGCTCGCGTCGACGTCTTCGAATCGCATGGTCTCAGGCCCGCCGAGCTCGCGGACGACCCAGGCTTTCACCGGTGGAAGGCTACATCAGTCGAAATTCCACATGTCTGGCGCCACCGGCGTCTTTGGCGCCAGCGATGCCTGAGAAGCCACAATCTCATTTGCGCCGGTGTAGCTCAGCTTGGTTAGAGCAGCGGTCTTTTAAACCGAGGGTCCAGGGTTCGAATCCCTGCACCGGCACCACCGTTTTGTGCAAGTTCGGCTGACAGGTCTCAAAAGGTGCTGGGAGCGGGGCGCGCCGATGGAGCTCTGGTAGTTGGGTCTACCAGTCCACGCTGGATCGAGAACTACGGATGATGGAGACGAGCTGCACTGGCGTAGCGCCGGAATCGATGAGGCTGCTCTCGAGCCCTCCCTTCCGTTCTTCATCCAGTGGCCCCACAGACCCGGTTCCCGGACAATCGTCCGTCCGGCACCCCGCCGGCACCTCCAAGATCTCCAGGCTCGTACTTGACGAAGATCCTGGCCGGCTAACCGGCTGGCTCGGAGACCATCAGCTGCCAATCGTTGTGCGTGAAGGAAGGCCCGCGGTCGCTGCGATCTACATCTCAAGCGATGTGGCCGAGATCGTCTTCGGCTCGGTGGATACCTGACGGGGAAGGCGGGTTTGCCTGGGCTCGTCTTGGCGCCCGGCTCACCAAAACAGATGTCCCCTCTTAAGTCACTAACGTCGTAGGAGAACACAAGCAGCCCGCGCGGCGACTCCTCGTCTGTAGGGGGATGACGCCCTCGCCGACGGCGCCGGAAAAAGCGATGCGCGCGTCAGGCGCCATCCGCTTGAACAGGCGCAGAGCGCCGAAGTTGTCGCCTTGGACTTCGACGGAGAACGAGTCGATCCCTTCCTCGATCGCGCGCTCGGCAAGGGCCGCTATCAATCGCACGCCCAGTCCCTGCCGCTGCCACGCGTCGGCGACGACGATAGCGAGGATCGCCTCCTTGGCGCCAGGCAGCCGCGCATACTGCGCCACGCCGACAATCTCGCCGCCCTCGACGGCCGCGATCGCCTGACGGTCGTAGCGGTCGACTCGGAGGATCGACGCCTGGAAGACGTCCGATCTCGAGATCGGGCTGAAGAACCGCCGGTAACCGGATTCTGGCGAGAGCCGGCAGAACATGCGGCTCAGCAACTCGCCATCCTACGGATCAAGGGTCGCTAGCCCCGGACGCCCCGCGCACCCAGTTTCGATTTCAAGCATCTCAGCCTCCGTTCCCAACAATTGGCTCAGTAAGCGGAAAGCCAAGCCGCGCCGACCAGTGCGAGAACGAACGCCAAGCCGACGAACGCCAGGCCGATCGAGATCAGATAGCGCTTGATGCGGCTCATGTCGTCAAGGCTATGGACGTGGCGCAGGCGCCACATCAGTGGACGCCCGGAAGCTGACTAAGGGTTGTCCCTGGGTCGGGTCGACCCGGGCCAGGGCTGGCACTCTGCCCGAACCGGTCCACTTGGTGGCAAGATCGCCGCCATGAGAGGCCGGATCGCGGTCATCGGGATGCTCCTGGCAATGGTGCCGTTGGGCGCTTGCGGAGGCGCTCAGCCTTCAGCCTGCGGCGCTGCGGGTGGCCGGCCGCATCCTGAGATCGGGGGCGAGATCCTCTATTACTGCAACGATTGGCCCGCGGTCAACGGCGGGCTCTACGTCCTTGACGTTGCCAGTGGTCGGGTGCAAGCGCTGACCTCAGATCTCGCCTATAACCTGGACGGCGCCTGGTCGCCGGACGGCACCAGGATCGCCTTTCAAAGCACACGTGAAGGCCGTGACGACCTTTTCGTGATGAACGGCGACGGCGGCGCGGTCCGCAAGCTCACTGATGGCCGCGGTTGGAACGAATACCCGTCGTGGTCACCGGACGGGCAGTGGATCACCTTCAACAGCAGCCGGGATGGAGTCCCCGACTCAGGTGGAACGCTCTACTACCGGGACCTCTACATGGTGCGGGCAGACGGCGGCGGCATCCGCCGGCTTACGATGCATTCCGGATCCAACATCGATGCCGCCTGGCGTCCTGACGGCCGTACTCTCGCCTTCCGGTCCAACCGAAGCGGGACCTGGGATATCTACACGATGGAGCTGGACGGGAGCGCTCTCCGGCAGCTTACCCACTACGACAGGACCGGCGGCGGCGCGGGCTACGCGCGCTGGTCGCCGGACGGGTCACGTCTCGTCTTCGACGCCCGGGCCTCGGCTACGGGGCCATCATTTATCTACTGGCTGACGGTCGGCCAGGACGACCTTCATCGCGTCACCTTCAACGAATCCGGTCTCCAGTTCGACGGCTTTCCCGACTGGTCACCCGACGGGGGCTGGATCGTCTTCACCCGCAGCCACAACGGCGAGCAGCTCTTCGCTGTCCGGCCCGACGGCAGCGGCCTGACTCAGCTGACCGACGGCCCGGGCTACAAGGACCTACCGCGGTGGCGACCCGTCTAGGGCGTCTCGACAAAGCCGGCCGCCTGCCTGTGATCGCGGGCGCCGCGATTGTCCTCGGGGGAACGGCACTCGCCATGGCAACTCTGGTGCTCACGATCCTCGACCGCGCGTATCCGCCTTTATACACGCTGGCTGGGCTCAGCGTGAGCTCATCCCTTGCGCTTACGACGCTTGTCCAGACCGTGGGCCTTGTCACGCTCTCGTTGGTCTGCGCCATCATCGTCTGGCGGCGACCCAAGGCGCTCTTGAGCCTCGTGTTCTTTCTGACTGTGGCGTTCCTCGCGCTGGGAACGGTCGCCAAAGAGTACGCGGTGCATGGCTTGGCCGTTGCGCCCGGCTCCCTCCCTCTGGCCGATGTGGCCGCCTGGTCTCAGGAATTTCTGCCTACCCTCGTCTTTATTCCCGGCCTTCTTTTCCTGGTCTTGTTCCCAGACGGGAGGCTCAAGTCGGCCCGCTGGAGGGCGGTGGTCGCCTTCGTAATGCTCACGCTCGCTGGCAAGATCCTTGTCAATCTCGATAGCCCGTATCCGATGCGGATAGGCCCGGAGCAGTGGGTACCTGTCAGCCTGCCACCTGCCGTATGGCCGGTGGGCGCATCGCTCAGCTGGGCATCGGCGGCTGTCGGCTGGGCTCAGCCCGCAGTGACGATACCCGTCGCCGTCTATCTCATCCTGCGACTGGCCGCGGCTTCCGGTGAGGCTCGACTGCAGCTGACCTGGTTCGTGTACGCGGCGACCATCTTCATGCTGACCAGCCTGCTGAATTTCGCCGACCACCTTCCGCCTGTGGACTGGCTCCCCGACCCCGTGCGGTCGGCGCTGCAGGACTTCGCAGGTTCTGAAACCGCCCATGTCGTTGGCGGTTGGTCAGGCCTCGCCGAGTCGCTGGCGGGCATGGTGCTGCTGCCGATCGCGATCAGTATTGCCATGGTCCGCTACCGCCTTTACGAAATCGACGTCGTCATCAACCGGACCATCCTCTACGCAGGCCTGGCCGCATTCGTGACCGCGTCCTACGGGATCGTGGTAGCGGGCCTTGGGAGCCTTCTCGGCCAGCGCGCCGGTCTCGGCCCTCTGCTCACCATCCTGGCCATCGCCGTGGTCGCGGCCCTGCTGGAGCCTGTCCGGACACGGCTTCAGGTGCTGGCCAACGTGGCCGTCTACGGCAGGCGCGCCCGTCCCTATGAAGTCCTCTCGGATTTCGCGCGGAGCGTCGGGCGGGCAGAGCGCTCGGAGGTTCTCCTCCCCCGGATGGCGGAGCTCCTGCGCGACGGGACAGGGGCGTCGAAGGCGGAGGTTTGGGTGCGCATCGGCGAGCGGATTCATCTCGCCGCTTCCTCACCGTCATCGCCGGCCGGCGTCCAGCCCTCGGCGGCGGGTCCTGAGGAGCTGGAGGACCGCCTCGGCTCCCAGGGTATTGTCGCGCCGGTTTTCGACGAGGCTGAGCTGCTTGGCGCGCTGACCGTGACCAAGCCGCGCGGCCAGTCGCTGAACGCCATCGAACGGCGTCTGGTGGAGGACGTCGCCTCCCAGGCCGGCCTGGTCCTCAGCCGGTTCCGCCTGGTCCAGGACCTGCGCGAGTCGCGCGCCCGGATTGTGGCCGCCCAGGACCTCGAGCGCCGGAGGATCGAGCGCAACCTTCATGACGGCGCCCAGCAGCGCTTTGCAAACGCGCTGCTCGCGCTCGGGATGGCGCATGTGCAGAGCGGCCACCAGCGGAAGGGCCCGGACCTAGTAGCTCAGGCTTCGGAAGAGGTGCGGGCCGGGCTAGCAGACCTGCGCGAGCTGGCTCGCGGCGTCCATCCGCGACTGCTGACCGAGTCCGGCCTGGGCGCGGCGGTCAGCTCCCTGGCCGACCGCTCCCCGATCTTCACCAGCGTCCGGGCGCCAACCGACCGGCGTTTCCCCGAGGCCGTCGAGACGACGGCCTACTACGTCGTGGCGGAAGCACTCGCGAACGCGGGCAAGCACTCGCACGCTGAGAACGTGGAGGTCAGCATCGAATACGAGAGCGGGCGGCTGCGTGTCACGGTCGCCGACGATGGGATAGGGGGCACGAGTCTACTCCGTGGCTCCGGTTTGGCGGGCCTCCGCGACAGAGTCGCAGCTGTGGGAGGCAGCATCTCGGTCAGCAGTCCGAAAGGGAGGGGAACAATCATCTCCGCGGAGCTGCCATGCGAGTAGTGGTGGCCGACGACTCGGTGCTCTTCCGCGAAGGCTTGGCGCAGCTGCTCGAGGGTTCGGGGTTCGAGGTCGTTGGGCGAGCCGGTGACAGGCCGCAGCTGCTGGAGACTGTGATCGCGCGACGACCTGACATCGTGATTACAGACATACGGATGCCTCCGACGTACACCGTCGAAGGCCTGGAAGTCGCGGTCGAAATTCGTCAGCGGCTTCCGCAGGTCGCCGTCCTCTTGCTCTCGCAGTACGTCGAGACGACCCACGCTGTGCGACTCCTCGAGCTCGGCGCGGGCGGTCTTGGCTACCTGCTCAAAGACCGGGTCGCCGACGTTCGCGAGTTCATAGACGCGGTGCGGCGCGTTGGCGCGGGGGGCTCCGCGATCGACCCGGAGGTCGTCTCCGAGCTTGTCGTCCGGAGGCGCCGCCGCGACTTGGTCGGCGAGCTGACCGAGCGAGAGCGGGGGGTCCTGAGCTTGATGGCCGAAGGTCGATCGAACTCGGCGATCGGAGCCTCACTGCATCTCAGCCAGAAGACGGTGGAGGGCCACGTGCGCAGCATCTTCATGAAGCTGCAGTTGGAGCCGGCCGACGAGGACCATCGCCGTGTGCTGGCGGTAGTCACTTACCTGCGTGCCTGATCGCCCTCGGACCGGCGATCTTCTTCCGGCTCAATCAAGACCATCAGCCCGATCTCCAAGTCGGGTTGTCAGCTCGCATCCGCCGACGCCAGAGCACTAACAGACGGCGTTGCGTATAGCCAACTTGTATAGCCGAGGCGGGGCGGTCGCAGGAGCCGCGAGGAGGCGCGAGGCGGAGAATCGAATACGGCAGGAGCCCTGGGGAGGCGTCACGCGGAGGTCGGGACGGACTTTTTAAACCGAGGGTCCAGGGTTCGAATCCCTGCACCGGCACCTCCGAATTTTTTTGAGATTCGTGAAATTATCGAGAACCGTTTAGGCGACAGGCGGACGTCGAACGTCGTAGAGGTCCCAATCGAGCTTCCAGAAGTCTTCAAGCCCGTGTTTGTGGATGAACTGCCGCTCCGACTCATAGATCGGGTAGCAGCCGGTAAGAAAGATCTTGCCATCGCCTACGTCGATCTCCTCGTCGTCCGGATCGAGCGATGCGGGCGCGAAGGTGACAAACGCGGTCATGTCCGACTCGGGCGCGATCCGTTCGCCGTGGTTGAGCGTGCCGCCATACGTGAACGGGGCCTTTCCACGGTGCTCCTCGGCGAAGATCGCTATGCACAAAACCCAGGCGATATCAGTCGAACGGACTGAAATGGTCAGTTCGGGCTTGCCGAGTATCCAGTCGGGATGTTCGGACAGGGAAAGGCCATAAGTAACGCCCGTCAACATTCCTGGTTCCGGTAGCTCGTGGAGCACCATGGCGGTGATCGGGCCTTGACCGGGGTGAGTCGAATCAACGCGATACATGACGGGTTCGATGCCACCGCTGAGTTGAATGACACGGTCCAAAAAGCGCTCGGCCCTGTTCTTCGTGGTCATTGATCCGACACAATAATCGTCGTGCGTTGGGGCGCCACCTTCAACTGGATCAGCGTCGCAGCATTCGTGGCCGCATTGGTCAGCCAGCTTCTCGGCTGGGAAGCGGTCCGCACCGGAATCCTGATCGCGTGGGTGGTGCTCGTGTTTCTGGTGGTGATGTCTCGCGGGATGCGTGGGACCAGCATCCTCACCTATCTCTCGGCCGCCGCGCTGCTGGCCGCCGCCATCAGCCAGCTTGCCGGCTGGCCGTCGCTTCGCGGCTGGTTCCTGCTCGCGTGGACGGCTCTCCTGTTGCCGGTGGCCATCGGGCTTTTCAGTCACCCGATGCGTACACCCGCTTGGGGCGTGTTCGTCGGCTTCTGGGGAGTGGTGGGTGTCCTCTGGCTGATCGTGGTCGAGATCGTGGCGGTGACCGGCTCGCTGAGCGGTGAGGCCTACCGCGACTGGGCGGCCTGGCCTTTGGCACTAGTGGGAACCTGGTTGCTCGTCGCCTCGGGCCTTGGGTTCGGCGCTGAGCGATTCCCGCGCTGGGTCGATTTGCTCGGCTTGCTCGCGGGCGCCGGCCTGCTCGCGCTCAGCGTCTCGACGTGGGTCGGTGCATCGAGCGATGTAATCAGGGCGGTCGGCCTGTTCGCAGCGGTCGCTTACTGTCTGTGGGCCGTAAGCATTGGGTGGGTCTACTGGGGGACGCAGGACGTCACCCGCCGGTTCCGCGGCCTCCTTGCGAGGTCGGGGTCAGGAGACCGCGAGGCGGCGGCATGACCGCCTTGGGCTGGGTGGAGGTTGCCGTCGGCATTGTCATCGTGGTCTCGGCCTTTTACGACCTGTTCAAGTCCGTCGTCCTCCCGCGGCCGTCCATCAACCGGTTCATCATGGTCAGCCTCCTCTTTCTAACGCTCTGGGCGCTGTGGCGCTGGGTCAGCCGGCGCATGAACAACGCGGCCCGAAGAGAAAGCTGGTTGGCGACGTTTGGGCCGTCGGCCGTGATCGCGATGTTCCTGACGTGGGCGCTTGCCTTCATGGTCGGCTACGCCCTCATCCTGGATGGGCTGCGGAATCAGATCCGGCCGCCGCTCGACAGCTTCGGCGAATCTCTGTATTTCTCTGCGAGCACGATCGTCCCGCTCAGCTATGGAGATTTCGTGCCCATCGGCCTTGGCGCGAGAATCATGATCCTCTTCGAAAGCGCGACCGGGGTTGGCATCGCTGCGCTGGTGATCACGCTCCTCTTCTCCCTTTACGCAGCGTTTCAGGAGCGCGAGGAGTTGGTGGTCCAGCTGGACGCCATCGCCGGCGCTCCGCCGTCAGGCGTCCAGCTCCTGGAGACCGTCTTCGAGCGCGGGCTTCGAGACGAGCTCGTCAATACCTTCGACGACTGGCGCAGATGGTCGGCCGCCGTGCTCGAAAGCCACCTCGCGTATCCGATCCTCCTCTACTTTCGGTCCAGTCACGACAACGAGGCCTGGCTCAACTCGTTTGGCGCGGTCATGGACGCCGCCACGTTGGTCATGAGCACGGTCGACGAGGACGAGGAGGGGCCGGCGCGGTTGATGTTCACCGTGGGCAATCATCTCGTCGAGGACCTGGCCTGGTACTTCCGCTACACCAGCTCGAAAGACCCGCTCGTCGACCACGAAGAGTTCCACCAGGCAATCTTGCGCATGAAGAAAGCCGGATACAAAGTCAAGCCATTGGATGAGTCCTGGACGAAGTTCCAGCACCTTCGCGGCAAGTACGCGTCACAACTGATCCAGATGGCGCACCGCCTGGCGATCGTCCCGGCTGAGTGGATTGGTGACCGCACGTACGCGCCGCACATCGACGGTCGAGGTCGAACGCGCCGGCGTCTCCCCTAGGTCTCGGCTAGCCCACCTGGGTCTGCTGGGCCTGGCCTCCCCACCGCGCGGGGAGGCGGGCTCCGCCAGAGGCGCAGCCCGGAGGGGACTTCCTTGCCAGGTTGCCGACCAATGTGGGTCCCAACTCCGTTGATTGAGCGCAGGTAATGAACGTTCCTTACGTCCACATGATCATGAACGGCCGGCGTCAGGTAGCACAGGGACACTCCCTTAAAAGGGGCGTGATCCGGCGCGGCTTGACGCTTGGCCTGGCCGCCGGCCTCTGGCTGGCGCTCGTTCCCACCCAGGCGGTGGCAGACGTGAGCCAGCCGACGTGGAACAAGTGGTACCCCGTGTCGTTCGGCGAGAGGGCTCAGACGTTCACCGCCCCGTCGACGGGGGCGCTCGATCACGTTTCCTTGATGCTCAACTACGACTACGGCTACGGGTCGGGCGGCACGGTTGACGTCCGCAATGTCGACGCCAATCAGCAGCCGACCGGGTCGGCGCTCCCGGGGTCGATCGTCGACTTACATGGCGCGACGGCCACCTACGCCTACCCCTTCTTCAAGTTTCCATTCGCCTCGCCGATTCCAGTGACCAGTGGAAAGACGTACGCCATCGTCATGACGATCAGCTATGGCGTCCGATCTTGGGCCGGCGCGACCTCGGCCGTGTACACCGGCGGGCGGGGCTGGCAAGCGCCCGGATGCGCCTCGGTGTGCACCTGGTCCTCGACCGGCTACTACCCCTATGACTTTGCGTTCGAGGCCGGGTTGCCAACGGCACCCGCGCCAGGCGGCAACTCCGCGCCGGTGGTCAAGGCCGACGTCAACCCGGTCACGGTGACCGAGGGCGCGATCCCGGCCACCACAGGCACCTTTTCGGATCCCGACGGCGACGCGGTCACACTGTCCGCGTCATCCAATGCGGGCTCGGTCGGGACGGTCACCGCCGGCGGAGCCGGCATCTGGTCGTGGCAGGGTGCGGCGGCGGATGAAGGTCAAGGGCAGAACATAACGATCACCGCGGACGACGGTCACGGCAACAAGGCCACAGCTCAATTCTCGACGGTGGTCAACAGCGTCCTGCCGACGGCCAAGATCAGCGGCGCCCCCGCCAGTACTCGCGAAGGCACCACGATCAACCTGACCGGCTCGGCCACCAGCCCCAGCGCCGAGGACACCGCCGCCGGCTTCACCTTCACATGGTCGGTGAACGGCAACGCCGTCCCGGGGAACAGCAGCGCCTCATACAGCTTCAGGTCTGACGACGAGAGCGTGTACGCGATCACGCTGACGGCGACCGACGACAGTGGCGTCCCGGGTCCGGCCAGCCCGCCCGTGACGATCAACGGTGTCGATTCGACGCCTGCCGCGGCTATCACCAGCGTCTCCCAATCGTCTGTGATCGTGCCGCAGCAGCTGCTCCAGTTCAACGGCACCTACACGGACGCCGGCTCGGCGGTGGACCCTTCAACTTCGTATACGGCCACCTGGGCGTGGGGTGACAACAGCCCGAACACCCCCGGCTTCGCCCCAACCCATTCCTACTCGGCCGCTGGGACCTACACGGCCACGCTGATGGTCAAGGACGACGACGGGGTGGGCGGCTCAGCCAGCACCACCGTCATCGTGTTGACCCCTGAGGCGGCGCTGGCGAAACTCATCACTCTCGTCCAGGGAGCGTCGGGGTTGAATGCCGGCCAGAAGAACAGCCTGCTCGCCAAGCTGAACGCCGCCGCCGATTCGCTGCAGCGCGGCAACTCCAACGCCGCATGCGGCCAGCTGAATGCCTTCGCGAGCGAGGTCGACGCCGACCAGAAAGCCGGCCGCTTGACAAGCGGTGACGCCGGCAAGATGACCGATGCCGCCCGCCAGATACAGAGGTCGTTGGGCTGCTTCCACACCCTGGTGCAGTTTCTGAACGGTCTTTAGTACTTAGACTCGGGGCCATCTGATGGCCTCGACCGCTCTTCCCCCAGCCGACCTCCTTCCTGTGCGCCGTGAGGCGACGCTCGCCTACCGCGCGGTCAGGGTCATCGCCGTGCCGATCATGCGCCTGGTCTTCCGATTCGACGTGGTGGGGAAGGAGGACATTCCGCGGTCTGGCAATTACGTTGTCATCGCCAACCACCTCAACTGGCTGGATGAGTTCACGCTGCTCATGCTGTTTCCAGTCGAACCCCGAATCCACTTCCTGGCCAACCCCACGATCCTGGTCACGCGCAAGGTCCAGTGGTTCATCGTTCGCCACACCGGAGGGTTCGTGCCGGTGGTCAGCGAGCGCCATGGCGACCAGTCACTGTTCCACCACGTCGACCGTGCCCTCGAGGTTGGCGGGGCAGTGGGGATCTTCCCTGAGGGCGCTTACGGACCGGCCGAGGGCGAGCTCTTGCCGTTCAAGAAAGGGTTCGCCCACTTCGCGATCAAGGCCGGCGTGCCGGTCATCCCGGTCGCGCTCTCCGGCACGAAGGACCTGTGGTTTCGCAAACGCATCAAGGTCGTGATCGGCGAGGCGATCCCGCCCGCCGGCCACACTCCGGAGTCGCTCACCCACGCTGGATACCGGCGAATCAAGGAGTTGATGCCCGCCTACACGGAAGAGCCGGGGCGCAAGCTGCTGCGTAAGCGGTTAACTAACCTGTTCTAGACTGGCGCGGATGGATCTGAAGCCCGTCGGCATCTTCAAGGGTATGGCCCCGGCCGAGCTCAAGAAGATCAGCAAGCAGATGAGGGAGATCCGGCACCCGAAAGGGGCCGAGATCATGATCAGGGGCGAAGGCGGCGTCGGGTTCCTGGTCATCCTGGTGGGCGAGGCCGAGGTCGAGACCGGCGACGGACGCCGCCGCACGCTCGGGCCGGGCGATCACTTCGGCGAGATGGCGCTGCTCGACCACGAGGGCCGCAGCGCGACCGTGACGGCCGCCAGCGACCTTGTGCTGGGCGCCGTGCCGGAATGGGGCTTCAAGCCGTTCTTGCAAGACCACCCCGAGGTCACTTACCGGCTGCTCGAGACGCTCAGCCGGCGCTTGCGAGAGGCGGAGAAAGCAGAAGGCTAGCGCGCCGCTCACTAAATGGCGCTGGCCCGCGTGCTCTGCCCCACGCTCATCGGTCGTGAAACCGAGCTGTCGGCGCTGGAGGACGCCCTCCTGGCCGCGCTGCGCGGCGACGGCGGGGTGGTCATTGTCGGTGGGGAGGCGGGCATGGGCAAGACACGGCTCGTCACCGAGCTCTCGGCTCGGGCGCAGCGGCTTCGGTGCGTCGTCATGTCCGGCGCCTGCAGCGAGGCCGAGCTGTCACTGCCATATCTGCCCTTACTGGAGGCGATCGGCAACCGCCTGACGTCCGAGAACCTCGATGAGCTTCGCCAGCGTCTGGGCGCGGCCGCCGACGAGCTGGCCCAGCTGTTCCCCCAGCTCGGACGCCCGACCGCCGCCGGGGGAGACGCCATGCAGGCGAAGCTGCGGATGTTCGAAGCCATCCTTCTGCTCCTGCGCGATGCCGCGCGCGACCGCGCCCTGCTCCTGATCCTGGAGGACCTGCAGTGGGCCGACCCCGGCACGCGCGAGCTCCTCGACTACATGACCCGCCGGCTTCGCTCGACCAACGTCCTGGTCCTCGCCACGTATCGCATGGACGAGATGCACCGCAAGCATCCGCTAGTGCCGACCATCCAGGGTTGGCGGCGCTCGGGGCAAGCTCAGTTCATCGAGCTGCAATCGCTCCCGCCGGCCGCCGTGGCCGACATGGTCGGGGCGATCTTCGAGGAAAGACAGGTGAGTGACGAGTTCCGCGATTTCCTCCACGAGCGCAGCGAAGGCAACCCGTTCGTGCTCGAGGAGATGCTCCGGGACGGGGTCGACCGCGGCGACATCTACCGAACTGATGCCGGTTGGGATCGCAAGGCGCTGACAGAGATGCGAATCCCACGCACCGTCCGTGACACGATCCTTCATCGCCTCGAGCGGCTCGACCGCCAGGCCGTGGCCGTCTTGTCAGCGGCATCCGTGATGGGGCGTTCGATCGACGTGAAATCGCTCGCCGCAGTGGCGGGGGTCGACGAGGAGGCTGTGCTATCGGCGTTGGAAGCCAGCATCTCGGCGCAGCTGCTCGAGGAGGAGGATCGCACTTCCGGCCGATACCGCTTCCGTCACGCACTGACCCGCGAAGCTATATACGAAGATCTGGTCGTCCCTCGCCGCCAGCAGCTCCATGGCCGGGTCGCTGAGGTGCTGGCATCGCGGCCCGACCGTGTCGCTGTTGACCTGGCGAATCATCTCCTGATGGCGGGACGCTACGACGAAGCCGTCGGCATGTGCGTCACGGCAGCCGAGGATGCGATCCGGGCAGTGGCGTATCGAGACGCCGCGGAGTTGCTGGAGCGCGCCGCTCCCTACGCGCATGACTCAATAGGGCGAGCTCGCATGCTGTTGCAAGCGGCTGATTGTTACTGGAATAACACAGAGTCGGTGAACGCCAAGAGGCTGCTCGAGCCCGCCATTGCCGACCTCGAAGCGGCTGGTTTGGATTCGGAAGCTGCCGGGCATCGAGTCTTGCTGGGACGGTGCTTTTGGGAGCTGCTCAGATCCGACTTGGCCAAAGAGCAGTTCGAGCGCGCGCGCGAGGTCCTCGAACCTCAAGGCCCCAGCGAGGCGCTTGCCATCGTTTACATACGGCTGTCCGGCATGTACCAGTTCAACGAAGAGCTCGCGCTCGGCCTCGAGTACGCCACACGAGCTGCCGATATCGCGGAGCGCGCGGGGGCAGACCTCGCCAAGTCATGGTCATGGAATTTCATGGCTGGATGCGAGATTGGCCTGGGCCTGGTTGAGCTGGGCAACAGGCACATGGAGGACAGTTATCGCTCTGCACTCGCGGGAGGCTACCGATTCCAGGTCAGCAACGCGGTCTACAACGGATTCCACTGCGCCCTTCGCCTGGGCGCTGGCGACGCAGTGGCAGCTTGGTTTGACCGCATCGGCTCGGCATGGCCGACGGACACAGATGCCTGGTCTCCGTACCTGAGATCGCTCGCGGCCCTGGAGCGGGGACATGTAGTGGAGGCCATCGGGCATGCGCGCACGGCTGCCCAAAGATCGCGCGATACAGGCCACCAGAAGATGGCCTGGCGAAGCGCAGTCGCGCTTGCCCATGCCCTGGCGGAGAATTTGGCGGGCGACGAAGCAGCGGCTGTATTGCCCCCTGTGTCCACTCGGGTCGAGGTACAGGATGCTGCCTATGATGGCGCGTCACGCATCCGGGTCCGCCTGGCTGCCGGCGATTCTACAGGCGCATTCGAGAGTGCCAAAACTATTCCCGCAAACGCGTGCCATATGGCCGCGCCGGTCGATGCGATGGCCGAGGTTGCGAGATTGGACCCGGGCTGGCTGCACTCATTTCTCGACGCATTGCCCGCAAATGGCCAAGTGCTCGCCTCGCCGAGAGTGGTCGCGGCGAAGGGTCAGCTGGCGCTCTTCGAAGGAAGGTTTGCCGACGCTGCCGATCTCCTTAGTAAGGCAGACGCCGACTTCAGGCGCGGTGGCCTACTGCTGGATTCGTGGCACCTGGGACGGGCGCTCGCGGAGGCGGAGTATCGCTCAGGGGATGTCGACGCTGCCCGGCGCCGGTTGACCGCGATAGCCGAAGAGGCTGCTCCGACCGGCGCCCTGCTCGCGGCGAAGCTCGCGCGGGACACCGCGGCCGCGCTGGGCCTCGAGGTGGCCGCGGCCCCTGAACCTGTACTCCGTTCGGATGACTTGGACCGCGTAGCGACCGGCGAGCGGATGGTGTCGGTGATGTTCGCCGACGTCCGCGGGTACACAGAGATGACCGGCAGCAACCCGCCCGCCGAGATGGCCGAACGCATCACGGCTCTTCAGCGATGGGCGTCGCAGGAGGTGGGTCGCCGCTACGGAAGGGTCGACAAGTTCGCCGGCGACTCCATGATGGCCACCTTCAACATCTCGGGCGAGAGCGTCAACCACACTCTGCAGGCGCTGCAGGCGGCGATCGCCATCATCGACAAGGCCTCGCTGATCGACCTTCCGGTGGGGGCCGGGGTCGCCGTCGGCCCGGCCGTGGTCGGACGGCTCACAGAAGCGGGCAATGTCAGCGTGCTGGGCGAGGTCACGAACCTGGCCGCCCGGCTGCAGTCGCAATCGGCCGCGGGTGAGGTCACGATGTCGGCCGAGGCCCACCGGAGGGTGGAGGGGTGGCTGAGGGAGAGGGGCACGGCGGTGGAGCGGGTCGAGCTTCAGCTCAAGGGCTTTGGGGCCCCGGTGATCGCGTTCCGGGTCCGGACCTCGGCCGGTGCCGGAATTCGCGCTTAACGGCTACTCGAAGTTGCCGCCGGAGTGCTAAGGTAACCCCCTTTCCCGGTTCCTGAGCCGTCCCTCCAGACGTCTTCGCTCCGTGCTCAGGCCTGACAGCGCCCCAGGGGTAGGGCGACTTCGAAGGATAGGAGCGTCACGGGGTGGTTCCGCTATTGAGAGCGGTGGTCGTATGGACCATCGTGCTGGCGACTGTGATCCTGCCGCACATCGGCCCGTCGCCGGCGACGTCGACCGCCGCAGTGACGCAGCTGACCTCCTACGACCGTACCTCGGCGCTGACGCAGTCGAAGGCCAAACGAACACAGGCGGCCCAGAACGCCGTGGTGCAGCAATGGACCTCGGAGCTTACCCAGGGCATCGCCCAGTACCAGGCTGAGCAGGAGCGCATCGCCAAGGCGCAGGCGGAGGCGGCGCGTTACGCGGCGCTCAGCAACCACCCGCCGCCGCCGGACTGGATCGGCAAGATCATCTACGACGCGTTCAGCCCGCTCGGCGCTCGGGCCGTCCAGTGGGCGATCAACGTCGCGTATTGTGAATCGCGCTACCACCCCAACTCGGTCAACACCGACAGCGGCGCCTCGGGCCTGTTCCAGTTCATGCCCGGCACCTGGGGCGGCACCCCGTGGGCCGGCCAGTCGCCGTTCGACCCCGTCGCCAATGCCCAGGCGGCCGCATGGCTTTATTCGCACTACGGCCCCGGGCGCTGGACCTGTCAGGGGTAGGGTGTTCACCTCCCCGCCACGCGGGGAGGTCGGCCATGCCCACAGGGCACGGCCGGGTGGGGAGTCGCACTAACCCAGGCGGGTGGAGGCGGCTTTAATCCTCTGACAAGACGGTGATCTGCAGCTCGTAGATCGGCTGCTTGCTGCTCGACCCCTTGAGCTGCAGCGACTCGTAAGCGATGACCTCGATCCCGTCGGGCAGCGACGATCGCGTCGTCTCGGACATCAGCACCTTCGCCGGCCGCACCTTGGACAGGTAAGAGCTGTTGTTCACCGGGACGCCTATGAGCGTGAACTCGAGACGGCGCTCCGAGCCCACATGGCCGGCGACGACCTCGCCGGTGTCGAGCCCGATCCCGACTGCGATCGGTGGCAAGCCGGATGCCAGCAGCTCGAGGTTCAGCCGATCGACCTCCCGCATCATGGCGAGGGCGGCCGCCAGGGCGCGGGGCGCATGGTCGGTCATCGGGTTGGGCGCTCCGAAGACGACGAGCATCCCGTCGCCCTGGAACTTGTCGATGTTGCCGCCGTGCTCCAGGACGACCTCGATCATCCGCGAGAAATAGACGTTGAGGAACCGCACGAGCTCCTCCGCGCCCATGGTCTGCGAGAGGGTCGAGAAGTCCGCGATGTCGGAGTTGAGCATGGTCACCTGGCGCCGCTCGCCGGGCAGGAACTTGGTGTTCCGGTCGGAGCGCTCCAGCACGTAGTCGGTGACCTGCTTGTTGACGTGCAGCTCGAACAGTGAGCGCAGGAACTCTGAGCGCTCGTACTGGCGGGCGTTGTCGATGGCGATGGCGGCGAGGTCCGAGATCGCCTGCAGGAACTCCTTGTCTGTCTCCTCGAAGATCGCCGCGCGGAAGGGGTTGTCCACGTAGACGGCGCCGATGACCTTGTCCT
>WNFC01003589.1_pt1 | contig 18839 bp, 29 predicted proteins | sample 5400541 | NCBI WGS metagenome assembly WNFC01 (sample SAMN13153342, study PRJNA577476) | soil metagenome | isolation source: 120 cm saprolite under Douglas fir tree site 2 hole 2 replicate 1 | place: USA:California | collected 2015-04-18 | reverse complement strand
GCGGTACCTTCCCTTGTCGGCTCCTTTACCAATCCGCTCTGTCACGATGTCTGGTTGGCCTATAAGCCAGAAGCTCTCATTGCTAGCTCGCTTCTTCTTCAAATCCTCCGTCAGAAGATCCGCATTCATCTGTGCCTTCAGCAGCATCACTCCTGGCCATTTTGTCTCGTCTATGTCTTTTGACGCCTCTGGATCAAACTGAAACGCCGCGAACACAACGATCTTCGGTTTTGGACGCAGAGTTTCGGCCTCGCCGAGCGCGAGTTCCACCTGGCGTTGTTCCAATGGAGCATGTTCGGGCCCGAAGGAGATCACAGCTCGTTGCGGAGATCCTTCTTTCGTTTCCGCCTCGGCATGAAGCCATCGTGTGCCGCCCAGGAGTTCAACGCGCGAGAATGCAAGTCGTTGACCGCCCTTGCCTCTGATTCCGGTCTTCAGAAGCTCATCCCGCCAGTCACTCTGCCGCTGTGTCTCTCCGCTTCGTGTAATGGTTTTGTCAGCGTGTCTGCCGCCATCCTCCGCATCATCCAACGCTCTCACTGCTGGCGCAGGAACCGCTTCAACCGTGAACGGCCCAGTTACGCGGACCTTGCGCGTGTCGGTTAATGGCTGATCATAGAGCGTGGCCTGGTCAGGAGTTTCGGCATTGGCTATACTCCTCAACGTCAAATGAGGAACCGCCTTGTACATCAACCCGCTATCAACGCCCTCGCTCGCATGGGCAAGTTGGTAATATTCAAAAACAGCGGTCATCAAGCGCTGCTTTGCCAAAGCCAACGCCACCCGCGATGTATCGCAGGTGATCCAGCGACGGCCCCATTGCTCGGCAACGTACGCGGTGGTGCCGCTTCCGCAAGTTATGTCAAGAACTAGGTCGCCGGGATCGGTCGTCATTAGAATGCATCGCTCAATTATTTCGGGGTTTGTTTGAACGACGTAGATTTGGTCAGCGGCCCCACCGAGACCGTCCCACCAATTTGAAAATTGCTTAAACGGGAAGTCGTCGAGATAGCGTTTTCCGTCAAGCGAAGAACCGGAAGCAATAAGTCGTCCTTTCTCCCTCAGACGCTCCATGGGGCTGATCGCTTCACCCGGTTGAACTTTGCTGCGATATGACCAGCAACGTCCCTGTGGCGGTGGGTACGGCTTTCCATTAAAGACGACTTCGTCCATCTGATTTGCTCGAGTGCCACCATTCGTTATCGGCCACGGACGAAAAATCCGCGCCCCGGGAAAATCTTGGAAGAGTCTTCGCGGGCTCAGTCGATAATCGAAAATCTCTCCTGTCGGCGTCGGGACTGCGGATATTGGAAACTGACTCCCCTCACTTAATTCAACAAACCTGAATTCCGACAGTGTTTCAGAATCTATCTCTCGCCTTGCGTAGAGTTTTCGAAATTTGACCCCGCCCGCTTCGCGCGGCGTCTTAGAATACCAGACGAGGTAGTCATTGACCGGATCGATGAGACTGCTCTTCTGCGAGCCTTTCTTCTTCACGACGATATCGACAACATGGCACTCGATGCCGAAGACCTCGTCTAAGATTTCTCGGATATGGTGTACATTTTCGTCCGAGATTTGTACGAAGATGGATCCGGAATCATTGAGGAGTTCACGGGCGAGCAGCACGCGGTCACGCATGTACGACAGATACGAATGCAGACCAAGCTCCCATGTGTCTCGAAATGCCTTAATCATCTCAGGCTCTGAGGTGAGGTCCTCATCCTTGCCGTCTTTGACCTCGCGTTTGTTGATAAACGGTTGGAAATTCGAACCGTACGTAATTCCATACGGAGGGTCGATGTAGACCATCTGCACTTTGCCAGCCAGTCCCTCTTTTTCAATTAGAGAGTTCATGACGAGCAAGCTGTCGCCAGCAATCAAACGATTCGACCAATTGTGCTTGTGCTTGTAGAAATCGATCGCTTCACGTAGGGGCGGGTTTTCCTCCAGAAGGCTGAACAAAGAACCTTGAACAAAATCCTCTCCATTATTCTTTCGAACGGCTTCCATAATCGACCGTGGATCGATTGTTGGCGCGCTTTTCCTCCTGATGAGTGTAGTTTTCGATTTCGCGCTTATTCGAGTTCTGCGACGCTCGATGCCTGCTTTCCGATCTCGCCATACCTACCCCTCGCTGCCGCCGCGTTCCCTCGCAATAGGTTGAGAGATTCGGCCGTTGCCCGTTATATCCTCTCGCGAGCCCGTTGACATTGGCTAAGATGCTTTCGGCCGCGACGGAAATTCTCTTGCAAAGTCAACGGGATCGAAGATTTGCCGACTAGGCTGCGCTGTGCGCCGATGACGCGGGTTCGGCTCGAAGACCGACGCAAGGGCGCTCGCGAGGCACAATCTGCCCTCTTTTGCTGATTTCAGGCCTCCCCAATCATGACTGGGTAAATATGAACCCTGGCCGTGTGACACATTTCGCGCGAGTGGATTTTCGCAACAGCGATCGCCTCTTCGGCATCAAGGACGAAGACCGCTTCTCCCACATCTACATCGTCGGAAAGACCGGAACCGGCAAGTCGACGCTCCTGGAGACGATGGCGCTCCAGGACCTGAGGCGTGGCGCTGGCTTCGCGCTGGTCGATCCGCATGGCGACCTCGTCGAGCGCGTGGCAGCCCAGGTCCCGCCAGAGGGAGCGGCCGATGTCGTCTATCTGAACGCGGCCGATCCGTCGCAGCCGTACGGGTACAACCCCCTGCGTCATGTTCGGGAGGACCGGGTCGCACTCGCCGCATCCGGGTTCCTGGAGGTGTTCAAGAAGATGTGGCCGGAGGCGTGGGGTGTCCGCATGGAGCACATCCTCCGCAATACGCTCATGGCGCTCCTCGAGCAGCCGGATGCCACGATGCGCGACATCCTGCGCCTCCTGTCCGATAGCAAATATCGAAAGGGGCTGGCGAAGACACTGAAGAACGAGACTGTCCGGAGCTTCTTTGAGAAGGAGTTCGAACGGTTCTCGTGGGGGTACCGCAGCGACGGCATCGCGCCGATCCAGAACAAGGTCGGAGCTTTTCTCGCCGATCCCCTCCTGAATCGCATCCTCACGTCGCCGGCTTCCGACATCCGGATCCGTGGCGTTATGGACGAGGGGAAGGTGCTCCTGGTGAACCTGGCCAAGGGGCGGCTCGGAGAGGACAGCTCTTCCCTGCTCGGCGGGCTGCTCGTCACATCGCTTGGACTTGCGGCTTTCAGCCGGGCAGATATGCCGGCCGAGAGGCGGCGCGATTTCTTCGTCTACGTGGACGAGTTCCAGACCTTCACCACTCTTGCAGTCGTCAACATGCTCTCGGAGCTTCGGAAGTACCGGGCTGGCTTCACGATCGCCCACCAATACCTGCACCAACTTGAGCCTGACGTCCGGCACGCGGTTTTGGGCAACGTCGGAACCCTCATCGCCTTCCGGATGGGCGCCGAGGACGCACCCTATTTTGAGCGCGAGTTTGTAAATGAATTCGAGCAGATCGACCTCATGCAGCTCCCCAACTACCGCATCTACCTCAAGCTCATGATCGATGGCATGCCATCGAAACCGTTCAGCGCGATGACGCTGCCCCCTCGTGACCGCCAATCCTGAACGATTATCGAGCTCCGGCATGTCGTCACTCTGGCCGTCGCTTTGATAAAATGGGCAGATGGCAGAAGTAATTTTAGACAGCGGAGACTACGTCACTACGTCCGGCATATACAAACTGAGGTGACGCCGCGTCCCTTGGCGAAATCGAAGTAGGAGCCGCATGAAATGCAGAGGCCGCCCACCACAGAAGGCGGCTCTATGGATATTTCACGCTCCCGTTCCGGGGGAAGACCGTTTGTTAGCGCGACGAGTCACGTCACGCCGGCGCGCCTTCATCTGCGCCCGCAAAATCCGGGACTTCATCACGGCAAGTTGTGACTCTTCCACGGTTTCCCGCACCCGCTCATGCAGTTCCAGCGCCTCTTCTATCAAGACCGCATTCTCATATCGCAGGGCCGCTAGCCAGTCATTCTTTGCCATTGCTACTCTCCTCCTCGCGACGCTTGCGCTCTTCTTTCTTTTTCCTGTTCGCCTCGGCCATCCGCAGCGCAAGTTCCTTTGGCCTCATATACCGCGCCCATTCTTCAGTAGTCATGCTCGCCTTGAGCTGTCTGATTTTCGTCAGCGCCGCCTCGAGTTCTTTGCTTGTCATCCCTTCCTCCCACACGACGCTCTACCTCTGGTCCCAGAAGTCACGTGAGATTTCTATGAATTCATCCCGCTGTGCGCATCAGTCTAGTCCCTCTGTGAGGACGAGAACAAGCGCTCCCTCGCACCGACGCAGATCATTCGGTAGGGGTGACAGGTCGTACGCCATTTTCCCCTGCTTTCGCATCTGAACCTTTACGGGCGTTTGATTGTCGTGGGGGATTTATTCTCTTCGTCCTGCTCCGTGTGCCGGATTCTTCTTGAAACGAAATTTGATCGACTGCGTAACGCTGCGCATGACCTGTCACGCGCGCGGATAGCTGCGCGTAGCAAACGGTTACGAGCTGCGATCGTGATCGTAATTGGGCTGCTCCTTCAACGGAGCAGCCTTCATGGATACAGCAGAACTATTCGCAGGTAAAAAATCCTTCTCCAAAGTCGCAGCAACCCTCGGTCACTCAACGCTCACATTCGAACTGGACGATCGCTTCGAACCGCATCACTGCGTCGACATTCTCACGATGCCTACCTCACTCGTTCCGTATGGCCTCGACATGCTTTGGGCCTCGCCACCGTGTCAGGCCTTCAGTGTCGCCGCTATCGGTAAGAATTGGAATCACAACAACACGCCGAGGACGCAGAGTGCGCGCCTTGGCGCTGCCCTTGTGCGAAAAACGATCCAGATCATCGAGAAAAGGAGGCCGGTCTGGTGGTTCATTGAGAACCCGAGAGGCAAGCTGCGCAAGTTGCATTTCATGCAGAACTTCACGCGTCGCACCGTCACGTATTGCCAGTACGGCGATACGCGCATGAAGCCGACCGACATTTGGACCAATGCATGGTGGTGGCGGCCTCGCGAGATGTGCTCGAACGGCAGTTCTTGTCATGAGGCGGCACCTCGTGGCGCGAAAACCGGAACGCAGGGTATCAAAGGCGGTACCGACCGATCTCTCATTCCAGCTGCCGTCTTCCAAGAGATCTTTCATCAATATGCGTCGCACCTGCGCGCTGCTGCGTAGGCTACGAAGTTCCAGAAACGCTCCGTCTCTCTCTGATCCCCACTGCGGACATAGGTTGAGATACGGCGCCGTCGAAGCCGTTCAGCGCGGTCACGTTGGCGCCCCGACCCTGAAGCAAGTGCGAGCCACAACACACGGCCGCCGATTGACCACGGCGCGGAACGTGCGTGGGGTTCTTGTTACGACTGCCGCTTTGGCTGTGTCATGATGAATGACGCTACGCTGAAGCAGATCGCAGCAGTCAAACTGATTGTCAGCAAAGGGAGCCACGTCTGGATATGGAACCACATCTGGCGATCCTCCTGGGATCGGTTCCCATTAGAAATATGGGCCTATCCATCGACGACGTCTGTATAAAATTGCTCACAGCATCGATACGGTAGCCTTGCGAAAGTCTCGCCCGAATGACCGCTTCTGGCACGACCCTGAAGCGTCTGACGGCGCGGACGAATTCTGGTTACTGGAGCACTGCGGACGAGATGAAGGCCAGCCGGGGGATGAGGCCGCTACTTGAAGAAATCGTTGGTTCGTAACACCACCGGTCCTTCAGCCTCGACCGGCCCTTCGAAGAACTTACGCGATGCTCGCTCCTCGATCACATCGCGCAGCCGCATAAACTGATCCACTCGCTGATCTGCTTTCACATCACGCTTGCCTTCAAGATCGTCCATCGCGGCGGTGCTGATCGCACACCGCACTGTCTTGCCCTGATTAAACATCGTGAAATCAACGACCATCCGATTGAAGTCGTAGCCCAGTACTTCACCTCGCTGCAGCGGCATTGCGAAGCCTCCGTTCTAAAAAACGGTCTGATTATCCTTATGAAGCCGCGCTTCATGCTCGAAGCGCTCGATCATATCGCCGATATCCGTTCCTACACCGACGCCAAAAGCCCACCCGTCGCGCCGACTGACCGGTTCCTCGCGTGCCTACTAGCTCTCAGCGTTCCTCGGACCGTCGAGCAGCGCCCGTAGCCGACGGCGGGCGGTCTTCTGCGCGTCCGCGAGAGCCCCGGGACTTTTCACCAGCTCATCAAGCAATCGCTTCATATCGTCTATATTGTTGTCGGGCCGGAGCTCGAGCGGCAACCTGCCGAGCGCTGCGATGGCGAAGGCCAGGGCTTCTGCCATGATGAACTCGTCTCGGCGGGTAATGTCTCTCTTGGCCATTGTATCCATCCATGCGTCGGAAACTCGATCCCTGGAGAAGTTCTGCGAAGCGCTTCCCCCGGGGACGACCGGAGGTGCCCTGCATCTCTCAACGGCAATAGTCCGGTTGCACTGGGGGTGCTATCTCTCCTGAAACACCGGCAGGCCGGTCCTGGACCGGGATTTGTTCGTGCCTTCGAAGAGACGTGCGGCTATAGCAAATAAAATCCTTGCCGTGCGATGGAAAACTGGTCCGTTCACTGTCACAACAACATGTTTATCAATTTGAGCACGAGGGCACCCACTGCAGCTCCAGCGGCAAAGATTGCAGCGTATGTCTTGAGCCTATCGCGTTGTCGCTCACCAAGCCGTGCCGTTTCATCTCTGCGCGCGCGTTCCTCGATGAGAGTACGCCATCTGCGAAGTTGGGTTCTATTCGGGTCTACGTAGTTCTCGGTGTCGAGAAGCTTCTCGATGAACGCGATTTCAGCGGTCAGCCGCGCGTCGGGCTTTTTTCGCAACTCAACCTTCCTATGCTCTGTCTCCTCGTTCCTTTGGCGCTCTCCTAGTACCGAGGTCAGCTCATAGGAGCGGTAATCCCCATCTTCAAGAAGTTGTTCGTCGGACTTCTGCTCGACCCGACTTAGCTGGGTGGAAATTTCGCTATCCGACATAGCCCTGATAACGGTCATTCGCTTTCCATGCCTGCGATCGAGTTCACGCCACAGGTCAAAATATTCGTCCCTCTCGTCCTCTGTGGCATATCCGCCGTAGACCTTTTTCTTGAGAGCATTGGACCTGCGGTCCAAGTCAGTTTCCGAGAGGGACGTAAGCCCTGTCGGCTCCGCCTTGAAGTAACTAGGCAGCAACCGTTCTAGCGTCCGCCTGAATGCTGAGAACATGGGCTTGCCCGCCGGCGGCCACTCAGCTGATTTAGCCGCGGCGGGTATTTTGTAGCAAACCGTTCCAGACTGCAATTCTAAGACCGGCGCGCCTAGGTGGACTAAGGACCCTCCACTTTGGTGCGATCCGATCCCACGGGCAGCGGTGAGGGTGGCAGGTTGGGCTCTGGGACGAGCGAACCGACCAACCCCTGTGATCCGCGAGGTGCCAAAATCGCAAAGACAAATCCGGCTCTCGACGCCGGTAGCCGCCTGAGCAGATCGGGCAGACTGAGAAGCCGCCGGCCGCCGCCGACGGCTTTTTCCTCAATCAATTCTCTGGCCGAGCAGCGCGATTGCACCAAGTTTAATGGTATCGGAAAGGATCGTCACTCTGTACTGACCGAGCAAGGGAATTTAGCTCCGCCACAAGATCGAGAAGCCGCCCCCCAAGATTATAAATGTGATCTGCGGTCCGGGCTATTTCTGCCGCCGTTACCTTGACAGTTTTCCGCCTGGGTCGGTTTACCGGTTGCAGCATTCGGCCCATGGTTACTCGTATCGCGGACCGCTCCAGGGAATGGCCGACAACAGCACCGTGCACGTAATCATGCCGCGTGTCGGCGAGAGAGCCTATTTCATCAAGCAAAGAAGCAATTTCTGCTAGGTGACTTCTCACGGATGGCAGTGTTTGTGCGATTGATCGAACAAACGACAACTTTTTCCCGAGGCTGTGAGGAATTGTCGGTTTGCGGTGTAGCGGGTCTTGCAGATTACGAAGAGTCAACACGAGGAGGTCTAGGATCAGTTCTAAGTCCGCCCAGACGATTACAAATCGTCCAATCGCGGCGTACAGTGCCTCCAGCTTCCTTGGGGTCAATTTGTTGGTCACACCGGACGCTCAAATAGGGGAGTCGCCATTTTCATGGCTCTGTTGAGCCATTTTCGAGCGTCGCACAACATCTATTTTCCGACGTGCGTCGCATTACGCGCCGCCGACCGTCGCGTTTCCACACCGCAAGGTATGCTCAAGTTACTTCCGCGCTATAGTGCTTATGTGCAGTTCTCATCAAGCCGGCCAGCACTCGTCGGGATCGGTGCAATTATTCTTCTCGCTCTTGCAGCGGCCGCGCTTTTGATTGTCGTAAAGTTGCCGCGGCCTTCGCTCGACCAGGCGGCCGCTTCGTTCAATCAAAACAATTTTTCGGCCGCAATTACGAACATAAATTTCGTACTTTTACGCGATCCTCGCAATGTCGAAGCCCTTTTGTTAAGGGCGGAAATCCTCGCGCAGCAAGGTAGCATCACCTTCAACGAGCAAGAGTACGGGCAGCAAGCAATCGCTATTGCACAGCAGGTTCTTTCGATCGACCCTACCAACGACGAGGCATACCGTGTCATCGGCTACGCCAACGAGATCATGCAGCAGTACAATGCAGCACATGCGGAATACCAAAAGGCCCTCTCGCTCAATCCGCACAACGCACTCGCGATCGCGGACGATGCCCACGCCTACGACCTTCAGGGAGAACTCGACAAAGCAAAAGCCGGCTACGAGGCGTCCCTCGCCCTCGACCCGAATACCACCCTCGCTCATATGGGCCTCGGGCGCATCCTTGTCGCAGAAGGCGATCTCGACGGTGCGCTCGCACAGTTCCAGAGTGTCTACCGAACTTCGGGGAACGTGCGCACGCGTGCCGAAGCTGCCTACTCTGCAGGCATCATCTCCGGCATGAAAGGCGAGAGTGCCGCGACCGAGCGCTCCATGCGCCTCGCAACGACGATGGACCCGACCTATCCCTTGGCGTGGGCGGGGCTCGGTGCCGTTCTTTTTGCCCGGAGCTACGCGACTTCATCGCCACTGACCGCTGACGGACGAGTGGGGTTAGTGAGGGAATCGATGCAAGATCTCGTGAAAGCGATCAACCTCAATCCGAATCAATCATCTGCATACCTCCAACTCGGCGTCGAGCTTGCGGCACTCGGCCAAAAAACCGATGCGATCAGGATATTGGGCGATGGGAAAGCGGTCGTGATGAAGGATATTACTTTAGGCGCCGCCGAAAAAACAGCAATGAGCGCAAGAATAGGCGCTCTCCTTACCGGTGTTGCCAATAGAAAATAGTATGCGCAATAACGCAAACACAATCCCTCGATTCACCTTTTACATCGCACTGTGCGCGGCGCTGATCGCGACCGCTGTTGCACTTTACCCGCGCATATCGAACGGCCAAGGCGGCCCATTCCAAGACACGTTTTGCTTGGCCGATGGATGCATGTCCGACCCCGGAATCTATGCGGATATGGTGCAATCGATTGGCATCCCCGCATTCATGGAATGGGCCGCTGCGCAGGAGCCGAGCAATGTCAGCGTGACGAGAGACGGTGCGGGGCTCATTACCCAGATCGCATGCGGAAACGCTGGAGGAGCAGTGACAGTGACCGCGTCGTACGGCGGCGGCTCCAGTCCCACTCCCCCCCCACCCGCAGCGTACTGCGTCGCCAACTTCGTTCCCGACCTTATATCGGAAGGGCAAGCGACGGATCTCTCGTTTAGCATAGATGGTCCCGCGACGATGTATTATGCGTTTGGTAACGGCCAATCCGGCGGTCCGTTCGATGTGCCGGCTGTGTATGACTATGGTCCTTCATATCCCGACGCGAGCGTTATCTCAGAGACTTACAGCTTCTCAAGCAAGGCAACCGGCGCATACTGCTGGGCGACAGTAAATGTGTGTCCCCAAGGACAGGTGGCGCAGGGCGGGCAATGCGTAATTCCGTGCCCCACCGGCTACACGCTCCAGGGAGGCCAATGTATCAAGAAGAGCTGCCCTGCCGGTTACACGTTGCAAGGTGATTCGTGCGTCACCACCTCGTGTCCGCAGGGGTACACGCTCACGAATGGTCAGTGCATCAATCAGTGCGGAGGGGCACAATACTTCTGCCAAGGCAACGACATGTACACCTATAGCGCGGGATGCCAGGCCTCGCTTTATCGCCGCTGTTCCTACGGCTGCTCCGGCGGCGTCTGCATCCTCGCAAAAGCGCCCAACATCATCACCTGGAACGTCCACCCAGTCTTGGTAGAGCAAGGCACCCCCGTCAGCGTCGAATGGGAAGCAGACAACGTTTCCTCATGCTCCATAACCGGTACCAACGGCGACGGCAACGGCTCGAATTCGACCGGCGTGTGGAATACCGCCTCGGGCGATGAGACGACGAGCCCGATCAAGGCGCAGACCGTCTACACTATTCTTTGCCAAGGACTCCCCGGTTCATCGCCCGCGAGCGCGACGCGTTCGACTACCGTCAATATCGTTCCGCGTTTCCAAGAAAAATAGTATGCGGCGCGTCGAGTGCACAGCGCTCCTTGTCCTGATCGCGATCTGTGCGCTCTCGCTCCAGTTCGTGTCGCACGCGCAATCGACCGATCTGCGCTCGACCATCCGGGCAGAGCTCCTCTCCGACCCGCGCTCCTCGAGCTTGAGCGCCGCCGAACTCGACGCGATGGTCGACGCGCTTTCGCAGGAGGCGCAAAAGCAGGGCTTGACCGCGCGCGACATCACCTGGCGCCCCGCGCCGCAAAACGAAGCGAATCCAGTGCCGACGGACACCTGCGGCGCCATGCTTGGCGGGCTTCGGATGTTCCGGAGCCCGCTCAATTTTTCCATCCACGTACTCAATGCGTATCGAAGTCGTTATAACGAGTATCAAGCGCTACGGAACAGTACATTTCCAAGAGAGCTTGCCTTGTCGGGTCAGCTTCTTTGACAAAGCGAAAGTCCATTGCGCGGACGCGCGCTTTGGCTGCCTCAAAGGCCTCCGCGAACTTGGCATCGAGGATCAGCCCGCTTCGACTGTCCGCACCTGCCTTATAGCTCGCCTTGGTTTTGCCCGTCGTTTCTCGCGCCAGCCGAAAAGCAAACGCCGCCATCCGGTGCGTCGCTCCAGGCCGACAGTGGCGGCCGTATCGAGCGCGTACATCATTCGATCGTCCAACGTACAAATGGGTGTCACCTTCGCTGAACAGGTACACGCCCGGGGTCCGTGCTGAGGAAGGCATGTCGGCCCACTTGATTGGCCTCATCGACATCAGTCGCTCGAAAGACGGGTGGAGTGTCTCGACTGCGGCCGCAAACGCCGGATGCATGGATTTTGCTCGTAATAACTGGCCGTTTTACTCAGGGTACATCCGCGGTACGTGAGGTGTCCAGGATCACTCGTAGTATCGGAAAGAGCTATTTTGGCGACTTCGATTACGCGTTAATGTAGTCCCTCCGAACAAGTATTCCTGCGGAGAGCACCATGAGGCCACGAAGATCAAGCAATCCGGTGGACACGCACGTCGGCCGCCGGGTGCGCATGCGCCGCATGATGTTAGGTATGAGCCAAACGAATCTCGGAGATGCGATCGGCGTCACCTTCCAGCAGGTGCAGAAATACGAGAAAGGCACCAACCGCATCGGCGCGGGCCGCCTCCAGCAGATATCCAGCGCTCTTCAGGTGCCTCCGGCGTTCTTCTTCGACGGAGCTCCACACGTGATAGCGGGGCAGATCGCTGCAGATGCTGCGTCAGCCACCGATGAAATTGCAGCGTTCATGGCGACCCGCGATGGGCTCGCGCTCGCCAAAGCATTTATGCGGATCCGAAACGTCGCTCTGCGACGGCAAATCGTCGAACTCGTCGAAGAAATTGATCAGACAAGGAATGGAACGCCCGCTCAGCGCGAGTTCGCGGCGAGCTTGAATTGATGTGAGCGTGCTTACGCGCTCGGCACCGAAAAAGGGGCGCACGTTGCAGTACAACTAGACTCGTTCACGCTGTGGTCGTGCGCGCGAATATGCGGTCGATCTTGGTGGCCATGATGAAATCGTTCTCATGCAGTCCCTTGATCTTCTTGGTCTGCAGAGAGACCGTGGCATTGCCCCAACCGAAGCTGATATTCGGATGATGGCCTTCCGCTTCCGCGAGTTCACCGATCTCCTGGACAAAGGAGAGCGCCTCCCGAAAATTGCGAAACCGGAAGCTCCGCTCGATGCGGTGAGCTTCATCTGGCAGTTGCCAGTCTGGAGCCTGTGCATGAAAAAGCTCAGCTTGCTGGGGCGTGAGTGGAGGAATTCCTCCACGACAGGGAGTGCAGGTTTTGCTAACAAGAGCTTCGGTCATGTTGCTTCCCTTTCATGTCAACCGTCGTCATGTGGTTCGAGGGGCGCGGGCTGAACTACGGACACAGCATCTGAAGCGGGAAAGGTTTCCTGGAGACCTTCTTCGAGCGCCTTTTCGAGGCGGTCGTGTTCCGCGTCCTTTTCGGACTGACTGCCCTGTCCAAAGGTCGTTCGGTGTTGTTGGGAAAGCGCGCCATCAAGTAGCCGCGCAGGATTGCGCTCTCCTTTAACCGCGAGATCTAGAATGCGCTTCGCGAGTGCGGCGCGCGTGATATTGCCGTTCCCCTGTGCTTGGAAAGACGCCCACGCTTCATCCAAGACACCTTCCAGGATTGCCAGCGTCTCAGGACCGAAATCTACGTTGCCAAAATCAGACATCTTGCCCTTCCTTGCCCTCAGTCGGGCGGCCGCCCGGAGCGAAATTCTCTTTCTTCATTGCGGCGCCTTCCGCCCGTCGAAATGATTTCCGAGATCGCGAACGCGTCGTATTGCTTGCCGATCACTGACAAAAATGAAAAGTTTGCGTGACTACGCGGCTGCCTTTATCGGCTCAATCAGCGCCGCGTCGTCCTTGTCGGCCTTCGAGCTGTTCACTCGCTTCGATACGGCCCACCGTTGGAGATAATCGTTCGGCGCCGGCTTCAGCTCTTCAACGGTCATGTTGCCGCTCAGCCAGTGCTCGAATTGGTCAGGCTGCAACAGGACGGGCATCCGATCATGAACCTGGGCGACGAATTCATTGGGGTTGCAGATGATCATAGTGCACGACTTCAACCGCTCGCCCGTAGCGCGGTTTTTCCATTCGTCCCAGAGGCCCGCGATGGTCAACACCGAAGATCCGTCACGCGCGGTGAAGTAGTGGGGCTGCTTCCCTCCTGGCGTGTCTTCCCATTCGTAGTATCCGGAGACCGGCATAAGGCAGCGCTTGCGCTCGAACGGCTCGCGAAAGAACGGCTTCGTCGTCACAGTCTCTACACGCGCGTTGAACGTCGCGAGCCGCAGCTCCTTCAGCGGCTTGGTCCACCAGGAGGGCACCAGGCCCCCAGCGCATTTCGACCAATTCTCGCGTGCCGTCATGGGGGACGACCGTATCGACCGGGTCAGTCGGGCAGACGTTGTAGCGCGGTTGGAAGTTCGGAATCGCTGCTGGCGCCGTGAGGCGGTACAGCGCGTGGATTTGCTGCCATGTGTAATTTCGAGTGAACCGTCCGCACATGCGGCTCTATATAGGCGCGCGGGGGCCGCGATCAATTCGTCCGCTCGTTTGGCCTACCTCACCTACACTTCCCGTTGAACAAGCGCTTGGCCTGAATTGCCGGGAACGTGCCTCATCGAGGGCTCGCTCGATCAGAAATCCGGTGTTGCCATCCTCGATCTCCGCGAGTGCGAGCGCCTCTTCGAGATCTGATGATCTGCCCGCGTTTCTCCGCCGCATCGATCATGGACCGCTTCACTGCTCAGATTCCTTGGACTTCGCGATTATGCGTGCGCCCTGGCGCATTTCTAAGTGCTCGGTCGGCCAGATAAACAGCGCCTTGTCGAACGCCGCCTTGCACATGTCGAAATTGCTGGACTGCGCGAGCAACTCGTAGCGCGGACCATCCAGCTTCACGACTTTGTAGGACAGCGCTTCCATACGCCGAGTAGAACGAAACGAGAACGCAGAGTCAAGCCCTTCAGCGCACAAGGAGCAAGGTGTTCACAGGACGGCCTTGCGGGACTGTCGCTTTTTTCCCGGCGGCCTCCACCGAAGTGGGATTCCCAGCTCCTTGGCCTTCGCCTTCGTCTCTACGCGATTGCGGCACAGGAATTCCGCCATTTCCTCGACGCTCATAGTACGAGCGAACAGCCGCAAGTCGTCGAGATCCATCTTGCTCCACTCTTTCCCGGAGTTGAGATCGGGTACCGGACTGCCGCCTCTCCTGCTCATGAGCACGTGCCCTAATTTCCTTTTCGGATGAAGTAGACGCGACCTTCTGTCGGAGCGAATTCGATTTGGGATCGGTGTTCTCGCTCTGCTGCAAATTCACCGAGGGCGGATCTTCCCCGTTCATCCATTTCGCCAAAGGCATATTGATCGCCCATCGGCGAGAACAGTGTGCGCGCCTCACCGAACGTGATCCAACCTCGCTCTCCGGCCGGCAGGATGTTCAGCGAGGTCGATAGCGCGCCCTCGCTACGTCCGTCGAGTTTCCGTGCGTCGGGCGGGGCGGGCTGGCCAGGAGAGAAGAGAGCTTTGAGCTTCTCCAACAATCCCATCACGTAGTTTCCTCTTCGAGACGCAGCATTGCTGGACTCGCGGGATTCTTGATCTTAAGCCAGCTCTTTGAGCGGCCGGAGGCGTATGGCAGATCGCGTCGCTTCGAAACGATACCTTCGAGGCCGAGCTTACACGCGTGCTCGAAGACAATCGCGCCGTCGCCGTCCAGATGTTCGACGAAGTGCATCCCCTGTGTCCGCGCTACTAAATTTCTTAGTTTGGCCTTCCGCCTTTCAAGCGGCAGCGTGCGGTAATCCACACCGTCGAGCTCTAAGAGGTCGAAGGCATAGAGGAAGACCTGCGGGTCATGAGTACGCGCGTGCAGCTTCTTGAAATTCGGAATGCCGTCTTCGTCGCAGCACACGGCTTCTCCGTCGATAGTCACTGACCGAACTTTCAGGGACCGCAGCGCATCTGTGATCAGCGGATACCTGCTCGTCCAGTCATAGCCGCGGCGCGTAAAGAGCCGCACATGATGGGCGGCACGACGGGCGATGAGGCGAAATCCGTCGTGCTTGATCTCGTGGATCCACTGCGGCCCGCTCGGCGGTCGCTGAGAGACGGTGGGATTGCACGGCTCGATAAAGCCGGCCGGCTTGATCACCGGCCTGCGCGGTGCGCTCCAATCCATGGAAGTGAAATAGCGTGCGGATCGGGCGACTCGCAAGAAGCCGGGCAATTGTTGTGCCACCGGCCGGAAAAAGTTTGCCGAAAACGGGCACAGTTTTTCCGGTTGACGGCTGTTCCCTGTCTGTTCTCTACTGCGGACCATGGCTGTCGAGACGCTGGGCGAGGCTTTGTCCTACGGCTGGCGCGTCACCGCGCGCTGCGCGGCCGGCAAGCAAGACGGCATGCATCGGCACCGGGAATGCGTCCACAGGGCAGAGCTAGACCTACAGACGCTGGTCTGGACGCGGGGCAGGGCCTTCCCGCTCTCGCGCCTTGAGAGCCGCCTGAGATGCCCCATGTGCGGGTCGCGCGATGTGGTGCTGCTGATTTCGATCCCGCGCGAGACGCAGACCGCGCGAGCCGCGAAGGGATAGGCTCTATTCCACGCGCTCCGTAGCGACAACCAAATATGCGCCACAGAGCTCCATCGCACCGGCGGCCAGTTGCGCGTCGGTCAGCTTCTTTGCCGCTGCAACCTGGGCGGGGCTGTTGAGCGCGGCGATATACGCGGCTCGAAGTGCGTCCAGTTTCTGTTTGACTTTCGCCTCATCGAACGTGTGGGCGATCTTATTGCGAAGTTCGTTCGCGGCGTAGAGGACCTTCCACACCGGTACTTCTATCTCTTGCGGATTGTGCTCCTCGCACGCCTCAATTTTTTCATAGAAGCTCATGTCCTCGGGGTCCTCGCCCGAGGCATCCAAAAATTCGCTCATGATCTGTTCGAGGCCGATGTGATTCTTGACGATTGTCAGCAAGAGCTCGTCCATTCTCTTGATGCGCTCGAAGAGCTCTTTTCGCTTTGCCTCCAGAAGCGGGTCGTCGGCTTTCATAAATGGTCCCTCCCAGGTAGGTGTTCGTACTGTACAGCGGAGAGATCGTGCGGGTAGGGTTGCGGGTACGAAAACAAAGCTGCCGGCTAAAGTGGTGTAAATTCAGGTTCTTGGCCTGCTAGTTCGATTCAACCCCTGGAGTGCGCTTCTTTATCTCGAAACAGCCAGCGACCCCTACTTCAACGTGAACGGCGAATTCGGGAACTCGGGAACGGAGGTGGTCTTACCGACTGCGAAGATTTTTTTGGCCGGCTGAGACCTTCGGCTTTAGCCAGCCTTCTTATGACCACCTGAGCGTTTTGTCTTTTTTGGTTCGCGGGGACGTGACGCGCCGTGCTTCGCGGGCGGTCGTTTGCCTGCCTCGACGCTGCGACGCAGCGCGTCCATGAGGTTGATGACTCGCGCGGGCTCGCGCCGCTCCGGCACCTCGATTGGCTTGCCGGATTGTTTCTTGCGGATCAGTTCTTTGAGCGCGCTCTCGTACTGATCTTCGAATTTCTTCGGCTCGAAGTGTCCAGCCTTTGTCTCCACGATGTGTGACGCCAGTTCGAGCATGTCCTTTGGGAGCTTCTCGTCAGGAAGGTCGCCGAAATATTCCTCTTCTTTGCGTACCTCGTACGGGTATCGCAGCGTGATCCCGAGCAGACCCTTACCTCTTGGTTCAAGTGAGATGATGTGCTCCCGCGACGTGAAGACGATCTTGCCGATGGCGACCATGCCTTCTTTCTTGATCGCTTCCCGGATAACCGCAAAGGCCTGCTGAGCGACTTCCCCATCTGGCACGATGTAGTACGGGTCTCGGAGGTAGAGTTCGTCGATCTCTTTTTTCGGAACGAACTCGTCGATCTCGATCGTGCGCTTGCTCTCGAGCGCGATCGCCTCGAGTTCCTCGGGATCGATTTCGAGGTACTCGCCTTTGCCGACTTCGTAGCCTTTGGTGATCTTGTCGGACTCGACTTCGTCGCCAGTCTCGGCGTCGACCTTGCGGTACTTGATCCGATGGCCAGTGTCTTTGTTGATCTGGTGGAAGCTGATCTTTTCGCGCTCGGATGTCGCGGGAAAAAGCGCGATCGGACACGAGACCAGTGACAGTTTGAGGTAGCCTTTCCAGTACGCACGCGGGGCCACGGGGCAACTCCATCTGAGCGAGAGACAACGTCTCAACGATATGGAACCTACCGCGTTCCGAATCGAGGGTGGAGGACACTTTGTCCCTGAATCTCCAGTTGCGTTGCCGATTTGTTCACATGCTGGGTCGTGTCTCAGTTTGAATAAGGCAGCCCTATCCCGCTAGGCCCAATCGGCACATATTGAGGCCGGCGGAAAGGGATTCCCGTCGTGCCCCGAGGCTCCCGAGGTGAGAAGCGTCCCGCCGATGTGATATCAACACCGCGTTTGCCGAGCGGCACAATCTCACCATGCGGATGCAGATGCGCCGCTTCACTCGGGTGACGAATGCATTCTCGAAAAAGATCGAGAACCACGCCGATCTTGTCGCACTAATTGACGCGCGTGAGTTGGCACGTTTGCAGGACAAGCGGCGGACGATGCTCGCTGCCGAATGAAACATCAATATCGCCGCATCATGTGACGAATTTGAAGCCAAATGGCCAATGCGCCAGATATAGGAACAGTTATGATGCCGCCCACAAAGAGCCAGTCAGGGAAGCGTATGTGGCCGTTTTCCGATATGCCGCTATCGACGGCGACTTGGTGGTCTGACGTTGCAAATTTAGTGCTTCTTTTAAGCCTGATCTTCGGCGTACTGTCCACGTTTGCGATTGTCCGACTAGCAAATGTCAAAGAGCACCATTGGGACATGGCGCGAGAGCAATCTCGCGAGCGGGTCGCTGAATTAGAAACACAACTCGGAAATGCCCAAGCGGCGATTGCTGATGCAAATGCTCGCGCACTTGAAGCCCAACTCGCACTCGAAAAATTCAAGGCGCCAAGAAAACTCTCTGCTGAGCAGCAGTCGCACATTTCGCAAATGCTCCGCGAATTTACTGGCATCAAATTTGATGTAGCAACAAATTCCGGCGATCCCGAAGCCGGTACGCTCTTGCCTGTTCTAGAAAATGTGCTTGTGGGCGCCGGATGGGAGCAAATGGATTGGGCTGGTGGCGACATTGTATTCAGTCGAACGGGCCGGAAGGTTGTTGGAATTGTTTCGCTGGTCGGCGTCGTTATCCAAATGGACCCCAGTAAGGTGGCTACGTTCAGTGCGCCGGCTTCTAAGCTTGCCGACTTGCTGAGAGATGCGGGCATTGACGCTAAGGCCGAGGGCGGGTCTGGCACGCAAGCCGCAAACAATGACGCCATGCACGTCCTAATCGGCAAGAAGCCGTGAGGCTAAAGCGCCGGCGCGTCTGCCATATTCAAACTGAGACATTACCGCGACCTGCGGTCTAGAATTCGCACTGAAGTGATTCGCAAATCGTGAGGATGAAATGGCCTTCGCCGCACGGAAGAAGAAGCCCAGGCTAAAAATGTTCTACGCGACCATGCTGGTCACGCGCGCCGAAGAGTGGTGCGTTGAAGCTGAGACCGCCGAAGAGGCGCGCGAACTCTTGGCCGCCGGCGATGGACATCGTTGCCATCTCGGCGACTGCACGTACGTCGAGGTGCAGCGCATCAATGATAACTAGCAGGCGGCGTCTTCAGTGAGGGGGCTGCAGAAGGGTCGGGACGGGC
>WNFC01002995.1_pt1 | contig 18839 bp, 19 predicted proteins | sample 5400541 | NCBI WGS metagenome assembly WNFC01 (sample SAMN13153342, study PRJNA577476) | soil metagenome | isolation source: 120 cm saprolite under Douglas fir tree site 2 hole 2 replicate 1 | place: USA:California | collected 2015-04-18 | reverse complement strand
GGTGAGCACGCGCAACATCGAAATGATCGAGGACGGCCAGGAGATCGCCAAGCTGGGTGTACTTCTCGGTGGCGGCGGGAGACCTGCCGTAGCCGCGGCAGTCATATCGGATGACCCGGAACTTGCCGGTCAGGTCGGGCCACACTGGGTCCCACAGCCGTGAATCAGCCACGCCCGAGTGCAAGAGGACCAGCGCTGGGCCGGGCCCGCCAGTGTCTTCCGCCCAGATCTCATCCGCCCCGGCGCGCACAAAAGTCTCCATCCGGCAAACGTAGCGGTTACCGATGATGCGGCTCATGATCCTGTCTGGCCCAACCGGCCCTTATCACGGCTCGGCCCTGAAGCGCAGATACCGAATGCGGCCGACGGGCAGATTCAGGCGGGCGCGAAGGTCAGACGGGCAGCCGACCGGCCCCAGGCCAGCCAGACAAGATCACGAAGGATGAAGGTCAGCGGCGTTCACGGCGGGCTCGGGGCTGTGGCTGCCTGCGGCGCGGCCTTTAGGGCGAGGAATTCGCTTACGCCGAGGACCCGCAATACCTGCCGTTCGACGGGGCGAATGTCTTGTCGGCTTTGATCGCGAAACAGGCGCGGTGAAATGAGCCGCACAGTGCGGCCCTGCGTGCGGAACACGTTGACCGGCGTCTCGTAGAGACGGCCGGAGCGCCGGCCCCGATGCACCACAACGCCGAAACCAGGCATCTGCGGTGCAATTCGCTTGGTGATGCGGTTCAGCCCGAACTTGTTCCACCGCCCGACAACCCGGGGAATCGGCACTGTTACCTCCTATCAGTCGCCAGCCGCACGCCAGGCAGCGGCAGGCGCACAGGTCATCTTCCCGCCGCATCGGAAGAGCAGTCCGGTGCCGGCGACGCGGTGATCCGTCGGCGATGTCTACGACTCCACCATCGCCGACATCGCCCGCTTCGCCGCGAGGTCCAACCCGGCCACGAGGGCGACCTGCGCGATTACCGCCTCCTTGTAGTTCCAGATGCGCGCGATAACTCCACCTCAGCAGGCAGCGGGCCAGCCACGACCGCCCACCCGGGCGGAGGGGGTGGACAGCAGGGGAAGGCTCTGGTCCATCGCTGCAAGCTTGACGTTGGCGGATCCTCCAAAGTACAGTCCAAATTATCGATTATCGAGTCATGGTGGCTGGAGGTGGCGCGTCGATCTTGCCGCCGCCGAAGGTGGAATCGGTGATATCCAGCTCTCTTCCCGCCCCTGACCGAGCGGAGCCCGCATCCGGCTCAACGGACGAATGGCGTGGTGGACACCACCGCCTATCGGGCGAACTGCACGAACCAGGACGAGCTTCGCTGGGCTGGCAGTCAGAGGAGGGATCGATTTGGCAGCGGATACGCTGCTCGTCCGCAGCGTGCTAGCCGACCAGGTGCGGGATCGGCTGCTTGAGGGCATCCTCGACGGGTCATACCCACCGGACTCGCGAATTGTAGAGACTTCGGTCGCGAAGAAACTTGGGACGAGCCAAGCGCCGGTGCGTGAGGCGCTGCGAGGGCTGGCAACGCTGGGTGTCGTCGAGATAACACCTTTCCGTGGCGCACGGGTGCGCCAGGTTCAGCCCGAAGAACTGCTCGAGGCCTATGTGGTCCGCTCTGCCATCGAGACGCTGGCTGCGAAGCTCGCCGTGCCGCGGATGGCCGACGCGGACATCGAGGACCTGGTTGCCCTGGGCGAAAAAATGCTGGAGGCAGCCAAGACCGGGGACGGGCGCACCGTTGCCCAGCACGATGTCAGCTTCCATGAGCGGATAGTAGAGCTGTCCGGAAACCGGACCCTGCTACGGGTGTGGCGCTCACTCGAACCATTCTCGCGGACGTACCTGACGCTGCTCGTGCCCGGCGCCGACCCGGAGTGGAGCGCGGGACTGCACCCACCCATCGTCGACGCGCTGCGCAAGCGGGACGTTCGAGGGGTCATCAGCGCGCTGGAAAGGCACTTCACCGAAGTGAGCGATGTCCTTGCCAGCCGCCTCGAGACGACACCGTCTGGGGACCACGCCGATGACCCGAGCGGGCACGGCAGAGCGCCGAGGTCTGCGCGCGCGGCGTCCACGTCGCCTGGTGGTCCCCGCGGCAGCCGATAGAGGAACTGAGGTGTCGCATTCGTTGGGGTACGCACGGCCGCGTCAGCTAGCCGAGGCGTTCGACGTACTCGAGGAATTCGGGCGCGACGCCAGCCTGCTTGCGGGCGGCACCGACCTGGTCGTCGGATTGCGTAATGGGCGCGTCGCGCCGCGAATGATCGTTGATCTGAAACGGATCAGCGGGCTGCACCCCGTCATCGAGGAACGGGAAGGGCGCGTCTCCATCTCAGCGCGAACACGGCTGACAGACATCATTACCGATCCCCGCATCCAAGACCACTTTCCAGCGCTGGTGGAAGCAGCAAGCACCGTCGGATCGGTGCAGATCCGCAACCGGGCCACGCTGACCGGAAACATCTGCAATGCATCACCGGCTGCCGACACCGCGCCTGCTCTGCTCGCATATGGCGCCGACGTCGTGCTGATCAGCCGCCGCGGGACTCGCATCGTGCCGCTTGAGGAATTCTTGCTCGGCCCTCGACACACGAACATAGGTGCCGACGAGATAGCCGCAGCCGTGGAAATTCCCCAACCCGCCGCGCGGACAGGCAGCCGGTTCGCCCGGCTGACCCGTCGCCGCGGAGTGGACCTAGCGACGATCAGCCTCTGCTGTGTGGTGGGTTCCCGCGTGACTCGTTTCGCCTACGGCGCCGTGGGCCCCAAACCCTTCGCGATGAGCGACGAAAGCGGGGTGCTGGCTGATCCCGAGTCGAGTCCCGAGGCGCGACTGGAAGTGCTGCACGGCTTCGTCGCCCAGGCCACCCCGATCTCGGACTTGCGTGGTGGCCGGCAGTACCGGCACGCAATGCTCCTGGCGCTCAGCCAGCGAGTTCTGCGCGCGGCGATCGCCCGCCGCGACCGGACGTGACCGAGATGACCGAGATGACAGAGACCACTGTCACGTTCACCGTGAACGGCGCGGTGCGGACGATCAAGGTCTTCCCCCGGACAACGCTGCTCGACGCGCTGCGCTGGCAAGTGGGCCTCACGGGTACAAAGAAGTGCTGCGCGGAGGGAGAGTGCGGGGCGTGCACGGTTCTCCTGGATGGCCGGGCGGTGAACTCCTGCCTGGTCCTCGCGGTCGAAGTTGAGGACGCGGCTGTCGTTACCGTCGAGGGACTGGCGACCGCTGGGCATCTCAGCAGTGTTCAGGACGCCTTTCTAACCGAAGGCGCAATCCAGTGCGGCTTTTGCATTCCGGGGATGGTGATGGCCGCTCACGCTCTTCTTGCGGAGAACTCTCGGCCCAGCGAGGCCGAGGTGCGGGAGGGACTGTCGGGCAACTTGTGCCGCTGCGCAGGTTATCAGCGCATCGTACAAGCGGTACTACTGGCAGCTGCGGACGGGGCGACAGTTGAACGGTGACCGAGTCGGCACGTCAGTTCGCAGGGTCGGGGGGTACGAACGGGTAACCGGACAGCAGGAGTTCGTGGGTGACATCCGCCTGGAAGACATGCTGCACGTGAAGCTGGTCACCATCGACTGCGCCCACGCTCGGATTCTTTCCATAAACGATGAACGCGCCAGGGCACTGCCAGGCGTTCGCGAGGTGGTCTCCGCCGCGGGCCTGCCAAACCCCATGCCTAGATTCGGTCCGGTCTACCAGGATCGGCCGGTTCTCGCGGTTCAAGAGACCAGGTTTCATGGTGAACCCGTTGCTGCCGTTGTCGCGGACACCGAGCAGGCCGCTGAAGAAGCTGCCGCAGTGGTCGAGGTGTGCTACGAGGAACTCCCGGCGGTGGCGACGATTGCCGCTGCGCTCGATCCGAGCATGCCGCTCGTGCAGGACGCGGACCTGCGCACCGGCCCGCATGCCGGGACCAACCTGCTCTGCGAGTGGCGGTTCGGATGGGGCGACGCGGAGATGCCAGCCGCCGATCATGTGCTGGATAACACTTATACCTTCCCCATGGTCACCCATTTCGCCATCGAGCCGCACTGCTTCCTGGCTGCGCCCGATCATGACGGAGTCATTGTCTGGAGCGCGGTCCAGCACCCCTTTGTGTTGCAGCAAGTGATCGCGCGTCTGCTCGACATGCCCCTGGCGAAGGTTAGAGTTCACGCGCCTGACCCCGGTGGAGCGTTCGGAGGCAAGCAGCACGCCAAGTACGAACCGTTGCTGGCGCTCCTCGCGGTGCGGCTTCAGTGCCCGGTCCGCCTCGAGCTCACCCTGAGCGAAACGTTCCAGGCAGTGCGCCGGACGGCGTTCCAGATCAGGCTGCGTTCCGGCTTCGCCTCGGACGGAACGCTCCGCTTCCAAGACGCCGAATGCAATGCCCTCGTTGGTGCCTACGCGGATATCGCACCGCGAGTCGTATCCAAGGCCTGCTACTTCATGTGCGGCCCTTACCTGGTGCCCACCGCCCGGATCCACGCGCGGGCCCTGCTTTCTCACACACCTCCGGCAACTGCGTTCCGAGGCTTCGGCACCCCACAGGTCGCGTGGGCTCTGGAATCACAGATGGACGAGGCGGCGAGGCGTCTTGGCATAGATCGCCTGGAGATCAGGCTGAAGAACCTAGCGCGGGCGGGCGAACAGTTCGTCCCGGGGGACAAGCCGGCGGACGGCAACTGGCCTCAGGCGCTGCGGCGGGCCGCCGCGGCAATCGGCTGGGGAAGGCCCACGGCACCTGGCCGAGGCCGGGGAATAGCCGTAGGCGTCAAGGCGTCGGCGACCACCGGGGCCTCCTACGCGATCGTTCGCCTGCATGTCGACGGCAGCGCCACGGTCCTTTCGGCGACCTCAGACATGGGGCAAGGTGCGCGCACGGTGCTTGCTCAGGTGGCAGCGCAAGAACTGGGCGTTGGAGTCGATCAGATCAGGATCGTCATGGGAGACACCGCGATCGTCCCCTTCGACCTGCAAACCTCAGCCAGCCGGTCCGTGGTCTTCATGGGCACGGCCGTGCTCGAGGCATGCCGCGACATCCACGCCAAGCTGCAGGTGATGGCCTGCGAAGCTTTTGGCCTCCCCCCGGACAGCGTGCAAATTACTCCGGGGATGGTTCGCGTTCCCGCTCGGAAGCTGACTTTTGCTGAACTGCTGTCGCAAGCGTTCGCCGGCGTGCACGGCGAACTGATCGGAGTCGGCTCGCGCCGCGGCGAGCGGGTCGGCAATCACCCACTGGGCGGACCGCCTGCGTTCTACGAGTTCAGTTGCACTGCTTGCGAGGTGGAAGTCGATCCCGAAACGGGCGAGATACTGATCGTGAAGCACATCTCCGTGGCGGACGTCGGGAAGGCTCTCAATCCGGCCCAGGCGCACTCCCAAGATGAAGGCGCGGCGGTCATGGGACTCGGGCATAGCCTGATGGAGCACCTGATCCTCGATGAGCGCGGGCGCATACTGAACCTCGGTGCGCTGGACTACCGCGTACCGACCACGAAAGATATGCCGCTGGAAATGCACTCGCTGCTCGTCGAGAACGGGGACGGGCCTGGCCCTTACGGCTCCAAGGGCGCCGGAGAGGGTGGTCTCTTCGGTGTGGCTCCCGCCATCGCGAGCGCCGTCGCCGACGCCACCGGGGCCGTCATCCGGGAACTGCCACTTACCCCGGAACGTATCTGGGAGGCGGTGACGCAGCAAGCCGCTGCGAACCGAACTCAGCGCCTGCCTGCGGACACCTGACGCTCGCATTGCTGCCGGCCGGTATCCCTTCAGCCCAGCGCGGCCAGTCCCTCCGAGCCCCCCAAGCCCAGGCTCCGGCGTGGGCCTTGACGTGCGCTGAGACCAAACACTAGCATCTAATCGCGAATCGATTATCGGTATTGCTGCCGATGGTGCGCCGGTTCTGCGCTGAGAGCCTTCGCTGGTCCCGATGACGTGTCCGAACCCAAGAGGTGAGAGATGGGAATCCGAAGCGGGAGCCGTTACGTAATGGCGGTCGGCGCGGTGGGAAGCCTCGCAGTCGCGCTAGCCGCCTGCGGCGGCCAGGGAAGCGGGAACTCTGCGAACGGGGGCGGCAGCCAGTCCGGCTCGCTCACCATAGGCAGTTTCTCCACGTATACGGGCCCGAACGCCTCGCTCGGACCCGAGCAGATCGCCGGCTGCTACACGGCCGCATCGCTGATCAACAAGGCCGGGGGTGTGCTCGGTCACAAAGCCACCTGCCAGGCCATAGACGACAGGGGTGACCCCGCTGACGGAGTCGCCGCAGCTACGAAGGCGCTCGCAACGACCTCGAACTTCGCCGGGACCCTGGGCCCCGGGGGGCAGGCTACGGCTGTCGCACCGGTCTTTGAGAAGGCCAAGATCACCATGTTCGCCGACAGCGGTGACTCTGCCTTCAACCACACAACGTTCACTTACTTCTGGCGCATCACTCCACCGGACAGCTCAGCCGGCTACGCGATGGCCCTGTGGGCCCGTCACCTCGGCTACACCAGAGGCGTGGCCATTTTCAACGAGGCCACTACCGCACAGACAAGCGTTCCGACTCTGCTGCGAGGGTTCAAGAAGCTCGGCGGAAATATGGTCTTGACCAAGCTGCTGGTCGCCGGTGCTGCCTCTTACCAGTCCGTGGCTGCGAGTGTCGTGGCCGCGCACCCGCAGGTGATCTTTACCGAGACTGACCCGCAGACAGCCGCCACCTTCTTCAAGGAGCTGAACCAGCTCAACAACGGAAAGGTGATACCGATCGTCGGCACGCAGCCGACCTACACGCCGCAGTGGCAGTCCGCCGTTGGGAAGGCCATCGGGAATGCCAGTCTCGCCGCGAACTACGTAGCTCTTCAGCCCTACAGCCCGCCCCAGGGCCAGGCGTATCTGGTGTTCAAGGCTGGCCTGCTGAGCGACGGGAAGCAGATACCGCATCCTTCCCAGTGGGCCGTGGACCCGTACACGATGACCGATTATGACGGGGCGATCATCATGGCCCTCGCGATGCTGAAGGCCCACTCCATTCAGCCTCAGGCCTACAACTCGGCCATCATGGACATCACTCAGCCAGGGCCGGGCAAGACGTTGGTCTATTCCTTCGCCCAGGGCAAGGCAACGCTGGCGAAAGGCAAGTCCATTCAATACATCGGCGCCGGCGGGACCATCAACTTCAACCAATGGCATAACAATACGCTGCCGTTCAGTGCCGTCGGCTACACCGCCTCGGGCGGTTCCCGCCTCGCGGGAATCGTCAGCGCGGCACAGGTAGCGCAGCTGGCCCATTGATGACTGTGCGCCCCATACTCTGGTATCCGGAAACCATTGAATGAACCCGTTCATCCAGTACGTTGGATTTGGCATAGTAACGGCCGCGATTCTGGCGATAGCAGCTGTGGGCTTCACGCTCCAGTATGCAGTGACGAGCGTGCTCAACCTGGCCTACGGGGCCATCATGACCATTGGCGCGCTGGCTGCGTACACCGTAAACCATGCGGGCGCGAGCATCTGGCTCGCTCTGGTAGCCGGAGCTGCCAGCAGTTCCGTGATTTCGGTTGCGCTGAGCCGGGCGGTGTTCGAGCCATTCAAGCGGCGTGGGCTGCATATGTTCGGGATGGTCATTGTTACCATTGCCCTGGGCTTGTTCATAAGCAATGCACTGCTGATCCTAGCAGGGTCAAATCCGTTCAGTTACAACGCTCAGGCAGGCGGGACCTACCATTTCCTGGGTATGATCTTCACGGGTGAGCAACTGGCGGTGATCGGTATCGCGCTAGTCGCAATGGTCGCGATACGTGTGATCCTCCAATGGACGAAACTCGGACGTGCCATGAGGGCTACGGCGGCAGATGAGAACCTTGCCCGGGCTTGCGGCATCAACACACAGCTCGTCAAGGATGCTGCCTGGCTGCTATCTGGAGCGCTCTGCGGTGTCGCCGGCGTAGTCCTCGGCCTCTCGGTCACGGCGTGGACTGTCTCGACCAGCGATGGCCTGCTCATCACGGTAGTAGCTGCTGCTATTGTCGGCGGAATCGGGCAGCCCTATGGCGCGATTCTCGGCGCACTCCTACTGGGCATAGCCACCTCTCTCGTCGGTGGCTTCTTCAATTCGTCGTACACCGACATAACCGCATTCACTATTCTGGTACTGTTCCTCGTATTCCGGCCCACTGGGCTCTTCTCCGGCGTAGTGAGAAGGCGTGAGGTCGTTGTCTGACCTGTATCTGCCTCGGCCATTCGAGGGCAGCGACCGTGGGTAGCGGCTGGGGGTTCTACACCACCCTGATCCTAGTTTACCTCGGCGTCGACATCATCGCCTGCCTTGGGCTGAACATCCAGCTGGGACTGGCCGGAGTCATGGATTTCGCGTTCATTATCTTCCAGGCCGCGGGCGCGTACGTATATGCGATCTTCACTTTGGGACCTCCTAATGGGGGCTTGGGACAGGGCGCGGGCGGCCAAAGTTACCTGTGGGGGACCTCGCTGCCATTTCCGCTGCCCTACATACTGGCTACAGCGGCTGGCGCCATCCTCGCTTTCTTCTGCGCCGCGGTGGTGCTGCCGCGGCTACGAGGAGACTACGAGGCAATGGCCTTTCTCGTCATCTCCCTGATTGCCACGGGAATCGTGACGAATCAAGTCGGGCTTTTCAATGGTGCGAACGGGCTCTATGGCGTCCCGCAGCCACTGAGTGGTACACTCAATCTCCCGACGCTCCAGTACGACTGGTTTTACGTCGGCCTGACTGCGGTCATCTGCCTGCTCGTATGGCTGGTCACCAGGAGGATCACGACATCGCCCATGGGTCGGCTGCTCAGGGCGGTGCGCGAAAACGAGCAGGCTGCCCGGGCGCTCGGCAAGGACGCTACCCGAGCCCGGATGTTCGCGTTCCTGGTGGGCGGCGGCCTCGGCGGTCTCAGCGGGGCGGTGCTGGTTGCCTTCATCTCGGCGTGGTCACCTCCAAGCTGGGGATACGCCGAGACATTCGTCTACATCACCGCCATTGTCGTCGGCGGATTCGGGAATGACCTCGGGGTCCTGGTCGGGGTGATCCTGGTCCCGGTCCTGTTCGGGGAGCTCGTGCGGTTTCTCCCGTCGTTCGGGCAGGCGAGCTGGGTCGGGGCGGCTCAGCTCATGGCCTACGGACTGCTCACGCTCCTCTTCCTCTGGTTCCGGCCGCAGGGCCTGATCCCGGAGCGCCGGCGGCGGTACGCGGCGCCTGGCCAGGCTCTCGTGCCGGCAGGCGCAACATCCCCCGCGGGCAGAATCCGCGCGCGTCTGGGATCCGTGGGGCGGCCCAGATGACCTCCGACGCCCTTCTCGTCGTCAGCCGAGTTTCACGGCATTTCGGCGGTGTCCAGGCCGTGGTAGACGCCTCACTGGCGATAAGCCGGGGGGAGAGCCTCGGGCTGATCGGCCCCAACGGTGCTGGGAAATCAACGCTTCTCAGCATGGTGGCAGGAGCATTGACACCGGATTCGGGCTCGATTCGCTTCGATGGGGAAGAAATCGGCGGGAAGCCCTCCCATCAGGTTGGCAGCCGGGGCCTGATCCGCACGTTCCAGCTCTCCTCTGAATTCCCCAAGCTGACCGTTCTGCAGAACCTGCTGGTGGCCGCTCCCGGCCAGCGAGGCGAGCAGCTGCGCGGGCTCATAAGGGGTAAGCGGGCCTGGCAGGCAGAAGAGGAGCTCGCAATTGCCCGCGCTCGGGAGATATTGACCCGCTTCCGCTTGGCTGAAATGGAGAGCGAGTACGCCGGCAACCTCAGCGGGGGTCAGCGCCGCCTGCTTGAGGTGGCCCGCGCGCTGATGGCGAGCCCCAAGCTCCTTCTCCTCGACGAGCCGACTGCTGGCGTTCATCCCAAGATGGTCGGCGAGCTTCGTGAACAGCTGCGCACATTGCGTGAAGAGGGTCTTCCGATGTTGATGATCGAGCATGAGCTGGGCATCGTCGAGGAGGTGTGTCAGCGAGTCGTGGTGATGGCGCGCGGTCGCGTGATAGCTGAGGGCGGATTGGCCGAAGTGCGGGCGCTTCCCGAGGTCAAAGAGGCCTACGTTGCCTGACGACCTGAGCCGGGCTGCCCGGCCGCACCTGGAGGTTGTCTCCGCGGAGGCCGGGTACGGCGCGGTTCCGATCATCAGTGACGTATCTCTCGAGGTCAGGCGGGGAGAGATCGTTACAGTCGTGGGCCCGAACGGCGCAGGAAAGAGCACGTTGCTCAAGGCCATCGTTGGCTCGCTCCGGCTCTCGGCGGGCGAAGTCCGGCTAGCCGGTGAACGGATCGATCATCTGGCCACCCAGCAGCGGGCGCGTATCGGGATGGGTTATGTCCCGCAATCAGAGGACGTATTCCAGCCGCTATCGGTTCGCGAGAACCTCCTGCTCGGGGGATATCTGCGCGGCAGGCGAGAGCTCCCAGAGCGGGTGGAGCATGTCTACCAGCTCTTTCCCGCATTGCGCGAACTGGAGAACCGGGTGGCCGGCCGCCTTAGCGGGGGCGAGCGAAAAATGCTGGCGATCGGCCGGGCGCTCATGCCGGAGCCCAGCGTCCTGATCTTGGACGAACCCACGGCGAACCTGTCACCGGAGCTTTCCGATCGCGTCCTGGAAGACCATGTCAAAGGGCTGGCCAGGCACAATGTGGCGATTCTCCTGGTTGAACAGAGGGCCCGGCGGGCCATGGCCATATCTGACCGGACGTATGTACTCGTGGCGGGCAGCGTTCAGTTGGCCGGCTCCCCCGGCGAATTGCTCGACCGTTCAGACTTCGGCGACCTGATGCTTGGGCAGGTGACATCGTGAATACCTTGGCAGCGGACAGCAAGGCTGTCCTTCCGCTGTTGTCGATGGCCGAGTCGACGCCAACCTGCTTGTGGAACGACTCAGCGACCCCATCAGAGCTAAGGGAAGCGATCGGCTGGGGCGCCGTGGGGGCCACGTGCAATCCGGTTATCGCGCTAGCTGCCCTGCGGGCGGACATGTCACGTTGGCGGCAACGCATTGTTGACTATGCCGCCGCCCAGCCGGCTGCAAGCGAATCAGCAATCGGCTGGCATATGGTCCGCAGGCTTTCCGTCGAGGCCGCCAGCCAGCTTGAGCCCACCTTCGCACGTCACAACGGCCGCAACGGCCGCATCTCCATCCAGACCGATCCGCGGCTCTACCGTGATCTGGGGGCCATTGTCGAGCAGGCCGTGGAGTTTTCCCGGCTCGCGCCCAACGTCATCGTCAAGATCCCAGCCATACCCGTGGGTATCGCAGCCATCGAGGAAGTCACCTACCGCGGTGTCAGCGTCAACGCCACGGTTTCGTTCACGCTGGCGCAGGCACTGGCGGTAGGCGATGCAGTGGAACGAGGGCTGCGGCGGCGGGAGGCGGAGGGGCTAGATGTTGCGACGATGGGGCCGGTCTGCACCCTCATGGTCGGCCGTCTCGATGACTGGCTCAAGCTCGTCGTCGAGCGCAATTCCATTACCCTCGACCCCGGCTACCTGGAATGGGCGGGCGTCGCCGTATTCAAGAAAGCTTATGCCATCTACCGGCAGCGCGGATTTCGCACGAGGCTGCTTTCTGCGGCGTTCCGTAATCATATGCACTGGAGCCAGCTGGTAGGCGGGGATGTCGTGATCTCCCCGCCGTTCACCTGGCAGGTGCGGCTGAACAAGAGCGGGATCGAACCACTGCCGCGCATGGACGAGCCGGTCAACCCCGATGTTGTCTCGGAACTGTACGCGAAGCTGGCGGATTTCCGTCGCGCCTACGACGCCGACCGGCTGTCCTCGGAGGAATTCCTAACATTCGGCGCCACCCGTCGCACCTTGCGACAGTTCATGTCCGCTACCGACGAGCTTGAATGCCTCGTCCGGAACGTTCTGCTGCCGGATCCTGACCATGAGTAGGCAGCGGAGGCAAGGAGGCACGCAGTGCAGCAGGTAACCGAGAATGTATTCACCTCGACCACTATCCGTGGATGCAACCCGAACTTCGTGGTTACCACGGCGGGCGTCGTGGTGGTGGACACGCCGCAGCTGCCCAGCAAGGCAGTAAAGATGCGCCAAGAGGCAGAGTCTCGGGGACCGATCCGCTACGTGATCAATACCGAGCACCATGTAGACCACATCTTCGGGAACTATTACTTCAAAGGGACGGGCCCGGTCGTCCATCATCAGGGCGTATATGACAACTTCATGGTCCCGGGCCCGGACCTCGACCCTTTCGACTATGCGGCGGAGGCCATACCCACAGACGATCCGGAAGGAGCGTCTCTGTTCCCGGACCGGGACAAGTACTACGCGGATCCCAACAAGGGTGAGCTGGTGTTCAGCTCGGACCTGGACCTGCGGGTCGGTCAGCACACGTTCCACCTCATCCACACTCCCGGGCACACACCAGGCCAGATCGCGGTGTACGTCCCGGAGGAGCGGGTCGTTTTCACCGGCGACACGGTCTTCTCCGAGTGCCAGACATGGCTCATGACCTCGGACATCAATCAGTGGGTGGGCTCCCTGGAGGTTGTCCGGGCGCTCGACGTCGACCACGTGATCCCGGGCCACGGCCCGGTCACGACGACGAAGTACCTGGCGACACAGCGCGGCGTGCTGCTCGAGTGGCTGGCCGCAGTCGCGAGTGCAGTGGCCAAGGGCTGGTCCCGCGAAGAAACGATATCCAGAGTCAATTTCGCTGATCGGTATCCAGTCGACGTGGGTCAGGGATACATGATGGATCACATTCAGACCTTGAATGCCGCATCGCTGTGGGACAAGCTGACGGCGCAGTCGGCGGGAGCCCGCACGTGACAGATGAGCTGCAGCGATTCCGGCTGGACGGCCAGGTGGCGATCGTCGGCGGCGGCTCCGGCGGGATCGGGGTACGCACCTGCGCGGCCCTCGCCGGGGTGGGCGCGGAAGTCGCGATCGTCGGGCGTGCGGCGGCTGGGCTCGAAGAGGCCCGTGCGGGCGTGGAAAAGAGCGGGCGCAGCGCACTGGTCATCGCGGCTGACATGACCACGCGGGAGCAGGCGGACCAGGCTGTCGAGCAGACGATGGACGCATTCGGGCGCGTGGACGTCGTGGTCAACGCTATCGGCGGTGGTGCGGGCACGGCGTTGTACCCAGCCGAGCTGTATCCGGATTCGGAGTGGCAGCGCATCCTGGACTTGAACCTTGCGACCGCCCTGCACCTGTCCCAGTCAGCGGCGCAGGCGATGATCGCGGCGGAAAGAGGCGGCTCGATTCTCAACATCTCTTCCGTTCGCGGGCAACTCGGCATTGACGCCGGCTACTCGGCATATGTGGCTGCGAAGGGCGCGCTCGACGCATTGACCAGGCAGCATGCGACCGAGTGGGCGAAGCACCGGATCCGGGTGAACGCCATCTCGCCGACCTTCGTACGGACTGCGCAGGCTGCGAGCCTGCTGGCAGACCAGAGTTTCTACGAGAGCCTCATCAGCAGGATTCCGCTACGTCGGATCGCCGATACTGACGACCTGGTCGGCGCGATTCTCTTCTTCTGCTCGGCGGCTGCCGCCTTCGTCACCGGGCAGATCCTGACCGTGGATGGTGGGCTCACGGCGACCCAGTGAGCCGCCGATGCCGCGTCGGCCAGATGGCGGTCAGCAACTGCGCAGCGATAATGTGCATCGATCCCCGGGAGTGTAGACATGAGCGAAGCGCCGCCTATCGCGACTTTCTTCGGGAACGACGAGTTTCCCATTGAGTGGAAGAACGGCCAGAGAGAGCTGTTCTGGGTGCATGACGACCTGCACATCCCCAATCCGGTGTCGCCTATGTATGCCGATATCGGCGGCTGGTGGATGAAGTGTGACTACATGTTCCGCCGGTTCGGGACGCCTTTTGCCTCCGACTGGATCGTCAAGATCATCAATGGCTACGTGTACACCGCGGCTATCCCGGCCGAGCCGGGGCTGCACGCCGAGGCGAGTGAGTACGGCGCCCGCTACACGCCGCGGGTGCCGCTCGACGCGGCCTACGCGGCGCACATCGGCGCCTACCTCGGCTGGACGCTGCCCTTTTACGCCGAGAACTTCCTCACCTGGTGGCGGGACCGGCTGCGCCCGGAGATGGAGCACAACTTCGTTCGCTTCGACGACTTCGACTACGACTCGGCGAGCCTGGTCCAGCTGGCGATCCTGCTCGAAGATGCCATAGATATGCATGACCGGCACTGGTCGATTCACTGGGTGCTGAACTTCGCGCAGTTCTCCTCCACCCTGGCGCTGAACGCCGCCATCGCCAAGGCGAAAGGCGAGGGCGATCACTCGGCGCTGATGGGGCGGCTGCAGAGCTCGACAGAGAACCGTAACTGGGACTCCATCGAGGAACTCTGGAAGATCAAAGAGGGGATCAAGGCAGAGAACGGTGCGGTCGCCAAGGAGTTCGAGCGTCCGACCGCGCAGGATGTGATGCGGGCCCTGGAGGCCTCGGACGAGGGCCGCGCCTTCCTCGCGGACCACATTGTCCCCTACCAGAAGTCCTTCGGCTACAAGTCGATGTGGGCCCACGAGTTCTCGTTCACGACCTGGCGCGAGAACCCTGCCCCGATCATCGAGGCAATCCGGGGTTACCTGGAGGTGGACTTCGACTATCCGGCCGAGCTGCGCAAAGTCGCCGAGGACCTGGCGGCGGCTCAGGCCGAGGTGATGGACGGGGTTCCCGAGGGCGAGGCACGCCAGGAACTGGCCCGCGCCCTGGACCTCAGCCTGCGGATGAACCCCCTGACACCAGATCACCATTTCTACATCGATCAGGGCACCAACGCCCGGGTCCGGCTCGTCCTCATCGCCATCGGCCGCAAGCTGGTTGCGGACGGCGTGCTGTCTGACCAGGAGGACGTCATGTACCTGAGGTACAACGAGCTGCGCGTCCTCATGGCAGGCGCATTCCCCGGCGATATTCAGGAGCTAGTCTCCGATCGCCGGGACGAGCGGGAAGCGGCCTTCGAGCTACGTCCGCGGGACTGGGTCGGGATGGCCACCGAGGAGGCTCTCGCCTTCCCCTACCTGGCGCTGTGGGGGTTCCCGGAGAAGCTGCACCGCAAGCCGCCGGAGAGCGTCGGCCACGTGCCCGGACTGCCGGCCTCGGCCGGTGTCGTCGAGGGCATGGCTCGGGTGGTCTTGTCCCCGGACGAGTTCGACGCCGTGAAAAAGGGCGAGATCGTCGTGTGCCGGATGACGAGCCCAGCCTGGGTCGTGCTGTTCACGAGGATCTCCGGTCTGGTGACCGACGCGGGCGGGATGGCCTCCCACCCGGCCGTCGTCTCCCGTGAGTTCGGCATCCCGGCCGTGGTAGGGACATCGGATGCCACCCGCAGGATCAAGACCGGCGACCGGGTGAGGGTGAATGGCTCACTGGGCCGCGTGGAGATCCTGGCCGGCGACGTCCATGCGCCGTCTGGGACTACCCAGCTCTGAAGAGGCCCTGATCGATGACCGAGACCCCGCTCGTCCTCTCGTTTCCCGACCCGCGGTGCCGTGATGTTGCGCTCAGCGGCGGTAAGGGCGCCAGCCTGGCGACCATGACGGGCGAGGGGCTTCCGGTCCCCCCGGGGTTCGTCATCACCTCGGCAGCCTTCGCGGCGGCTGTCGATGAGGATGGCCTGCGCGCGCGGATGCGCGCGGGGGACGTGGCGGGAGCTCGCGCCATCGTCGTCGCGGCGTCGCCGCCTCGCGAGCTCATCGCCGAGCACTACGCAACGCTGACCGGCTTGGTGGCGGTGCGGTCGTCGGCCTGCGCCGAGGACTCCAAGGCAGCGAGCTACGCGGGGCAGCAGGAGACGTACCTGAACGTCGATAGCCTGGACGCCGTCCTGCGCAACGTCGTGGACTGCTGGCTGTCCTTCTTCGCCGACCGGGCGGTCTTCTACCGGCGGGAGAAAGGCTCGCTGGACGACGTGGCTATGGCTGTCGTCGTGCAGCAGATGATCGGATCCAAGAAGTCAGGGGTCCTGTTCACCGTCGACCCGGTGAACGGCCGGAAGGACCGCATGGTCGTCGAAGCGGCATTCGGGCTCGGCGAGCAGGTCGTCTCCGGCGAGGTCACCCCCGATCATTACGTGCTCGACCGTCAGGGCGCCATCAAGCGCAGCCGGGTCGTCAGCGAACAGGTACTGAAGGATGAAGAGTGCCTGCAGCTCGCGCGCCTCGGAAGGCATCTGGCCAGCCTGCACGGGTGCCCGCAGGACATCGAGTGGGCCTTCGACGCCGACGGTGCGCTGTTCCTGCTGCAGTCTCGTCCGGTCACCACAGTCTGAGGGCATCGGTGAAATACGTGACGTATGAGGCCGATGGCATGAAACGTGTCGGTGTGCTGGACGGCGACCAGGTGCTCGATGCCGGGTTCGGTGGCGACATGGTCGCCTTCATTGAGGCCGGCGCCCCGTTGGGCGCGACCCGCCCGGTGGCAGGCGCCCGGCTGCGCGCGCCGCTGCGCCCCCGCACGCTGCGCGACTTCCTTGCGTTCGAGGGCCATCTGCGGAACGCGTTCACCAACCTCGGCCGGGAAATCCCGGCCGAGTGGTACCAGATTCCCGCTTACTATAAAGGGCTTCCCGACACCGTGATCGGCCCGGGCGAGGTGATCCCCTGGCCTTCTTACACCGAGCAACTCGACCATGAGCTCGAGCTGGCGGTCATCATCGGCCGGCCGGGCAAGGACATCCCCGCCGGCCGGGCACTTGACCATGTGTTCGGTTACACGATCTGGAATGACATGACCGCTCGCGACACGCAGCGCCGCGAGCTGCCGGTTGGCATGGGCCCGTGCAAAGCCAAGGACTGGGACGGATCGAATGTGCTAGGCCCATGCATTGTGACGCCGGAGGAGATCGACGCGGGGGATCTGCGGCTTACCGTCCGCGTCAACGGCGAGGTCTGGGGCAGTGACACCACCAAACACATGCACCATAGTTTCGCCGACATGATCGCTTACGCCGCGCAGGATCTCACGCTGCGCGCGGGCGAAGTGCTCGGCTCGGGAACCGCCGCCACTGGCTCCGGGCTGGAAATTGATCGCTGGCTGCAGCCGGGGGACGAGATCGAGATGGAGGCCGACGGGGTCGGCATCCTGCGCAACACCGTGGGGCCGCGACGGTGAGCCTGACAACCAGCAGGGAGAGTGAAGGCTGATGGCTTTCGTCGTCGCAGCAATCTGGAAGGCCAAGCCCGGGGAGGACAAGCGCATTCTCGAGGTCATCAAGACAATGACGCCCCTGTCTCGCGCCGAACCGAAGTGCCTGTACTACCAGGCGCAGGTGTCCCCGGATGACCCGGCGACGTTCTTCCTGTACGAGCAATACGCCGACGCCCAGGGCTACGAAGACCACAAGGCGAGCGAGCATTTCCAGCAGCACGTGTTCGGCCACGCGATCGACTACCTGGCCGAGCGCCACGTCAGCACCTACGAAACAATCGATGTCTGATACGGAGCCGACCCCGCGCGGCCCAGCCGCCATGCCACTGCGGCTCTTGCTGCTTCGGCACGGCGAGGTCGCCTCGCACCGCGGCGACGTCCCGGTCACTGAGCGAGGTCTGACCGCGGCCGCAGAATTCGGCCGGGCGCTTGGTGAAGAGCGCGCGCGGCACCTGCTCGTTTTGAGCGCGGAGACCAGGCGCACCCGCGAGACAGCTTGTGTGATCGCGGATGGCGCGCGCGCCGCCGGCACCCTCGTCGAGGGGCCGTCGGTCGCCTTCGCGCTGCGGAACCCGGATCTCTACCTGGGCGGCGTAAGAGTCGACATGGTCAGCACCGCCGCGGCTTTCGCGGCCCAGGTCCCGGGAATGACCGAAGAGGGCGCAGCGCGTGCTCCTTTCTTTACCGGCTTCGTGTCGGCCAGGGACCGCATCGGGTGGTGGCTGCGCCACCGCGATCCGCCCGGCGACGATGCGCAAGCGGTCCTGCGCCGCATAGTGGCATTCGCGGGCAGCCTGGCTGATCTCGGTTCCGACGCGCCGCAGGTCACGGTGGGCATCACGCATTCGCCCGTGCTGCGAGCGTGCGCTCTCGCCGTGCTGGATAACGACCCCGGCGAACCCGACTGGCTCGCCGGCCTCGCAGCCCTCATCCGCCCCGACGGCTCGGTGCAGTTTTCATGGCTCGCCCGGAGGTTCTGAACGCTTCTGGTAAGGAACGAACGCCAATACTGGCCCCTCAGGCTGCCGGGCTTGCTGGCGGGCTCGATGATCCGGGCCAGCACGCGCTGACCGAACACCTCGTCGCCGCCGGTCGCGTCCTCGAACCCCAGTACCCGGTAGGCGTCAGGGCATCGAGCAGGTGACCAATCCGCGACGAGGTCATCGGCAGCTGGCCGCACGCACCCCGTCTCGCGGGCTCGGTGCGCTCCAGGCCCAGGTCAAGCTCGCCCTGCCCGGCCGTCAGGCGCTGACGCGCGACAGCCTTCAGCACCTCGACGTGGAGATCATCATGCGCCGATCCGATGTGCTCGATATCCTGTGGGTGCCGAGAACCTCGTCCACGTCATGCGACCAGCCGGTATTCGTTGATCATGCCACTGACGCGAGCGTGCCTTCGGACACGGTACTGCTCAAGATCGACCCGTTCGGGTAGCGGTTTCAGCGGCGCAGCGGAGTCCAGTGACCGGTGCGGCCGGTGCTGATTGTGGTGGGTCTCGTACTCGCGCAGGATCCGCCGCAGATGGGCCTGGTTCCAGACGAGGGTGCGGTCCAGGAGCTCGCGGCGGCATCCCCCGATCCAGCGTTCGGCGATGGCGTTCATGCGGGGCGTCTGGACGTTGCAGAGCACGGTCCGGATCCCGGCATCGGTGAGGACCGCATTGAATGCGGCGGTGTAGTTCGAGCCGCGGTCGCGGATCATGAACTTGACC
>WNFC01009901.1_pt1 | contig 18841 bp, 25 predicted proteins | sample 5400541 | NCBI WGS metagenome assembly WNFC01 (sample SAMN13153342, study PRJNA577476) | soil metagenome | isolation source: 120 cm saprolite under Douglas fir tree site 2 hole 2 replicate 1 | place: USA:California | collected 2015-04-18 | reverse complement strand
CTCGGCAGCCCGATCGTCAAGGTGTCGTTAGCTCTCACGCTCGGCATCGCGTTGATTGCCATCCTTGGCTACACCGCGTCCGTGGCCAGGGACCGCGAACTGGGTGTTTTCCAGCGCCTCCGGGTCACGCCGGCTCCGAGCTGGACCATCATGGTCAGCCGGTTGGCGGTCCAGATCCTCTCCATGCTGGCGATGACGGTGGTGGTTCTTGTCGCCGCTGCCGTCGTCGAGAACGTCACTCTGGATCCGCCCGCCTACCTTCTGACGCTCGCGATGGTGATCGTTAGCTCGGCCGTCTTCCTCGGCGTGGGACAGGCGGTGGTCGGCCTCATCAAATCCGTGGATACCGTCAACGCGGTGGGGCGGCTCAGCTTCCTGCCGCTCGTCGCGCTCGGCCTGTTCGGTCATTCCGACATCTTCGGAACGACGTTCGAGACCATTTCGCAATGGTCACCCGGCGGGGCGGTCGCGACGTTGCTCGCGGGCGGGATGCAACCCGCGGCGTGGAGCGGGGACACCTGGTGGGCCTTTCTTGCGAGCGTGTTCTATGCCATCGTGTTCGCTGGGATTGGCATCCGTTGGTTTCAGTGGGGCTCGCGCTAACTCGGATGGCTAATGACGGGCAGTACGCGGAGGTCAACGGCATCAAGCTCTACTACGAAACGCACGGAGCTGGGCGACCGCTGATCCTGCTGCACGGCGGGCTTGGGTCGGGCGAGATGTTCGGGCCGATCCTGCCCATGCTGGCGGACCATCACCAGGTCATCACCGTCGACCTGCAAGGACATGGCCGGACCGCTGACATCGATCGGCCGATCGACATCCGGCTCATGGCCGGCGACATTGCTGCACTGATCGATCACCTCAGGCTGGCCAAACCTGACGTCGTGGGCTACTCGCTCGGTGGAGGTGTGGCACTGCAGACAGCGGCGCAGTTCCCGGCGAAAGTCCGACGGCTCGTCGCCGTCTCGGCGAGCATCCGCCCCGACGCCATCTACCCCGAGATCCGGGCGCAGCAAGGCCAGGTGAACGCGGCCGCCGCCGACTTCATGAAAGACACGCCGATGTACCAGCTGTACCAACGGGTCGCGCCACGGCCTGAGGACTTCCCGCGGTTACTGACCAAGATTGGGGAGGCGATGGCGAAGGACTTTGACTTCACCGACGACGTCCGCGGTCTCCAGGTACCGACACTCATCGTCGCTGCGGATGCCGACATGGCACCGCCGAGCCATTATGTCGAGGTGTTCAAACTGCTCGACGGCGGCCTCAGGGACGGCGGCTGGACGGGCGAGGGCCGGCCGAAGGGCGGTCACGCGCTCGCGATCCTGCCAGGCCTAACCCACTACAACATCTTCAGCTCGCCACTATTCGCCGCGGCCACGCTCACCTTTCTCGACTAGCAGCCGGAGTGCGCCCGAGGGTACCCAGACAGCTTCGTTGCGCGGCTCATCGCGAGAGGGCTTCCTCGGTCTGGAAGATCTCTCGGATCTCGAACGTCCCACCGTCAAAGGGTGCCCGCTTCAGCCACTCGACGGCTTCGTCCATCGAACGCACCTGCCAGAGCCAGTACCCGCCCACCAGTTCCTTGGCCTCCGCGAACGGCCCGTCGATTACGGTGCGCTTCTTGCCGTCGAACCAAACGCGCTTTCCCTTCGAGCTCGGAAACAGGCGGCCAGCCGCGACCACGACCCCCGCCTTAACCAGCTCGTCGTTGTATTTCTGGAACGCGGCGAAGGTTTCTGCCGACGGGGGCGTCATCGTCTCGACCTGCTCGCCTTCCTTTGCCAGCACCATGACTTGCATTCTGTGTCCTCCTCGTAGATCTGATCCATTGTTATAGCTCGCGCGCTCTCGGGCCTCTATCCATACATCGAACGACAAGCGGCATTTTCGACATGGCGAGATCGCCAGCACTTCTCGTTACGGTGGTGCTTGCATCGGCTTCGAGAATATGTAATGCTGGAGTTACATGTATGCGGGGGCCACCAGGCCGCTCGCGCGGCAGCATCGAAACTCGTACGGCGCCCATCTGGCGGGCACTCGCGGATGCGACGCGCCGTCGGATATTGGACCTCCTGCTCGAGCGGCCGCGAATCACCGGCGAGATCGCCGCAGAATTTCGCATCTCGCGGATCGCGGTCATGCGACACCTCCAGGCGCTGTCGGATGCAGGCTTGATCGTCAGCCGCAAACGGGGGCGCGAGCGACGTTACTACCTGAACGCAATTGCTCTGCAGCAGATCAATCGACGTTGGTTCGACCCCCTGGCCGCGGGTTGGGTTTCAGGAATCCTCCGCCTCCGGCGCCGCGTCGAGGCTAGGGAGTTGGGTGTGGAGCGTGACGCGCCGTCACTCGATATTGCCTTCGACGTCCGAATCGGAGGATCGCCCGCTGCTGTCTTCAACGCCCTGGTGACAGACCCTGGCGGCTGGTGGGGTCATCCGATGCTTCGTCCGCAGGCGACTGGCCTGACCCTCGAACCGCGCCTGGGCGGACTCTTCGTCGAGCACTGGGAACGCGGCGGTGCGGTTTTGGCCGCCGTGACGCAGGTGGCCACGGATCGGCACCTCGAACTCACGGGTCCGTTCCACCTCGGCTTGGGATTGGGCGTAGCCAGCTTCGACCTGTCGGGAGACCGCGATGGAACGCTTCTCCAATTCTCGTTTCGCGCCTTCGGTCCGATCGACCCGGATAGCGCGAGGCAATTTTCGGAGGGATGGCGTGAGTTGCTGACGCGGCGCCTCAAAACACTCGTCGAGCAAGGAGTCCGGCTGGGCATCGCTCCTCGAGCGCGGACCAGACTCAAACAACCGAGCGAAAGGAGGAAGAGAAGCGATGGTTGATTCGAAGCACCTGTACGAAGACGACTGGGGCGAAATCATCGACCGCCCTTCGGCCAACCTGATCGAGGTGCGTTGGTTCGATACCACAGCATCCATGTCCAAAGAACAATTCCAGCAATGGCTGAGCACGTTTGCCGATCACGTGGCGAAGTCGCGCCGACCCCGTGTCCTGATCGATAGCTTGGAGTTCCGGACGAACCCGGCCTTCATGGACGGCGCGTGGAGGGACGCCAACATCATTCCGCGCTACAACGCCGCCGGCGTGACGAAGTTCGCGTTTCTCATGCCAGCCGAGGTACCGATGGTCGGCAAGCCGCCCGCCCGGGAAGAGCCCGGCCGCTTCCTGACCGGCTACTTCGCCGGCCGCAAAGACGCACTTGGGTGGCTGATGCAATGAAGCCCCGGCGGGCTCAGTCCCGAGTTAGAAGCGCAAAGGTGGCGGCGGTCCCAGTGCCGTAGACCAGATGAGCGCTCAGGTCCTTCCAAAGCGTCTTGGGATCGTATTCCCAGATCGGTTTATAGACCCCGGCCTTAGGCAAGATGGCATAACCGGTAGCCCAGACGGCGGTCCCGAAAGGGAGACCGAGCGCGACGAAGGGGCGCGGCAACGAGCCAGCCAGGATCCCATATGCGGTGCCCCATCCGATGCCGTATGCCCAGTGCATGAGGTTGTTCATGAAGGCCGCTCGTTCGGGAGGCAACGCCTGGCCGGTGAAGCCCTCGACGATTCGCTTCCCGATCAGGGCAGGCGCCGGTGCTTTTTCCCAGCTGGTTAGATCGGCCGAAAGCTCCCAGTCTAGGAATTTCTGCTTCCCACCACCACGGCGGTAGCGCAGGTACCAGGCGACGTCCATGGCCGCTGTCCCAACCGCCCCGGCGACCAGGCCGCGGAGGATCGCGCCCAGCGGCGTGAGCCTAATGTTGTATCCGGGCACATCCCCAGACTACGCGCTGGCGCTCTCTGTGGAACTCGCCCAGACAAACCATTGCTGGATGAGGCCACGAAGGCCGGCGCCGTCGAAGGCAACCGCATTCTCCAGGTCGGGCATGCGGTAGCAGAGGCGAGTGTTCCCTGGATCGGGGCCGATGGCGACAAACACCGTGTCCCCCTGCCGAGTCAGCGCCCCCAGAATTCGTCTCTCCCCAGCGCTGAACTCGGCCAGGTCAGTCGTCCCCTTGAGGTAGAGAAAGCGTCCATTCAGCTGCAACGCAAGGAGGGAGGTAACGACAAGATCTTCGGCCCCCTGTGGGAGAAGTGACTTCTCTTGCTGCAGCCAATCGAACCAGCCTGATTGCTCCGTACGAGTGTCGATCATCTCTACGTAAATAACGACGCAGGGCGCTGGGCTCCTTCGTGCCGGAGAGCTGCTGCGCTGAATTGACAAACACCAAATCGGCGAATAGCCAAGCAGGCAACGGCGTGGTAACAAATCGTCTGGATCTATCAGCCAGTAAGGTTTAGAACGGCCGCGAACAGAGGAGGAACACCGATGGATGACGAGCAGGTACGCCGCCATGCTGAGTTCATGCAAGCGCTCACGACCGACCACACGGCGCTACAAAGCGCCCGCTCAGCGTCGATTTCCGAGAGCTCGTCCCGTTCGGCGGTCTACCTCACCGCGCTGTCGAGTGCCGTCGTGGTCCTGGCGCTCGTCGTCCAGGTCTCCAGGCTCGGCCCGGCGTTTTTCGTTTTCGCGTTTGCGATCCTGCCGGTCGTGTTCTTCCTCGGCGTGGTGACGTTCGGCCGGTTACTCCAGACCGGCGTCGAGGACGTGATTTATGCCCGGGCGATCAGCCGGATCCGCTCCTTCTACAGCGAAATCGATCCGTCACGAGCTGAATACTTCGCCGCAACCAGTGTCGATCAGGTCGGGCTGCAGGCCATGGGATTGTGGAAGATGCGCTGGCAGCAGTTCCTGGCAGCAGCGGCGACGGTCGCTGTGGTCAACTCGGTGGTCGGCGGTGCCTTCGTCGCGCTCGCCATGCGAGGGTTGTTGGGGGCATCCCTGTGGGGTGTGGCGACCGTCATCGGTGCAGCCGTTGCGCTGCTGCTCGCTGTGGCGTTCCTTCGATATCAATGGCAAGCATGGACCCGCGTCGCTAAGGCCCTTCCACTGCAGGTGCGGGCCGGCACCGGCGCCGGCTCGCACCCCTGAGTCTTGTCTAGGCGGGCGCCATCCTGAGAAGCCCGAACGCTGCGCCTTGGGGATCGCTAACGATCGCAAAGCGCCCGCCCGGGAAGTCCATCGGCGCGACCAGTTCTTTCGCGCCGGCCTGTGTCGCGGTCTTGAATGACTTGTCGACGTCGGCCACCGTGAAATACACCAGCCAGTAGCTGGGCATCTCCGCCGGCACCATCTTGTTGATTTCCTGCGCGCCGGCGATGCTCTCGCCTTCGAGCTGGAACTCGGTGTACGGTGGCGAGTCCGGGCCCATATCGTTGGTCTTCTGGGTCCAACCGAAGACCTTCTGATAGAAGGGGATCGCCTTGTCGACGCCGCGGGCGCTGAGCTCGGCCCATCCGAAGGTGTTCGCTTCGCCTACGGGCATAGCCGAGTTCATCCCACCGGGCTGCCAGGCAGAAATGACCCCACCGCTCGGATCCGCGAAGGTGGCCATGCGGCCCTGGTCGCCGACATCGAAGGGCGGCGCGAGGACCTTGCCGCCAGCAGCCTCCACCTTTTTGGCCAGGGCATCCGCATCATCGGTGCTGATGTACAGCGACCAGGCTGTCGGTGCTTCTGGCGCCATTTTGGGACCAATCCCTGCCACCCGCTTGTCGCCAACGCTGGCCATCCCGTACCCGCCGTATTTTGGATCGGAGTTGACGTCGATCTTCCAGTCAAATAGCGTCGAGTAGAACTCGCGCGACGCCGCCGCGTCGGTCGTCATAGCGTCGAGTAGAACTCGCGCGACGCCGCCGCGTCGGTCGTCGCGAGATCGACCCACGTTGGCTTGTTAGCGATCGCAGTTTTGGTTTCTGCCATAGAATTGCCTCCTCCAGGTTCGCGAAGCTGACGAGTGACACCTTGAGCGCCAGGCGCGTCCGGGGTGAAACCCCATTCTCTCACCCTCAAGCGGAGGCCTTCAGCTTTGAGTTGGCGACGGCCTGGCGAACGGCCTGGCATCGAAGTAAGTCCGAATCCGCGCGATCTTCCCTCCAGCCCCAACGGTGTACCACTCCGCCACCGGCGCCTTGGCTACCGGTGTATCGAGCACGTAGAACACGGCTACGTCATCACCCTCGGCGATCGTCGCCTGGTGATCGATCCCCTTGACCATGCCGTACAGCGCCGAGATCGCCTTGATGTAGTCGTCGGCGCGGTCGAACTTATCGATGGGGCCTTCGAAGCGCAGGTTGTCCGCCAGCAATGCGCGCGCCGCAGCAAAATCGCGAGATCCCAGGGCTTTCGAATATCGGTCGACGACGTCAGTCGCACTCGTCTTAACCATGAGAGGACGCTAGCCGAACGGCCGAGCTGGGAGAATGTCCAGGGCGCTGCCAGCGTTAGCCAAAACGCCGGGCCGGCGCTTCGATGAATTCTGTCGGTGACTTGGCAAATCGGATTTCCCTCGCCCGCTCGCGGGGGAGGGTAGGGTGGGGGTTGTAATGCGGAGTCTGGGTTCCTTCTCCGATTCGGACGGCTTGAGCCAGCTGCTCCTGCGGCTCACGGTCAACAGCACCGTCTACTGCTTGTCGGAAATGACGGCCCCATGGGGCTTCCAGGTGGCGGCGCGTTCCGGCCCGGCATTTCATCTTCTGACGGCGGGTTCAGCCTGGCTTGAAGTGGAAGGGCAACAAGATCCAGTCCGGCTGGCTGCCGGGGACCTGGTCATCCTGCCACGGGGCGAAGGGCATGTGGTCCGAGACTCCCCGCAAAGCGCCGTGACCTGGTTGGACAGCATTCTCACCGAAACGCCGCCCGTCAACGGACACCTGAGCCACGGCGGCGGTGGCGAGCGCACGGACCTCCTCTGTGGAGGATTTGCCGTCGACAGGCTCACCGCGCGGCCGTTGCTGGAAGCGCTGCCAACCGTGGTGCACCTTCGCGGCAGTGGCGGTCGCGCGCCGGAATGGCTGGTCAGCCTGATCCGGATGATTGCCGTCGAGATGGCATCGACCGGACCCGGCTCGGAGGCGGTCGTTACCCGCCTAACCGACGCGCTGCTCGCCCAGGCGCTCCGTCAGTGTCTCGCCGATGCCGATCGAGCGTTTCAGGGCGCCACGGCGGTGAGTGATCCGCAGATTGCGCGCGCGCTCCGCCTGATCCGCGAGCATCCGGACCATCGTTGGACGGTGCCCAAGATGGCGGCAGCCGTTTCGTTGTCGCGGTCAGCATTTGCCGAACGGTTTCGGGCGGCCACTGGGGAAACTCCCATGCAAAACCTGACGCGCTACCGCATGGCGCGAGCCGCCGAGTATCTCCGCGCCACCATGGCGGGCATCCGTGAGATCGCGCGCCTCACGGGATATGACTCCGAGGTTTCCGTGACCAAGGCATTCCGTCGGCAGTATGGAACCTCACCCGGGGCGTATCGACGGAGCCGTGCGATGGCGACGAAGGCCGCTGGTACGACCTTAACCGAGGCCCATGATGGCTGAGCTAGTCGCGAGTTGAGCGGCGGCGGTTTTTGAGTGGGCTCTTCTTTGATGGCGGCTTGCCACGAGCTTTCGCCTCATTTTCTTTGGCGCGTTCCCGGACGACTTTCTTCACCAGCGCGATCGGTATTGGCTGTCCGATTGGGAATTGGAGCGTGGCCTTCGCCGCTATGTACGGCTTCAGCTCCTTCGCATAGAGGTCCTTTTCGCGCCCGATGATCGGATACATGCCGACGTGGGTCCTGTGCGCGCCGAAGTAGATCAGGCGCCCGTGGTATGCGTAGAAGGGCATGCGGTAACTGAGCTTCTCCTCAGCCTTTGGCGCGACGCTCCTGATCGCCTGCCGAAGCTGGCGGAGCATTGGCTGGACCGCTTTGGGGGCCGCGGCGACATAAGCGTCGACGGCCCGCTCTCCGGCTGTGGCCATAGATCTCCATCAATCATAGATTTGGCGCTTGACTGCCTTTGGGATCTTGACGCCAATCACGAGCAGGTATACGACCATCGACACTTCCGCGATGGCTGAGGGGATGGTGATGTAGCCGGAAATCACTTTGGCAACGTCGGGGAGGAGGAACGCGGCGAGCATGTCGACGAGGTAGCAGGCGCCCCCCACGATCAGCCCGACGCCGAGAGCTCTGGGGAACCATCCTGACTTGTAGGCGAGATACCCCAGCGGCACCAGCCACAGACCGAAGAAGATCGACGCGATGAGTAGCCCATAGTGGTGGGCGTCAGTCAGAAGCAGCGCCATGGCATTCGAACCCGCGACGCCGAAGCTGCCCAGGCTCACTGCACCGGTTGCGATCCGCAAACTTTCAAATTCGAAAACCGCACTGAGCAACGTGATGCTGGCCCCGATTGCGACGAGAACGAGCATTGCGCGCGCCGCGCCTTTGTTCACTTGCTTGAGCAGCCGGTACAGGATCAACGCGAGGAAGACCCAGATTGTGTTGTCGAAGAAGTCGGCGATAACGCCCAGTCGCACGAGTCCGGCGTTCGCGATCAGGTTCCCAGCCGTGGCAGCCGCATCACCGGCGACATACATCTTCGGATACACAAACCCCTGGGCAAAGCCGCCGAAGATGCCAACCAGCAGGTAGAGGACGCCGGCGATTCTCGCGAGTCGCTTGGGTGAGGTTACCGCGACCTGGCCTCCAATCCATTCCTGCGAGCTTGTGGGAGCGTGGCCATTTGTTGTCGGTTTGGTGGCGATCATGATGTAGCTCCAGTGACGGTGACGACGACCTTGCCACGAGCGTGGCCCTGGCCGACATAGCGAATGGCGTCGGCGGTCTGGTTCAGGGGGTACGGCCGGTCGATGACGGGGGTGACGGTGCCGGCCGCGAGGAACTCCTTGAGTGCAACGAGGTTCTCCTGCTTCGGCGACGCGATGAACGTAAGCACCTTCTGAGTCCCGAACGCAAACGACACCATCGCCCCGATAAGGCGACCTCCGCTTGCGACCCACCGGTGCTCAAACCCCCCGCCGTTCGGCACGAGCGTCCCCCTCGGGGTGAGCGCGCGTCGAAGGTCCGACAATGAACGGTTCGCCACGTTGTCGAGAATGAAGTCGTACTGCTGGCCGGTCCGCGTGAAGTCCACTTTGGTGTAGTCGATGACTTCCTCCGCGCCGATCGATCGCACCAGATCCATGTTCTTCGTACTCGTCACGCCGGTCACGTGTGCTCCGAGCGACTTCGCCATCTGGACCGCGAAGGTCCCGATGCCACCCGAGGCACCATTGACGAGGACCTTCTGCCCCGCCTGGACCTTGCCGCCGCGAATGGCCAGAAGGGCTACCGTCCCAGCCATGGGAACGGCCGCGGCTTGCTCGAACGAGAGCTTGGTCGGCTTGGACACCAGCGCAGCTTCGGAGACAGATACGTACTCGGCAAAGGCTCCTCCGAGATGCCCGCTCCATCCGAAGACCTCGTCACCCGGTTGAAACCGCGTCACGCCTGCGCCGACGGCCTCAACCTGGCCCGCCACATCGGTGCCTCGAACAGCTTTCTTGGGCTTGCCCAGCCCATAGATCGGGCGCGCAATGTAAGGTAGGCCGCTCATAACGGCCCAGTCAGCGACATTCACACCAGCCGCTCGAACTCGGACCAGCACCTCGTTCTCCCCTACCGTGGGCCTTTCGATTTCCCTCAACTCGAGAACATCGGCCGAGCCGTAGACATCCTGGACGATGGCCTTCATCGAGGTTGCGCGGGTCGTGTTTGGGCGAATCTCATTCGAAATCATGGTTCCACTTCCTTGTTGTCAAACGGCACGTAGCGTTACTCCCTAGGTAGCCAGCAGCGGGTGGCACCCGGCCTCGAGCCACCGTGCGACTGCTCGGGGCCGGTAGCCTCTGTCATTCTTACCGGGTGAATCTGATCCGCGGGAGTGGGCGCCGTTACAACGAGTTCGCCGGCACCAACCTCGACCGCCTCGCCGGAATTTCAGACGGCATCTTCTCGGTTGGCATGACCCTGCTTGTGCTCGGCCTGGCCGTGCCAGCGGTGACCGTGGTTCGCACTGAGGCGGATCTCTGGCACGCGCTGCTGGGGCTCGGCCCAAATGTGCTGGTGTACACCCTGAGTTTCATGACTCTCGGCATCTTCTGGGTCGGCCAGGGCACGCAACTGAATCTGCTGGAGCGCAGCAATCGCAACTATTCATGGCTGCAGCTGATGTTCCTATTCGCCGTGACCCTGGTGCCCTTCTCGACGGCGGTGCTGGCGCGCTTTCCGACGCTTCGCCTGGCTCTTGTCGAGTACTGGCTCAACATCGTGCTCCTCGGGATGAGCCTGTTCGCCGGGCTCCAATACGGACGTCGCGCCGGCTTGTTCAAGCCGGCGATCGCCGAGACGGCCCCGCTGATGCGCGGCCGAATTTTGATCGCCCAGTCGTTGTATGCGATCGCAACCGCCACCTGCATCGTCTTTCCGACCTGGGTGAGCATTACCCTGATCTTCCTGATCCAGTTGAATTACGTCGTCGCGCCGAGAATCCCCGTCCTGCACCGCTTCTGAGTCAGGCTATGGGCTCTGATCTAACGCCGGATGCGGTCGGGGTGGGTGCTGGTCCCTTCAACCTCAGCCTCGCTGCCTTACTTGCTCCGACCGGCTTCAACGCCCGGTTCTTCGATAAGAGCCCCGAGTTCGAATGGCATCCCGGCCTGCTGTTTCCCGAGGCCACCATCCAGGTCTCCTACCTGAAAGACCTGGTGACCCTGGTCGATCCCGCGAGTCAGTACTCCTTTCTGGCGTTCCTTCGCGCCCACAAGCGGCTCTACCGCTTCATCAACCGCTCGCAGCCTGTCAGTCGCAAAGAATTCAATCAATACCTGCAATGGGTGGCCGGCCGCTTACCCAATGTTGAATTTGGCGCGGAAGTCCATGAGGTCGCCGTCGATGGGCAGGGCTTCGCCCTGCAGGTCGACAGCCGGGTGGTCCGTACAAAGAACATCGTGCTCGGGACCGGACTGGTGCCGAACATCCCCGCGTGGGCTCGCTCACATCTGGGGGACTACGTTTTCCATTCAAACGATTACCTGGATCATCCGATCGATGCCACGGGTCGGATCGTGGCCGTGGTTGGAGGGGGGCAGAGTGGCGCCGAGGTGGTATGGCATCTGCTTCTCGATCTCGCGCACCTCCCGGCACAGCTGCTGTGGATCTCGCATCGCCCGAACTTCCTGCCTCTGGACGAGTCACCGTTTACAAACGAGCTCTTTAACCCCGGCTACAGTGATTACTTCTTCACGCTGACTCCGGAAGAGCGCGATATGCTCCTTGCCGAGCAGAAGCTGGCGAGTGACGGCATCTCGCAGGGGCTGTTGCAGCGCATTTACGACCGGCTCTACGACCTCGAGTTCCTGGAGCAGGCGGGTCGTCGCGTCCGATTGCTGCCGGGCTGTGAGGTCATCGGCATGGAGCACACATCGGCGGGTTGCGATCTCGCCCTCCGCGATCGATGGGGCGCGAGCCGGACAGTCCGCGCCGATGTGATCGTCCTCGGTACCGGCGCCAGCTACGTCTTGCCCGAGGCGATGCAGCCCCTCGCCAGCCGGATGAGTTGGGATCGCGATGGGTTCCCCGTTCGAGCCGATTTCTCGGTCGAGTGGGACGGACCGCCCGACCTGCGCATCTACGCGCAGGATGCGGCCCGTCACATGCGAGGGATCGCGGATCCCAACCTGAGCCTGATGGCCTGGCGCAGCGCCATCATCGCGAACAGCTTGCTCGGCCGGCAGGTCTACAAGGTGAGCGGCGAAAGCTCGGTCTTCGATTTCGACGTGAGCCGTTAGCCCACGCGGTTGCTTTCGCTGACTGGAATCATCTGCGGACCGACCGACGCTAGCCTGGCGGCTGGCCGATGGCGCATGAGCACCAGGAACCGACCTGTCTCCATCCAGGCGACGGCGATGCCCAGCGGCACGATTAAGAGCTCGACCGGAATCGCTGTGGTGAACGCCCGCCCGGGCATGATCGTCGGGAGTTGCTCGCCCATCAGGACGGCGATCGAGAGCGACAGGCCGGCAACCGACAATCCGGCAAGAGCGCCAACCAGGGCCACCGGCGCCTCGTATCCGTGCTCCAGCCCGAAGCGACCGGAGAACCGGCGGCGGCCGACCTCGGCGGCGCCAAGGAGCAGAACGATACCAAGCGCGAGCTCCGAGAATTTCAGGACCGTGGCAAAAAACGCGACGTTCGGCAACACGAGGCCTTTGACCAACCCGGAAAGCACGCCGCTCGAGGTGCCCGGATTCGAGCTGACGAACTGGTTGAAATTCTGTACGTAGCGCGAGTCGGCGAACTTGTTGAGGCCAGACAGAATGAACTCGATGCCGAGCGCGGTCTGGATGAGCGCGGTGGCAGCGAGGGCGGTGCTCCCGCTGGCCGGAAGCCGGCGTGATGGACGGTCGGGTCGGATCGTGGTGGGTCGAAGATTAGTTTTCATAACACGGATCAATACGAACCGGGATACAAAAAACTAGACGACCAGGACCTCGATCTGGCCGTCGCGAACGCGGGCCTGCAAGGCCGGCAGGTTGGCCGGTGGCGTCGCGAGCTGGTACGAGATTAGCTTGCCGCTCACCGCGAAGACGGTGGGATGACAGGGGCAACGAAGGCGGTGGGCGGCCGCATCCAGAAGGAGGAGGCAGCCTTGGTGGGTGCAGACCGCGGACACCGCCTTTATCGTCCCGCTGTCGTTGACGACGACGCCCTCGACGGCACCGCTGGAGAAACGCATCGCTTGCCCCACCGGCACGTCGGCGACAGCGGCAACCGCCCGCCAGGTGCCGTGATCGGGCGTCAGCGTCGCCTGCTGCCCGAGTGGTTGCGACACGATGGTTCGGTCGATGACCCCGCCGGCGACGCCCGCGGCGGCCGCCAGGCCGGCCGTCCGCAGCAAGGAACGACGCGAGACGAATTCGCGGACTCGCGGCGGTTCCATCTGCGACCGAAGTTGGCGCCCGAGGCGTTCGACGAAAGCGCCGTCGGGAAGATCGGCGCCGGGCTTAGCGGAGCGCAGCGTCGCCGCCCCCTGGAGCGCCTGCATCTCCTCCGATGACGCGTCGAATCGGCGCGGCCGCCGATTGTGGATCAGGTCGTCCACGAAAGCAGCGATGCGGTCGACGGGACTTCTCACGCAAGCATCCTCTGGGCGTTCACACGGATGTAGGCATAGACGTTATCGACGAACTGGCGGTCGGGACGATTGGCGCCGGGCCGCGCCGAGCACAACTCCGCGGCGGCACGGAGCGCGGCCATCTCCTCGGGCGAGGCCTTGAATCGGCACGGCCGGCGGTTGTGGATCAGGTCTTCCACGAACGCCGCAATCCGATCGACCGATCCCCTCACGACAACATCCTCTCTCCGACTTCAGCGGCGAGGCGGAGCGCACGATATTGGAGGATCTTCGCGTTGCCGGGGCTGACGCCCAGCTCGCGGGCGGCTTCCTTGATCGAGCAGCCGCGAAGGAAGCGCAGCTCGAGGATCGCGCGCGAGCGGTCTGGCAGCAGCGCCAGGATGCGCCCGGCGCGGCCGGTCCCCTCGGTCGCGGACGTCACCTCGGGCAGCTGGCTGATGTTCTCCACCTCGACGTCCACCAGGGAAGCCCCGTAATGACGGCGCCAGTGATCCGCCAGCACGCTGCGAATCGCGACGTTGATGTAACCATTCACCTGGAAGACGGGTGAAGGGAGGGTCAAATTCGGCAGACTCTTGACGAACACCTCCGAAGTCAGGTCCTCGGCATCCGGGCGGTTCCCGACCCGCGAGAACATGAGCCGATAGACCTTGACCACGTTGGCCTGGTAGATGGTTTCCCAGTCGGTATATAGAGCGCCCTCCACCACGTGGACCTCAGGTGACCGGGTGGCAAGAGCGCGAAGCTGGGTGTGTCCCACAGCCTATCGATACGCGCCGGGATACAGGCGATCGAAGAAAAAAAATCCGGGACCCGCTGGGGGGAGGGGTCCCGGTGGAAGGGGAAACCGCAATCACATCGAGATCGGAAGGACGTTCTCTGCAGTTCAGCGCATAGGGAGATACGAGCGGCGATACAAGCTGGTTGGCAGCGCCTTGAGCAGCATCAGGCTGACGAGGATGTAGAGCGGGCCCGACTGGATGTCGGTGGCGCCGGGCAGGAACACCATCCCCAGCCCCTGGCCGAACACCCAGATCATGAGCGCCAGCAGGACGCTGATACGCAGCGCCCATCGACTCAGGATGTTGGTGATGAGGCTCAGGCCGATGGCCGTCTCGAGCGCCGCGAGCAGCGCATTGGCCAGGAAGGGATTGACCGCGGCGACCACTTGGCCCGCGCTGATAATCGCCGCCAGCGGTGCGGGTTGGCCCTGACTCATGGCCGTGATCAATTGCAAGAAGTTGTGGAAGTCGGCCGGCTGCCATTCGAGCACTCCGTCGATCAGCCAGATCACGCCGAAGACGATCCGCACCGACGCCCACCAACTAGTCGACCGGACATTGTCGAGACCGCGCCCGAAAGCGCTGCCTGAGGTGTTGTTCTGCGCGCCGGAGGACGCGTCGGATACCGGTGTATCGAGCGGCTGATTCTTCATGGGCGAGCTGGCCGCACATCATCCGCAACCACCATTCCGGCTCCACGGTGCCCATCCGAGCCTGCGCCGCTTCTCTCCAGCGGTTGGCGCGGGCCTGACGCTGTTCCATGGATGTCTCGCATACCTCGCACGCCCAGCTACGGGGTCACCGTGATGGTGCCGATCATCAGCGGGTGGATGGTGCAGTGGTAGGGGATCGTTCCAGCCTGGTTGAAGGTGACCAGGAACTTGTACCCCTTGTTTTGCAAGCAGGAATCAAAGGTGGTGCCGTCGTCGGAGGTCACGGTATGCGCCACGTTCGGGTCCTGCCAGTCCCACTCGATCGACTGGCCCACCTTGACCGTGATGTTGCTCGGGGTGAACCGCCCAACCGTATTCGGATCGGGAACGACGTTTGAGACCACGGTCGGGGTGACGGCCGCGGTCGCGCTTCCTTTGACGGTGCAGCCGGCATCGCCCCCTCCGGTATTGCCGTTCGCCCCGCCACCCCCGCAGGCGGCGAGCGTCAGGGCGCTTCCGGCAACGACGATCAATACCTTCCAGGTCTTCATACAGCCTCCTCGTTAAGCGTCTTAGGGTATCTCGTTAGCGAATTACTCGATACTAAGACGCTAGCGTACTATCTACCGCGTGTCAAACTTCGTATTGTGCGGAGCTGCAGTGGCTGCCGGGCAGCCGGCCGCCGGCGCGCCACGAACCGCTGAATTCGGCGACGGGCCCACTCCTCGTTCCATCCAAGCATCACGCAGTAGCGCGCAAACGCAGGGCCGCAGAAGAAGGCGTCGACCTCATCGCGCAAGGTCCACACCCCGTGATCCGCGATCGCCTGGCTGATGACATGGATCAAAAGGACCTGCGCTCCCTGTGGCGCCAGATCATTGCTCGGCCGTGTCGACAGGTTGTCGTCGGAAATGAGCATTGCCCTCGCACCGTACCACGCATATGTCTCGATGTCAAAAGTCTCGTTAGAGAACGAGATATCGTAGGATAGAAAAGATGGCGACGCGCGAGGGCGACCACGTTGACGAAGTCCTGAGCGAGTGGCGGCGCGCCTACCCCAGCGTAGATGCGAGCCCGATCGGCATTACGGGACGAGTTACACGAATTGCGCTCTATAGCGAGCGCAGCGCCGACGACCACCTCGAACGGTATCGACTCACGCCCTCGGGTTTCGAGGTGCTGCTGGCGCTGCATGCCAGTACGCCGCACCAGCTGTCACCAACACTCCTTGCGAGAGTCCAACAGATGTCCTCCGCCGGCATCACCGGCCTGGTCGACCAGTTGGTCGCGCTCGGGCTCGCGGCTCGATCGCGCGAGCGTCACGACCGGCGTCGGGTACAGGTCTCACTGACCCGCGAGGGCTCCGAGATGGTCGCGGTGGCGGGAGCCGGCTGGCGGCGAAACCAGCAGCGTCTCATGCGGTCGCTGGGGGCCGACTCGGTGCGTTCCCTCGATCGGCTGCTCGGGCGATTGGTGCGCGTCGTTGATCCGGGCTTCAATGGCGCGCACGATGGAACCAGTCGCAAAATGGTGAGGATCGCCCTGCACATCAACACCGAGGCGGAGGCTACCTTCTCGCGATTCGGCGTGACGCACGCGGGCTTCCAGGTGCTGGCGTCCCTCTATCGCGCTGGGCCGCCCTACCGCCGGTCGCCCTCCCGAGTGGCACGCGGCCTGATGCTCTCCGGCGCCGGGCTGACCGGCCGAATGGATCAACTCGAACGCATCGGGCTGCTTCAACGAAATCGCGATCGGCGTGCGGGCGGCCTTCCCGGAATTCGTCGCGAGCCACGCCCGGCTGGTGGGGCAGAGCCTGGAACCGGAAGAACGGGCCACCCTCAGCGGGCTGCTCCGAACGGTTCTCCGGCAGGTTGAATCGTCTGAATCGCCCGGGCGGACGTAGGGCTCAGCACGTGCCACGCATCCTTTTTGGACTGGTCGAGGTCGTGATGCTCATCCTCTTTGTGCTCTCCGCGCGATTTGCCTATCGGTCCGGAGGCCGCCAGCGTCTCGTCGAGCTGCTCAGCGCCGTCCCCTTCGGTCTGCTTCTGGAGCAGGGCGATATCACGATTTTTGGTTCGTACGCCTATAACCAGGGATTCTTCATCAAGATTGGGTCGGTCCCGGTGGCGATCGCGCTCGCCTGGGCGATGATCATCACCTCCTCGATGTTCATGTCGGACCGGCTCGGCATCCCGGGCCGGCTGGCGCCCTTCGCCGACGCCGTGTTCGCCATCCTGCTCGATCTCTCGCTCGATGCGATCGCCATCCGGCAGGGACTCTGGCACTGGAACATCCCCCTCCACGCGGGCTTCTTCGGCGTCCCGGCCGGCAACTACTACGGCTGGCTGTTTGTGGCGTTCGGCTTCAGCGCCTGGACCCGGTGGATTCGAGCTCACGTCCGCGCAGGTTCCGGCTGGCGGTGGCTGCAACTGCTTGTTCCCGTCCCCGCGTACCTGACGTTGCTGCTCGCGCTCGTGCCCTTCATCCTCCTGCAGCAGCGATTCTTCGGAGGGCCGACCGGTGGCTTTCCCAACTTCGTGGTGATGTTGGGGCTCTTCGTGGTGCTGACCGGGTACGCGATTCGAAATGCGGAGGGCCGGCTGCCGCGTCCATGGCTCATGCCCCTCCTTCCCCGCCTGCTGATCCACGCGTACTTCGTGGGCGCCGGGATCCTGCTCGGCATCTTCCTGCAGCTTCCGGTTCTGCTGGCGATGTCACTGGGCATGTTGCTCATCGAGCTCTTGCTCGCTCCAGCCACCCGCCGCCTGTAACCCCGACCGTATTCGCCTGTGTCCACCAGGGTTACGTCGTACCTTTGGAATAACTAACTAGCGAGCGAGATTCTTGCCAGCGACCTTCGGTCGCACTATTCAAGGAGCAGAGCGCATGAAATGGAACATCGACCCAACGCATAGCCAGGCGGAGTTCTCTGTCCGCCACATGTTCACCAAGGTCCGCGGCCACATGGTGGTGACCAACGGCATCGTGGAGACGGATGACCTTGATCCCTTGAAGACGGTGATCACTGCCCGCCTCGATCCGTCAACGATCAATACCGGGGTTTCGGTCCGGGACGATCACCTGCGCAGCGTCGACTTTTTCGATATCCAGCGGTATCCCGAAATCGTCTTTCAGAGCACCGCGATCAGCCAGACGGCCAAGGATCAGTATGCCGTCACCGGCACCTTGTCCATGCGCGGCGTCGAGCGTCCGGTGACGTTGCAGGCCCGGGCCGCCGGCGATGCCATCGATCCGTTCGGCAACCGACGGGCGGGCGTCAGCGCGCAGACCATATTGAACCGGAAGGACTTCGGCCTGCATTGGAACCGTGCGTTGGAGAGCGGCGGCCTCCTGGTCGGCGATGAGGTCGAGATCAACCTGGAAATCGAAGCCGTCCTGGACCAGGCCGCGCACGACGCGGCCGCCTAATGCGCCAATCACTCCTCGCATCCGGCTCATCCGGATACAGCTACTGACACGCCGAAATTCAAGGAGGCAAACCAAAACATGAAACGACTGTTGTGGATCGTCGGACTTCCGATTTTCCTGGCGGCCTGCGGCGCGCCAGGCGGACTCTACGGCGCCGCGCCCGCGGCCTCGGCAAGTGCGGCGACGCCAACGCCGGCAGCGACGCCGGCCGCGACCCCAGCCCCCACGCCCGTCACGCCGGCCAGCGTGCTCGTTGCAGCCAACGCCCAGCTGGGCACCATTCTCACCAACGCGCAGGGCCGCACCCTCTATTACTTCCTGCCCGAGCGCGGCGGCAAGATCGTCTGCAACAGCGCCTGCACCGCCTACTGGCCGCCGTCGCTGACGGCAGGTGGAAATCCGACCGGAGGCGCCGGTGTGACCGGCCAGCTCGGCATCGTGATGCGCGCCGGCGGCGAGCAGGTCACTTACAACACCTGGCCGCTGTACACCTTCGCCGGTGACAAGGCGGCGGGCGAGACCAGCGGTCAGGGCGTCGTCGGTTTCGGCGGCAAATGGCTGGCGGCCACCCTCGGCCTGCAGCCCTAAAGGAGAACACCCATGAAGAAATCGATCCCGATCGTCGCGTCCATGGCCGCCATCGCCGTCGGCGTCGCGGCCACCAGCACGGTGCTTGCCAGCTCGGCGTCAATGGCGACGGTCGACCGCAATGCCAAAATCTCTGGCGCCAGCGTCATCGCCTGGAACCAGGAGCTGCTCAAGATCCTTCAAACGCCGGGCGCGCAGCCGGCTACGATTCACCCGACTCGCAGCTACGCCATGCTGCATTCGGCGATCGACGACGCCGTCGTCTCCATCACCCACGACGCCTCGCCGCTGCTG
>WNFC01008605.1_pt1 | contig 18841 bp, 20 predicted proteins | sample 5400541 | NCBI WGS metagenome assembly WNFC01 (sample SAMN13153342, study PRJNA577476) | soil metagenome | isolation source: 120 cm saprolite under Douglas fir tree site 2 hole 2 replicate 1 | place: USA:California | collected 2015-04-18 | reverse complement strand
CGAAAGATCCTGTCGCAGATGGACGGCCCGGCGCCGGGCTATGTGACGCTGCTGGTGGAGGCGACCATCGAGAAGGGCGCATCGGTCGGACGCCACACCCATCCGGGCATCGAATCCGCCCATGTCCTGGAAGGCGGGCTCGAGCTGCCCATCCAGGGTCAGCCGACCCGCACGCTCAAGCCAGGCGAGTCCTTCCAGGTCCCGGCCAATACGCCCCATGCGGGTGGTTCGGCCGCCACCGCAAAGACCCGACTGATCATCACCTACGTGGTGGAGAAGGACAAACCGCTCGCCTCTCCGGCGTGAGCATGGGCTGCGCGTCGTTGCGCGTCAGCCGGCGGTGCCTGCCACACACAACTCCCTCATGGTGAGGAGCGCGCGTAGCGCGCGTCTCGAACCATGGGCAGCACGCGCAAGCGGCGCCACACGCAAGTCGGACTTGCCCGACTTGCGCATCAATAGTGCCGATCGCGAATAAATAAACCCGAGATCGGTGGCCGCCCTCGTCCTTCGAGACGCCCGCATTCGCTCAGCGAATGTGGGCTCCTCAGGATGAGGGCGGGACAAGCGGAGAGTGAGTGCGCAGCCTCACCCCGCGAGCGCGAGGCGCAATCCTCGCAGGAGTCGCGAGCTGTAGCCGGCATTCGGGCGTACCGGCTCGGAAGCGCGCGCGACGAACCGTTGCGTCACGCCGGGCGCCATCTTCTTCAGCTCGGCGACGTATTTCGCGGCGTTCGGGCCGTCGCCCATGACGGTGTAGACGCCGGCGAGCCACGCCTGGACGAGCGGCGCGCGCGGCATCAGCATGTTGGCGCGCAGCATCCACTGCAAAGCCGCCTCCTCGTGGCCGAGCTCGAGCTCCACTTCGCCGGCGAACAGGCACCAGAACCCCATGCTCGGATCGTTCGGCGTCGCCAGCCGCATGGTCTCCTGGATGAGGTCCAACCCTTTTTGCGGCTGCCCCATGCGCGAGAGCACGACACCCATTTGCGCGCGCGCCGGCAGGAAGCTCGGGTTCAATTCCAGGCTGCGCTGAAATGATTGCAAGCTCGCCTCGAATTGACGGCGGTACTTTTGCAACAGGCCGAGCGTGAAGTGCGCGGGCGCCGAATTCGGCGACCTGGCCAGCACCTCGTTCAGCAGCTTTTCGGCGCGGGGGATGCTGGGCGGCGTGTCGAGATCGATGAAGTTCATCGCCGACGTGAGGGTCATGCGCGCGACCCCGTGCATCGCGGCCAGGTTCTGGGGAGCGCGCTGCAGGGCCTCTTCGTAAAGCCGGAGGGCCTGGGAGACGTTCTCGCGCAAATGGCCGCGCATTTCGACGACGCGGGCGCGCAGGAGGAGATCGCTCACTTCCACCGGCCGGTCAGGATCGCGGCGCAGGCGTCGCGCCTCCGCGGAGGCGATGTTGATCAGGACGGGCCGGGCGAATCCGCGCGCAACTTCGTCGGCCAGCGTCGCCGGCTCGCCGGGCTCGCGCTGCACCTGATCGGACCACAGCGTCACGCGCGTTGCCGCCTCGATCAGCTGGACTTCGGCGCGCACTCCGCCGGCGCTGCGTTGCACGCGGCCGACGATCGCATAGGGGACACCCAGCTCCGCCCCGATCTTCGCCACGTCGGCGCGATCGCGATAGAGATCGGCGGTGCGGTGGGAAATCATGCGCAGGTCGTAGCGCGCGAGATGGGCCGTGAGATCGTGCGCGAGCAGCTGGGCAAAGGCCTGGTCCTGCGCGTCGCGCGGCCCCTCGACCGAGAATGGCAGCACCACGGCGCTCGCAAGTCCCGATCTCGTCGATGGCTTTGCGGCGACCGGCGTCTGGGCGGGCCCGGTCGCAAGCCAGAACGCCGCGGCCCCGCCGATCACGACGGCGCCGATTGCCGCCAGCACGGCTGCGGCCCGCCAACGATGGCGGTGCACGGCCAACGCCGGAATTGCAACGATGCCTGTCGGCTCGTCCGCAGGAGCGGCCGCCGGTGCGCTTGCGATAATGGCGGTGGTCGAAACCAAGGCGGCCTCGGACCCGCCGTCCCTGGCCGCTGTTACGGGGGCCAAAGGCGGGCTCGATTGCGGCGCCGGCCCGACGGCGCCGTTCCTGATGTCGTCGACGAGGGCGCGCGTCGCCGCGCCGGGTGAAACCGCGAGCTCGCTGCGCAGCAGGTTCGTGAGCTGCCGCGCGCGGTCGAGCGCCGCGTCGCGGCCGCGGTGACGCGCAAGAATCTTCAGCGCCACGCGTTGGCGATCCTCGCGCGCCGGGTCGAGCGCCACCAGGCGCTCGGCCGCCGCGATCGCGCATTCGCCGCGGCCGGCTACGTCCGCGCTGGCGCACAGCCGCTCGAACACGCGCGCCGCCGCGTCCGCGAGCCGGTCCTGTTCGCGCGCCCGCCACACATCGAATTCCTCGATGTCCAGGGCGAGATCGGCGAGAAAAGCTCCGCGCCAGAGCTTTGCGGCGCGCCCAAGCCCGTCCGGATCGGACGACGTCGCGAGCGAGATGAATTCGCGCGCGTCCACGGCGAGGCCGTTTGCGCGCAGCTCGATCGTTTCGCGGCCGACGAGCAGCAGATCGGGCGCCAGATGATGCGTGTCCTGGCGCAGCGACACCAGGCACTGCCGCAGGCTGTGGCGTGCCTGCGCGTCCGGAGTGTCGCCCCACAGCAGCGTCGCCAGCTCCTCGCGGCTCGCCCGCCCGTCGGGCTTCATCGCCAGGTAGGCGAGGAGCGCGCGTGCTTTCTTCGACCTGACCGCGACCGAAACGGAGCCGGCCGCATTCACCTCGACGGTGAATGCGCCAAGCAATCTCAAAATCGCAATGCTCGTCTTGGACATCGTCGCGGGCGCCCTGCGCACGGTCGGCGAACAGCACTAATTTCTCACGCTTTGACCCCGACAAGCAACCGATCAGGTGCTGCCCGGCCTCGCCAACACAAGAGGCGGTTAAGCGCCTCATCCGATGGAGGAATCCCGTTGACACCGGCCTGACGCCGCATTGACGGCGGCCGTGTCACGCTCGGTGCGTGCTGCATGAGCAAGGAAACGGCGATGATGAGCGCACTGTTCGTTGGCGATGCGGCGGCGAGGGTCGTGCTCGGCCTCTCGCCATGGATCCTTCCGGTGATCGCGGTGGCGGCGAAGCTGACCTACGATCACGCGCGCAGCGCGTTGCGCGGCGAATGCGCGCCGAGCCGGCCGGACGGCAAGCGAAACGCCGGGCGCGAGGGCCGGCCCGATCAGGAAAACTTGCCGGATTGCATCACGGCCAAACTGGCGGGAAAGTAATCTGCCGCGTAGTAATCTGCCGCGTAGCCCGGGTTGAGCGGCAGCGAAACCCGGGGAGAGCTTCGATCAAAGCATCGATGAGGACGTCCGATGATGGCAGGCGCCGCGACCGTATTCACCGTCGGCGACATCGCCAAGAGCACCGAGTATTACCGCGACGCGCTCGGCTTTGGCGTCACCTTCCAATACGGCAAGCCGACTTTCTACGTGTGCCTGTGTCGCGACGAAGTGAGTCTGCACCTGCTGTCCGCTCAGGAAACCAAGCGGCTCCCCGGTCAGGGCGGCGTCTGCGTGTTCGTGAAGGACGTCGATGCCGTTCACGCCGAGCTGGCCGGGCGCGGAGCAAAGATAATAAAGCCGCCGAAGGACTACGATTACGGCATGCGCGACTTCGACGTCGTCGACCTCGACGGCAACCACCTCACGTTCGGCATGGAGTCGCGTGCCAAATAGTGCCCGGACTCGCCGTAAGAGCATTAAGAAAGAGCGGTGAAAGCAGAATGTCGATGTCGTCCGGGCGTTTAGATCGGACGCGGCACGAAGTGGAGATGGAAGCGGTCTTGGAGCCCGAACTGCACTGGCGGGTCAAACCGTATCATGCGCCGTGAGCCATGCCGCACGCGCGCAGCTGGACGATACCAGCGCTTGCTCTTTGCCTGATCTGATCAAGCACCGAGCCGCCGTGAGGCGTGCGAGCCATGCGTCCGACGAATGGCCGGCTCAATCCATCGGCTCCAGCTTGATCAGCGCGGCGCCGTGATTGTTGCCGATCCAGAAAGTCGGCGGCGTGGTGCGGTTGTCGACGAAGACGCGCCGGATATTGGTCTGGTGCGGCAGCGGATACTCGATGAATTTTCCGGTCTCGGTGTTGAGCCGCAGGATGCGGTCGGCATTCATGCCGCCGGTCCACAGGTCGCCGTTCTTGTCGAGCACCACGTCGTAGGGCGCGAAGAACTTGCTGGGCACCTCCCATTCCTGAAATTTTTCTGTCCTGGTGTCGAACACGCCGACGCGGTCCTGGCCGAATTCGGCAAACCACAGCCGCCCCTGCGCGTCGAGACGGCCGCGGCGCGGCCGCGAGCGCCGGGTCGGCGTCGGATAAAGGCTGATCTCGCCGGTCTTGGCGTCGATCCTGCCGACGTTCTCGCCGCCGAAATCCATGAACCAGATGTTGTTCTGCGGGTCGGCGAGGATGCTGTAGACCGAATGCGGACCCTTGATGTTCTCGAACGGCTTGAACAGCTCGGTCTGGCGAGTCGAGACGTCCATCCGGTAGATGCCGGGGACGCTCGGATCCTGCAGCCAGATCTTGTTGTCGACCGTCCAGTTCTGCGGGCCGATCAGCGCCTGCTGGGAATCGTCCTTCAGCACGCCGGGCGGCAGCCGCCACATCTGGAACGTCTCGGTCTTCTTGTCGAACTTCGCCGTGCCGGCCTGGAACATGAGGCCGAGCCACAGATTGCCGTGCGGATCGACCTCGAGGTCGAGGGCGCCGGTCGGCCAGCCGGTCCGCTGCAGCGGCACCGCGTAGGTCCTGTAGGCGAGCGTCGCCGGATCGAAGCGTCCGAGAATCTGCCCGCTGAAATCGCTGTGCCAGGCGATGCCGTCGGCATCGACGATCACGTCGTGCGGCTGCGTCTCCTGACTGGGCAGGTCGTAGGTGGTGATGACCACCCGCGTGCCGGCGCCGCTCACCCGCGGCAGCGTCTTGAGGTCGTAAGGTTGCGCGGCCGGGCCGCGGTTGATGGTGGCGAGGAAGGCGGCGGTCCGTTCGGCGTTGGGCGCGAACCGCTCGATGTCGCGCGCGACCGCGCGCATCTGCGGCTTCTTGAAGAAGCTGTTGTTGGAATACTGCGCCATGCGGCGCATGACCTGCACGAACTCCTCGGCGCTGTAGGTCGTGGTCGCGATGCGCTCGAGGGTGTGGCAGTTGGTGCATCCGGAGAGCACCTTCTTCTGCTCGTCAGGCCCGGGAACGCTGTGGATCCATTCCTGATTGCTGAGCTGCGCCGCGAGGTTCTTCGCCTTGACCAGCTTCAGCTCGAGGTCGACGGGCGCCTGGCCGGTCAGCGTCACCGTCTTCGGGCCTTGCAGGTCGAATCCGCTGGCGCGGATGCTCAGCGCGTAGTCGCCGGCGCCGAGCTTGCTCGCGGGAAACGCAAAGCGGCCCTTGCCGTCGCTCACCACGCTGACGGTGACGATCGAGCCCGCCTGCTTGGCGCTCACCACCACGCCTTCCATCGCGCCCTCTTCGGCCGAGGACACGCGGCCGGTGAGCGCGGAGGGCGGCTGGGTTTGCGCGTGGACGGTTAACGGTGCATTGCCGAAGACCAGCAGGGTCGAGGCGAACAGGAAACCGGCGATGAGGAAATGCGAGCGTGAGCGCATGGCGTGCCCCTCGGTGGATCCGCGCCGACACGGGCTTGCGTTCGGGCGATCGACGCGCGCCGCCATTCTTTCACGATATGTTCGCTAGTCAATTCGGCCGCGCGAGGTCCGGCGTTGGACCCGGCGCCCCCTGCGTCGGCCGCAGATGCTGATCCCCCGTGCGGATCGGCGGATGACGCTGCGCGCATCCGCCGAGGAGGCCCGCGCATGTCCCGGCGAAGTGGTTACCGGTTCGCCGAAAAGGACATGCGCCAAGTTTCTAGGCCGCGATCAGGTCGCAGCCGTGGATCGACACGGAGAAGAGCTTCTGGCCGTCCGTGCTGCGCACATTGATGCTGCCGCCGGAGAACTCGTCCTCACTTGCGACGCCGAGGTCGAGCGCGAGGAGCTGCGCCAATTGGAAGGCTTTTTGCGGCTCGGCGAACTCGCGTCCACGGAAGTCATACTCTGACCGGCGCTGACCGACGACATCGAAGAAGTACTTTTTCATTGTACACCTGTGGCCTGTGCTTGCATTCCCAGGGTCGAGCCTAGTGGGATCGTTTTGACGTTGCGCTAAGGCAATCGCTAAAAAGTATTCAGAAACCGCCTGGAAAGCGTTGGCGTGTTTGGGGGCGACGGGAACCGGAGGCTGGGCAAAGGCACGCAGGCACTGCGTCTGCGCCCCCTCTCCCCGCGTGCGGCGAGAGGGTCGGGGTGAGGGGGCGTCGCCGCAATTCTCAGCGCTCAGGCCCGCGGCGGCGCCCCCTCACCCGGAATTGCCTGTGGCGCGCCTTTGCCCACCCTAGGCCAATCCGAGTTCTGCGAACGCCTGCCGGTGATGCACTGCGGCGTCGGCGCTGAAACAACAGAAGATCACCCGCTCGAGCGAGGGCGCCTCGACCGGCAGCGCCGCCACCACCGTCTCGACCGCGATGCGCGCCGCGAGATCCGGCGGGAAGCGGTAGACGCCGGTCGAGATCGCCGGGAAGGCGATCGAACGGAGCTTGCGCTTCCCGGCAAGCGCGAGCGAATTGCGATAGCAGGACGCCAGAAGCTCCTTGTTGCGCTCGGCCTTGCCGGCGTTCCACACCGGTCCAACCGTGTGGATGACGTGCCGCGCTTTCAGCCGATAGCCCTTGGTGATCTTGGCTTCGCCCGTCGGGCAGCCGTTGAGCTTGCGGCATTCCTCGAGCAGCTCCGGCCCGGCCGCGCGATGGATCGCGCCGTCGACGCCCCCGCCGCCGAGCAGCGCCGAGTTGGCGGCGTTGACGATGGCTTCGACGTCGAGCGTCGTGATGTCGGCCACCACGATGTCGAGGTGGCGCTTGTCGACTTCGGCCGTGGGCAGCGGCTTGGGGAGGGGCATGAGGCGCTGACCCTGATTTTCCGTCATGCCCGGCCATAGCCGTTCGAAGAACGGCGTCGCTTCGCTCGCCTATGGTGCCGGGCATCCACGCCTTGGCTGCCTCACAGCATGAAAGACGTGGATGGCCGGGACAAGCCCGGCCATGACGAATTCAAATCACGCCCACTCGGCATGCGCCTCTTCGCGCAGGTCGAACGTGCTGCGCACGCCGATATCGTCGAAATGGGCGTCGAGGAAGCGCCGCGCCGCGCGCTTGCCGTCACGGCGCAGCAGCTCGAAGAAGTCGTAGTCGGTCGAGAGCTTGGTGTCGCCGTTGAGCGTCTTGCCCATGCGGTCGAGCACGATGCGGTGCGCGTTGATGCGCCGGTATTGGCCCTTGGCCGTCCCGCGCGGCAGCTTGCCCTGATCGATCAGGCGGGTGACGAAGTTGATGGCGCGATATTCGGCGAAGAGCGAGGAGTTGAAGGTGATCTCATTGACCCGGTTCATGATGTCCTTCGAGGAGGTCGGCACGGTGCGCCGCTCGAGCGGATTGATCTGCACGATCAGGACATCCTCGCTCTCGGTGCGCGAGAAGAACGGAAAGATCACGGGATTGCCCAGGTAGCCGCCGTCCCAATAGGGCACGCCGTCGATCTCGACGGCGCGAAACAGGAACGGCAGGCAGGCCGAGGCCAGGACCGCGTCGGCAGTGATCTTCTCGCGCCGGAAGATGCGCAGGCGGCCGGTGTGGACGTTGGTCGCGGTGATGAAGACCTGGATATCCGTACAGCGCCGCACCGCCTCGAAATCGACGAAGCGCTCGACCAGCTCCTTGAGCGGGTTGATGTTGAGCGGATTGAGGTCGTAGGGCGAGAGATAGCGCGAGAGCGCGTCGAACCAGGCCTGGATCGGCGAGCCTTCCAGCGGCAGGAACGAAAACAGCCGCTCGACCGCGGCGCGCTGCAGCGGCGGCAGGTTGCCGCCGAGGCTCGCGGCGCGCCAGAAGTCCGCGAGGCGCTTCTTGGCTTCCTCCGGTCCGCCACGCGCAAGGCCGTCCGCCAGCATGATGGCGTTGATGGCGCCGGCCGAGGCGCCCGAAATGCCCTCGATGGTGACGCGGCCGTCGTCGAGCAGATGATCGATCACGCCCCACGTGAAGGCGCCGTGCGCGCCGCCGCCCTGCAGCGCGAGATTGATCTTCTTCTTGTTGGAGCCGCTCGCGCGCCGCAGCACGCGACGCGGATCGAGCAGCGAGGGAAGCTTCACTGCGCGGTCCAGCCGCCGTCGATCGAGATGTTGGACCCGGTGATCTGCGCCGCCGCATCGGAGCACAGATAGACCGCGAGCGACGCGACCTGCTCGACGGTGACGAACTGCTTGGTCGGCTGCGCCGCCAGCAGCACGTCGCGCTTGACCTGCTCCTCGGTCAGGCCGCGCGCCTTCATGGTGTCGGGAATCTGCTTCTCGACGAGCGGCGTCCACACGTAGCCCGGGCTGATGCAGTTCACCGTGACGCCGAAGGTGGCGAGCTCGAGCGCGACCGTCTTGGTGAGCCCGGTGAGGCCGTGCTTGGCGGTCACATAGGCGGCCTTGAACGGGGAGGCCACGAGCGAATGGGCGGAGGCGGTCGAGATGATGCGGCCCCATTTGCGCGTCTTCATGCCGGGCACGGCGGCGCGGATCGCGTGGAAGGCGGCCGAGAGGTTGATGGCGATCATCTGGTCCCACTTCTCGATGGGGAATTCCTCGATCGGCGCGACGTGCTGGATGCCTGCATTGTTGACCAGGATGTCGACGGACCCGAAGGCCTGTTCGGTCCGCCTGATCATGTGGGCGATGTCGTCGGGCTTGGTCATGTCGGCGCCGGAGTAGATCGCCTTGACGCCAAAACTCTTCTCGATGCCGACGCGCTCGGCCTCGATGGCGTCCTTATCGCCGAAGCCGTTGATCGTGACGTTGACGCCCGCTTCGGCGAGCGCCCTGGCGATGCCGAGGCCGATGCCGGAGGTCGAGCCGGTGACGACGGCGGATTTTCCCTTGAGCATGTGTGCCCGTCCTGACGCTGCGCCCCGCAATGCTGCACTGCAATATAAAATCGAACCGGGGGCTTTGCGAGCCCTATCAAAATACCTCCGCATCCGGCACCTTTGATAAGGGCGACCGCGAGGGCTAGAACCAACCCCGATGGCCAACGTCTTTCCCGCGCCCGACCACGACCACGCCCGCTGCAGCGCGGACGCGCTCGCGCATGCGGAGGCGCTGTGCGCCGAGCGCGGGCAGCGGCTCACGCCCATGCGCCGCAAGGTCCTGGAAATCCTCGCCGCTAGCCACAAGCCGCTCGGCGCCTACGAGATCATGGACGAGGCGGCGCACGCGGGCCCGCGTCCGGCGCCAATCACGGTCTATCGGGCGCTCGAGTTCCTGCGCGAGAACGGCTTCGTCCATCGCATCGAGAGCCGCAACGCGTTCTTGGCCTGCGTCGGCAACCATCGGTCGGATGCGGCGGTCGCGTTCCTGATCTGCGAGCGCTGCGGGGCGGTGGGCGAGGCGCCCGCCGGCGCGGTCGGCCAGACGCTGGCGGCCGCGGTCAAAAGCGCGGGCTTCGTGCCAAAAATGTCGGTGATCGAGATCACCGGCGTCTGTTCCCATTGCCGCAAGGGGTGACCGTGCGGCCGCGAGCGATTAGATTGAGCGTGAAAAATTGGCGCTGTATTCGGGCGCCGAGGAGATCCCAATGATCGATGCTGCCGCGCCATTGCCGAGGCGCAAGACCGTCGCTGTTCGGGTCGGCCACGTCCAGGTCGGCGGCGGCGCGCCCGTGGTCGTGCAGTCGATGACGAACACCGACACCGCCGACGTGGAGGGCACGGCGCGGCAGGTTGCGGCGCTGGCGGCAGCGGGCTCCGAGATCGTACGCATCACGGTCGATCGCGACGAGGCGGCGGCGGCGGTGCCCCACATCAAGGAGCGGCTCCTCAAGACGGGCGTCAACGTGCCCATCGTGGGCGATTTCCACTACATCGGCCACAAGCTGCTGGCGGACCATCCGGCCTGCGCGGAGGCGCTCGACAAGTACCGCATCAATCCCGGCAATGTCGGCTTCAAGGAGAAGAAGGACCGCCAGTTCGGCGCGATCGTCGAGACCGCGATCCGGCACGGCAAGCCGGTGCGCATCGGCGCCAACTGGGGCTCGCTCGACCAGGAGCTGCTCACCCGCCTGATGGACGCGAACGCGAAGAAGCCGAACCCGATCGACGCGCGCAGCGTCACGCGCGAGGCGATGGTGCAGTCGGCGCTCCTCTCCGCCAAGCGCGCGGAGGAGATCGGCCTGCCGAAGAACCGCATCATCCTGTCGGCAAAAGTCTCCGCCGTGCAGGACCTGATCGCGGTCTACATGGATCTCGCCAAGCGCTCCGATTACGCCATCCATCTCGGGCTCACCGAGGCCGGCATGGGCTCGAAGGGCATCGTCGCTTCGTCCGCGGCGCTCGGCATCCTGCTGCAGCAGGGCATCGGCGACACCATCCGGGTGTCCCTCACGCCGGAGCCCGGCGGCGATCGCACGGTCGAGGTCAAGGTCGCGCAGGAGATCCTGCAGACCATGGGCTTCCGCGTGTTCGTGCCGCTGGTCGCGGCGTGCCCGGGCTGCGGCCGCACCACCTCGACCACGTTCCAGGAGCTCGCGGGGGATATCCAGAAATTCATCCGCGACTCGATGCCGGCGTGGAAGACGCGTTACCCCGGCGTCGAGACGCTCAACGTCGCGGTGATGGGCTGCATCGTCAACGGACCGGGCGAGAGCAAGCACGCCGACATCGGCATCTCGTTGCCCGGCACCGGCGAGACGCCGACCGCGCCGGTCTTCATCGACGGCAAGAAGGCCGCGACCCTGCGCGGCCCGACGCTCGCGGCCGATTTCAAGACCATGGTGGTCGATTATATCGAGCGCCGTTTCGGCACCGGCGGCGCGGGGCGTACCGCGGCGGAGTAGAGCCCCCATCCGCCCTCATCCTGAGGAGCTTGCCTTCGCGCAGCGAAGGCAAGCGTCTCGAAGGACACCGATCTCGGGTTTACCCGAGATCGGCACTATTAATGCGCAAGTCGGGCAAGCCCGACTTGCGTGGCGGCCGCTGTGGCGCCACTTGCGCACTTGGCCCATGGTTCGAGACGCGTCGCTCCGCGCTGTGGCGCCACTTGCGCACTTGGCCCATGGTTCGAGACGCGTCGCTCCGCGACGCTCCTCACCATGAGGCAGGAGGAATCACCCCGCGAGCGCGCTCGCCGCGATGTTCACCGTGAGCGCCAGCAGCGCGGCGTTGAACACGAACGACACCACGCCATGCGCCGAGACGGTGCGGCGGATCGCCTTCGCGGTGACGCCCACGTCGGAGACCTGCGACGTCATGCCGATGACGAGCGAGAAATAGAGGAAATCCCAATAGTCCGGTTCGTCGTTGCCCGGGAAAGCAAGGCCGCCGCGCTCGTGCCGGCGCTCGGCGTAGAACTCGTGGGCGTAATGCAGCGCGAAGATCGTGTGGATGAGCGCCCAGGAGAGCGCCAGCGTGACGACCGCAATCCCGAGGTGCCAGGGCTGGCGGGCGGCGTCCTTGTCGATCAGCTCCATGACGATGCCGGCGAGGCTCGCCAGCGCGGCCCCGGCGGTCAGCACGAGGATCGCGATACGGCCTTCGTCCAGCAGCACCGACCGCCGCCGGATGTGGGCGCCATCGGCGCCGGCCATGAGGGGAAAGACGGCCGCGAGATAGACCAGGACGCCGATATCCCAGCCGACCAGGAAGCGCGTGGCCCCGCGCCAGTCGCGCGGCAGCAGCGCGATGACGACGAGGCTCAGCAAGGCGCAAAGAAAAAGCCGCGGGCGCGCCCGCACGATGCGCACGATCCGCGGCGGCCGTCGCGGGCGTCCCGACGCGGTCATTTGTCCCGTTGCCAAGTCACGATGACGCGCACCACCTTGCCGCCCACATTGGGGTGCGGCATGGGCGGGCTCTCGATATGGAGGAGATCGCCCTCGAAGCGGATGAAGCGCACCTGCTCGCCCCCGACCCAGGCCTCGTTCCACGCCACCTCGACCTTGGTGATCACCTTGCCGCCTTCGACGCGATATCGGCCCGAGTACGAGATCATCGTGCGCAGCGCCTGCGCGCGCTCCTCGTCGGTCTGCGGCACCTTGCGGCCGTCGGCGGTGACGAGGGCGAGCCAGCGGCCTTCCGGCGTCGCGATCTGGTAGCCCTTGGGATGCTGGCCCAGCACCGGCGTGCGTGCCTTGCTCTCCTGGTCCTCGTAGACGACCGAGACGAGCTTCCAGGTGCCCACGATCTTCTCTCGGTCGGACGCATCGTCGGCGCGCGCCGGCACGGCCGCGAGCAGCAGCGCAAGTCCGAGCAGGATCCGTTGCATGTGGTCCCTCGTTTTGTCGGAGCGTCACTCCGGTCCTATGATGGGCGTGAACGGCAGCGGCCGGCAAGCCCGCCCACGACTTGAAGGCAAAACGGTGCCCCGCAGATTTCGCCTCGCCGACAAGATCGGGCCGCGCGCCGCGCGCTTGGTGCGCGCGCTTCTCGTCGTGGTCGCGATCCTGCTTGTGCTGCCCTACCTGCTGGCGCCGCTCTATCGCGTCGTGAATCCGGTCTCGACCCTCATGGCTTGGCGATGGGCGACCGGCGCTCGCGTCGAGCGGGTGTGGACCCCGATCGAGCGCATGGCGCCCGCCTTGCCGCTTGCCGTCATCGTCTCGGAGGACGCCCGCTTCTGCGCGCATCACGGCGTCGACTTCGCGCAACTGCGCGAGGTGATGGAAACGATCGATGACGTCGACGACCTTGCCGACGTGCGCGGCGGCTCGACCATCACCCAGCAGATCGCGAAGAATCTGTTTCTGTGGCAGGGCCGCAGCTTCGTGCGCAAGGCGCTGGAACTGCCGCTCGCGCTCTGGCTCGACCTGGTGCTGCCGAAACGCCGGCTGATGGAAATCTACCTCAACATCGCCGAATGGGGACCGAACGGCGAGTTCGGCGCGCAGGCGGCGGCGCGGCGCGCCTTCAACAAGCCGGCGCGCGATGTCAGCCTGCGGGAGGCGGCGCTGCTCGCCGCCATGTTGCCCAATCCGGCGCGGCGGGACGCGCGGGCGCCGGGACCCGCCCTGCGCCGCCTCGCCGCCATCCACGAGGCGCGCGCCATCGCGTCGCGGGCGCTCGACGCGTGCGTTCGTTCCGCCGCTCCCCCTAGCGCCCCGCGGCGGCTTCCTCTATAAGCCCGGCTTCCGAACCCATCGGCCTCTTCAGGCGCCCGGCGCGCCATGAATCCTTCAAGGAGAACAATGCCATGGCTGTGCCGAAGAAAAAGGTCTCGCCCTCGCGGCGGGGCATGCGCCGCTCCGCCGATGCGCTCAAGCAGCCGACCTATGTCGAGGACAAGGACTCCGGCGAATTGCGCCGTCCGCACCACATCGACCTCAAGACCGGCATGTATCGCGGCCGCCAGGTGCTCAAGCCCAAGGCCGAGGTCTGACGTCTGACCGCGGCGCCGGCCGACGCAGAAAGCTTGGGACAGTCCGCAAGCTGCCTGGAGCCCCCATCAGCGGCACGTTAGATTGCAACATGGGCGATTCCGGACGTCGCGGCGGCGCGGCCGGCGTTGCGCAGGGAGGCTGCCATGTATCTGCTCGGGTTCCCGCTCCTCGTCATCCCGTTCGCGATCTACAACATGGTCGTGTTCCTGACGCCGGGGGTCCTGTGGACCAACGAGGTGGTACGCGTTCACATGCTCTCGGGCACCGACTGGTCGCTCACCGCCGGAGAACTCCTGCTCGTGTTCTCCATCATGGTGCTTCTCGTGGAGATGATGAAATCGACGCGGCTCTCCACCCGCACGATCATCGACCACACACTCTCCACGATTCTGTTCATCGGCATGATCGTCGAGTTCCTGCTCGTGCGGCAGGCCGCCACCGGCACGTTCTTCCTCCTGCTCGTGATCAGCTTCGTCGACGTGGTGGGCGGCTTCATCATCACGATCCGCACTGCGACGCGGGACATCTCGGTCGAAGGCGTGGAGAATATTCACCACCCGGCCTGAAGGCCGCTTTCGTGTTGCGTAACCCATGAAATCCGACTTCCACCTTCCCGGCCGTTCGCCCGTCGTCGCGGGCGAAGGCATGGCCGCGACTTCCCATCCGCTCGCCACGCTGGCCGCGGTCGAGACGCTGCGCGCCGGCGGCACGGCGGCCGACGCCGCCGTCACCGCGGTCGCGACGCTGAGCGTGCTCGAGCCGCAGATGACCGGCATCGGCGGCGACTGCTTCTGCCTCGTCGCCAAGCCGGGCGCGCCGCTCTGGGGCTACAACGGCTCGGGACGCTCGGGCGCGACCGCGCGCGCCGAAACGCTGATCGCGCAGGGCATCCGCGAGGTCGACGGCGACTCGGTGCACTCGGTGACGGTGCCGGGCGCGGTGGAAGCGTGGAACGTCATCCTCATGGCGCACGGCCGCTTCGGGCTCGACCGCGCGCTCGCGCCCGCCATCCGCTACGCCGAGACCGGCGCTCCCGTCGCGCCGCGCGTCGCCTGGGACTGGGAGCTCGCGGCCCACCGGCTCAAGCAGGACGCGGGCACGGCGCGCCACTTCCTTCTCGACGGCCGGCCGCCCGCGATCGGCGACAAGATGAAATATCCGGCGCTCGCCGCCACCTTGCGGGCGATCGCGGCGGGCGGACCGAAGGCTTTCTACGAGGGCGCGCCGGCCGCGGACATCGTGGCGACGCTTCGGCCGCGCGGCTCGTTCCTCACGCGCGAGGATTTCGCCGCCCATCGCGGCGAGGTGGTCGAGCCGATCTCGTCGAACTACCGCGGGCTCGACGTCGTCGAACTGCCACCGAACGGGCAGGGGCTCGCGGCGCTCGTGCTCCTCAACGTCCTCGAGCATTTCGACATGCCGGCGCTCGATCCGCTCGGCGCCGAGCGCTTCCATCTCCAGCTCGAAGCCGGCCGGCTCGCCTACGCGGTGCGCGACACCCATATCGCCGACCCGAAGTCGATGCGCGTGTCGGTCGCGGCGCTGCTCGACAAGGCCTTCGCCGGCAAGCTCGCGGCCCTGATCGACCGCAAGAAGCGCGTGCCGCTGCCGCCGGCGCCGACGCCCGGCAGCCACACCGTGCTGGTGACCGTGGTCGACCGCGATCGCACGGCGGTGACGATGATCAATTCACTCTATTCGGCGTTCGGCGTCGCGATCGCGACCGAGCAGACCGGCATCCTTCTGCACAATCGCGGGTCCTGCTTCGTCGTCGATCCCGCGCATCCCAATACGATCGATCCGGGCAAGCGGCCGATGCACACCATCATCCCGGCGCTCGCCATGCGCGACGGTCGCTGCGATCTTGCCTTCGGCGTGATGGGCGGCGGCTACCAGTCGATGGGACACGCGCACTTCATCGTCAATCTGGTCGACTACGGCATGGACGTGCAGGCGGCGATCGAGCATCCCCGCGTATTTTTCGCCGGCGAAGTGACGGAGATCGAGCGCGGTATTTCGGCCGAGGCGGTCGCCGGCCTCAAGAGCCGCGGCCACGACGTGGCGCTGCGCCTGCAGCCGTTCGGCGGCGGGCAGGCGATCCGCATCGACTGGCAGCGCGGCGTGCTGATCGGTGGCTCCGATCACCGCAAGGACGGCTGCGCAATCGGGTATTGATCACATCGTGCGACGCAGCTTGCGTCCGGGGCGCAGCGGCGTCTCGGCGCCGGCGGCGGCGGCGGCGTAGAGCGCGACGGCCTGCTCCGGCTCCCCGCGGCGGCGCTCGCGCGTCTGCGGGAGCTGATCCTTCGTCGCGATCAGGTGGGCGAGGAAGCCCGCCTGCGGGCGGTGCTGCGACGTAGTCTCGGTGCGTGCGAGCGGTGCCAGCGCGATCAGCGCACGCCCTGTCTCGGTCTTGGCGGTGTGCGAGGAGGCGTCTTCGCGGCGCGGAGGCGGCCCCGCATTGGCGTACATCGCTCCCGAGATTCCGCCGACCGGCGTCATCGCCGTCTCCTGTGTCGAACCGGCACATCGGCCGATGTCATGGAGACAACGTCGCAAGAGGCGTGCCGTTCGGAGGTATCGCCGAAATACCTCGTTAACCACCGTTCGGCCGCGGGATTTTCCGCATTCTTTAGTGTTTTTCGGGCAGCTTGCCGCGAAACGAGACCCGGCAGACCGGACGGGCCCGCCCCGAGCGCCTTCCAAGGATTCGAACGTGACCCGAAATGAAACGGCCGCCGGCAATGCCGGGCACACCGATCCCGCTTCGCACGCGTCGGAAATTTTTGCGGCGGTCGGCGAGGTGCCCTACCAGTGGCAGATCGACAGCGATGTGCTCATCTGGGGCCGCAATGCGCCGGACGTGCTCAAGGTCGCCGACACGAGCCTGATCGCGAGCGGCCGCGCCTATGCGATGCTGCTCGATCCCGACAATGTGCAGACGCGCTTCGATGCCGTCACGCGATCGGCGGCCGTCGATACCGGCGCGGGCGTGCCCTACCAGGTGCAGTATTGCCTGCGGCCGCAGCCCGGCGGGGACGCAAAACTTTGGATCGAGGACGTCGGCCGCTGGTTCGCCGGGCCCGACGGCCAGCCCGCTCGGGCTCTCGGCATCGTGCGCGTCATCAACGAGCGCCGCGCCAAGGAGGAGCGGCTCGCCTATCTGTCGCGCTTCGACGGGCTCACCGGCGAGCTCAACCGCTGGCACCTTACCGACGTGCTCGCCGCCACGCTCGACGAGGCGATCCGCCAGCGCACGTCCTGCGCCTTCCTGATCGTCGCGATCGACAACCTCGCCCGCGTCAACGAGGCCTACGGCTTCGACGTCGCCGACGAGGTGATCGCCACGGTGGCCAAGCGCCTGCGCGCAAAGATGCGCGGCGGCGACGCGGTCGGCCGCTTTTCCGGCAACAAGTTCGGCGTCGTCCTCAAGAACTGCACGCCCGACGACATCGCCACGGCGGCCGAGCGGCTGCTCGCCGGCGTGCGCGACGACGTGGTGCAGACCCATGCGGGGCCGGTGGCGGTGACCGCGACCATCGGCGGCGTCAATGCGCCCCGTCATGCGCGCAACGTGCACGAGGCGCTGGCGCGCGCCCAGGAGGCGCTCGCCGCCGCCAAGGACAAGCGGCGCGGCTCGTTCAGCGCCTACTTGCCGAACGTGGAGCGCGAGGCGGCGCGCCGCGAGAACGTACGCTCGAGCGACGAGATCGTGCGCGCGCTCAACGAGCGGCGGATCGCGCTCGCCTTCGAGCCGGTCGTGAACGCGGTGACTCGCGCGCCGGCCTTCTACGAATGCCTCATGCGCATCCGGCGCGCCGACGGCAGCCTGATCGCGGCGAGCGACGTCATTCCGCTCGCCGAGCGGCTCGGCCTGGTGCGCCTGATCGACAATCGCGTGCTCGAGCTCGTGGTCGAAGAGCTCGTGGCGGCGCCCGCCCTCAAGGTCAGCCTCAACGTGTCGCCCGCCTCGACCGTCGACCCCGACTGGTGGGAGGCGCTCACCGCGTCGGTGCGCGCGCAGTCCGGCCTCGGCGGGCGCATTACGGTCGAGATCACGGAGTCGGCGGCGATCCAGAATCTCGACGACACCCGCGGCTTCGTGGCCCGCGCCAAGGATCTCGGCTGCCGCATCGCCATCGACGACTTCGGCGCCGGCTACACCTCGTTCCGCAATCTGCGCAAGCTCGGTGTCGATGTCATCAAGATCGACGGCGCCTTCGTGCAGAACCTGACGCGCTCGGAGGACGACCGCGCCTTCGTGCGCACGCTGATCGACCTCGCCAAGCGCCTCGGGCTCGCGACCGTGGCCGAGTGGGTGCAGGACGAGGAGGCGGCCGCGCTGCTGGCCGGCTGGGGCTGCGACTGCCTGCAGGGCAAGCTCATCGGCCTCGCCTCGATCGAACGGCCCTGGACGAACAAGAGCAGCGCCGCGTAGCGGACGCCGTCTAGGGCTTGTCCTTGTCGCTCAGACGGTCGAGGCGGCGCTGCATGTCTTCCATCTGCCGCTTGAGATCGTCGATCTCGCCGCCGGTGCGCGGCGGAGACTTGTCGGGTTCGGTTGAGCCGTCGGCGGGGCTTGCACTCCCGGCCTCGCGGCGGGCGAACGGTGCGAACATGGAAAACGCGCGCTCGAACATCTCCATGTTCCGCCGCGCCATTTCTTCGAGCGGACCGAAACCGGTGACGCCGAACGCCTGCGCCATCTGCTCGCGGAATTTGCCCTGCTCGCGCGTGAGCGAGTCGATCGACACTTCGAGGAAGCGCGGCACCAGCATCTGCATGCTGTCGCCGTAGAAGCGGATAAGCTGGCGCAGGACCGTGATGGGAAGAAGATTCTGCCCTTCCTTGTTCTCCTGCTCGAAGATGATCTGGGTAAGCACCGAGCGGGTGATGTCCTCGCTGCTCTTCGCGTCAAAGACCACGAAGTCCTCGCCGGCCTTCACCATGGCGGCCAAGTCCTCGAGCGTCACATAGGTGCTCGTGCCGGTATTGTAGAGCCGCCGGTTGGCGTACTTCTTGATGATGACCGGTTCTTCGGACTTAGCCATGGGGCGCACGCTTGCGGATGATCGCTCTGAGTATCGTGGCCGTGATGTCCTCGCCGGTCTTGGCTTCGCGGACGACGAATTCCTCCTTGTCCTCCACCATGCCGGCGAGATCCCCGATTGTCACATAGCTGCCCAGTGCCGGACGGTAGAGGCGTTCGCCGCCATACCGCTTGGTCAGGATCGGCTGTCCGGAAGTGGCCATGTCGTGCCTGCTTGTCCCCGCCCCACACCGGCAGCCCGGCGCATCCCGCTACTGCGTTCAAA